>OLWP01000032.1_pt1 | contig 136428 bp, 142 predicted proteins | sample 1673741 | NCBI WGS metagenome assembly OLWP01 (sample SAMEA103958125, study PRJEB25191) | human gut metagenome
CTTAATAAGAATTTATCACTGCCACTATCCCGTTAGCTTAACTTAATGACATTGGTTAGATGCCTTCGTCTTTTAAGATAGTAATAATGATGGTTGTTGTTCTTTAGCCGTTAAGCCTGTCATACAATTTAAGGAAATACCAATGATTGATGCATTATGGAGTAGGGCAGTCATAGATGGCTGTAGGATTCCAAACATACCTAGAATGATCAATCCAGAATTAAATCCCATGATGAAATCATATGTGTGCTTATTTCGCTGGTTGAGCGCATTGCATAATTGACGTAATGTCACAAGTGCTTGTAAATCATTTTCGGCAATGGTAATATCTGCAACTTCACGTGCAATAGGTGCTCCTGAGGTAATCGCGATACCAACATCGGCTACAGAAAGTGCCGGAGTATCATTGATGCCGTCACCAACCATGATAACTGTATGACCCAATGCATGTTCTTGTTCGATAAATGCAGCTTTATCTTCTGGTAATACTTCTGAACAATAATCATCCAGTCCTAAACGAGAAGCAACGGCTTTGGCTGTTCGATCACTATCACCCGTCAACATGACAATTTTTTAAATCCAACATCATGTAATTGGTGAATGACTTGTTTGGCTTCTTCTTTAATTGGATCTTCGATTAAGATTACAGCCGCTAATTGTCCACCAATCGATAAATACAAGTGGGAATATTCATCTGGCAAGTTATCGAATTTTTCTTGTTCACCTTCAGGTATGGTGATACCTTCATCTTCAAAGATGAAATGATAACTGCCAATTCGCAATAAGACGCCATTGATATCACTCGCAATGCCATGTGCGACAATGTATTTGACTTCGGAATGTTTTTCTTCATGACGAAGATGCAGTTCATCCGATCATTTGACTACCGCATTGGCAATGGAGTGTGGATAGTGTTCTTCCAAACAAGCTGCCAAACGCAACATTTCGATAGGCTCATGATCTCCAAAAGCAATCACATCTTTTACTTTTGGTTCGGCTTTGGTCAAAATACCGGTCTTATCAAAAACAATGGTTTTCGCTTGCGTATAATCTTCCATCACTTTGCCGCCTTTTACGGTAATTCCTTCTAGACTTGCATCATGCATGGCGCTTAAGAAGGATATTGGCATCGAAAGTTTCAATGCACAACAGAAATCAACCATCATGATCGAGTAAGCACGGGTCACATTTCGTGTGAACAGATAGGTCAGAGCTGTTGCCGCAAATGTTACCGGAAATAAGTGATCTGCAAGATTGGATATTCGTGTTCCGGTATTTGATTTTAATTTTTCTGAATCTTCGATCATACTGACCGGAACCGGAAACTTTGGTTACTTGGATGACCAATTGACCTTCATCCATCACTGTTCCTGCAAAGACTGGCGCTCCCTCGGATTTATGAACCGATAGTGGTTCACCCGTAATGGAAGATTGGTTGACCATCGCATCACCACTTACAACAAGACCATCCAACGGAATCATGTTGCCAGTACGTACGATAATTTGATCACTCAGTTTAATTTCCATGATAGGTACTAATGTATCGGTATCTTTTTCTTTACGCCATACTTTATCAATGTGCAAAGACATCGCATTGGCCAGATCGTCCACCGATTTACGATGGGTCCACTCTTCCATGATGTCACCAATGCCTAGTAAGAACATCACACTGCCAGCTGTATCAAAATCTTGACGAATCAGAGCAAAGGTAACGCTTGTCGCATCCAATACATGCACATCTAGTTTACCTTTGGACAACGATTTCAAGCCATATAGAACAAATGGAACGGCTTTGATCAAACGGATGGAACTTCGAATTGGAACTGGTAAAAACCATCGAGTAATGATCCTTGCGGCGATGTGATCAAACATTTTATCTTCATAATATCGTTGAATCTCTCGTCCTGTATGTTCGGGTACTTCGAGCTTACAAGTTTTATAGTCAAAAGAAGATAGACAATCAATAATTCTTTGACGTGTATCTGTTTTTCCATCATAAAGGATCGTGGCATCGGCGGTTCGATCGTATACTTTTACACGATTTACACCTGCTAATTCTTTGATCCAGTATTCTACTTGATCTGCTTCAGGCAGTGTCATATAACATTGATGTAAATGAATACGTAAGCGACCTAAGGATTCATGTTTTATTGTACAATCCAAAATATTTCTCCTTTCTAAAAAAGATGCGTTTAAGCCGCATCTTCTTGTGCCAATAGAGCTTTCGCATCGGCAATTTCTTTTTCACGTGCTTCAAATAGCACGTTTTTGATTGATATCATTCGCATCCGCATTGATATCTTCTCAGTTTTCTTTTAGGGTAGTCAATGTCTTTTTTACACTGTCACCACCATGCTTTACAGCAACTGTTACATGGGTATAAACATTTTTTGCATCTTTTGATGAAAGAATCGATACACCAGCTGAACCTAAGAGAAAACCATAGCTAATTAAGCGTGCTGTTTTCCATGGACTTATTTTATATATCTCCTTTAATGGTATATGTTCTATATAACCGTGATAGACATGGCTAATTAAATGTCAAAATTTATTTGTTTATCGAAATGATGTGAAAATATGGGATAAGTATTTCTTTATTGCCTGTGGGAAGTTTGTTATAATAAAGAAGAAATGAAGGTGAAATTATGGCCCAAGAATATATAACATTAGAACCACAAAATGAATATGGAATGGTTCAATTAAATAAATCCGTGTTTTCAAGTATCGCTCTGAATGTGATTGAAGAGAATGACCAAGTGCAATTGGTTGAAGGCAATCGTCCTTTGAAGGGTGGTATCCAAACAGTGATTGACCACAATACATTAAAATTAACAATTCCTGTGAAAATGAATTATAAAGCGCATGTGACCGATACATGTGCTGAACTTCAAAACAAGATCTTTGAAAGTATTTCTTATATGACGGATTTCAAACCAGAATCAATTGAGATCCAGGTGGTTGGTTTTATTTTTTAGGAAATCTTTTGTGATTTCCTTTTTTTAAAAGGAGTAGATCTATGAGTGTATCTTTCCATGATTATTTAGTCATTGGAATTTCATCCCGTGCTTTATTTGATTTAGAAGAAGCCAATGAAATCTTTGAAACACAAGGACTGGATGCATATCGGGAATATCAGTTTGCACATGAAGAAGATATTTTAAAACCCGGTTCGGGCTTTCCATTAATCAAGAAATTCTTGGATATTAATGCCAAGATGAATAAAAAACTGGTAGAAGTCATCGTGATGTCTCGTAATTCAGCAGAAACATCATTACGAATCATCAATTCTTTGGAACACTATGATCTTGATATTGGTCGTATGGTCATGAGTGGTGGGGAAAATATTTCGCGTTATTTAAAAGCATTTGATGTCGATTTATTCTTATCCGCCAATGCCAAAGATGTAGAACTAGCTATTGAAGATGGGTATCCAGCTGGATTGATTTATCCACATGCGAAATATGATTTGCCATCCGATCAAATTCGTATTGCTTTTGATGCAGATGCAGTATTATTTTCGGATCAATCCGAACAGATTTATAAAGCCAAGGGATTGGATGCATTTGTAGCCAATGAAATCAAAAATCAAGATACGGCCATGGAACAAGGGCCGATGGCACATTTCTTATTTCGTCTGGCCCAACTTCAAAAAGCTTGTGCCAATACGCATTATTTACGTACTGCCATCGTAACAGCACGGGATAAAAATGCGGGTATTCGTGTCATCAAGACCTTACGTCAATGGCATATTATCGTAGATGAGATCTTTTTTCTACAAGGAGCTAAAAAAGCAGATATATTGGCAAGCTTTGGTGCGGATATCTTTTTTGATGATCAAGATATTCATGCTGGACCAGCCAGTGAAGTAGTTCCGAGTGCCCGTGTATTACCAACCAACAATAAGGAGAAAACATGAAACGACATGAACAGAGAGAAATCGCACTAAATAGTTTATATCAACATTTATTGCTGAATAAAGACATACGAAAATGTGTATATGAAGCCATGCATGGTACCAATGAAATTGATGGGTATCTATATAGCATCACCGTCGATACGGTGGCTCATGAATACAATTATATTCAAACAATTAATCATATATTACGTAAAGATTGGACATTCAACCGGTTAAGTGTTTTGGAACAAGCTATTTTATTGATGGCTTGTCAAGAAATTTTAGTTAATCAAACACCTAAAGCGGTTGTTATTGATGAAGCCGTTGGACTGGCCAAAAAATATTGTGATGATGATTCTTATAAATTGATCAATGGGGTATTGGATCGACTATGACAGATGAAATGGTTGTGAGTGTATCCCATGTTCTTTTACGCATCAAAACAACCTTAGAACAACAATTGAATCTTCATGATGTCTGGATCAGTGGTGAAGTTTCCAATTTGACCAAACATCGATCCGGTCACTATTATTTTTCTTTAAAAGATGAACGTGGCGCTATGAGCTGTGTGATGTTTGCGAGCTATGTCAAACATTTGCGTTTTGATTTAGAAGAAGGCATGAAAGTTTTAGTCAAGGCCAGCGCCAATGTGTATCCTCAAAGAGGCTCTTTACAATTATATGTTACGTCAATGCGACCCGATGGTTTAGGCGCTCTTTTCCTGGAATTAGAACAACGAAAAAAACGTCTTGAAGCACAAGGCTATTTTGATCCTACACATAAAAAAACCAAACCGGATGTGATTGAACACATTGCGATCATTACGGCCAAAGAAGGAGCGGCCATTCAAGATGTGATCACGACTGTACGGAAGCGTTGGCCGATGTTGAAGATGACTTTATATCCAGCCCTTGTACAAGGTCAAAAAGCGGCTGAAACCATAGTGGCTCGATTAAAACAAGCTGATGCCAAAGGGTATGATGCAATCTTGGTTGTACGTGGTGGAGGTTCTTTTGAAGATTTATTTTGTTTCAATGATGAAGAACTTGTAAAAACAATATATCACTGTCAGACGTATATTGTTTCTGGTGTCGGTCATGAAGTGGATACGACATTATGTGATCTTGTTGCTGATCATCGAAGTGTAACACCAACTGCAGCCGCGCAATGGGTCACACCCGATCAAAAAGAAGTATTGGCTCGTTTGGAGCAAATGCAGGCTACATTAAATTTTCAGATGCATCAACACCTCCAAAGTGCTAAGAAGCAATTGTACACCTATCAATCCAATCGATATCTTTCCGATCCGAACACATGGATCATTGATAAACGATTACGATTGGATAATTTAGAACAAGCTCTGTCTCAAACAAAAGAGAAGATTACTGGCTTTGACAGTGATATCCATCACTATCAACAATCTTTGCAACAAGCTATGGGTGCAAAAATAAGAAAAGAAACGCAATTGTGTACCACTTATTTTCAACAATTGATGCAAGCTGGAAAGATATATACGCAAAAGCAGACACAAGATTTAAATCATGCCAAAGAGCGTACGCAAGATGCTTTAAAACATTATATAGAAAATCAACAAAAACACTTAATCAAAAATGTTTCTTTGCTCGATGCCTATTCTCCTTTAAAGGTCATAGAGCGTGGCTATTCCATCACGATGGAAGATGGACAAGTGATCCATTCCATCCATCAAGTACAAAATGGAAAAGTCATTCAAACGCAAGTAAAGGATGGTACCATTCTTTCCATGGTTACCGAATGTCAGGAGGAATCTCATGCCAACAAAAAAACTGAAATTTCATGAAGCGATGAATCGTTTAGATGAAATTGTTACGGAATTAAATCGTGATGATCTTGAATTAGAAAAAGCGATGGATTTATTTACAGAAGGAACGAAATTAGCTGCTCAATGTGAGACGCAATTGAAAGAATTTGAACAGAAAGTAGAACAATTATCCAATCAAAAGGAGACTACCAATGATTGATCTTGATGCATTTGAATCCTATCTTCAAACCAAAGTCAAAGAAGGACAAGAAGGTCGTGTAAAATCGGCCATGGCCTATTCCTTAGTCAATGGTGGAAAGCGCATGCGTCCGCAATTGCTTTTTGCGACTTTGCAACTATATGGTTTTGATCCAACCATTGGTTTTCCTTGTGCCAGTGCAATTGAAATGATTCATACCTATTCATTGATTCATGATGACTTGCCAGCTATGGATGATGATGATATGCGACGAGGACAGCCAAGCTGCCATGTTCAATTTGATGAAGCTACTGCTATTTTAGCTGGTGATGGTTTATTGACACGAGCATTTGATGTTGTCTTAGAGACAAATGTCGATGCAGAAAAAAAAGTCGGTCTTGTTTCTGCATTAAGTAAATATTCAGGTGTCGATGGCATGATTTATGGACAAGAATTGGATCTTAAAGCAGAATCAGCAAAAAATCTAACGTTAGATGATGTATTTTCTATTGATACGTATAAAACCGCAAAACTTTTAACTTTACCATTTGTCTGTGCTGCCATCATTGCAGGTAAAGAAGAGGATATTCCTACTTGGCAAAAAATTGGTTATGCACTAGGTATTCAATTTCAGATTCAAGATGATATTTTGGATCAAACCCAATCCAGTCAGGCTTTAGGAAAATCAACAAGTGATAATGAAAATCATAAACAAACATTTGTTTCCTTGATGGGATTAGAAGCAGCAAAAAAGAAGGTTCTTTCTTATCAAACGGAAATTGAAACCATGCTTTCTAGCTTTGAAGGAGATTTATCTTACTTACAAACATTGATTGATTTTATGACCAAACGTACATATTGAAATGAGGGAGATATATGCGTCTATACGACATTGAAACGCCAGAACAAATCAGGAATTTATCGGAAGAGCAATTATCGACTGTAGCCGATGATATACGTGATTTTATCATTCAAACCATTGCCCAAAAAGGAGGGTACTTGGCGGATAATTTAAGTGTTGTGGATGCGATGGTTGCCTTACATTTTGTTTTTCAAACACCCCAGGATCAATTATTGATCGATGGCGGACATCAATGTTTAGCCCATAAAATTCTAACGGGTCGTTCACCCACGTTTTCAACCTATCGCCAAGCCAATGGTTTAAAAACGTATTGTTCTTGTGATGAAAGTACCTATGATACTTGGAATAGCATGCCTATTGGCAGTTCGCTTGCAGTGGCTTTTGGATTGGCTTGTGCTCGCGATAAAGCCAAAGAAACGTATCAGATCATCGATTTCATTGATTCAAAAGGCATAATTACAGGCTCTAGCTTAGAGGCTCTTTACCAAATTGGATATGCTCAACATGGCATGGTCATCATCTTTAATGAAATGATTCAGACGAAAACAAAATCGAATCGAATTATCGAAACATTATCGTCCTTTCGTTCCAGCAAAGCGTATCGCAAAGCGAAGGAAAGCGTCAATGACACCTTGCGTTCCAATCGAATTGGCAATGGTGTGGCAAGTGCTTTTGGATCTGTGAAAGATCATATCAAAGATAATTTATTGAATGATAATTTATTCCAAAATATGGGGTTTGATTATCTAGGACCTATCGATGGACATGACATGCATGCTTTGATCAATGCTTTCCAAGCAGCTAAAGCATCCAGTCGTCCTATTGTTGTCCATATTCAAACGCATCCTTCCTATGGATATCCATATGCGCAGGATCAAAATGGCTGGCAAGAAGTGATGCCTTTTCATCAAGATACGGGAAAATCCAAACTTTTAGTTTCCAAAGACCAATGCAGCTGGGAGACATGGATCGATACTTGTATCACTGTATTACAGAAACAAAATCCCAAATTATCAAAGATTGATCCATCACTTTCGTCTCGTCCCAATCTAGCCTTAGGAATGGCGGCAGGAATTGCGAAAAAAGGATATCACCCTTTTGTTCAGATTCAAGCCAAAGATATTGGCCAATGCATCGATACCATTCAAGCCCATTTAGCCAATATGAAAAGTCCCATCATTGTCGGTGTAAATAATGCAGGTATTGCGGATGGTAAAGGCGATATTCAGCAGGGAATCTATGATATCCGGCTTTTATCTTCGATTCCAGATATTATGATTTCCCAGCCAAAAGACAGTCAAGAAGCATTGGATTTATTATATACAGCTTCACAAAGCCAAAATCCTTTTTTCATTCGCTATCCATTTGGTATTGTGAGTAAACCATCCGAACAAATAGGTCATTTATTGCCAATTGGTTCTTGGTCACAATTTCAAATTGGCTTGGATCCAAAATGTATCGTGATTACCTATGGACAAGAATTTGATCGTATTGTTTCCAAGGCCAAAGAAAATCAATGGGATATGATCGTGATCAATGCACGATTCTTTAAACCCGTCGATGAAAAGATCCTCAAACAAATGTTTTTAATGCAGTTGCCTATCTATATTTTTGAACCCGATGCAAAAGGCTCTTTATCCGCTTTAGTGATGCAAGTGTATTCCAAAATAATGAAACCGGTACATGTCCTTGGTATTGAAAATCATTTTGTTCAACAAGGATCCGTACGTTCCATCCGTATTCATGAACATATTTCAGTGAATGCCTTGTTTAAGGAAATCGATCATGAACAACATGCGGTTAGATAAAGTCTGTGCCATTCAGATTGGTTCGCGAACAAAAGCCCAAGATCATATCAAAAAAGGTTTGGTCGAAGTGAATGGGAAAGTCATTCAAAAATCAAGTTTTTTGGTTACGGAACAGGATTCCATCGTAATAAAGAATGATGGCTATGAATTTGTATCAAGAGCTGCCTATAAATTATTAGGAGCTATGGATACTTTCCATATTGATATTTCTCATCAGGTAGTTTTGGACATTGGTGCAAGTACCGGAGGTTTCACAGATGTTTGTTTACGGCATGATGCAAAAAAAGTATATGCGTTAGATGTGGGACATTTACAGTTGTCACCGAAACTAGAAACGGATCCTCGTGTTATTAAGATGGAAGGAAAGAATGCTCGTGAATTAGAAGTCAGTTGGTTTGATGAGCCAATCGATTTTATTTGTATGGATGTGAGTTTTATTTCTTGTCAAACCATTTTGGAACATGTATTCACACAAATGATTCCTTCTCATTTGGTGGTATTGGTCAAACCTCAATTTGAGTGTGGACCACAGGCATTAAATAAACACGGTGTTTTAAAAAATGAAAAATTAGCAAAACAAATTATTGCACAAAAAGAAGCATTTCTGAAAATGTATTATAAAAATGTGGATGTCATGAAAAGTCCCATTCAAGGTCGTTCCGGTAATCAGGAATATGTTGTTTATGCCCAAGAAAGGAGATCGAAATGATTGAACAATTGATGGTGAAAAACTATATCTTATTTGATCATGCTTTAATCGACTTTTCTACCGGTATGAGTGTTATTACAGGAGAGACAGGTGCAGGGAAAAGCTTATTGATTGATGCGATTGGATATCTTTGTGGCAAGCGTTGTACTTCCAATATCGTACGGAAAGGAAAAGACAAAGCCACCTTACAAATGGTTTTATCGTGTGAAGATCCAACGTTAAGGCAGTATTTGGAAGAAAATGATTTTGATGTCGAAGATGAATTAATCATCACCCGAACGATTACAACCAATCAGAAGAGTACAATTCGAATCAATCAACAAGTCACTACTTTGGGGTTTGTACGTCATTTGATGACGCAATTGATTGATATTCATTCGCAAATGGATACCTATCAATTGATCAAACCGGAAACACAATTGGCAGTTTTGGATGGATATGCACATACCGATGCTTTAAGAAAACAAGTATCGGTTGTCTATCATACCTATAAAGAACAAAAAGATGCGTATGATTCGTTAGTGAATGAAACGTTATCGGATGATGAATTGGATTTTGTGACCAATCAATACAATCAAATATGTGAGGCCGATGTGCAACCTGAAGAATTGGATACGTTATTAGCACAAATCAAACAAAAAGAAGATGCATTGCGTAATCAAGAAATGTATATGGAGAGTTTACGTTCTTTAGAAGAAGAGCAGGGTATCTTAGATCGTTTGTATGCTTTGTTTAAATTGCTACAGAAAAGTGATGCAATGCAAGAACAAGCGGATCAAATTCGTGATATGTATTATCAATTGGATGATATCAAAGAAACCTTACATCAACAGATTGAGGGAACGGATGATTCCGTATCGTTGGATGATCTGCAAGCTCGTGTCTATACCATTCGTGGTTTGTATCAACGCTATGGTGGTTCGTATGAATCGTTGATGGAAAAGAAAACAGAATTGGAGCAACAAATTGATCGAATCTTACATCGGGAAACAGTTTTGGAACAAAGTAAGGCAAATCTAGAAAAAGCAGAAAAGGAATATGTGACTTTAGCTCAAAAATTATCGAAACAACGCAAAGCTTGTTTTGCGGAATTGGAATCGAAGGTCATGTCTCATTGTAAGGATTTGATGTTGGAGCATTGTCAGTTTCAAATTAAACAAGAAACAAAAACTTATGCAGAGGATGGAATCGATACGATTGCTTTCTATGTTTCGATGAATCCGGGTCAACCATTTGTTCCACTCAAAGATAGTGCATCCGGTGGTGAATTGAGTCGATTGATGTTGGCTTTAAAGGTTGTGTTCCAAACTCAAAAGGGTATTGAAACAATTATTTTTGATGAAATTGATACCGGTGTGAGTGGTCGTGTGGCTTATGCGATGGGTAAAAAAATGCATACCATTGCTAAATCGTATCAAGTGTTGTGTATTACGCATTTGGCAAGTGTGGCAGCTTGGGCGGATACACATTATTGTGTGCGAAAAAGCAGTCAGAAGGATTCTACATTCACTTCGATTGAAGAACTAGATGAGGAATCCAGCTTGATTGAATTAGCAACCATGAGTGCAGGAAAACCAACACCAGCAGCTATTCAAGCTGCCAAGGAATTAAAGGAGCGTGTATCACATGGCTAGAGTGATCTTCCATATTGACATCAACGCTTTTTTTGCGTCTTGTGAAGAAAATCGTCATCCTGAATTAAAGGGAAAACCGGTCGCTATTGGTTCCTTATCGCGGCGAAGCGTCATTTCAACGGCCAACTATAAGGCCAGAGAATATGGCGTACATAGTGCCATGCCTGTCTATGAAGCGTTGCGTAAATGTCCAGACCTTGAATTAGTGGAATCGGATTATGCCTATTATCGATCTTGCAGTCGGGCTTTTTTTCATTATTTATATAAATATACAAGAGCCATTGAACCGGCAAGTATTGATGAATGTTTTATGGATGTCACCGATATTATTATGAAATATCCTCGTCCTTTGGATCTAGCTTTTCAAATTCAACAAGGTGTATATCAAGAAACCGGTTTGCATGTTTCCATTGGCGTAGCACCAACCAAATTCTTAGCGAAGATGGCAAGTGATATGCGTAAGCCACATGGGATTACGGTTTTACGGAAAGCGGAATTGGCCCAAAAACTTTGGCCTTTACCTATTGAATCGATGGTTGGGATTGGTAAACGATCGGTACCTAAACTGCAAAAAATTGGCATTTATACGATTGGTGATTTTGCGAGTCCAGAAAATGAGAATAAGATCTTGCGTATACTTGGTCCTAGTAGTTTTTCTTTGATTCAAAAAGCACAGGGAAAAAGTAGTGATCGTTTGTCGTATTCCACTACGCATAAAAGTGTTTCGATTTCTGAAACTTTTGAAAATGATTTATATGCGATGGATGAAGTATTATCACAAGCTCGGCATTTAACGTTTGCGTTATCGCAAAAAATGAAGAAAGAAAATTATATGGGAAAAATGATTTCCTTAACGATGCGTGATATTCATTTTCATAATATTGTTCGTTCGCAGACGTTTCGTGAATATACAAACAATGCTAATATCATGTATGAAGCCATTCGTAATTTGATTGATCAAAATTTTGAAGAGGATCTTGGCTATCGTCATTTAGCTATTCATATGGGTTCTTTAAAAGATGCGAAAGAAATTATTGTGCAACCAACGATGTTTGAACAGCCAAAGGAAACGACGGATATGATTTTGTCGCAGTTAAATCGTCAAATTGAGGGTATTCATTTGATAAAAGCAAGTGATTTATTGAAGGAGCCAAAGGATGCGTAAGGATTATTTTTTAAGGGAGAATCTAGTGTTGTATCAAGATCAGGACGCTTTTTGTTTCAATACAGATACAAAGTTTTTAGCTCATTTTATGGAGTTAAGAAAAAATGAGGTTGTCTTAGATATCGGAACAAATAATGGCGCTTTATTATTAGCAGCCGATCAATACCCGATTCAATCGATGATTGGGGTCGAAGTCTTAGAAGAAGCAGCAAAGCTAGCACAATTGAATGCGGATACATTTTTTACTCATCCAACAACGATCATCAATCAACGGATTCAGGATGTACAAATAGATCCTGTGGATGTGATTGTCTCCAATCCGCCTTATTTTCGTGATGAAGCAACCAATCCAGGGGTAAAGATGAATCGTCGACAGATGGGACGCATTGAAAAGAATCTGACGTTGGTTGAATTGATTGAAAATGCGAATCGACTATTAAAGAGCAATGGGCGTTTTTATTTTGTGCATCGATGCAACCGTTTGAATGAAATCGTACAGTGTTTATTTGCACATCATTTTTGTATCAAACATATACAAATTGCTTATACAAAAGAGAAACAAATAGCGAAAACTGTCTGTATTGAAGCCATTAAAGAAGGACATTGTGATTGTGAGGTCTTACCGCCTTATTTTATCTAGGTATTAGATTGGTCTTGAATTGGTAAGCGTGTTAAAATATGGACATGAAGCTAAAAGAGGCAATCGATGATTACTTGATCAATGGTAGGGTCGTAGCTCAAAAAAGTTCAAAAACAATGGATGCGTATCAACACAATTTGGTTGTATATGCAAAGTATCTGGAAAACGAATCGATCATCAATGTTGAGGATATTACCATATTGCAGATTGATTCCTTTTTGAATGTATATGCACTGGATCATGTGGCAAGCAGTGTCAATCAAATGATTGCGACGTTGCATTCGTTTCATAAATTTACGTCTTTTAATCATCCGGAATATAAAGATCCAACGACGAGTTTGCGTGGTATCAACAACAATCGGCATTTACCGGTGTATTGTTCCATAGCGGATTTAAAAAAGTTATTTGAATCGTTTGGTTCTTCCAATCAAGATATTTATCATAAGACCATTTTAGTGGTTTTGTACTCTTGTGGGCTTCGTGTGAGTGAATTATGTGATCTTCGATGCAATGATGTACATCTATCGCAACAAATTGTCAAAGTCAAAGGGAAGGGTGATAAAGAAAGAATTATCCCAATGGCGTCTGCTTGTTGTGAACAGATTGAAGAATATATGCGTTTGGTACGATGTGACTGGGATAAAAAACACATCCCTCAATTGTTTGTGAATCGATTGGGTCATCCTTGTACGCGTCAATATGTGCATCATCTGATCAAAGAGAAAGTCAATGCGTTGGATTTGGATCCACGGATTTCAGCACATAGTTTTCGGCATAGTTTTGCGACACATCTGTTGGATGGCCATGCTGATTTGCGTATCGTGCAGGAATTATTAGGCCATAGTGATATTCAAACGACGCAGATTTATACACATATTCAATCCGATCGCTTAAAAAATGCGTATGATTCATACTTTTTATGGACGGATAAAAAAGAGGAGGAAAAATAGTATGTCTTGTGAAGGTTGTCCAAATGCTGGAAATTGCAATAAGGATGCAAATACTTGTGGTGTAGAAACAAATCCAAAAAATCATATTAAAGATGTAGTAGCTGTAATGAGTGGTAAGGGTGGTGTTGGTAAATCAACCATGACTGTCCTTTTAGCGAAATCATTAGCTGCACAAGGGAAAAAAGTGGGTATCATGGATGCCGATATCACGGGGCCTAGTATTCCTCGTTTAATGGGGGTTGAAGATCAGCATGCATATGGCACCAAAGAGAATGAGATCTTACCGGTAGTTGTCGATGACATCAAATTAATGTCTTTAAATTTCATGGTAGAAAATGAAAGTGAACCCGTTATTTGGCGAGGTCCGATCGTGGGTAATGTTGTCAAACAATTTTATACCGATGTTCTATGGGAAGATCTGGATGTTTTATTGATCGATATGCCTCCAGGAACGGGAGATGTTGCCTTAACGATCATGCAGTCTTTGCCTTTAAAAGGTGTTGTGATGGTATCTACACCACAACCAATGGTTTCCATGATTGTTGAAAAAGCTATCCATATGTGTGAAAAGATGGATATCCCTGTCTTGGGTCTCATTGAAAATATGGCATATTTGGAATGTCCAAATTGTCATGAACATATTGATTTCTACAATAAAGAAGAATTGGATACGTTCTTGAAAAAGGTTAAGGTGCCTTGTTATGGTATGTTGCCACAAGTGGATCTATTGCGTGATATCAATATGTATAGTCAAAGTTATACTTTAGAGCAACAAGAAAAGACAATGGAATTGATGAAAGAAATTGCGCAAAGAATGAGTGATGATCTGCAATAATGGAATATCTATGGATCAAAAATAAACGTTATAAGAATGTTTCCCTACGAATAAAAGATGGACAAATCATTGTCACAAGTCCTGTGCAAACTTCCAAAGAATTTGTGGATACTTTCGTTAACCAGCATACCCATTGGATTCAAAAACAATTGGCTGCCTATGAGGCTATACCAAGAATTCGTCCAGGCATGACTTTGTTTATTTTGGAACGTCCATATAAAGTGGTTATGGGTGATGTTTGTGCTATTGACTTGGATAAAGAAACCATCACGATCGATGGCAATGAGAAACATTGGCAAGTTCTCTTAAAAGAGATTGCCCAAAATCAAATCACGCCGCGTTTTCATCAGTGGGAACAGGCCATGGGCTATTCGAATTTGACGATTCGTTATGGCTATTATGCATCCAAGTGGGGAAGCTGTCGAAAGGATATGGGTGTGATTGCACTTAGCACAAAATTATTATTTGTGGATTGGGAAGAAGTGGATTCCGTTATCGTTCATGAATTGTGTCATATGAAATATCCCAATCATTCCCAAGCTTTTTACCAAGAAGTTTTAGATTGGATGCCAAATTATTGGGAAGTTCATAAACATTTGATTCATCATTGCATTCCTGTACTTGAAAAGAAAGGATGACCGTTTGGTCATCCTCATTTTTTATACATTGATTTGTGCTTCAATACCTAATTCATCACTATGCTTTGCTAAGATTGGATCGATATATTCAGCAAAGAATTCTTCGGTTTGTTGAACCGAACGACCAACATAATGGATTGGTTCCATATGGGATTCGATTTGTTCTTTGGTCATACCGAATTTTGGATCATTCGCAATACGATCAATCAAATCATTTGGTTTTCCTTCTTCTTTAACAACTTTACCTGCTGCCATCGAATGTTCACGAATCAATTCATGTAATTCTTGGCGATCACCACCAGCTTTTACGGCATCCATCATGATATTTTCTGTGGCCATGAATGGTAATTCTTTCAATAAATCGGCTTCCACAACTTTTGGATAGACGACCATGCCATCGGTAATATTTAAATATAAATCTAAGATACCATCGGTTGCTAAGAAAGCTTCCGCGATACTGATTCGTTTATTGGCAGAATCATCCAGCGTTCTTTCAAACCATTGTTCACTGGCTGTCATAGCAGGGTTTAAAGAATCGGCAATGACATAACGGGCTAAGGAACCCATACGTTCCGAACGCATTGGATTACGCTTATAAGCCATAGCGCTTGATCCGATTTGACCTTTTTCAAATGGTTCTTCGACTTCTTTCATGTGTTGCAACAAACGAATATCATTGGAAAATTTATGTGCACTTTGTGCAACGCCAACCAAGGCATTGATGACTTGCGTATCATATTTTCGGGTATAGGTTTGTCCAGAAACAGGGAAGTAGTGATCATATCCAAGCTTTTCACAGATTTTCTTATCCAAAGCTTTCACTTTATCGGTATCATTATTGAATAATTCCATGAAACTGGCTTGAGTTCCGGTTGTTCCTTTGCAGCCTAATAATCTTTTATTTTCTAATAAGTGTTCAATTTCTAAATAGTCCATGTATAGGTCTTGGGCCCATAGAGATGCTCGTTTTCCAATCGTTGTAGGTTGGGCTGGTTGAAAATGGGTAAAGGCCAAGCATGGCATATCTTTGTATTCTAAGGCAAATTTTTTTAATTGTGCCAATACATTGACGATCTTTTTTTGTACTAATTCCAAAGCTTCATGCATGATGATCAAATCTGTATTGTCCCCTACATAACAGCTCGTAGCACCTAAATGAATGATTCCTTTTGCTTTTGGACATTGTACACCATAGGCATACACATGACTCATAACATCATGACGAACGATTTTTTCACGGGCTTGAGCGACATCGTAGTTGATATCGTCTTTGTGTGCAATCAATTCTTCAATTTGTTCATCGGTAATATCGAGGCCTAATTCTTGTTCGGATTGAGCTAATGCAATCCAAAGTCTTCTCCAAGTACGAAATTTTTTATCATTTGAAAATAATGCTTGCATTTCTTTTGACGCATATCGTTGCGACAAAGGGGATTGATAATATGCAGTTTGTGCCATTTGTTTTCCTCCATTACAATACCTTTATTATACGTGAGTACAAATACCAATTCAATTTAATTTCGTGTATAATTAGGGACGTATAAAAGGAGAAGCCAAATGAAGCATCTTTCTATTTTAGCAACGAAAATGAGTTCATCTTTATTACATCTGATTGGCCATGGTGGTTCTATGCCTGGTGAAATCGGTTTGAAATTGGATAAAAATATATTATCGAAATTAAAAATCAATGGTCCGGTTATCTTAGTAACTGGAACAAATGGAAAAACAAGTACTGCTAATATGATCACTGATTTATTAGTAAACGATGGATATGATGTCATTTCCAATCGTAAAGGTGATAATTTGAAAGCTGGTATTACAACAACCTTATTAACGAATAGTTCTTTATCTGGAAAGGTGAAAGCCAATGCGATTGTCTTGGAAGTGGATGAATTAAATGTTCGTCATATTCTACCTTATCTTCCCGTTACTGCATTAGTCGTAACCAATTTTTTCCGTGATCAACTGGATCGTGCCCGAGAAATGGAACAATTGATTCTTTCCATTGAAAAGGTATTGCCAAACTATCAGGGAGAATTGATCTTGAATGGCAATGATCCCAATGTAGTTCGTTTAGCTTATAAAGCATCAAAAGCACATGCTACCTATTTTGGTATGGATAAAAATAAATATAGTGTAGATCATACCAATGAGGCCAGTGAAGGGAAATTCTGTCCGCTTTGTGGCCATAAATTAGAATATGCATATTATCAATATTCCCATATTGGTAAATTTCATTGTAGTGCTTGTGATTTTCAAACGCCGCCATTGGATATTGAATTACAAGATATTGATTTAGATAAAGAAACATTTACGTGTGATGGCATTGATTTTCACTCGCCGTATGAAGGTATGTATTCGATGTATAATTGTGCAGCTATCTTAGCTGTAGCCAAGGTATGTAAGATTTCCATGGATGTAGCTAAAAAAGTATTTGCCCATGCACCACAACCGAAAGGAAGAAATGAGAAGTTTGAAAAGAATGGACATCTTTGTATCTTAAATTTGGTGAAAAATCCAACGGGTGCCAATGAAGTCATGAAAGTCATTGAAAGAGATACAAATCCAAAAAAAGTTTGTATCGTATTAAATGATCGTGAACAAGATGGTACCGATGTATCTTGGATCTATGATACCTTCTTTGAAAAGATCATTACAGATGAAACCAAAGAAATTGTTTGTACGGGATTACGTGCCAATGATATGGCTTTACGTATTTATTATGGCGGTTATCAAGGATCGATTCGTGTAATATCCCAGCTGCAAGATGCGATTCATCAAGCTTTTCAGGATATTGATCGAACCTATGTGGTCGCAACGTATACGGCTTTGTTGCCAGCTCGTGGAGCCATCGTAAAGGAGATGGAATGAATCTATGGAACAAGTAATGAAAGTTTGTTGGATGTATCATGACATCATGGATCTATATGGAGATAAAGGAAATATCATGACCTTAAAGAAACGGTGTTTGGATCGTGGAATTGGTTTTGATTTGCATACTTGCGGGATTGGTCAACAAGATGATCTTTCCACCTATGATTTGATCTTTTTAGGTGGTGGTGCCGATAAAGAACAAATTTCTTTAATTCCGGATCTCTTGCAACGAAAAGAAAACATCCAAAAAGCAATGGATGAAAATACGTTTATTTTATTGATTTGTGGTGGTTATCAGTTGTTTGGTCAATATTATATTGCCGCAAATGGTGAAAAAATAGCGGGTCTCGGTTTTTATCCGTATTATACAGATACTGGAAAAATGGGCTCTCGTTGCATTGGTAATATTGTGATCGATGCTCAATTGGATGAAATTCATACAAAAATTATTGGTTTTGAGAATCATGGTGGTCAAACTTTGGGTGTCACAAAGCCATTGGGCAAAGTATTGTCTGGATATGGAAATGCGTTTGATGCAGGATTTGAAGGTTTCTATGACGGTAAAGTCTTAGGTACGTATTTACATGGTCCCTTGTTGCCAAAAAATCCGGATGTTGCAGATTTTGTTATTTATAAAGCATTGAAGAAAAAAAATCCAAATATGCAATTTAAAGATTTGACACCACTGACCAATCCTTATGATCAAGCAGCTCGTGAAGTATTACTGACCAGAATGCATATTGAAGAAGATAAATAAAACGCAGGGGCATTTAAGCTTCTGCGTTTTCAAATGTTAAAATTTCTAATTCCGTAAACATTTTATATACAACGGTTTTAATGACTGAGATCATTAATTGTGTTTCATCATTCATATGTTCAGGTTGAAATTCTTGTTTGATCATGCCAAATTGAAGGACTTGATGAAGGTAATGATCAAAACAATCACTGAAAGAATTATAAATGGTCGCAATACTACTGGTGATATCATCCGGTTCTAAGCGTCTTACAATTTCAATCATGGTTTGTATTTCGGTCAATGAATAACATTTTTTTAAAATACAAACAGCAATTAAATAGGCTAAATGATATTGTTTGTAGTGTTTTTTTATAGGTGGATGCACAATACTGTTTTTCACATAATTATTGACCATATTAGAAGTTATAACTTTATCAGCCTTATCTTCTAAAAAGAATAAAGGCGATAACCGATCATTGATAAAGAAGATGACTTGATCCATATATACATCAAAATCGGGTAATTGCTGCCATTTTGGACATTGAAAATTTTCTAGATCTTGTTTAATTTGTGCGATTTCCATACACATAGTTTATCATAATATAAAAAACGTGACAATGTAGTTTTAAGAACTAGATTTATTGACTATATAAATCAGTTACGCTACAATAGAAATACGAGGATAGTTTATGATAAAAATAGTTACAGATAGTGCTTGTCAAATGTCACCAGCACAAGCAAAACAACACGGTATTTATGTAGCTCCTTTGATGATCACTATAAATAATCATAGTTATCGTGATTTTGAACAAATAACCGATATTCAATTATTAAGGATGATCAAGAATGGCGCGGTTCCTTCAACTTCGCAACCATCCATTGGTGAGAAAACAGAAATCTATAATCAAATTATTGCTGAAGGCAATGAAGTGATTGATATCACGATGGCAGATGGTTTAAGTGGAACTTATCAATCCGCTTTATTGGCAAAAGATACATGTGACGATCCAGACAAAGTATCCGTTGTCAATGTACAGACCTTATGTGTGCCTCAATATGTTTTGGTCAATCAAGCCCAAAAGATGGCTGCATCGGGTGCCAGCAAGGATGCTATTTTAACGATGTTGGAAAAAAGTATTCCAACTTCAGAAAACTTCATGATTCCAGTTGATTTTGATTTCTTGGTTCGTGGTGGACGTTTATCCAATGCTTCTGGTATATTAGGTGGTTTATTAAAACTGATTCCAATCATCCGTGCAAATAAAACGTGTACAAAGTTAGAAAAATTTGCGATTGTTCGTACGTATACCAAAGCTTTAAAAATGATGTTGGATACATTTGAAAAAGATGGTGTAACGAATGAATATACATTCTGTTTATCACATGCACATAATGAAGAATGGGCCAATAAAGCAATACAGTTGATCCAGAAACGTTTTGAAAATGCAAAAGTTGTTATTTTACCTATGAGCCCTGCCTATATTTGTCAAGGAGGTCCTGGTTGCATTGCATTCCAAGCCATCCATATTATCAATGAATAGAGTTTCTTAGGAGGCTCTTTTTTTGATGCTCTAAAACACATCGAAGAAAGCAAAGACAGATAATTTGTCCGTCTCGTTGCCAATCAGAAGCTCTTTGAAACAGATAATTTTTATATATAACAGAATCTTGGTATAAAGATTTGAAAAATTACATTTTTTACTATTTGCAACTTCTATCTTTTTTGGTTTAAATGATGATAAAGTACATTTTTGAGAAAATTCGAGAAAAAAATTTTTTTGGTTTTAAAAATGGTTTTTTTCTATATATGATATAGTACAAATTTGTTACATAATATATATTATGCGAAGTAATATCAATAAGCAAATATAAAAATCTAAGGGCAAATGTTTTTGTACTTGTATAAACGTCTTTTACCTTTTAAAGACGTCTTTTAGCTAAATTTGCTACATTTTTAAAATTCTTCTATAAGCTTCTCATGTTATAAAAATTATCATTGATTGGTAGAAATTTTTTATTCATCGAAGGCAAAATAAAGAAGAAGTATTTCTACTTCTTCAAAATAATTGATTCTATAGATCAAGATAAGCAGTAATATCTTTTGATGTTGGCTTCTTCTTGTTTGTACGACGTTTCTTTTTCGCTGTTTTATTCTGCAATATGTCTAACGTTTGTTGGGCAATCTCATAGGTACGCAACTTATGATCTTTATCGATTTCTAGAACCTGTTTTGTTGCTGATGCAATTAAATCAGAATCAAACTGTGGAAACATGTGATGGACCATTTCAATCACTTCACTAGTAATCTTAGCCTCCCCTATCAGATCTAACGATGATATATCTTCTGGCTCATAGTTTTGATTGGATTTTGCTTTCACTGCTTCAATGATCTTTTGATCTTCCAATTGTTCGATCTGTTCCTGTTCCATCAAGTCCAGCTGACTCTTAAGATGCATAAAATGCTTATTATTGATATTTCGGATATAGTCACAATCAACTACGACATTCTGCCCATTTGCCTTCGCTTCGATATATTCCAGGTTCATCCACTTGTAGATCCAAATCAACTGGTTGATCAGACCTTTGGAACAATCAAACAAAGTATCGCTCAATTCCTGTGTCCATTCGACTTTTTCATCAAACCATTGCCATTTAAACAGGATCCATGTAAGTTTTGAAAAGTATGCTTTGTTTTGTGTATAGGCTGAAGCATTGATGTATTCTCCACTTCGTCTTGCATTCCGAAGTTTAGAAAACAACAGATTGTATGCATCCTCTGTACCAACAACACTCAATGCTACCTTTGTCTTGTTAACAATGGATAAAAGAGCTTCGTAAGTGTTTTCACGATTACTCTTAAAATTTACGAGCTGTATCTCATCAAGGACAATCGTGCCAATAGAAAATTTCTCAATTAATTCACATACCTTCATCTGCATGTCACCTAGGTTTCGCTGTTTTGATATTAAACGTTCATAACATGGTTCCGCATTTCCAAGCACAAAATCAATGGCTTCACCAATTTGTGTATACAACAGTCTAAAATTACTGTTTGGAACACACGCGACCACGATATATGTGATTTGTGGAATAACCATTCCTTCTTTAGGATGATGAGCTATCAGTTGAGGCATATTGTTGTAAAGCTCTTTAATTGCGGTAGATTTGCCACATCCGGATTCTCCTAATAAAGAAAAACCACTCGGAGCAGAATCAGCGACTTGGCCTTTTAATTTGGTCTGCAATTCAAAATTCTTTTGTTCAATAGTTTCATTGAATACATAGCTACTCCAATAATAGATATTTCGTAATGAATAGGAATTGGTCATGACATCATAATTGACAAACTCCAGTTCCTTTTGAAAAGACAAAGGAAGGCGAAGCTCTTTAAGATATAATACTTCTTCTTTCTTCTCTTCGGTGGTCAGATCTTTGAATTTTAAATAGTCAACTGGAGCAATGGGACGAAAATACGGACTACTATGTTTCATATTTCTTAGACGCGGTAAAGCTTCAATAAATGGGTTTCCATTGAATTTCCTATTAGTCGATTTTATATATTTGGCATCAACAAATCCATTTCGTTTACATTCTTCTATCGTATATTGATTTTGGTTATCTTCGATATCTTGATATTCATATTTCCGTCTACAGATTTTCATTAAAATCACTCCTTTTACCACATTTCGCTGTTTATTTGTTCAAGTATTTTTTCAATACTGGTTTCTTTTTCCAGACTACATTCATGTTCTTCCTTTGTCTGTTGCTGTTCAGCTGCAACGGATAAAGTTCTATTAGATTTTGTCTCAATAGATTGGATTTCATTTTCAAGGCGATCGTGTATGCTATTGCTTTCCATGTTCGATTCAGATTCCAATTTTCTTGATTTCCGGATACCTTTTGTCTTGTCTTTTGAAACAGTAATATTGGAAACGGATTGTTTGGCATTGTTAACGGTCGCTTCCAGTCCCATACGTCGTGCAACACGGATTTCTTGATCTTTATGTGCATTTTCAGTAATAAGCAATTTCTTAGCTTTCTTGTATTCCTCATAAGCACGGAGCGACATGCCTTTATATTCTGCATTTCCGTTTCGCATCGTATTGAGTTCGGCTTCTTCGATACGTCCATCGCTGATATACCATAACGTACCAATGTCACGTTCATCCACACGACAAGGGAAGGATTCTTTGGTGTTGCCTAAAACCTGTATTCTGTCCAGAAGACGTATATCTTGATTGTTGTAATAGTATAAACCGTTCCAGAAAATACCTTTTCTGCTGAGTTTGGCTGTCACAGGTCTACGGATTGCGTATTCAAACTGTTTCCTGTCAATCATTGGTCTCGGTGCTCCAAACTTCGTACAGCCATAATCCCATATTTCCAAAGGATTTGGATGTACCTTCTTGCGTATCATATCTTTTGTCAATGGATAATCTTTCATGGTCAGCATATTATGTGCAATCGTCTGATTGATGACGAAGATCCAAATATCATTCAATGTCAAAATGGCATTTTTATTATGATTTGAATCATGCCTTTTCGTGATCAATCCGTTACCTTCTAATACATCATTCTGAACGGCATGATATTGATGGAAAAGTTGTTCTACCTGTCCTTTCATCGAACCCATAGCCGGCGGCTCAAGATCCAATGTAATACCCAGTTCTCTAAATATACGTTTTGCTTCTTTTGAACGATATTCTGATCCTCTATCTGAACGAATTTTATTCGGGATGATATTGATATCCCACAAACCATTTTTTAATTCAAGACCAAAACGGTGACACAGCATTTTATTATCTTCAGCCAAATTGATCAGACAGTTGGTCAATCCCAGAATCGAGTTATTCTCTAACGACACCGATACAGCAATGATCATTCGTGAGTAGATATCGATCATGGCATGAACAATTGGGCGGCCAATAGTCTTGCATGGATCTGCTTCACTGACCAACGATACATCCATTTCGACCTCATCCATCTCAACGACATCACCTGGACCATGCACATTGTAAAGATTATCACTGACCAACAGTCGTTTATTGTTGCGATATTCACGCCTTGATGTCTTGGCAATATCTCTTTGTTTCTTGGTTGTATGTTTTCGAATATAGTTCTCCATCTGGCGTTTTGTTGGACGCTGGTCTATAGGGAGAAGCTTATATTCATAAGACTTTCCGTATTTATCTTCTTTCTCTATTCTTTGAACAAAATAGGTTGCACACATCCAATCGTATACATTTTGGTAGGTTTTTTCTCTTCCAGATAGATATTTTTTAGTTGCTTTATCAAATATTTCTAGAATATTTGACATCAAAGGAACACCTATTTCTCCCATTATGCTATGATGTCCCATTTTTTTTGTATATTCTTTTTTATTTGATTTTGTTTTACCTGTTGCTGATAATAAAGAATAGCTACTTAAACCAGAAGATAAATATTTTTTTACAATCTTGTATATTGTTTTTGTGTGAATATTATATTTTTTACTCAACTCTTTGATCAAAGGTTTTGGTTTTCGGGTCATCAGTTCAAAATAGCAGGGGCCATATTCTTTTTCTATCTGGTTGACGATATCACGGTTTCTTTCATATATTTCTTTGTTCTTTTCGGATAATGTATCCGGATCAAAATATTTGAAATCTGGTTCACGAATTGCGACCAAATGCTCATTTATCATTTTCTGCAGATGTCCCTGATCAAACTCATCGATTTCGAATTTTCCATCCCGTTCGGTCATCAGAATAGCTGCAATGTAATTGTTTGCTTTGTAAATGATGCGGTAATCTTTATCTTCATCCATATCGTGGATCACATAACCAATATCCAGTTTTACTTTTGCCATATTGTTTCTCCTTTCCATCAGTGATTGTTGAATGACATCAATGTATTTGCATAGGTTTCAAGCAATACGGGGATATCCAGCAATTGTGTTTCCATGTCTACCTTGATCTGCTTGGTTGCAATCAGATGCTTCAACAGTGAAACTTTATCAAATACTCTTGATTGATCATAATAAATACAGACAAAACGGATGTTTTCCGCTAATATCTGGTTCATTTCGTCCTTGAAGACGACCTCATAATCGATATTACGATACTTTTTCCAGTAACAGGCCTCAACAGAAAGCTTTTCCTTGGTACGTTTTTTCTTCAGCACATTTCTTGAATTCTTGACGCTGAAGATCTTTTCGGTCCCATCTTTATATGTGACATAAAAATCACTGGTCATATATGTTTTTCGATCATGCGGATGTTTGATGTTGAAGTCATCGCAGATCTTCAATGTCGTTTCGATATCCAAAGGGTATTGTTCCCGAATGTCGTCTACTGTGTCATCCCATCGTAGGATATGCCAGAAAATGGATTCTCCCTGCGATAACAATTCAACGGTACGACCTGTTTTCCAGTCTATAGGATTCGAGCATGTTCCAATGCTTGATACTTCCCTTGTTTCGATCCAAGGTTTGTATTCAGCACCATGTCCCTTTCCTCTTCCTTCTTCCAATTTATAGACGTTTGTCTTGGTGAGCATATAGCACACTTCCTTTCATAGCCAGAATATCCATCAGATCGATGTAGGCAGGTCTTTTCCGGTTCTTTAATCGATCGATCAAATGGATATATGAATGATAATCGTCAAATAAACATTTGAAGATGTATGTTTTCGTTGCTTCATCTTTTATATGGGCATGTTTTCCTTTAACAACATCAAACAACAGTTCCGGTACATCATCAAAACGATCCATATATTCTGCATTTAACGGTATATCTGATGGTTGGTTTATATCATCTAGATTTTTATCTGTTTGCTTCATAAGGATCCAGATCTGATATCGTATCAACTCTTCAAAGAGCATTTCCGGATCATCGACAAGCGACAGGATCTGCTGTTCTTTATTCGGATCATAGATTCCCCGATCAGGTTGTAAATGGGGATCTTTCTCAAAAATCAGATAATCTATCGGATCAATCGAAGCCAGATTGCAATGATGCTTCCAGCACGTATGTGCTCCAATATAATGATGCTGCATATGATAGTAGAACTGTCCATATTGTTGTAATTCTTCGTTCAAGCATTGTGGACAGATATAAATCTTCTTTGTCATCATGTTATCGATCAATAAAGATTCTTTTTTTACTTCATCTTGATATGATTTGATCCATTCTTGGTCGTAAAACATTTTTGCGACATCTTTCCAATGATCAGATGATGGATAGTCGTATGGTTTAGAAATAAAGCCAATAATATGCATCATCTCTCTAAGGTCATCAAATCCATTGGCAAGTGCCATTCTCTGCATCCAGCTGAGCGGCATCTCATCATTGAATGGTCGAAATTGTACAGGAAGCAGCATCATCATTCCTTCTTTCATCTATATCCTTCATCCTTCTATAATTATCGTATATCAAGAAATTAATAATATCAATTGAATAATATATGTTTAAATACTTGTTTCTGCATTATTTCTATTATAAAATGAAATATATGAAGATATATTATTATTGTCCAAAGGATAGAAAACTGACAGAAGCCATGAAAGTGCTCGCAAATGCTTTGTATGCATCTCATGAAGATATCGAATTTACTGATCTGAAGCCATGGGAAAATTTGGATACTTTTAGAGACACGACCGTATGTTTTTACGATGCGATAGACTTGTTTCCAGAAGCATTTCCATATATCGGTATTGGAGCAAAACATGACTTTTTAATTGCCCAAAGAGAGGATCTGGGAGATCTTGATATTTCAAAATTAGCGGATCGCTGTCTGCAATTATTTCAAAATCAAACTAAGGTCATATTTGAACGCGGTTCGCAATGCAATATGGACTTTATCATGAAATTGGAAGCAGACTTTGATTCAAGAAACAAGGTCTATTCCAATCAAAAAAAAGACAGATATAAACAGCTGCTGGAATATATGATCCGTCACTATCTGTTAGAAAAGCAGCGTCTCTCAGCGTATATACTGACAAGAAAAGTTGCATCGGAACTGAACGAAAGCCATATGGGAATCAAAAAAGGACAGCGGCTTACGACCAAAAAATCCGTATTGATGAAAAAACAGATCCTGCAATTAAGCAAAGATTTCAATGGAAGCTTGCCCGATACAGAATTGATGAAAGAATTAGGCATCGCCAGAAACACGTATTATAAATACAAGCGTGAGCTTCGCAAAGAATCAGGAAATACTCACAACAAAGAACAATAACTGCATTATCTGTTTTAGATGCTATATCTATCAATGCTGTATGATCTTTACAATTTGAATCAATATCGTCTCTTTACATATATATTATTTCTCTTATTTTTTGTGAAAACAATGGATCATTTTATGTGTGTCCAAAATTCTACACAGATAGTCATGTATAATTAATATAATATTGACTTTATGAAATAAACGTGATTTGTGTGAGTAAAGCTAAGCATAATGCGTAAGGCAACAAGTAAAAAAGCATAGCACTCAACACGAATGCTATGCCATATTTTTATATCGTTGGTGCGATACCTTGATATTTATTAAAGAATCCTTTTAATTTGTCGATAACAACATGTTTTTTCTTGGCTCGATTCCCTCCACCGCCGAAACGGCTCATTGGCGGCATCAGAGAATCAATGCCTGTACCCGTCTCTTTGATCATGCCATCGGAAAATGAATTATGGATAAATTTTTCTGTTTCTTTTGGCTTTAACCGTTCATCCGCAACGATCTGATCCAGATCTTTTATCATTTGTTCACTGACATAGGATTTCCAGGACGAAATGACATCATCAACCTCATTGACAGTACTGATAAAATCATCGATCAATTCTTTCTTGCTTCGCAGTTCTGAACTGGAATCTACTGCTTTACGAATCGTGATCAATAGATCCTTGTCTTCACAATGATCTTCTTTATATTTTTCGACAAGCATCAGGATGTAATCAATGTTGACCTCGATCTGACGGATCAATTCCGTTTCGAAAACCAGATCATCAGCAATGTCTTTTTTATCTTTTATCTTTGGAGTCAATGAATCATGGATATCCTGATATCTTCCCATATAATCCTGGAAATCACGTTCAGAAATGATCTCATTTCCTTTAAAATCATCGAATGATGAAAGCAAATTCCGCATACGAAGAATAGCACCAAATAATGTGACAAATTCTTTCTGATTGTTTTCACCAGTAATTCGTGGATCAGATAATGGAAATTTACTGCATAATTTTTCGATCATCTCTACATATCCTGGATTGTGTTTGCCATTTTCATCAAATCCATTGTAGTAATCGGTGAATCGTTTCATCAATACGATACCGCCAGCATCTTTATCGCCAAACAACGAGATCGCATCATCAACTTCTTTTTGCAGATTACGGAAACAAACGATATTTCCAAATGTCTTGATCGAATTGAGGATACGATTGGTCCGGCTGAATGCCTGGATCAGTCCATGCATCTTCAAGTTCTTATCGACCCATAATGTATTCAATGTCGTTGCATCAAAACCGGTCAAAAACATATTGACCACGATCAAAAGGTCCAGTTCCCTATTCTTCATGCGAAGAGAAACGTCTTTATAATAATTCTGGAATTTATCACTGGATGTATCATAATTCGTGTTGAACATCTCATTATAATCTTTGATCGCATTTTCCAAGAAATCACGGCTTGATGCATCCAGATTGTTCGTATCTTCTGAATTTTCTTCATCCAGAGCACCGATCATCTTCACTTCTTCATTGGGAGCATAACTGTATATCGTTGCGATACGCAATTTCTTGGAAGGGTCTTTTGCCATCTGCCGTTTGAATTCTGTATAATACATCTTTGCTGCATCTACGGATGAGACCGCAAAGATCGAATTGAAACCGGATAATCTTTGATCCTGTTTGATGCTGTCGATCTTCTTGTTCTTTGCAGATGCGACATCCGACACATTCTTCAAAACCCGATACATATAGGTCCTTTCACCACGATATGTCTTTTGGTCAAAATGATCCAGGATATATTTAGTGACAACTTTTATCCGTTCCGGCGCCAGATAAGCACTTTCCTTATCGATACCGATACTTCTTCATCTTTAATATCCGGTTCTTTATCCATCGTCTTGATGTAATCGATTCGGAATGGAAGCACATTATGATCATTGATCGCATCCACGATCGTATAGGCATGCAGCTGATCACCAAAAGCCTGTTCTGTCGTCATGTATTGCGTATTGCTTCCGGCATTGACCGCAAAAATAGGTGTGCCTGTAAAACCAAACAAATGATACTTCTTGAAATTCTTAACGATCAGCTTATGCATATCACCAAACTGTGACCGATGACATTCATCAAAGATCAGAACGATATGTTTAGAATAGACCGGATGTTTGGGATTCTTCTTGCAGAAAGTCGATAATTTCTGGATCGTTGTGATGATGATCTTCGCATTTGGATCTTCCAGTTGCCGTTTCAACACAGCCGTTGAAGTATTGCTGTTGGCAGCTCCTTTTTCAAAACGATCGTATTCTTTCATTGTCTGATAATCCAGATCCTTACGGTCTACAACAAACAATACCTTATCGATATACGGAATCTGTGTTGCCAATCGGGCTGTTTTGAATGAAGTCAATGTTTTCCCCGATCCGGTTGTATGCCAGATATATCCCCCACCGGCAACCGTACCGTATTTCTTATAATTATTCGCAATCTCAATACGATTCAAGATCCGTTCAGTTGCCGTGATCTGATAAGGACGCATGACCATCAATAAATTTTCAGATGTAAAGATGCAATATTTTGTTAATACAGCCAACAATGTATGCCGATTAAAGAAAGTTCGTGTAAAATCAAACAAATCTGGAATGATCTTATTGTTGGCATCTGACCAGAAAGATGTAAATTCAAAGCTGTTGCTTGTTTTATTCTGTCTGGTTCGGCTGGATCTGGCATCACTGATTGCATTGGAACGCGTACTATTAGAGTAATACTTGGTATTAGTACCATTCGAAATGACAAAGATCTGTACATATTCATACAGACCACATCCGGCCCAGAAAGAATCTCGTTGATAGCGATCAATCTGATTGAATGCTTCGCGAATTGGTACACCACGCCTTTTCAATTCAATATGAACCAAAGGCAATCCATTAACAAGAATCGTTACATCATAGCGATTATCGTATCTTGCACCATTTTCTTTTCCATTCTCATACTGATTGATGACCTGTAGATAATTGTTCTGAATATGAGTCTTATCGATCAAACGAATGTTTTTTGATGTACCATCATCACGTTTTAATACTTGTACATAGTCTTCCTGAATTTTCCGAGTCTTTTCTATGATATGTTCGTTTGGATTAGCAATCGATTCATTAAAGAATCGTTTCCATTCATCCGAAGAAAATTGATAGTCATTCAATCTTTCAATTCGATCTCGCAAATTATTGATCAAATCATTTTCAGAATGAATGGGTAAATAATCATAACCCTGTTCGGTCAACATCTGGATAAATTCTTTTTCTAGATCTGCTTCATTTTGATAATTATTGACCCGTTTTTTATTTGATTTATATTCAGTAATGACTGTATTTTTCGTCGTTTCAGCAACAATATTAAAATAGGACATGGACATCACCTCCAATTAAATCAATGACATAATCACTAAAACTCTATAAATAAATAATACTAATGTTGCAATAAATCCGAGCCACATAAAGACTTTATTGGCTATTTTACCTGCTATAGAATTACAAATACCCCATTTAAAGAAATGGTCCAGAACAAAAACAATACCCAAAGTTCCGAATGCTAATAATTCTCCAATTAATGCATCTGCATGATAATCATTATCTAATGTATCAACATCCGCTAAAACTCCTCCGATAGCTCCACCAGCAATTGCTATCGCACATTCAGCTGGAGTATTTATACTTGTAAAGGCTAAAGCATCTGCCATACCTACAGTTAGATGGGTTTTAGACATCATAATTCATTATCACCTTTCATTTTAATTCTTTAAATGTCAATAATTGATCTCGATAGTATTCATATCGCTTTTGATTGGCTTCAATCTCTGCAGGAATTCCAGCACTTAGATCATTGCAAAGGTCATCAAATTTATCGAGAATTGCAACAATCTCTTTTTGTCTTTCTATGGTAGGAATTGTAAATGTGTAATTCATTACCGCTTTTTTATCTCCACGCGGCATTTTAGCACCCTTTGCATATTGCATATCATAATCAAAAAACGACTCAGAAGACAAAACATAATATAGAAATTTTGAAGTTACTATTTGATTATTTTTAATTGTAATATCTAAAACGTCACCGTTTGTACCACCATCGTTTTTGGCCAGCCATATTTTTCTTAAATATGGTCTGATATTACCAATCAACACATCTCCTTTGTGATAATTAATAAGTCTTCCCTCTGTAGGAACATATTCTGATTTTTTGATTCCTGCCTTGTTTTGAAGTAAATTATCAACCCCAACATATGTTGAAGCATCCAAAAGTGAAGCATCAATTCGTTCCTTTTGATATTCAGCTATATCACTTAATGAAACATTTGCATATCCGAACACGTACTGAAGCAACTTAATCAGATTCCTTCGTTGTTCGTTGTTCGTTGTTCGTTGTTCGTTGTTCGTTGTTCGTTGTTCGTCAAGATGGTGTTGCCATTCTCAGCGAATGTCAAGAGCTGATCACGATAAAATTCATATTGTTTTTGTCGTGCTTCTATTTCAGCAGGCAAACCAATATTCAAATCAGAGCAAATAGAGTCAAAGTTGTCGAGAACTTCAACTAGACGATTTTGTACCTCCAAAGAAGGTAAAGGAACTTCAATATTGGCTAATGTATTCGGAGTAACTTCAATTACTTTTGTGCCATGTGCTAGTTTTTTCTTTTGCTTGAAGAAAGCATTTGAAGAAAAGTAATAAGACAAATATTTAGCATTTTGTTGATGACTAATAATTGCTGTATGTCCGCTAACAGCTATATCTTTATCTCCTAACCACGCTACAGATTTGCAAACATCTTCAATATTTTCACTTGTAACAGCCATAACAATATCATTTTTCTTGGCTTTTTTTGATTTGCTATATGCTTCTTCATTGATTGTTGTCAATGTTGTATCAGCATATGTTCCATAATGGGTATAAATTTGACCATAATGAATACAAGGTAAACCATTATCAACAAAGTCTTTCTTTTGAAAATTACCTCCACGACTAATTACAGCAAATTCTCCTAATTTTATTTTAGGAATTTCTGCATTATTATTTAGCAAAGTATCTCTATAATATTCATACTGCTTCTTCCGAGCTGCAAGCTCGGCTGATAGCTCGGCTGATAGCTCGGCTGATAGCAGCGTGAACTCGTCCAGTATACGGACAATTTCACGCTGTACCGGCAGGGCCGGTAGCGGAACTTTGATTGCTTTAAAATCTTTTCCGGTTAGTTTAGGGATATTACCGTGGATTAATGATGATATATTTACGGTTTGAAGGTAGTGATAAAGATATCTCAACATAATGCCATCTTGTTCAGCTATGATATGAGCATGGTTATTTACCCAAATCTTTCCTTCGGCCCAGTTTACTACTGGAGTACCATTTTCCGTTAATACGCTGCCATCTTCTCCAACCAAAACAAAAGATCCATCAAAAATATAGTTTGAAACGTAATCCTGAATGCCGTTAGCTCCATAATATGGATAATCCCCAGCTACTCTAGCTCCTTTAGTAATCGGCTTTCTTTTTTTATCGAGTATTACACAACATTGCTCCAATGGCTTATATTCCACTCCATCCGGACAGTATTCCTGAATCAAATCGTCTAATCTGCTCATAACCTATCCCTCTATCTCCGCAATGATCTTATCGATCTCATCACGTAAGACTTGTTCTCTAGCTACGATCTCTTTGATTTGTTTATTAAGTTCTTTGATATCAATTTTTTCTGTTGTATCTTCTGGTTCTACATAGGTTGATACAGATAAGTTATATTCATTTTCCTGAATTTCTTTGCCAATAGCCAAATGAGCAAAGTGCTCTACTTCTTCCCTTTTAGCAAAGGTTTCTACAATCTTATCGATATTTTCATCGGTTAAAATATTATTGTTTGTTGCTTTTGTGAATTCATTTGAAGCATCAATAAATAAGATATTTGAATCCTTTTTATCTTTCTTTAAGACCATGATGCAGGTAGCAATCGAAGTACCAAAGAAAAGATTACTTGGTAGCTGAATTACGCAGTCAATGAAGTTTCCATCTACCAAATACTGTCGAATCTTCTTTTCTTTACCACCTCGATACATAATGCCAGGAAAACAAACGATTGAAGCAACGCCATTAGGTGCTAACCATGACAAACTATGCATGATAAAAGCCAGATCCGCTTTGCTTTTTGGTGCTAATACACCTGCAGGAGAAAATCGAGGATCATTGATCAGTGTTGCATCATCATCCCCTACCCATTTTATTGAATATGGAGGATTGGAAACAATCAGTTCAAACGGTTCGTCATCCCAATGTTTTGGGTCAATCAATGTATCACCACACTGGATGTCAAACTTATCAAATTCGATATTATGAAGGAACATGTTGATGCGACAAAGATTGTATGTTGTGATATTGATTTCTTGTCCAAAGAAACCTACACGAACAGCATCTTTGCCTAATACTGCTTCAGATTTAAGAAGTAGCGACCCTGAACCGCACGCGGGATCGTAAACTTTATTGATAGATGTTTTGCCTACAGTTCCCAATTTTGTCAAAAGTACTGAAACCTGTGAAGGTGTGAAAAACTCACCTCCAGACTTACCTGCATTAGACGCATACATAGACATCAAATATTCATAAGCATCTCCAAACGCATCAATATCATGATCTGAGATAGAACCCAGCTTCATATCGCGAATACCAATCAGCAATTTAGCAAGTCGTTTGTTTCTTTGTGCAACAGTATTTCCCAATTTATTGCTATTAACATCAAAATCATCAAACAATCCAGAAAAATCAGCTTCTGATTCTGTACCAGATGCGGATTCTTCAATATGTCGGAATACTTTTTCTAATGTTTCGTTTAAGTTTTCATCTTTTTCAGCACGACTACAAACATTGGAAAAAAGTTCACTTGGCAAGATAAAATATCCCTTTTCATTTACCAGTCCTTCTCGTGCTTCTTCTGCTTCATCATCTGACATTTTTGCATAATCAAAATCGGTGTTTCCTGCATCCCATTCGCCCTGATTGATATAATATGTCAAATCTTCTGATATATAACGATAAAACATCGTGCCAAGAACATAATTTTTAAAATCCCAACCATCTACGGCTCCTCGTAGATCATCAGCTATGCTCCATATAGCACGATGTAATTCTTCTCTTTGATTATTATTTGGCATTGTACTCTCCCTTTATATGTTATTAAATGTTCTCTTTAATTATATCATTTAGATATAATATGGCAATTTACAGAGATATTGAAAAGCAGAGTTACAAATGCGACTTTGTATCTATGATCAAATTCCTCAAATGATTCATAAAATTGGCAGGTAATGTTCAACTTGCATAAGAAACTTTTTGATTGCTGTTTAAAAATTTCAGATCAGAAAAATATCAAATAAAAAGCACGATATCAATCGTGCTTCCTTGCTTTGCTTTTTTTGTACTGTTCCGGGAATGTATAAGAGTTATATTTGTCCATAGCCTTCTTTAAGTCGTTCGGACAATCCTTTGTAGGAATATACATTTCTCCAATTTCATGAGTATAAAATTCATCGTGACCAACAAATATCATATAATTGCGATCAATCCTCATAATTTAACACCTGCCTTTTTTAAAAGATCATCGACATGTTCTGATTCGGACCCATTATGTGCATTATTTACATCTGGAACTAATTCCAAACGAGAATTCCAGTATCTATTACTTGTATGTTTTAGCACATACTTGGTCACTCCTGATTACAACATTCAATACCAAAAGGCTTCATAACGGTCCTTAAATCGCCTTCTGGGTAATAGTCAAATTCGACAATATTATTCGTTTGTTTAACGTTCTTTATGATTACCATATACGACCTTACCTTTTTAGAATAATCATACAACTTTTCTATGGATTACAGAGGGGGCTTATATAAAAATTTCTAAAACTGAAGACGGTTCAGGAACGTCGATATGGTGACTTCTCTTCATATCTAATTTCTATTATATATAGAACTAGAACGTTGATTTTTATATCAAAAACAGTAGCAATCAATGTGACTTTGTAAGTATCAATATTCGATATCATCATCTAAAGTAAGATATCCAGCCTCATAGACATCTTTCTCTTGCTTTAGGCAATCGTCTATAATTTTGATAATTTCATCATCTTCGTACCCTATAAATATCATGGTCGGAAAACCGCCAAACCTTTTATCATATTCTTTGATTTTTTCATCTAGCATTGTAATCACTCGACTTTCCTTATGATATCGGTAACTAATTACTCTTTTTCCGCCTAGTTGGCTGTTTTTTTTAAAGTCCACATTCTTTTGCAATTTTCTTACATTCCTCATCGACTTTTCGGTCGAGTTCCTTTGTATCAGGGAAATTTGCTACTTCTTCTGGTGATGGCATCTTGCTATCATCTAAATAATAGGACCATATTTCTTCGGGTTTTATATTCTTTTTTTGGTTTTCCATATCATTGCCTCCATATAATAAACATCCAGCCATTTAGAAAATTGACGATCAATTGCATTATATTTTCTGAGTTAACAGATCGTCCATTTTCAACTTGTTAATAACAAGATTAAAATAATCCAATATCAGTAATTCTTATTATCTTTCATACTTTTTGTCTAGATTATTTTCACAATTCAAACATATAGATCTGAAGCCTTTTATTTCTCGAATTTCATTAGGTAGTATTCTTTCTTTAATGTGACGCGCTGCTACTTCTTGAACGTCTATACAAGCACCGATACCAATTGTTTTTTTATACAATGGACATTCAACATATTCAGGTATTTCATCCGACTTATTTACTTCTTGCATTTTAATTATCACCATCCCATTTAGGCCAGTCATCGTCATCGTTAGCAATCCAATCCATGATAGCTTCTGCCTCATATGTTTTTTGAGTAGGTTCATCGTCGAGTGTCATTGCTGCTACAGAATAGTCACATAATGCGCCTATCACATCATTTGGATTTTTCATATTGATGATTTTTTCACCATTTGGTACATTCTTTAGTATCCATTTCTTTTCTTCTTCTAAATAGCATTATCTCACCTTCTTCTTTTTTGAGTGGCAAGGACACGGGCTTAAACTATGCTACGATGCATAACTAAATGGCTATGATCCTTTCAAGATTTCTATAATAATTATAACCTTTTGACATTAGACTCACAAAACATATTTCAAATACGCTCCATATTGCAATTATTTTTTGAATGAAATTTTCCTTTAATAGCCACGAGTAGACTCATTACTGCTTGTAGCGTTTATTCATTATTAAAAAATCAATCCATTTTAAAATCACGTTTCCCCTTTTTAGTTGTACTTTTTTGGTCAATCTAGACTTTGTCATTTTCACAAAAGCCCCTTATAGTTGTACGAAATCATCAAAAAATGCTTATTTTGAGCACATCTTCTTCCTTTATTAGTTGTATCGAAACAACATTTGTTTTTGTTAAATTAAAAAGGGCAAAAAGAAATTAAAGAGGGCTTTTAGTGAAAACGCCTTCTTTCTAATATTAAATAAAAAAGGGCAAATATTATTTTGATTATGAAGCAAGACAACATACATAAAAAAAGAAGAAGTATTTCTACTTCTTCAGAAGGTGCAATTCTATAAATCAAGATAAGCGGTGATATCTTTTGATGTTGGTTTCTTTTTACTTGTACGACGTTTCTTTTTCACCGGTTTGTGCTGCAGGATATCGAGCGTTTGCTGTGCAATCTCATAAGTACGCAACTTATGGTCTTGATCCCTTTCAATCACCTGTTTTGTGGCATCACCTATTGAATCGGAATCAAATTGAGGAAACATTCGATGGACCATCTCGATAACCTCTTTCAACCCTCCATTAAATTGTCATAAGTTCGCGATAAAAAGTCTTTAAAACATTGTATTTCGGTTTTGGTAAATCCTTTTAATAAGGTTGTTTCATTGTCTTCGGCATTTTTATTTAATTGATCATAGATAGAAGGATCTCCCCAAATCAACGTCACTAAATTGGAACGTCGATCCTGTGGATTCTTTTGAATCTTGATAATTCCCTTCCGTTCCATGCTCTTTAATAAATTGAGAGTTGTTGTATGTGCTACGCCCAACAATTCCATAATCTCTGTTTGAGTGGCTGTATAGTTTGTTTGATCCGCTAAATAAATAACCACCAATCCTTGCGATTGGGTCAAATGATAGACCGCATTTTGTTCGTTGATTCGTCTTTCGATGGCTGTATTGACCATTTTAATAGATGGCCCAATGACATACTTTTTCATATATTTCTCCGTTATGTAGTTAACTACTTATAAATGTAGCTAGCTACTATTATACATAGTATGATCATTTATTCAACAAAAAAATGCCGATTTTACTCGACATTCTTTGGCCATACCTCTTGGGCAATTTCTTTGACCAATTTCAGTTTTGACCATTGTTGCTCTTCGGTTAGTTTATTACCAATCTCACAAGAAGCAAAACCACATTGAGGACTTAAATATAAACGATTCAATGGAACATATTTTTCGGCTTCATGAATACGTGCAATCACTTCTTCTTTGTTTTCAAGTTTTGGTGACTTGGTTGTTACTAAACCCAATACGACTTTTTTATCATCGGATACTTTTGCTAGTGGCTCAAAGCCACCAGAGCGTTCATCATCAAACTCCAAATAGTAGGCGTTCACATTTTCCTGACCAAATAAGACATCGGCTACAGGATCGTAAGCACCACTATTGGCATAGGTTGAATGGAAATTACCTCGACACACATGCGTATTGATGATCAAATCTTTTGGTGCATTCGCAATCACTTGATTATTGATATCTTTATGTGTCTTTTGGATATCCAATAACCCTTCTTGTGAAACGCCATATGCTAAATGGCCGGAACGATCTGCCATCATGCCCCAGGTGCAATCGTCCAACTGAAGATTGCGACATCCTGCATCATAAAGATCTTGAATGAACGCTCCATAAGCAGCGACTATATCGGATATCAAATCGGTATCCGAATCATAGTATTTTTCGGTTGCGATTCGATTGAAAGGCATTGTGAATTGAGCTAAAAATTGTGCCGGTGCCGGAATCGTTTGTTTAGCTATTGTAGTTTCATCTTCAAATTGTTTTACAAACTTAAAATGATCTATAAATGGATGTTTCTTAGAAAGACCAACTTTACCGGTTAAATAGGTATCATCGATCATTGCTGCTTCATCATGAAATGGCAATCCAGTTTTGGTTGGCGTATGGCCAATGCCATCAAATCCCCACATGAAGTCAAGATGCCAAGTGGCTCTTCGAAATTCCCCATCGGTGATCACATGATAACCAAGCGATTTAATTTTGGTAATCAAATCTGTAATGGCTTGGTCCTCCACTTCTTTTAATTTGTCGTATGTCAGCAAGCCTTGATCAAATTGGGCTCTTGCCGCTTTTAGTTTTTCTGGCCGTAGGAAACTTCCTACATAATCGTATCGAAATGGTGTTTGTAGACTCATATAACATCCTCCTGTTGTTGGGATTATTATATTTTATCGATTTCTTTTTGTATAATACGAAAAAACTAGGTCTATCATAGTTTTAAACTATATATTCTTTCCTATTTGATAAGCAATCTCTAGTTGTGGATGATTGGCAATGTTGCCATCCGTCGTTGTGCCACCTGCAAATACATGACCAACCAGTTTTGCTTTAGAAAAAACACGAAGCCAACCTTTCAAACCATTTACCGCATTGTTTGGTGTAGAAGGATCTGTTGCTTCAGCTGTTGTCAAAAGATAAATGTCTTTGAAATGATAATTTGCTGTATATAAACAATTGGTGCGATTCAATAAGACTTTCATTTGACCACTCATTTCATAGTAATAAATAGGTGTGGCAAACACTAAAACATCGGCATCTTTCATTTTCTGTACGATCCAATCGGCATCATCATGAATAACACAACGATGTGTTTTTAAACAGCCCCAACATCCGAGACAAAAACCAATCTTTTTTCCCACTAAAGAAATGGTTTCTACTTCGTGACCAACTTCTGTTGCACCTCGTGCAAATGCTTGTGCTAACATATTGGAATTACCATGAATACGAGGACTTGTTTCTAAAATTAATATATATGTTTCATGATTATTTCTCCGATGTCTTTAAAAAGTCAATATTTTGAATAAATGGTCTCGCAAAGCCAAAATAGGAGATACCAGCTTTTGTAGCCTTCTCTATATCCTCTCGATTGCGTAAACCACCCGTTAAGATAATATCCGTTTTTACCTCTTTCTGTAATCTAGAAGCCACATCAAAATAATACGCATGTTCTTTGAAAGGATGCATTTGCCATTTATTACCATTCACTTCAATCGCATTCATTCCTTGTTGGACTAATTGTTTCCCCATCCAAATAAAATCATCATTTGATAGTCCACCTGGTTCTTCGTCGGATGAATTGAGTTTGATCCATACCGGATAATCCGCACCTACACGTTGACGGATGGCTTGATAGACTTCATCCAAGAAACGAAAGCGATTTTCAAGCGAACCACCATACGCATCTCTACGATGATTGAATAGTGGTGAGATGAATTGCAATAACAGGTAGCCATGAGCCGCATGTATTTCTACCCCATCAAACCCAGCTTTCTTGACACGTTGGGCAGCATCCGCAAATAACATTGTTACTTGATGAATATCTTCCATTGTCATTTCTTGCGGAACAAGACCTGAATCTGGATTGGGAATAGCAGATGGCCCTAAAATACGTGCCTTTTTTGGATATCCCTGACTAAGCGATGATCCATGAACGATCTGCATCACGATCTTCCCTCCATGTTGATGGACCTGTTTTGTTACTTTCTGATAATCCGGAATCAAAGCATCCGAATAAATACCCAATTGATTTTTATTGGGTTGTTCATAATCTGTAATATACGTATAACTCGTGATAATTGTACCAACATGATGATCTGCTAGATTTGTATATAATTTTGCAATTGCTTTGGTAGGACGTCCATCCGATGTAGCCATACCTTCCATAGTGGCCGATCGAACAAAATGATTACGTACCGAAATACCACCTAATTCTGTTTTTGAAACCAGTTGTTCATTCTTATGTCTCCTTTCTTAAATATATTGTGTATTGACTCGTCTTACCTTCCATAGTTCTTCATCTTGTATGGAAAAACGTCGAATATAACTATCCAAAGCTTCCATTAATGAAGTCTTTTCTTTTGGAAGATGGGCAACAAAAAAACCGAACTGCTAGATGTTTCACTATCAACCACGATTGGATTTTTTAATTGCGCAATCAATTCGCAAATTTCCAATAATCGTTCTTTTTCCGTACTTTCGACAAATTCACCATTTTCTCTTTGTTGATAAAGCTGGGTTCCTGGCATAATGGTTACATTGGTAATGATCATATAGTAAAGATGAATCTGATTGAATATATGTGCACTTTTTCGAGCACTTTGAACAAGTTTCCTTTTCCTGCCAATCTACCTAAATAAATCATACGATAAGAAAACGTAGCCTCATCTAATTTCTGACATTCCGTTACAATATCTTTAGCTATATATCCTTTATTCACAAAAGATAAAACCGCATCATCCCCTGAATCGATTCCAATCATCACATCATCAATACCGCTAGCATGAATCGCTTTCAAGTCTTCGACTGTTTTTTGAAAAATATCATCGATACGTGCATACGTAGATACAATCGCATCTGGATAATACTTAGAAATCAACTTTCCTAAAGCAATTAGTTTTTCAGTGCTAAGCACAAATGGTTTTCCTCCACTTGCCCATACCTTTTTGGCATTTGGATAGGCTTGTTTCGCTTCTTGTAGATCTTTTTCAATTTGTTCAAAAAGAGCAACATAAAAAGGTGTATCTCTATAGAAATTACAAAAAGTACAACCATTATGTGTACATCCAGCTGTTACCTAAATAAAAACACTATCTGCATCGGTTCCTGGTCGAATAATAGGTCCATGAAATTCCATTGTATATCCTACTATATTTCGCGAATTGTAGATATGTAAGAAACAAAAGATAAGCAGGGCCGATTCCCTGCCATCACAATTCCTGTTTGATGTAGTCACCAAGCTGCTGGATGAAATCTTCCTTTCTTCGATAATAGGTCCATTTTCCATAGCGACCCGATTCCAATAAGCCAGCTCTTCGCATCATTTCCAAATAACTGGAAATAGTGGATTGCGAGATTCCCGCTTTTTCAGTGATACTACCAACACATACACCACAATCAAATGATTCCCCTTCCGGAATATACATTTCCTGTGGTGGAAAGTATTTTTCCGGTTCTTTTAACCATGTTAGAATATGTAACCGAGTCTCATTTGAAAGTGCTTTTGCAATCAATACGATATCCATAACTTTATTATATCTAATTTTACCGATATGTTAATATATCTTTTTTTTACACGTAAAAAGACTGGATTTCCTACCAGTCCTATGTCAAATTATTCTGTTTTTGGTGTACCAAATCCCTGGAAGAACTCAATCTCTTCACCAACGGGACCTATACAAAATGCCATTCGTAATTGATATGGCGGATCACTTGGAAGCACAAGCGTATCCGGTCCTTTCGTGATTGGATATCCAGCTTTTTGTACGGCTGCAACACAACCATCCACATCATCTGTAGCCAGGGCAAAATGGCGAATGGCTCCCTGTGGAAGGTCTTCGACATCTTCAGTAAAAACTTCAATACCACCATTTCCTGTATCAAACGTCGCATATGGATGTTCTTCATCACCCCAACTTCTCAGGATATCCATACCTAAAATTGTCGTATAAAATTCGGTTACTTTCGCAAACTCTTCTTTATCCTTGCATTTGATGCAAATATGTTCAATGCCTTTAATCAGATTTGTCATATCTATTCCTCTCATTCATTCACAAATGGTACAACATCAGCAACGGCTTCTTGCGTAGAAATCTGTTTTCTATCGTGATCCAAATCAATCAAACGATAACGATTGTTACCCATACCCATTTCTTTCATATACGATAATTGACGTAAACCATGGCGACTTTCAATTCGTTCGACTAAATCATGATGATCTTCTTCTTTCATCGCATAGACTAAATCCACACAAGCTTGATCGATAGCCAAAATATCACGTGAAGCTAAGATACCTACATTTGGCGTTACAACCGGTTGTGCATGAATACCTTCACAATCACAGGATACCGACATATTACGCATCACATTAACATAGAGGATATGATCTTTGAAATAATCAATGGTTGCTTTGGTCGATTCTGTAATTCGTTCCATAAATTCTTCTTTCGCAATGGACCATTGATCTTGTCCTTCATAAGTATGGATCCACTTCTTACCAATGTGGCCATCGGCACAACCAATGCCAATATTCTTATTGGATCCACCAAAACCACCTTGCGTATGACCTTTAAAATGCGTTAAGATGACCATCGAATCATAATCCAACATATGTGATCCTACCGACATTTCTTTCATCCATTTACCACCATGAATAGGTAAGAGTGCTGTTCCCTCTTCATCCATAATATCCACAGGACAAAATGTCCAACCATTAACTTCTAATGTTTTCCGATGCTGAGGTGTTGTATATCGATCTCCTTCATAATATGTATTGGTTTCTACAATAGAAGCATCTTTCAATTCCTTTTCTGTTTCCATTAAGTATTTTACCCAATCATGGGGAATGATATTAGGTCCATGTTGCTCACCTGTATGCAGTTTGATACCTGTCTTACCTGTAATATTTCCATTCACACTTTCGTAAGCTTTGACAAGACCTTGGGCCGATAGATCACGCGTAAAGAATACATCGGATTCTTCACCCGTACGATCTTCATATGGTACATAAATACTTCCATCTTTTTGTAGTTCATTCATTGGGTCTTCATCTCCTCATTTATCTGTTTATATTTTACCACCTACTTTTTTAAGTCGTCTATAATAAAAAAAGATGCCAAAAGCATCTTCATTTACATAATAAGTTTTGATAAATCTTACAATCTGAATCCTTGAACACATTAAAGATGACCTGTTTTAAAGAATTATTTGGATGTTCATCTAACCATTCTTTTACTGTCTTTACCGCAATCTCTGCTGCTTTATCTTGTGGAAATAGAAATACACCTGTTGATATACAACAAAATGCGATATTCTTACAACCATTTTGAGCAGCTAGATCCAAACTGGCTCGATAACATGCAGCCAATTGTATTTTATGTTTATTCATCAGATAGGGATATACAATAGGTCCCACGACATGAATGATATATTTAGATGGTAAATTATAGGCAGAAGTGATCATTGGTACAGCCGTTGACTGATCATATTCTTGCCCATATTTTTCTTTCATTTCTTCCATTTTTAGATATGTATCATATCGTAACTGACAACCTGCAAAACTACCCACAACATTGGATGTCATATCCTTTCCGTCGTAAATAATTTGTCCAGAGGTAGGCAATAGCTGGGTTGTTACCATGTTGATGGTCGTAGACTTACCTGCGCCATTGGCACCAAGAAATCCAAAAATTGCTCTTTTCTGAACATGAAATGAAATGCCCTTCACGGCATCCGCCGTGCCATTTTTTGTATGATATTGTTTCTTTAAATCTTTAACTTCCAAAACATTTTCTGCCATTTAATACCCTCTTTTTATACCCAGGTAGGGTATATTGTAAGTGCTTTTTCTGTTTATAAACCAAAAACAAGGTAAATGATTGCCCTTGCTTGGTAGTTATTTACGATATTTCCACTATCTACTGGACAAGGGTCTTATCACATTGACCTCGTTTTTCTCATTATTTTTAAATCTACGTATATGCAATCAAATAGATTCTGTAGCTTTAATGACAATGCTCCCTTAAATAAAAAAAGGTTGCACTGTCATTAACAGTACAATCCTTTCTTATCAATCAATGTCCATGTGGCACTTGTTCTAAAGATTCCATATGTACATCTTCTTTAATAAATTGGCTCAACAAGATTCCTAATGGAATCAATGTTACCCATATCGCCCGGCCCAAAAACAAATGACACAATACAGTACCAATCGTCGCACCAGATAAGAAACAAAGCAACATACGAATATGTTTAAATAATTTCTTTCGATGCGTTGTATCTTTTCCCTTAATTTCTTTTGCGATGCCAATGCCAATCTGGCGAATATGATTGGTCGCAAATGTTGTGGCCATGGGCGTTCCTTGTGCTTGCCGAAAGGTATTATATTGCATAGAAGCTACGAAGTTGATCGTAACCTGTGAGATTTGAACAGGTGCACTTTCCGGTACAAATCCTAAACAAAAAACGACGATCATTTCAATTAAAATCAATACGGTATCCCAACGAATTAACAGAATATGTTTGACTGGATTGGGTAATAATTCCGAAACAACTGACCCCAACATATATGCACCAATCGGAATGAGATAGTATAATCCATGACGGATATTCCCGGATCCCAATGCCATGCCCATCAAAACAACATTCCCTGTTTGTGCATTACAAAAAACATTACCTCGCAATACATACGTAAAGGCACCATAATATCCAGAAATGAGGATCAGCGTATAAAAAACCCAATTTTTTTCACACATCAAATACTCTTCTGATTTCATTGATTCTTTTCACCCCGCATGAAATATCCTATCATATTTTATTTTCTTTGCTTTTCTTTTTTTTAAAGATACATCCAAGGATCAAACCTATCAACATAGGGTAGAGCCAACCAAAACCAATTTGAAATAAAGGAATATGTGCATTCGCATAGGTGATCCATCCAAATGAAAAGGGTAAGGTCCGGATGCATTCAATCAAAGAACCAATCAAAGTTCCGCTCATGGTCCATCGTGCAACGACTTTCGATATTCGAGTTAAAGAGAGCAACACCAACATAATGGCTAAAGGATATAACAACATTAAAATAGGGACCGAATATTGAATAATGGTGTCCAATCCCAAATTCGCAATCAACAACATACAACCGCTAAAGAAGATAACCCATTGTTTGTAGGAAATGGATGGAAACATCTCATGAAAGGTCGTTGAAAAACTGGTTGCTAATCCAATATCTGTTTTCAGGCAAGCAAACAACACAATGGTTGCCAAAAGGATCATTCCTTGTTGAGAAAAAAAGTGAACCGCAATATGAGATAATACGATGCCTCCATTGTCGGCTAAGGTGGAATATCCTAGGCTATATGCGCCAACCACAGCCGTTAAGATGTAGATGATGGCCATCATCACCGAACACAAGATACCTGCTTTTAAGGTATTGTTCGCTATAGCTTTCGGATCGGTGATTCCATATTTTTGAATGACCTGAACTACAATAATACCAAATGCTAATCCAGCCAAAACATCCATCGTATTATATCCGTTTAAGATGCCTTGCATCATCGGCGCCGTGGCATACAGTTTAGTGGAAGGATGTAATGGATAAGGATGCGATAAAGCCTGAATTAAAAGAATGGATAGGATGAACAAAAATAATGGATTTAATAATTTACCGATCCAATCCATAATTTTACCGGGACGAAGACTAAACCAAAGCATGGCTCCGGTAAAGAGCAAAGAAAATAGAAACAGAGCCAATTGTGGTGATATCCGATGGGTAAATAAAGTATTGAATCCCATTTCAAACGGGACCGTTACACAGCGTGGTGCTGCAAAAAAAGGCCCAATCGTCAAATACAAAAGACAAGTAAACAAGAAGCCAAATCGAGGATGGATTCGTGAACTCAGATCCAATAGACCATGACTACCAGTGATTCCAAGTGAAGCAACCGCCAATAAGGGCATTCCAACGCCTGTAATTAAAAAACCAATTACAGCGGGTACGATATACGTTCCCGATTGCTGGCCTAGATATGCAGGAAAGATCAAATTTCCTGCACCAAAAAACAATCCAAACAACATGCTGGATAATGTAATCATTTCTTTTTTTGTCAAATGTTTTTTCATTCCTGCCTCCATGAAAAAATGGACCAATTCTGATCCATTTTTATTCTTCGATCATAGTACAGTTTGAATCCAAGTCAAATTGCCACTCATTTCATACTTGCCATCTTGTGCCGGGATAAAAACCGAATCTCCTTTTCGTAAAGGAAGGACTTGATCATCATAGGATAGGGCCCCTTGCCCATCCAATATGGTAAGACCTTGAAAACTCATTTTTGTGACGGTTTCCGTATAGGTTGTATCCACATGATATTTTGTACAAGTAAAATAATTATTTTTGGTTAAAACTTGTTCTGTATACCCATTCTTCTGGATCAAAGGTCCCTCTGCTTCTCCATTTTTACCAGATGGCGTTAAATTAGAAACATCAACAGCTTTATCAATATGCAATTGGCGTGGTTTGCCATCTTTACCAACCCGTCCAAAATCATAAACACGATAAGTTGAATTGGACGATTGTTGAATTTCAGCAATCATCAATCCGGCACCAATCGCATGGATCGTACCTGCTTGAATAAAGAAACAATCCCCTTTTGTGACATGTACTTTATTCAAATAATCACAAATCGTATCATCTTGAATATGCGCTCGATATTCTTCTTTTGTCATTGGTTCTTTTACACCATAATATAAGAAAGAATCTGGATCTGCTTCCATGACATACCAAAATTCATTTTTGCCAGGTTCATGTTCATGTTCCCATGCATACGTATCATCCGGATGCACTTGTATGCTCAATGGTTGTTTCGCATCAATAAATTTGATCAAGATAGGAAATGTTGCATCCTTGGCTGCTTTTGTGCCCCACAGATCTTTTGCATGTTGATCAATATAATCTTTAAACAACATACCATCGTAGGCACCCCCAACAATGGTACTGCTCCCATCTTTATGAGCCGATAATTCCCACGATTCAGCCACCGGATCACAATCTGCTTTCTTATCATATTCATCAACTAAGCGACGACCACCCCAAAGATAATCTTTGAATGCGGGTCTTAATTGTATTACTTCCATAAAAGAATCCTCCTAAAACATTATAGAAATAAACATGCAGAAAAACAAGCAAATCCTGAATGCATCGCACCTTGCTTCCAAATGCTTAATTCATGATAAGCTTTTTCAATGGCACCAGTCATTGTTTTACTTTTGGACATACAACCTGGCAAACCATCAAAATACACGATAAAACCACCAGTATAGGGATCTTCTTTGATAATTAGATTATATTCCATGATCATCACCTCTACCGATACTATATCTGTATTTTTAACACTATTTATGTCAAAAAAAGAAGTAGATGTCTACTTCTCATTACATTTATTCTTTAATGTTTGTGACGGACGAAACTTTGGCAATTTCGAAGCATGGATCATCATCTTTTCTTTCGTAATCGGGTTGATTCCCATACGTTCTTTACGATGGAAAATTTCAAACTTTCCAAATGATGTAATATCCACATTTCCATCATCCTGCAATGCTTCACTCATTTCATCAAAAATGATATTAACTGCCTTTAGTCCATCTGCTTTGGAAAGATTCAATTGCGTCGAAACACTCTGTGCAAGTGAATCTTTATTCACAAATTTACTCATCGAAACTCCTCTTTTAAATCACGCAACATTAAACTATCTGCACACGTATCTGGTTTTTTATGATTGTATAAAATTTGATAGACTTCCTCACAAATTGGCATAGAAATATGATTTTTTTCAGCTACCCGATGTACGATCTTAGCGGTACGAACACCCTCGACTGTTTTGGTGTTATTTGCCCAAAAATTATCCACTGTATTTTCTTGACCAATTTGATATCCACACTCAAAATTACGCGAATGCTTACTTGTACAAGTAACAATTAAATCACCAATTCCAGTCAGTCCCATGAACGTACGTTCTTGACCGCCAAAGAACGTTCCATAACGAACCATCTCTTGAAGACCCCGTGTAATCAATGCCGCTCTCGTATTATCCTGATAGCCAAGACCCGATAAAATTCCGGAAGCGATAGCCATGACATTTTTTAAGGCGGCTCCTAATTCACTGCCAATTTCATCCGATCCGGTATAAATACGAAAATAGCGATTTGAAAACAACATTTGTACCTGTTTGGCATCTTCCATCTTTAAACTGATGGCATCAATCGTCGTCAATTGACGAATCACAACTTCTTCCGCATGGGAAGGACCAATCAAAGAAACAACCGAACTTAGTTTATTCGATGAAATGGAACGTCGAATGACATCACTCATTCTCTCATTCGTTTCTGGATGAAAACCTTTGGACACATTAATGACGATCGTATTCGGCTTTAAATATCCATCAATTTTCTTGCACATATCCTCAATCGCAATCGTCGGAACGGCCAATAGAACAAAATCAGCCCCTTCTACAACTGACAAATCCTGTGTAGCTGTCAATAATGGATTTAATTCCGTCTCTTTAAAATACTTGGTATTATGATGATTTTCATTGATATCACTGACTTCCGCTTGATTACGACCATAAACGATCACATCCTGTTGGTTATCTGCCAATACTTGTCCTAAAGCCGTTCCCCAGCTACCACTACCTATAATCACTGTTCGCATATAAACCTCTTATGTTCTAGCCCGTGCCAAAATTTTGATGGGCGTACCCGTAAACAAAAATGCTTCTCTTAGTTTATTTTCGATATACCGTTTGTAACTAAAATGCAGTAATTCCGGATCATTCACAAATAATACGATTGTTGGTGGTTCTACTGCCACTTGGGAAGCATAATAAATCTTTAATTGACGACCATTATGTGGTTTTGGTGGATTCAACATTTGTGCATCCAAGACGACATCATTCAATACATTTGTGGGAATTCTCAAACAACATGCATCATGCACTTCATTGATCAAAGGCAATAATTGATTGACTTTACTATGGGTTTTGGCTGAAACAAACGCAATCGGTGCATAATCCAAATACAAAAACTGATTACGAATCTTTGTTTCGATTTCATGCATCGTTCTCTCGTTTTTATCAACCGTATCCCATTTATTATAAACAATAATGACGCCTTTGCCGGCATCATGTGCCAATCCAGCCACATGTTTATCTTGCTCCCGTATACCTTTTTCACCATCAATCAAAAATAAAGCCACATCAGAACGATCAATTGCCTGCAATGCACGCAATAAAGAATATTTTTCAATATTTTCATAAATCTTACCACGCTTACGAATACCCGCTGTATCAATAATGATGTATTCTTGTCCATCGTATGTAAATGGGGTATCGATAGCATCTCGTGTAGTTCCTTCGATGTTCGATACAATAACACGTTGTTCATGCAATAAGGCATTGACCAAAGAACTCTTTCCTACATTTGGTTGTCCAATGACACAAAATGAAGTAATACCTTCGTACGGACGAATCTGTTTTTTAGGTAGTAACTCCATAATTTTATCTAAGACATCCCCAATTCCAATACCATGGGCACCTGATAATACCATTGGATCTCCCAGTCCCAATTGATAAAAATCATATTGCATCATTTGTAAGGTTTCATTGTCGGATTTATTGACAGCTAAGATTACTGGTTTATTCGCTTTTTGCAACTTTCTAGCAATCAAGACATCATCCGAAGTCACACCTTCTTTGGCACTGGTGATAAACAAAATCACATCGGCTTCTTCAATCGCAATATCCACTTGCATATTGATTTCATCACCAAATGCCTGATTTACCAATTGAATACCACCTGTATCAATGAGTCGAAATGATTGTGTCAACCATTCCACTTCGCCATAGATACGATCACGAGTTACCCCCGGAGTATCATCGACAATGCTTTTGCGTTGACCAATCAAACGATTAAAAATCGTTGATTTTCCCACATTGGGACGACCAACAATAGCGACTGTTCCACGTAACATAGCGAATCTCCTTTCTATGCATCCACTGGTATCAATTTTAATACAGCTTCTACAACTTGTTGTATACCCATGTTTGATGTATCAATTTCTGTTGCATCTTCCGCTTTTTTTAAAGGACTAATGGCACGATGACTATCTTGATAATCTCTTTGTTCGATATCATGCAAGATATCATCATAGTCCGCATCGATTCCTTGATTGATATATTCCTTGTATCGACGATCCGCACGAGCCGATGGACTGGCCGACATAAAGATCTTGACTTCTGCATCCGGTAAAACCACGGTACAAATATCCCGACCATCTAAGATATATCCTTTTTCTTTGGCAATCTCTTGTTGAAGGGCAACCATTTTTTTACGAACCGGTTCTAAAGCTGCAACTTTGGAAGTTGCCATGGAAATTTCATTCGTACGAATTGCTTTGGATACATCCACATCATTCAAATAAACAACTTTATCATCAAAACGAATATGAATGTCATGTAAAGCTTTTTCTAAAGCAGTAGAATCCTGAATATCCACATGATTGGAAACCAAGTAATATGCAACGCAACGATACATGGCACCGGTATCCAAATGTGTCATATCTAGTTTTTGAGCAACGATATCCGCAATCGTACTTTTTCCTACGCCACTGGTACCATCAATCGCAATATTAATTTTGTGATTCATATTAAGCACCTAAATTTTTCATCATCATATACGTTGCCGCAATCGCAATCACTAACAAAATCACTAACACGATCAATACAACATTTAAAATGGTACCTGTTCTATTTTTCGCTTTTGGTTTTGCTTCCTTGGCCGGCTTCTTTTCTTTGGCCTTTTTTTGTTTCTTGACCTTTTTCTTCTTTACCTTCTTTGGCTTTGTTTTGGGTTTTGGTTTTTTTACCGGTTTTTCTTCTTCAACCGTATCTTCTTCTATTCTTTCGGAACGTGCAGGAACATCTTCATCCTCATCGAAATCTTGACTGTCAATATCATCCTCATCAAAATCAAAATCATCATGAGTTAAAACGATTTTTTCTTTGGTTGTTTGTTTATCTGTTTCTGGTTCTGGTTTTGGTTCTTCAACTGGTTCATCTACCACAGGATGTACAGGCAATGGTTCATCTCGCATAGGTAAAATATCGGTACCATCTTCATAGTCAGCGGCTTGTTTCTTTGGCTTTTCATTGACCTTTTCTTGAATCTTTGAAACCGGTAATTCCATGGTCGATCCCAAATCTTCTTCTTGTTGCTCCATGGGCATGAAATGCTCATTACGATGCATTACTTGTGTGCCATCCAATTGTTTTAAGATATTGATTTGGGTATCATCCGATACCGTATTGCCATTTTCAATATTGTATTGTTTGACCTCATCAAACAAATGATCCATCACTGGACTGGTTGGTAATTCTTGTGTGACCGTATGCAAATTTTCTTCTCTTTTTCTTTGTGGTTGATCTGCATGCGATAAGGTTTGATTGGCCGAAGCAACACGACTCAATCGTTCTAAATTTTTATTTGTAGAAGGTTGTTGCGTTTGTGTCGTTTCACGATCTAACGATTCCCGCAATCCTTGATAACGTTTCATTCTTGAATATTTAGCCATAATGACCTCCCGATTTCATCCTATTAATTATACGAAAAAAATAACTATATATAAAGGAAAAAAGCCTTTTTTCAAGGCTTCTAGCGAACAGTCGTTCCTTCCACGATTGGTGCATATTGCATCGCAACCGATTTCATTCCCGCATGTGCATTGATGACTGGTGATAAAACATCTTCTTGCCAAACGGCCGTTGGAAAATACTTTTTCAACTCTTGTCGAGCCACTTCTTTTCCTTCAGGATTGCGTGAATCCATCAAAAAGAAAACATAATTATCCGGATCATCCACATCTTCGCAACAAAACTTAACAGCTGTCTTGACCGATTTTGTCATCGTTCTAACTTTCGCTCGCATTCCTACTTTTCCTTGGGTGCGATACGAAACTTCACAAATTGGTTTAATTTGCAGCATACCCGCAAATTTCGCTGCAAACGGTGTCAAACGACCACCCTTAGCTAAATGATTCAGATCATAGGGTTCTAAATATCCTTTGGATTTTTCGATGGAAACATTTAAACGACGCACGATCTCATCAGGATCTACCCCTTTTTCAACAAGCTCTCTGGCAGCTTTCGCCCAATATCCCTCAACCGCTAATGTTGTATAGGTATCCATCGTATGTACTTTTATACCATATTCACGTCCTGTGGATTCAACCAAGGCACGAGTCCCAGATAGTCCTGGTGACATATGAACAGCAACAACATCCGTGACACCATCTTTGACATATTGTTCAAATAAAGCGCGAGCACGAGCTGGTTTTGGCTGACTTGTCATCGCATACGCTCCCGTATCCATGATATCAAATAAACCTTCCGTCGTTATATCGATACCATCATCATAGGTTTTGTCCCCTATGTATATTTGCATAGGCAAAATATCAATATCATATTGTTTTCCTTGTTCCTGTGTCAAACAGCCGCCACTTTCAGTAACAACGCGAACTTTCATACTTCTTCTTTCCCTTCTTTATTTTCATGATCACTTTTTTTATGTGCACATACATAAATAATTCCACCAACAAAACCACCTAAGGTGTTGTAGAATAGATCAGATAATTGAAATGAACCCAGTTTCAATAATAATTGTAATAATTCAATACAAATCGAAAATAAAAACGAATAGGTAATGGAATGAACCAAGATCCAACGCGTTTTATATTCTTTCATTTGAGAAATCATCCAAAAATATAAAATGGTGAATGGAATAAATAAAATAAAATTTTCAATTCCTTCCGTCTGTATATGTCCTTGACTGTCATATAAGCTCCAACTACCTAGTACATTATTCAATGGATCAACCCATAATTGTCGACATAATAACGTTCGGAATAATATCATTGCACAATAAAAAGCAAAATAGAAAATATATCGATAACTTTTATGTTTTTGAAAATTGATAAAAAAAATCTTGATTGCTCGCTTATATCCCCCATTTTGTTGCGCGAACATATATAAAAACATAAATAAAAAAGCAAAAACCAATGCACTGAAAAATTCTTGGTATAAACTTGCCAAAACATTGGTAAGAACACTACTAAAAATTTGCATTTTATATCCCCCGTGGTGCTATCTTATCATTATTTTCCTCAAAAAAAAAGGTCATGCATGACCTCAATTATTTTGCACGACCCGAATACTTACCATCTGATGTATTGATGACGATCATTTCATCTTGATTGATAAACAAAGGTACTTTTACTTGTAAGCCTGTTTCCAAAACCGCATTTTTCAATGCAGATGTAGCTGTATCACCTTTGACAGCAGGTTCAGCTTCCACAACTTGTAAAGTTACTTTATCTGGTAATTGAACCCCTAAGATCTCTCCTTCATAACTTGTGATATTGACGGTATCTTCTGGTTTCATGAATTGACGCTCCCAAGTTAAACGATCCTTTGGAATTTCAATTTGATCATAGGTTTCATTGTCCATGAAAACCAAAGAATCTTCTGTATCATATAAATATTGCATCTCGCGCTTTTCAATTTCGGCTGGTTGTACCTTTTCGCCACCACCCCAAGATAATTCAACATTGCTGCCAGTACGTAAATTACGTACCTTTGCCTTAACGACCATTGCACTACGAGCTGTTTTGTTTTGAGATGTATCTAATACAACATAAATGTCATTATCTACCGCAATTGTTTGTCCGGGTTTCAAATCATTTGAACTAATCATATTCTTTTCTCCTTAACCTTTTCCATTGTATAAAATACGTTTTATTTGTCAACTCAAAACTTTCATGCAAAGTAAAAGACGTCCAAAGACGTCTTTTACAATACCGAAAGGAATCGATATGAATAAATATCCCACATACGTTAAGGAAGGATGCGTCGCATGTGAGCATTTGAGATTGAGCCTGATCTCAAACTTTATCCATTCACATAATACATTATTTTTTTAAAAATGTAAACACTTACACTAGAAATAAATAAAATATACTTAAAAAATCATAGGTGGAATGCTACAGCTGCCGCTTCTTCGGTTGCCTTGTTGGCTTGTCCAGCTTGTGAAGCATCACCAATCACATAAACTTCTGGACATAGATCTTTTATCTCGGCTTCCAGTGGATTATAGGATTTGGATCCCATCGCAATGATGATACTATCAAAGCCAGTCGCTTCTTTTTCTTTATGATCCTGTTCATAGACAACGCCATCCTTTGTGAACTTTTTAATGGTAGCTCCCAAAATATAGGCGGTATCATTGGAATCAAGACGTGCTTTTAAGTGTGTGCCCACACCCAATACACCATAATTGATGGTAGGGATCTGATCGATGATGGTACTATGACGACCGGCCCGCTCTCTTAAGAAATCGGCACATTCCAATCCAACCAAACCACCGCCGACGATCAATACATTGTGACCGACACGAACTTTACCCTCAATGACATCATTGGCCATAAAGACATGTTCACCATCAATGCCTTCAATTGGTGGTTTTGACTGTTTTGCACCTGTCGCTAACACAACCGCATCGGGATGTAAATCGGCAATCAATTCTTTTGTAGCTGTGGTATTGGTCATATATTCAACGCCTTGTTTCTTTCCTTCTTGGATCCAGAAACGCAATGGATTGGCCAACAAAGATTTAGCTGGTGGCAATGCGGCAATGCGGAATTGACCACCCAATTTTCCTTGTGCTTCAATGACCTTCACTTGATGTCCTTTTTTGCTGGCAACATAGGCTGTATACAAGCCAGCTGGACCAGAACCAACCACAACCACATTTTTCGGATGATCCACTGGATCAAATGTATATTCTGCTTCATGTCCTACACGTGGATTGACCAAACAACAAGCTTGTAAATGATTGGGATCCGTCATATATCCCATACAAGATTGTAAACAATTGATACAAGGAGAAATTTCAGAAATTCTTCCCTCCTTCGTTTTATTCGGAAATTCAGGGTCAGCTAAAGATTGTCTGGAAATGGATACAAAATCGGCTTTGCCTGTTTCCAAGATATCTTCGGCAATTTCTGGGGTATTGATACGATTGATCGCAATCACCGGAATATGTACACTTTCGCGAATGGCTTTGGCATTGTTTGCATTAAATCCCATCGGTTCATCTTCTGGTGCGGACATCCAATCTAAAGATGCATAGGTACAAATTGTCACTTCGATGGCATCATATCCAGCTTCCTCGAAATATTTTGCAAAGATCTTGGTATCGGAAATCGTCATTCCTCCAGGTACTTTTTCTTCACCCGACAATTTTATGATGACAGGATAGTCGTCTCCACATTTGCGTTTGACATCCTTGCAGATTTCACACGCAAAACGAGCACGGTTTTCTAAACTACCACCAAATTCATCAAATCGTCGATTGGTAAATTGAGATAAAAATTGTTGGACTAAATAGCCATGGCCAGCATGAATTTCCACACCATCAAAGCCTGCTTTTTTTGCTCGCAAAGCAGCATCACCAAACCTATGGATATTATCCCAAACTTCTTCTGTCGTGAGTTCATGGGGCACTTCATCAAAGATTGGACAGGCTAATGGAGAAGGGGCAGATACTTCATGTCCTAATATGGTTTTTGTATATTGTCTTCCTGGTTGATGCAATTGTGGAAATACACAAGCTCCCTGCTGATGGATCGCATCGGTGACTTCCTTCCAAGCTGCAATATGCTTATCATCACCTAACGAAGGCTCAAATGGTGTACAAAATTCACTATCTTGTACACGTGTGACCTCAGTGATGATCAAGCCATATCCCCCTTTGGCACGTGCTTCATAATAGGCTTTTGTTCGTGCAGTCGGGGTACCACCCAATTCAGCAAAACCAACACCCATGGCTCCCATCACAAAACGGTTTTTCAACTGTAAAGAACCAATTTGACCAGGTTCAAATAATTTGTCAAAATTCATTTTTATACCTCCTGTTGATTGAACTATACCTATTTTAATATTCTTGTTATTTTTTTCACATGTTAAAACAAACGAATTGTTCTATAATATTTGTGCAATTTGCACAAATGAAAGGAATAAATTTCTATGCTCGAAAAAGAAAAGATTGCCTTATTTGATATGGTGACTACCGATTTAAGTTTTTCTTCTTTGATTGAAAATATTCAAAAAAAGATATTTGATAATCCCATCATGATCACAAATACCTATTTTAAAGTGATTGCCATGAGCACCGATACCGATTTTAATGACGATGTCTGGAATTATGCGAAAAAGTATCATTGCTGTTCAAAAGAATCCATTCTTTCCTTTCGAGAAGATTCTGCATCCAAACGATTGTTTTCTCAAAACAAATCCTTTTTATATAAAACAAATCTAGGAAAGAACATTCCACGGATCTTAGGTCGGATAGCTAAAAATGATGTTGTTTATGGCTATATCATTATTTTTGAGATCAATCATAAACTGGAAGACATCGATATACAAAAATCAAATTTGGTATGCAAGGTCTTGTGCCCTCTGCTTGCCAGCAAAACAACGAACGATTCCATTTACAATTCACGTAGAGAATACTTTTATTTGAACTTATTGCATATCAACGAAAACAATAAATTAGAGATTGAAAATGAGATTCTTCAATTTCAATGGGATTTTAAAAGTTATTTTCAAGTGTTATCCATCATTTGTCCAACGGATAAAAGCCACTATATTTATTTAAGCAATGAAATCAATAAGATTGCACAAGATGTCACTTCTTTTATCTATGCAGATCAGATTTTGACCGTGCTTAATTTTAATGATGAAAATATAAAAAACACATACATAAAACAAATTCAACAACTTCTGATCGACTTTCCAGTAAAAATCGGAATCAGTCGAACCTTTTATGATTTATCCGAGCTCAAAGTATATTTTCATCAAGCCCTACGTGCTCGAGAACTTGGTGTATTGATCCATAAAAATGAAATCTTGTATCCATTTTATCAATATGAATATTATGATATGATTGCACATTATCCATCAAAAGAATGGCCTTCTTTGATATGTAACGAATATCATTTATTAAAAACATATGATACGGTCAATCACACACAACTCCTACAAACTTGTATTACCTATTTTTTAACTGGATCCAAGGTTTCAAAAGCCGCACAAGAATTGGGAATTCATAGAAATACTTTGTTATATCGTTTATCCACGATTGAAGAAATCATCCATAAAAACAGCAGTGATGTTAAAATATTAGATCTAATTTATCATTCCCATTTGATCGATCAACTGATGCAAGTTCGGGATAGCAGCATCTATGACCCGGATTCTTAGAAAGTTTCAAAAAAAAGAAGTAGAGGAAAAATTCCTCTACTCCGTTTCAATCAATCCATAATCGCCATCTTTACGTTTATAGACGACCGCTATCTTTTCTGTTTCATCATCGGTATAAATGAAGAAATCATGTCCTAATAATTCCATTTTCATGATGGCTTCATCCAAGCTCATTTCTTGCGGTTCAATGGATTTTGTTTTGACAACTTCATCAATATCATCTCCTGCAGATTCCTCTTCATCAAGGAATGCCTCTGCTAAAGATAATCGATTCTTTCTTTGCAGACGTGTTTTTTGACGACGAATCTGATCTTCTAGTTTGTCAATGGCTAAATCAATGGCAGCATACAAATCATCATCTACAACTTCAGCACGTAATATTGCATATTTTGTTGGAATCGTGACCTCGATTTTCTGGCCAACCGGATAGGTCCGAATCAACACTTTGGCAGTGACGTTATCGTCGATCAAGAAATACTTCGTCAAGTGATCCAGCTTTTTGTTGACCTTTTCGGCAATAGCCGGTGTAACCTTCACGTTTTTTCCCACAATATTAACTTTCATAATAACACCTCCCAAAGTTGTTATTGTTTCTATAAAAAGTATACCATATTTCATTGGGTATGACTACATTCTACAAGGACTAGCTTAATTCAACATTAGTTGTTATAGTTGAAACATGAAACAAAAAAGATTCATAGATATTTTATTAAGCATTGGCTTACTCCTTTTAATGGGTTATCAATTTTTTGGGGATACATTCCATGAAGTGATTGGTGCAATCCTCTTTGTATTATTTATTGTGCATCAAATTCTCAATCTAACTTGGTATGCCCATCTTTTCAAAGGAAAATATACTCCATTACGAATCTATTTCTTGTTGATTGACGGAGCCGTTATTGTACTGATGTTGATGCAAATGTATAGTGCAATGGTTATTAGTCGCCACGTTTTTGCCTTTTTAGATATTCATTCCGGATCCGCTCTTGCTCGTATATTACACATGTTAGGAGCCTATTGGAGTTATGTTTTGATTAGTATGCATATTGGCAATCATGTCCATCTCTTTTCAGATTCCAAATGGAAGAAAGACAGTGTAATCCTGATTTCCATCTATGGTATCTATGCCTTTATCCTTCGTCACTTTATCCGGTACATGCTTGTAATGAATCTCTTTGTCTATATGGATTATTATGAACCCATCTGGCGTTATCATATCAATTATATCGCCATTGCAATTTTATTTATGACGATCAGCCATGGTATATCGAATGGCTTAAGGAAGGTGAAACAATGAAAAATCCCTACCCCTATTCCGATGACAATAAACGCTACCAAACGATGAATTATTACTTCAAACACACCTATGGACATAAAGTAGCCAAAGTTCCCTTAAATGCAGGATTTACCTGTCCCAATCGAGATGGTACAAAAGGAATGGGTGGTTGTACGTTTTGTTCGGCTTTGGGTTCTGGAGACAGCATTCTTCATTTTCAAGATACTCTTTCGATTCAATACCAAACGGGTCTAGAGCGCATGCGACAAAAATGGCCCCATTGTTTAGGTTTTGCCTATTTCCAATCCTTTTCCAATACGCATGCACCATTGGATGTTTTACGATCCATCTATGATCCATTTTTTAATGATCCGACGGTGACAGGTGTAGCCGTCGCCACACGAGCCGACTGTTTGGAACCCGATGTTCTGGATTATCTCGCTAAACAAGCTTCAAAAAAAGAAGTCTGGATCGAATTGGGCTTACAAAGCATTCATGAAAAAACTATGAAACATCTCAATCGTTGTCATGGTACACAAATTGTCTGGGATCAACTAGCAAAGATTCGGCATACACCCATCAAAACATGTGTCCATTTAATGAATTCGTTACCTGGTGAATCCAAAGAAGATATGATTGACAGTGCCACAGCCGTTGCTGCTCATCATCCCGATGCAATCAAGATCCATATGTTACATCTATTAAAAGGAACCCAATTAGCCAAAGAATATGAAATCCATCCCTTTCCGATTCTTTCTTTAGAAGACTATGTAGATATTGTAGTATCGCAATTGGAAGTCTTACCACCCGATATGATCATTGAACGATTAACAGGTGATGGCTTAGCCGATGAATTGATCCTGCCCACTTGGACAATAAAAAAGACCATCGTTCTCAATGAAATTGATAAACGAATGGCCCGTTTGGATACTTATCAAGGTAAATATTATTGTAGTTCCAAGCAATAGTAACGTTTCTTTCCTCGGCGAATGATCACACAACCATCCACATAGGCATCTTTCGAAGAAATGATGGCATGCACATCTTGTACTTTGACACCATTGACACTGATGGAATTTCCTTTGATCCATTCACGTGCTTCTCGTTTGGAAGAAGCAATATGTGTATTGACCAAAACATCTTCTAAGATTTGGTTATCTGGACAAGATGTTTTTTCCATATTCTTGACTGCATCATGACGTTCGGATGTATCCAAATCCGCCAATTTTCCTCGGAATAAAGCATTGGTAATCTTTAATGCCGAATCCAAAGCTTCTTGACCATGCAGATCACGGACAACTTCACTGGCTAAGGCTTTTTGTGCTTCTCGTTTATGAGGTGCCTCTTTTAAGGATACTTCTAAGGCATCAATTTCTTCTTTGGTAAGGAAGGTCAATTTCTTTAAATATTCAATAACCTTGGCATCTTCCGTATTAAATAAGAATTGGTATAAATCATATGGACTGGTTTTTTCTGGATCCAACCAAACCGTTCCCGTTTCACTCTTACCAAACTTCGTTCCATCGGCTTTGGTGATCAAAGGCATTGTCAAACCATACGCTTTGGCATCGGCTCCGCATTTTTTACGAATCAATTCCAAACCGGATGTAATATTGCCCCATTGATCTTGTCCACCAATCTGTAAGGTACAATTCTTCGTTTTGTATAATGTATAGAAGTCTAATGACTGCAAGATCATATACGAGAATTCCGTATAAGAAATACCCGATTCCAAACGTTTTTTTACGGTTTCTTTATTCAACATATAGGTGATATTGAATAATTTTCCATAATCACGTAAAAAATCAATGATTGTAACATCTTTGGTCCAATCCAAGTTATTGACCATCTCAAAACCAAACAATTTTTGAATCTGATCATGGAGGGCATCAAAGTTGTGCTTTAGAACTTCCGGGGTCAACATTTGTCGCTCACCGGTTGCTTTTGGATCTCCAATAAAACCTGTCGCACCACCCACTAACATAATGGGATGATGGCCATGTTGCTGCAAACGTTTTGCCATTAATAAGCTTGAATAATGACCAATATGCAAACTATCGGCTGTTGGATCGGTACCAATATAGAATGTCACCTTTTCATTGTTGATGACATCTTTAACTTCAGGACTTGTGACATTATCAATCAAGCCACGCCATTCTAATTCTTCAAAAAGTTCCATGTCTGTCTCCTTCTCATAAAAAAAGAACATATCATCCAAGGGACGAAATGTTCGTGTTACCACCCTAATTTATCTAAAGATCACTCTTTAGACCTTCGTGACTGTTTCCAGTTCATCCTTTAATGCAGGATATACAAGCAGCTCCCAAGCTGTATTCCATAGCCGATAGACAGTTTTTCACCAACCAACTGTTCTCTAAACTATCCTTTCTATGCCTTGTCTTGTTCTTTGCCTTGGTTGCATCATAACATATTCATTCTCACAAACGCAAACACTTTTCTATTTCGGTATAGATTTTATATATGAAACATCTAAAAAAATTTAATATTCTTTTTAAACGTTATTTCATCGTATAATAGGAAAATAGAAAGAAGGAAATATATGTCGATCATTGATATTTTAAATAATAATAAAGTAACCATTTCTTTTGAGGTCTTCCCTCCCAAAAAAGAAACCAATTTTGATGAAGTAGAAAAAGCAGCCCGTCAAATTGCGGATTTGCATCCAAACTTCATGTCGGTAACCTATGGAGCTGGTGGCACCAATAATAAAAACACCGCCCACTTAGCGGCAGATATCCAAAATAAGACATCTACCCCTGTACTCGCTCACTTAACTTGTGTGTCTTCGACAAAAGAACAAGTGGCATCCGTCATCCATACCTATGAAGATTTAGGCATTGACAGTATCATGGGTTTACGTGGCGACCTACCAAAAGACGGTAAAGTGAGTCCCGATTATACCCATGCGATTGACTTGATTCGTGATATCAAAGCAATCAATCCCAACCTATGCATTGGCGGCGCTTGTTATCCAGAAGGTCATGTGGAATGTGAAAGACAATCCGAAGACATTCAACATTTAAAAGAAAAAGTGGATGCTGGTTTGGATTTTTTAACAACGCAAATGTTTTTTGATAATGATACTTTCTACAATTTTATGTTTAAGATTCGTGAAGCCGGTATTACCGTTCCCGTGTTAGCGGGTATCATGCCTATTACGAAAAAGCGCCAAGTTGCTCGCAGTGTGGCTTTGAGTGGTGCAACCATCCCACATAAATTCCGTCGTATGGTCGATCGTTTTGGCGATAGTGAAGAAACCATGAAACAAGCCGGTATCATTTATGCTTCCGAACAAATTATTGATTTGATTTCCAATGGAATCAATCATATCCATGTATATTCTATGAATCGTCCCGATATTGCTGCTGGTATCATTCAGAATTTGTCTTCTATTATTGATTATGATCGAATTAAAAAATAGTGAAATCCAACGATATCTTGGCTATCAAAAAATCCAACCCGATAAACAAATCAATACGTTGATCGAACGTTGCAAAAAAAACGTCATTCAACGTTCCACGCCAAGAAAAAGCGTCCGTGTCTTCCCACTTATTTTTCAAGAAGATACATTAGTTATTGAAACCATGCATATCCAATCGAAAAGTTTGTATCGAAATTTAGCTGGATGTGACAAAGTGTGTCTAATGGGCGTGACCATTGGCCCTGCCATTGATCAATTGATTCGGCGAGCAGAAATTTCCCATATGGTAGAAGTTGCGATTTACCAAGCCATTGGAGCTGCCTATGCAGAAGCCTGGGCCGATACGGTCAATCAAGAAATCAAAGAAACCATGTTAGGTCAAGGCTATTATTGTCGCCCTCGATTTTCACCTGGATATGGCGATTTTGATTTAAGTTTTCAAACCCAATTCAGCCAATTATTAGATTTACCTCATACAACTGGTATAACGCTGACCGATACCTTATTGATGATGCCATCGAAATCTGTAACTGCATTGATTGGTTGTTCAACCAAAGAAGAACCTTGTATCTTGGCTGGTTGTGAAGTCTGTGAGAAAACCAATTGTTCGTTTAGGAGGAATACACAATGAAAACATTTTTGGATCGTTTAGGAAAAGAATGGCTCTTTTGTGATGGAGCGACGGGTACGATGCTGCAAGCTATGGGACTGGCAAGCGGCGAACTACCAGAAATATGGAATTTGACCCATCCCGATGAAGTCCAATCGTATATGGAAGCGTATTTAAAAGCAGGTTCAACCATCATCAACACAAACACATTTGGATTGAATCGAATCAAATTTGGAAAGGATACGCAAAGGATTACCAAAAAAGCCGTAGAAATTGCGAAAGCAGCACGTGATGCAATCAATCCCGATGCCTTTGTTGCTTTAGATATTGGTCCTACGGGTAAATTATTAGCACCCATGGGTGATCTTGCGTTTGAAGAAGCTGTCTCTATTTTTGGTGAAGTCATTCAAGCCGGGGCACAAGCCGGAGCCGATTTGGTTTTGATTGAAACAATGAATGATAGCTATGAATCCAAAGCTGCTGTATTGGCAGCCAAAGAAAATTGTGATCTTCCTGTATGTATCACCAACACCTATGATGAAAGTGGAACGTTGATGACCGGTGCAACCGTTGAATCCATGGTTGCCATGTTAGAAGGTTTAGGCGTGGATGCCCTAGGCGTCAATTGCGGGGTAGGCCCTATTCAAATGAAAGGTGTCATTCAACGTTTAATTGATGCTTCTTCTTTACCTATCATTGTGAATCCCAATGCAGGCTTACCATCGCAGATTCATGGTCGTACCGTCTATGATCTAAAAGCGGAAATGTTTGCTTCAACGATGGCCGAAATTGCCGATATGGGTGTACAAGTTATGGGTGGTTGTTGTGGTACGACTCCAGAATATATTGAACGCATGATCCATATGGTCAAACAGAAACCATTCCAAACAAACACAAAGAAAAATCGCAGTGTGATTTCTTCGGGTTCGCAAGTCGTAGAAATTGGACCGAAACCAGTTATCATTGGTGAACGTATCAATCCAACCGGAAAGAAACGTTTTAAACAGGCTTTACGTGATCATGATATCAACTACATTTTAGGCGTTGGCTTAAAACAAGAAGAAGATGGCGCTATGGTCTTGGATGTCAATGTGGGTCTTCCCGATATTGATGAACCCAGTATGATGTGTGAAGTCATGACCAATCTTCAAAGCATTACTTCCCTTCCTCTACAAATTGATACGTCGGATCCGATTGCTTTAGAAAAGGCTTTACGTTTATATAATGGCAAGCCAATGATCAATTCTGTGAATGGAAAGCAAGAAAACATGGATGTAATTTTTCCTTTGGTGAAAAAATATGGCGGTGTAATCGTTGGTTTATGTTTGGATGAACAAGGCATTCCCGAAACAGCACAGGATCGATATGAAGTAGCACAAAAAATTGTAAATACAGCAGCTACTTATGGAATCGAAAAAAAGGATATCGTATTGGATGCGTTGGCTATGACCATTTCTTCCAATACGGCCAGTGCCAAAATTACCTTAGATACGATTCGTATGATCACGGAACAACTGCATTGTCATAGTATTTTAGGTGTTTCCAATATTTCATTTGGTTTACCACATCGCGAAATCATCAACTCGCATTTTTTGACCATGGCCATCAACAACGGTCTATCTTGTGCCATTATCAATCCGGGCAATGAAAGTATGATGCGTGCGTATCGTGCGAGTTGTGCCCTATTAAATATGGATCCACAATGTATGGATTATATTTCTACCTATGCAGATGTCCCGGATGAAAAGATAGAAACGATCCATTCGGCTAAAAAAACAAAACAGAATGTTGAAGAAACGTTATCCAGTGCGGTTCAACATGGTTTGGTTGAACAAGCCAAAATCTTATGTGAAAAAGAAATCCAAACTAAAAATGGATTGGATATCATTGATCAAGAATTGATTCCGGCCTTGGATATTGTGGGACAAGGATTTGAAAAGAAAACCATCTTTTTGCCACAGTTGTTGATGAGTGCGGATGCCGCAAAAGCCGCGTTTGAAGTCATCAAACAATCGATGGCGGATACCCCGCAAAAAATTAAGGGACGAATTATTTTGGCAACGGTCAAAGGCGATATTCATGATATTGGCAAAAACATTGTGAAAGTCATGTTGGAAAATTATGGCTATCAAGTCATTGATCTTGGTAAAGATGTAGACCCGGAAGTTATTGTTGATACAGCGATTAAAGAAAACATTTCTTTGGTTGGTTTAAGTGCTTTAATGACAACAACAGTTGTCAGCATGGAACAAACCATCCAATTGCTTCATGAAAAGAAACCCGATACCAAAGTCATGGTGGGTGGTGCTGTCATGACCCAAGAATATGCGGATGCGATTGGTGCAGATTATTATGGTAAAGATGCTATGGAAAGTGTCCGTTATGCCAATTCTCTCTTTGGATAATAAAAGGCAGAAATGAGTTTTACGCTCGTTTCTGCTTTTTTAGGTGCTTTAAATTATAGCGGGGTATGATCCAAAATCATTTTTTAAACTTGGCGAGGTAATCAACCTCGCCAGGAATTTAAAGGTGGGGGTCAACCCCGCTATTATTTAATATATCTTTTTTTATTGTTTAATTAAAAAATGATCCATGACTTTACAGACAGGCTTATACAATAAGAAGACCATCCAAAAATTGCTGATGCCATGAAGAATATCGAAAGGAATGCCGCTGATCCACCAAGAAATCATCATATTGAAACCACCAATAAAGAAATAGACAAGTGCACACATGGCGCCAAAGAACAGGCCAAAAGCGGCGGCAAGGATACTAAACGTAATGGTAGAATCCCAGCGTTTGAGTTTCATGACCAAAAAAACAAGAAAGGGCCAAATGTAGAGGTACATAAAGACCCATACATTAAAGCCCCAAATCATTGTTTCTAGAAGAATGTAGACCGCTACGATCAATAATGTCTTCCATCCAAAATAAAGCGTGTAAACAATCAACAACAAGGTTACAGGCTCTACATTCGGAATGGCTGCCATCGCCATCTTGGAAGTTTCTAAGATGGCGGTCAGCAATGCCATCAAAACCAATGTATGTGTATCCCAATTAGTTGCCTTTTTCATAAACAAGACGGAATTTATCGTTCTTCTTTACGGTTTGGGAATCCACACCATTTTGACCATATTTACCATTGACATAAATAGACCAATAAGCCTTATCTTTATTATAATCAGCTTTTAAGCCATTGACCGTGGTGATATACGTTCCGTATTCACTCTTGGTTCCTTTGATGGAGAATTCATCGGAATTTTTATCCAATTCCTTCAAGGCCGCTCCTAGATATTTCTTATCTGTAGATGCTTCATATGTCTTTTTGTTTCCTTTATCATCCACAACCGTTACCGTATATTCTTTGGAACCCACCATTGTGGTTGGTTGATTGGCTTTGTAGATACCAAAGAAGACAGCGGCGATAACGACTAACGCAATAATAAGACCAATTATTTTTTTACGTTTCATTCTATCACCTACTTAGCAACAATGTTAACAACTTTACCTTTGACAACAATGATCTTCTTGATTTCTTTGCCTTCCAATTGTCGTTGTACATTCTGCAATGCCAAAGCTCCATCTTGTAACGATTGATCATCACTGCCTACTGGCATTTCAAATTTACCACGTACTTTACCATTGACTTGAGCAATAACAGTAACGGATTTTTCAACCAACTTCGATTCATCATAGGTTGGCCATGGTTCATACGCAATGGTATCTTTATGACCAAATACGGTTGCCCATAATTCTTCACCTAGATGTGGTGCAAAACAACTGAACATCTTCACAAAACCTTCGGCATATTCACGAGGAATGGATTTGGCTTTATAGGCATCATTGATGAAAACCATCATTTGTGAGATAGCGGTATTAAAACGCAATGCATCGATATCATGACTGACTTTCTTAACGGTTGCGTTGTAGCTCTTATCTAGAGCACCATCGTTTGTATCGGTGATATTGGCAACTTCCGTAAAGAAACGATTGACACGTTCCAACCATTTACGTGTACCATCTAGACCTGTTGTTGACCAAGGTAAAGCAGATTCCAAAGGTCCCATAAACATTTCATATACACGTAAGGCATCCGCACCATGAGATTTGACAATATCATCTGGATTAACAACATTGCCACGAGATTTACTCATCTTTTCACCATTGGATCCTAAAATCATACCTTGATGGAATAATTTTTGGAAAGGTTCTGGTGTAGGAACAACACCACAATCGTATAAAACTTTGTGCCAGAAACGAGAATACAATAAGTGCAATACAGCATGTTCAGCACCACCGACATATAAATCAACTGGTAACCAGTGTTTTAATAGTTTTGGATCTGCTAAAGCTTTATCATTATGTGGATCGATATAACGTAAATAATACCAGCAAGAACCAGCCCATTGTGGCATCGTATTGGTTTCACGTTTTCCTTTCACCCCATCGATTTCGACATTGACCCAATCGGTTAAATGTGCCAATGGACTTTCGCCATTATCGCTTGGTTGATAATTATTTGTAGCTGGTAATTCCAATGGCAATTCATCCAATTCAACAGCGCGTTGCGTACCATCTTCCATATTGATGATAGGAATTGGTTCTCCCCAATATCTTTGTCTAGAGAATAACCAATCACGAAGTTTATAGGTTGTTTTAGCTTCACCACAATGATGTTCTTCCAACCATGCCAACATCTTCTTAATGGCATCTTCTTTGTTCAAACCATCCAACCATTCGGAATTGATATGTACACCATCTTCGGTATAGGCTTCTTTGGAAATATCACCACCAGCCAATACTTGAATGATTGGTAAATCAAATTTTTTCGCAAATTCATAGTCACGTGTATCATGGGCAGGAACAGCCATGATAGCTCCGGTTCCATAGCTTGCCAATACATAGTCAGAAATCCAGATTGGGATCTTCTTTCCGTTGACTGGATTAATGGCATATGCACCAGTAAATACACCGGTCTTATCTTTGTTCAGATCTGTACGTTCCAAATCGGATTTGGTTGCACAAATCTTTTTATAGGCATCAACGGCTTCTTTTTGTTCTGGTGTCGTGATTTCATCGACAAATGGATGTTCCGGAGACATAACACAATAGGTAGCTCCAAATAATGTATCACAACGAGTGGTGAAGACCGTAAATTCTTTGTCGTATCCATCAATCTTGAAAATAACATTCGCACCTTGTGATTTACCAATCCAATTTTTTTGCATTTCAATGGTGGATTGTGGCCAATCCAATAATTTCAAATCATCCAATAAACGTTCGGCATAGGCTGTGATTTTTAATACCCATTGACGCATGGGCTTACGAATCACTGGATATCCGCCACGTTCGCTCTTACCATCAATGACCTCTTCGTTGGCTAAAACGGCTTTTAATTCTGGACACCAGTTGACGGGAATTTCATCAACATAGGCTAGACCTTTCTTATACAACTGCAAAAAGATCCATTGTGTCCATTTATAATAGGATGGATCGGACGTATTGACTTCACGATCCCAATCGTAACTAAATCCTAAGGATTGGATTTGGGTACGGAAATGATCGATATTTCGTTTCGTAAAGGTAGCCGGATGATGTCCTGTCTGGATGGCATATTGTTCAGCTGGCAAACCAAAGGCATCCCATCCCATTGGATGCAGAACATTATATCCTTCCATTCTTTTTTTACGAGCAATAATATCAGTTGCCGTATATCCTTCTGGATGACCTACATGTAAACCTTGGCCACTTGGATACGGGAACATATCCAATACATAATACTTTGGCTTAGAAAAATCAGATGTATCACATTTAAATGTTTTCTCATCTAACCATCTCTTTTGCCATTTTTTCTCAATTGTCTGATGATCGTACATTTTTCTCCTCCTACAATAAAAAAACGCCCTTATCTAAGGACGTTTGAAACGCGGTACCACCTTAGTTATCAAATATAACATTTGATCACTCAACTCTTTTAACGCAAGAGAACGGATAACATTACTTATCAGCTCCTTAGCAAGTTCAAGGTCATTTCTTCCTGATTTTCACCAACCATCAAGTCTCTACAAACAAATGATACCTTTACTACTCTAATTCTTCGCCTATGCTTCGATTTTACCTTTTTTTTAAAACAGAGTCAATATCCATCGAAATGATTGCTTGATCATCATAATAAATCTTCATGGTCACGATACGATTGGCTTTGGCATAGGTACATTCCACATAGGTTTTATGATCGTGGAAGGAAACCGATATGCCATCAATAGACACATTCTTTTCATCCATTCGCGACGTTCCACAACGCAGAGCCATTTGGTTTTGACGTATCATGGCCTTAGCGTAAGATATACACGATAAATCAATCACATTTTGTTTTCCACATTGAACCAAAGCAACTTGCTGTAAAGTCTCTAAGGATAAAACACTCATTATTTGCATCAATAACACAAAACAAACCAATGCGATCCAGGTGCTATACCCATTCATAGATCTGATAGGTTTGTTTGTTTCCTTGCTGATCAATCGTAAGATAAATTCCCTTTTCTTGTTTCTGAAATGTTGCCCCATCAATATTCTCCATCCATATTTCATAGCCTGGTTGTTTGACCAAACGATGCTTATCATAACCGATTTGATAGGTTTCATGGTTCATATCAATAATCAATATACCTTCTTGTACATGGCAAGTGGCTAAAGCACAGCGTTGTCGTAACTGAAGGATAGCAACTTCTATCTGAATGGTTTGGCGAGATGTATACATATGATACACACTCAGAATCAAAACAAACGCCAACATACTTACTAATAGCGATACATACAAAGACAATAAAGCTTCAATCAGCGTAAAACCATTTCGTTTCGATTTCATCATCGATCCTGCTTTCTGCATTGGATTTGGCTAAACCCGCCATCATTACCACCAACAATACACAAATGGTTACAATCAAAAAAGCCAAGAGAGCTTCGGCCAAAGTGAAACCATTTTTATTCAAGGCGACCACGTCCAGATCCCAATTGAAAAATCAAACGACTCGATGTTTTTCCTTGATAACAGGTAATGGTTAACGCATTCGAGATATTTCCTTTCGCATTGTAGTGATAGGTAGCCGACTCACAAGATACACTAGATGGATAACGAAGCGAATGTCCATCGAAAGAAACCGAATGATCCGACCAAATTACGGATACTTCCCGTTTTTCACGCATGGCTCTTTCTTGCATGAGGATGCTTTGATCCAACATTTGTTTCATAAACAAACGCAAACTCGGACGATAGGGTCTTACTTGTATGGCCAGGATACAAAAAATCATCAATACAAATAGAGTTTGTAGCATAGTAAATCCATTATTGGGCTTTCGCATCTCCATTCACGATCACCACCTGCTTGCCATTGGGACATGTATCTTGTCCTTTTTTGAGATAGCCACCCGAAATTAGATCCGATACAGAAGTCGGTGTTTTATCGTGATCAATTTCATACAATAGGATTTGCGAGTTCACAATATCCAATAAGGCATTACATCCTTTGGCACGAATAATTTTTTCTTTTTGCTGGATATTAGGTAAAGTAATCAATAAAAGAACCGCAACAATCAACATGACAATCATCATTTCTAATACCGTAAACGCATTTTTCTTTTTCATGCAACCTCCTAGAACGTCTGTAATAAATTTAACGGTAATAATAAAACTTGATAGAAAACCAACACCAAGATAGCCACACTAGTATAAGAAAACAATTGAACAAATAAAATATATTTTTTGATGTGTGCTTGTATGTCATATAATCTACGCGATTGATAGATGGGTAAAATATGTAGCAAATTGGAACTGTTCATTCCCAATTGAATACAACGCATAAATAATGGATCCTTTCCAAATTCGCTATGAAGTGCATCCAACAAGGATACCCCTTTTTCTAATTGCGATTGAATATGTATCGCATTGGTCTTGGTTGCTTTCATTTTGGTCATCGTTTGAATGCATACTTGAGTCGAACAACCATTTTCTAATAGAGCACACCATATTAAAGAAAACGAATAATAATCAATGGATCGAAACAAGGGCAATGTTTCGATTTTATTCTGTAGGAATGGAATCCAATGTCGACAAATAAAACCAAGAATCAATAAAAGTAACAGCACAAATAAAAAGGTATAGCCAATCTGAAGCGCACGGACCAATCCCATGGATGTAGAGGAGGAATCATAAGTCAACAAAGACGGTATGATCGTTTGTGAAAAGAAGAGAATGAGTCCATAGGAAAAAAGAAAGAGAAAGGTTGGATAGGCCAGTGCGCGTAGAACTTTTGTCTTTAATTCAGATTGAACTGTATCTAAAGCATCCGCACAACGGATGGCTTTATCAAAAGGCAGTGATTGGCATAAAATATGTAAGGTTTGAAAATACGGTTCTTTGGTATTGACACACAACATGTCAACCAATGATTTTCCTTGAGCCAAACCAGCTAATATTTTTTTGTGTTCTTTAAAACTTAATTCAATCATGGTTGCCGTATCCAAACCATGTTGATTCAATAACGCAAATTGTTTGATTTCATCCTTTGAGATCTTGTATGTCCAATTCGGCTTGTTTGTCAGTGATATCTCCTTGGATAAGAGCTTTGCGAATGGCTTGATCCAAAGTGATATGCGTCGGTGAATAGGCATCGTTTTCCAAGACATAGCGCAGTTCCTTTCCTGTCAGCAATTCATAAATACATTGTTTGGAAGAAGCAGAAGACATATATAATCGTTGGGCTAAGATGGCTGTTAGCGTTGTTTTTAACTCGTATTTGGCAATACCAAAATCCATCATACGTGAAATACTTTCTTTTCCATTTTTGGCATGTAACGTTGTAAAGACCATATGTCCCGTCAACGCCGCGCGTATGACCATCTTCGCTGTATAACTATTACGCGTTTCTCCAATCAAAATCACATCGGGATCGTGTCGTAATAATTCTTCGATTCCGCATTCATACGTAAATCCTTGAGATGGATTGATTTCCAATTGTAGATAGGATGGATCGTCAATTTCAATGGGATCTTCTAAGCTCACCACTTTATAACGTTTATTTAGAGCAATTTCATGTAGAATGGCATGCAAGGTAGTGGTCTTTCCTGAATTGGTGGGTCCTACACATAAAACCAAACCTTGACGAATGGTTGTTAATTGATGTAAGAACTGTCGTTGTGATACATCCAACGTTAAATCTTCAATTTTCAGATCCATTTGCGTATGAAGCAAGCGCAAAACACCTGTTTGGATATCGTGATTGTAGATGACACTGAATCGACAAAAAATATCATGATAGACAAATTGTCCACTTTGCGGTATCCATGGATTGGTCAAATCAAAACGAGCATGAAATTTCAAGAATTCAAAAAAAGCAGGTTTCCATACATTTTGATCAATATCTATTAATCCTTGCATCGTACGTAATTGAATATGTAACTGTCCATGACTACAAGTAAAATGAATATCACTGGCTCGTTTATCAAGGGCTAATTGAATCAATGCATCTAATAGTTCTTCCATGTACTCTAATACGGACAGAAAAAAAAGAAGTACAAAATATGTACTTCCATTATTCCATCATGGAATTCCATTGTTTTTCATGTTCCAGGGTCGATGCCGGTCCATGTCCAGGATATACGATATAGTTGATATAGAGTTTCTTTAGGGTATGAAGCGATTCATTCATTTGTGAATACGAACCAGTTGGCATGTCTACCCTTCCACAAGAACCCATAAATAGTGTATCTCCCGAAAACATATACTGATCAATCAAAAATACACAAGAACCTCGTGTATGTCCTGGTGTATGAAGAACTTCCAATTCAAAGGCACCAATTTTACATTTTGGCATTGTTAGAGCCGTTGGTGAAACTTTGCATCGAAAAGGCATACCAAAGTAAGATGATACGTTCAATTTGTCATCATCAAAGAAATCAAATTCACTGGAATGCACATAAACAGGTACGGGATGTTTTTCTAAAATACTGGGAATTCCACCAATATGATCAAAATGTGCATGGGTCAATGCGATGGCATCCAATACGGCATTCTCAGATTTTAAAATGGCATCCAAATCATCAAATGGTCCACCCGGATCAATAACCAGTGCATGTCCTTCATTAATCAAAACATAGCAATTGGTATCGATGGGACCAAGCATACGTGTAATTACTTTCATAACGTTCACATATATAAAAAAGACCGAAAACGGTCTTTTTTATCTTTTCTCCTTATGTTCAGTCATTTTATTGCATTTTGGACAATATTTTTTGATTGTCATGCGATCAGGATGTTTCTTTTTATTACGAGTACCAATGTAGTTTTCTTCTCCACATACAGAACACTTAAAAGTAATACGATCTCTCATTCGTCTCACACCTTTCCACGTTAACGATAGAATTGTATCAAAATTGCTTTCATTGTGCAAGAACAATTCATCATACATTGAAAAAGTGGGTCGAACCCACTTTTTCATTCGAATCAAAACAATGATTATTCATCGTCTCTTCTTCGTTTTAGACTCATCAGTAATCCGGCAGCAGCTAACATCGCAGCGGCATATGTGCCTCCAAAAGTAGCTACACCTGTATTTGTCGTGTCGTTATTCTTGGTTTCTTTTGTCACTTTCGCAGGTGTTAATACTATATCGGATGTATGTCCTGGAACGATGATTGGATCATCGCCTTTTGATGTTTTTGCGGTTGCGGTTACATCATTCACAATCGAACCTTTGACTTGATCTGCTTCGGTTACAATATAACTTGTTGTCCATGTCTTCGATTCACCTGGTTGTAAGGATTCGATCGACCAAATATCCTTTGTGAGAGGATCTTCTACCTTAATATCACGCAACTCAACATTACCATCATTTTCGGCTTTTATACGATATGTGATTGTTTCACCCTTTGTATAACCGTCTTTATTTTGTGGTGTGCTTGTTGTTGTCTTCGTTAAGGTCAGATGAGGCTGACTCTTTTCCGTTTCATTCATTACTTCACCTGGAGTCACATCTGGTTTATCACCAGTCGAATCTCTACCATCCGCGGTAGCTACATTAACGACTTTTCCTTTGGCTATATCTTCCGCTTTCACTGTATATTGCGTATCGAATGTTTTGGACTCACCTGGCTTTAATGTACCAGCTTTCCAATGATTATCAGTTAATTCATCATCCACTGTCACATTTTCAATCGTAACATTACCATTATTGGTTACCGTAACCGTGTAATGAATCGTTTCATTTAATTTAACTGGATGATCTTTATCGGATGTCTTTTCAACGATTAAGCTTGGTTTCGCCGTTTCTACTGGTGTATCCACTTCATCTTTTACTGGATCATTGCCATCAGAAGTAGCTGTAGCCACATTCTTGATATGACCAGCATGTACGTCTTTATCCGTAACAACATACGTTGTATCAAAGGATTTTTCTTCCCCAGCACCTAATTCATCAACAGTTTCATTCAATCCTGTTAAGTCATCAGTAACATTTACATTCTTCGCTACCGTTGTACCAGTATTCTTAACCGTAATCTTATACGAAATCGTTTCACCATTTCGATATAATTGACCATCCTTAGGTGTACTTGTAACCGTCTTCGAAATTTCTAATCGATCAAATTGATCTTCCTTATCATGACCATCAAAGTCTTTACCACCATCGAATTTTGCCGTAACAACATTCTTATACTCTTTGGCATCTACATCTTCTTTTGTTACAACATGGGTCGCCGTTGTCTTAACGGTTGCTCCTGGTGCAACATTTGTAAATACCTTTTCACCCGTAATTTGAACGTCATCTTGTTCAACAATCGTAATGGTTTTTGCCTTGTCATAAATATTCGTTACTTCAATCGTGAATGTAATCGTATCGCCGACTTTATATGTCTTTGAATCGTGTTTCTTCGTTACAACTAAATCCGAAGGAACATCTTTATCCGTAACGGTCAATTTACCTTTATTTAATGTGATGATGTAGTTCTTATCTTTGAAGTTCTTTTCCTTCTTGTATGTAATGTCATTATCTGATGAACCAACATACATTTGCGAACCTGTTGCCTTGATATCACTGACTTCACCTTCGACAAAGCCATCGCCACATACTGTCACTTTTGAGTTGGTTAATGGCGTACCATCATAGGTCTTGCTATCACTTTCTGATGTTAAAGTAACCTTTCGAGGATTCACAGTTAATGTTCCATTTTTCATCTCGATATTCGAGAACTGATCCGTTACATCTTCGTCATCCTTCAGGATCTTGACAGATGCAATCTTGTTTTCTGTACTACCAACATCTGTGATACTGCCTTCTGTTGTCACTTTTACAGTAAATCCATCTGGCAATCCAGTGACTTTATAACCATCTTGACTTAATGCTTTGCCATCATACGTCTTTTCATTACTCTTAGCTGTAACAGTAATTTTATCGGTATTTGGCGTAATCGTTAATGTACCTTCATTTTTGGTGATTTCGTAATTCCTTTCTTTGAAACCATCATGTGTATCATACGCAATCGTATTCGTTGTAGAACCAACCTTTGTGATTGATCCAGTCGCACGAATATTATCAGCTTCACCTTCGACAAAACCATCACCTGTTACTGTAACATCAGATGATTTCAATGCCGTTCCATCATATGCCTTGCTTGCACTATCCGATGTCAAGTTCACTTTACGTTTGTTGACAGTTAATGTTCCATTTTTCGTCTCGATATTCGAGAACTGATCCGTTACATCTTCGTCACCCTTCAGGATCTTGACAGATGCAATCTTGTTTTCTGTACTACCAACATCTGTGATACTGCCTTCTGTTGTCACTTTTACAGTAAATCCATCTGGCAATCCAGTGACTTTATAACCATCTTGACTTAATGCTTTGCCATCATACGTCTTTTCATTACTCTTAGCTGTGACAGTAATTTTATCGGTATTTGGCGTAATCGTTAATGTACCTTCGTTTTTGGTGATTTCGTAATTACTTTCTTTGAAACCATCATGCGTTGTATAGGTAATCGTATTGGCTACATTACCAACCTCTGTTATAGATCCAATGGCTTTAATATCACTAACTTCGCCCTCGACAAAGCCATCGCCGCCTACAGTAACATCTGGTTTAGTTAATTCTTTACCATCATATGCCTTGCTGGCACTCTCAGATATTAGGGTCACATGCCGTTTCGTAATCGTTAATATACCATTTTTTTGTACAATATTCGCAAATTGATCCGTTACATCCTTGCCATCGCTATCTTTGATTACAACCGTTTGAATCACATTATTGATTTCACCAAAATCTGTGATACTACCGCTTGTTGTCACTTTTGCTGTAAATCCATCTGGTAATCCCTTTACCTTATAGTTTGATTCAGTCAAAGGGGTACCATCATAAATCTTGGATGCATTGTGCGCCGTAACCACGATTTCATCTATATTTTGTGTAATCGTTAATGTACCTTCTTTGATATTGATATCGTAGTTCTCTTTGTCAAAGTCACTATTTTCTGTATAGGTAATCGTATTCTTGGTAGAACCTACTTTGGTGATCGAACCCGTCGCTTTAATATTTGAAACTTCATCATCAACGAATCCAGCCCCACTTACTGTCACATCTGGTTTCGTGAGTGCCTTACCGTCGTATTTCTTTGTGGCACTTTCGGAAGTTAAAGTCACCTGACGTTTTGTCACCAACAAATGACCATCACTGACTTGAATCGAAATCGAATACTTATTCAAATCATTGCCAGTTACTTCAAAATCACCAGCCGTCAAGCCCATCGCATACGTGCCGGCTTTTTTACCAGTAGCTGCTTTTGCTTGGGCAGCCGATTCATCCAATGTCAATCCAGAAGGTAGACCCGAAGTAGCTTTTCCATCTACCGTATAAGATAATGTATAACCACTAGCAGAATGACTCTTTCCATCATAGACATGAGATGCCTCATTTCCAGTGACTTGGATCACGAGTGATTTTTTCTTTTTCCATTGTGCATACAAGTCGTTATCACTTGTATTGTCGACCAAAATAGTTTCACCGGCTTGGATTGATTTTCCACTACTATCTTTCCAGCCATCAAAGTAATATCCATTTGGAACTGCAAATCCAGCTTCTGTATTGGTATAGGCCTTGAACGATACGTTGTTTTCTAATTCATCCGAATTATTGATCGTTTGTTTTTTTGTTAATTCAACACCATCTGGATAATTCGAATGATACGTCAAACTTGTTGTCTTGGCAGGATCGCCATAGATTGCATACAACGTCATATTACCAGTCACTTCTATTTTATCGCCTGGATAATAAGTAGTGCCAGATCCGTTTTTATCTGTTGCCCAATATAAGAATGATTTCTTATTTGGTGCCGTCAAGCCTTTGCCCGATTGAATGTCTGCATACGTTCCATTTACATAGTGTTTAGGATCGGTAACGCTTCCGCCACCACCATTCGCATCATAGGTGATCGTATACTTTTGCGTACTTAGATAATGTGGATACAACACAATATCACTATAGAGTTGAGTATCCAAATTAAAGGTCGTGTAGTTATTGCCATCTTTGGTTGCCCAACCAATCCATTCCGTATTTTCTGGAATCATGATAATGGTGCCAGATCCTTCCGATAGAATATTTCCATCTGCATCTTTTACAGTTGGTAAAAGCGAAGGATTGATTTTTTCTCCATACTGGACATCGATTGGAATTGTCATTCCATCACCACTCATTGTCGTATGAATGGTTGCCGTATACGTCGGTGCTGCCCATTTTGCATACAGGGTCAACCCCGCTGCTGGCATCACCGAATGGAAATCAAATTTTTGTGTCGTTTCGGGATCTTTATACCATCCCTGGAAAGTAAAACTATCTGGAATTCCCGAAGGACGAGCTGGTGTATAGTTCGCAAACGAATTTAATGATTGTTCATACAGAACGGATTCCTCTCTCGATACACCATTATAGTTATAGAATGCCAATTCATAACTATTTCTTGTATACCGCACATAAAGATCTTGTCTGCTTCCAGGTACCGATTGACCTGCACTGGTATTTGTCCATGAACCATTACTTCCTAAACGATATTGGGAAACCGTGAATCCAGTATACTTATTCGTAAAGTTGAAAGTACCATTGCTTGCTTGCGTGGAATTGGTTGCTGTTGAACTATAGGAACCATCCAAATTCTGTTTGTAGTGACTAATAGTCCGCACTGCACTATAGGAATATCGCGTAAGAACAAGTGTTTGATTACCACTTCCATCTGTACTAGTAGTATATGGTAAATCATCAAAAATAAATGCATCTAAGAAAGTAAGTACCGTATTATCTGTTTCTCGCCAACAATAACCAGTACCTGGTGATGGCCAACTATATCCATTTTGTTTCAATGTCTGGCCATATAAACCAGTATAGGTATAAAGCGTCGTAGTACCAGCCCAAAAAGACTGTTCTTGGAAACGGATGGTCATCGAAACACGATCGTAATAAACATTTAATACGGTTGTCCCATCACCATTGATACTAACGGACGTGGATTTTGATGCATTGTAACGGAAACCCGTATAGTCTTGATTTCGATCCAAATAAGATGGAGAAACCACATCTCCAGTTTGGCCTGTACGTGTTTCGGAATTTTCGTAATCATAGGTCTTACTGCTATCGGTTGCATCCTTACTATCATTGATGGATTGTTTCCAATAGATGACTGTATAAGATGTATCCGTATTGGCAGACCATACGGCATAGATCGTTTGATTATCACTCATCGTTTGTTCAAAATGATAGTTTACGGATCCACCCTCTGTGGTCGACCACCCTTTAAATGTATAACCTGGACGCGTTGGATCGTTTGGTTTTTGGGTTTGTTTTCCAGCGGCTACAAATTCCGGTTCGATATATGAAGCATTATCTCCGGTTGAAAAATATAAATAATGACCTTTTTCAATTTTCGGATATAATGTCACATTGTGATCCGATAAAGTTACCTCAGTAACTGCGTTGGTCAACGCTTTATCTGTATACCAACCAGTTACGGATTCTTCTGATCCCAATGGTACCGAAACATCGGAAGTCGTAATGACATCACCAGGTGCTCCCTCTTTGGTATTGAAAACACGACCTGTCTTATCTGTAAAGAATACATATAACTTTTGTGAAAAGACAGGATATACGTCAACTGTCGAAGTCTTCTCAACCGTGACCGGTTTCGTAATATCAAAGTTGGCTTCACTCGCACCTTGACTGGTTGCCCATCCTTTAAAAATATTACCTTCTTTTTCTGGTGTTTCTGGTGCTGTTAAAATTTCACCATTTTTCACCTTTTGAGTAGAATATACATCACCATTGGCATCGTGGAATTGATACGTCGCCACGGCAGGATCTTCATCCTCCGTTCCAATACCAGTAATTACATAGATAGAAAAGGCATTGGCTTGAAAGGTTGCGCCTTGTGCGGAAGCATTCTGAGATACGGTTTGAACGGTACCATTGTCTTCTTGATGGACAACGGTAAAATCTTTACCCTTCAAACTCTCATTTAATTGCATGTTTACTTGTACACCCTGTCCATCTTTTGGCTCGATTTCTTTGCCCGAAGAATCATAGAATGTAATATCTACACCAATCGCATCTTCTACTTTTTCATTTCCTGTAATCGTTTGTTTCGCAATTTGTGTTGCTTTCGTACTCGATACAGGCGTGATTGTCATTGTCGTGCCTTCCGGGAATATTCCTTCCACCGCACTGACATGAACCGTTATTTTCCCTGCACTCTTCGAAAAATTTTGTGCGGGATAGGATACTTTTTCTTCTTCATTGCTTGTTGTGTTTGTATCCTCTTCATTGGTTGCTGTTTGGGTTGTTGGTTCTTCCTGTGGGGTTGTCTCAACTTCCGTTGTTGCCTGTGGTTCTGTTGTCGTTTGTTCAGACGGAGATGTATCTGTCTTTTGTGGAACATTCGATTCAGTTGTTTGATTCGCCTCCTCGGTCGATGGCGTTTCTGCCGTTGTTGGTTGTTCTTTAATATCTTCTCCATACGTTGGTGTAACGGAAGAAGTGAACGTTGAAACGACCATACCGAAAACGATCAAAACACTGAGCAGTTTTTTTAATACCTTTCTGCATCAGTAGTCCTCCCTCTTAAAATTGTTGTTCAAAAAATAATACAAAAATACGCTCTTTCATTGAATGATTGTTCTGTTCTTTTTTACTGAATCTGAAATAGGATGCACTTCGAATCTTTGGTTTTCTTTCGATATCTTTCTATTGTGTATTTTGCATACACCATATGCGGTTGATTCTATTTTTTTTACAATTCATTGATTTAATTTCATTTTTAATTTTGATTTACAGCTATTTTTTTGCCGATGTGATCAACCAATTTTTTTCACTTCATTGTGTTCTTATTTATTCTTTCTATTTTACTTAACGATATCTTCTCTGTTCATTTGTTATTGCAATCCATTGGATGCTCTATATCTGAATTCGAAATCGTAACCTGCTGATTCTCTTTCATCGCTCCTTTCTACTTTATTTATTTTCACTTATTATTTTAGCATAGATTGATTTTTTTGATAAATATTTTGGCTAAATTCACCATAAATGTTGCTAGATAAGTAAATGACATCATATATGTCAATGTTAGATCTATGATTGAGTTGTAAAGAAGGTTGAGGTGCCTGTTATGACTCAAAGATCCAGATTGATCGATAGGATATCCAGTATTCCCTCAAGAAACTTTACAAAATGCCGTTTGGTTCGCTATTCTTCTCTAATTGCCTCAAAGTTTTCTTATACCTTTTAATGAATCATAACTCCACTTGTTTCTAAAATCTCTTTTTAAAGCGATTTGTGCAGTAGCGTTAAAATCAGAAAATGGATTAAGAGCAGAAATATTTTCATATACAACAGACCATTGTGTATTACTTGTCGCATCGTCTCCAGGAAGCTGTGCACTTGCTTTTAAAGCTTCCCAGACCTCATCATTTCCACAATTATTATTGTGTTTGTCTATGATATCCAACACAGCATTATACCTGTCTTTTCCATGTCCATAGTTGCCATTTTTCTTTCCCGGTGCAACTTTATCTATATAGTTTATAAAGAAATTCGTAGCACACTGTAATTCTTCTTTGTGTCCATAGCTTTTAACTTCATATGTAGATTTAAACGTTCGTTTTCCAGATTCATCATCATAAATATATTCAACAACACGGCAGTTGCCATCTGCATCAAGTATAAAGAAATGATAATCTCTCCCTCCTGTGGCATACATATTATATCTTTCTAATATTCTTACAGCATGATCCGCACTATCTGCTTCATCTAATACAGCCCTAATCGCCAATGTTGTCGCAATCGTAGACTTATTATCATCATGCTCAAATACTGGCTCACTATCAAGAGTCAGGACGGCTATAGACACTCCTGCACTGTTTATCCCATCCAAACAAATAAAAGGAGCCGCTAAACATGCATATTTTTCATAGTTATTGTCCAAATGATTTGCATGAATATTATCTAATGCTGCAAAGGCAACAGAAGAATGCATGCCTTTTGGATGGCACTTAACAAGCATACACGAAGTATCATTTTTAAAATCATAGTTTCTGCCCATTCTGACGGTGTTATTATCTACCATTTTAAAAGCAGTACATCCAAAAGAATTAAAATCAATTTTTCCAGGAATTCCCATTGCTTCTCTGAAAATAGCGGCACTTACTATTTGGTCATTCAATATTGGATGCTCCGAATGATTATACGTGCTAATCTCATTAATAATCTGAATCAAATTGTATTCATACCTTATGTCCATTTGAAACAAATTATAGTTAGCATAATCCGTTACAGGCTTAATGCTGTTGACCGTAGATTTACGTTCATCATCTAATTTCAACATAATACCCCCTATAAATAAATATCAAATTTTGTTGGTGATTTCTGTATATAAAAATTTTATCATATTGACTTCTTCAACGTAATCTCCGTTTCGATACCAAAAAGTATATTCTGCCTATTTCAGCATATGATTTTTTAATTCATCCCTCTTTTTTATATTCAGTTTCACATAAATCCTGCTCAGATAAGTTTTAACCGTATTTGGTGAAAATCCCAGATAATCGGCGATTTCCTGGTTATTCCAGTCACGGCTTGCCAGCATGGCAATCGAAAATTCTACGGTGGATAATGCGTCCGTTACTGAATTTTCTGACATCGGATTGTGGATTGCCATCCATCCCCTGCTAAATGCAATGACTTTATCAGATAATTTGTTATACAGTTCTGAATCTTCCTTGCGGATACATGACTCAAGAAGTCCCTGCAGCAAACCATGATGTTCAATAAAAGGTTCCAGAAATTCGTCTTCTTTCGCCATATTCCATGCCACCATCAATGCATCTTTTGCTTTCTGCTGATATTTCAGATTCATTTGACACATTGCAATCATACAATACAGATAAATCATACTAATAGGATATGTGCCATCCCTGAACATTAGTACCGCCTCACAAATTCCAAGTGCTCTTCCATACTCTCCTTTTAAATATGCCATGTGGGCTGTTACATAAGCAGAAAACATCTTAATTCCAGGCGGCAATGTTGCTGCATAAAGCCCCACATCCGGAAGTTCATTTACAGGAAGATGTAAAAGTACAGAAGACATATATCCCGCAAATACACTGATAGCCCTATTCTCAGCGGATGAAGGATTTTTCATTTCTTTTTCAAGACATTCCTGAATCTCCCTCATCCCTTTTCTGGAAGCAACTGCTCTGCCAAGTGTCATATTAGAATATACATATAACAGGCAAGATGACATCTTCAGTTTTATATTATGGCTCACCAGGTAACGTTCTGCTATATGACTGCATTTTTCTGCCTGTCCGGTAAAATAATAATATTCAGCACGTGCAATCTCCTGAAAATCCCTGTCTTCAAAACCAGCTACTATCTTATTCGCTTCACCCGGTTGAAACGATGAATTGATCAACGGAAGGATACTATACTCACTCATGATTATGCACCTCCAACAATTTCTTACAAATAACTTTTATACTCAGCATAAGATTATCTCCTTTCCGAATATTTTACCTGAATTATTCATGAGCATATAAAAATGCTCAATACTGCAAAGCCTTGAAACAGTTTCCTTGAATTCAATCGAATCATCCCCAAAAATGTACAGACTACCCCCTGTGAAGCTTGATTAAGTTACTTTGGAACTGTCAAGGTACGTTAATAGTTTCTATTCCAACTGTACAAACAGCTGATGGATATTTGCCAATGTCCTGTAGAACTCCTTTTTATAAGGACAGCTGCTATACAGTTTAAATATGATAGATCTTGCTGAATGGATTGCCCTTGCAGCAATCTTTATCAGCTTTAAGCGAATGGTGTCCACCTGTTGCTTCCGCATACTGGCTGGGAGTACCAGTCGCTTGAACCAATTGAATAGGTTGTAGGCAAGCATATGAAGTCTCATACGGTTTGCATTTACTATTTTGGAATGACTGCTGACAGCAGCAAAGTCAAATCCACTTTTGCTTTCCTTAATGAAGTTTTCCATCTTTCCCCTACCACAATAAAACTGGATGATCTGATAAGGTTCCATATCCATGTTTGTAACAATAAAAGTGTACATGTGTGTCAGCTGTCCGTATGGTTTCTCAATTTTGAAAACTACACGTCTTGGATATTTCCATGAACCTGCCTGATACATAAATTCTCCATAAGTTAATGCATAGCTGATCTGATCCTTTTGAGTGGTTTGGTACAAATCTTCCTATTTGTCTGAAGCCAGGGCAATGAGTGCGAGATTCTGTTTTAAACGGATAGCATAGGAGCAGCCATTACTCTCACAGGTTTCATAAAGTTTTGGGGAAGAGAATCCGCTGTCGCCACGAAGATAAGTTTTAATGCCCCTTTCCAGGTATTCCTGAAAAATAGATTCCATAAATTTATCTGCCCCATTGCTGCAATGGAGCGTTCCATCTCGGAGTTCCGCTTTTAATCAGGTCTCCAGTCAGTCCGTCATATCATAGTAATGGATGATATCCATGTGCCTGATAATGGAAGTTGAATCCTTCTCCTTCCTGCCTGCCATAAGTACCAAAAAGAGTGCTGTCTAAATCCAGAAGCACATGCTCCGGGCATTTTATGGAATAAATGATATCCCTAAGATTTTTATCAATGTCATCAAACTGTACCAGAGTATCTTCATCCATACGGTTGAAAAATCTTGATAATGTTGGCTGCGATGCCAGACTTTCTTTATCAAGAATGACATTGAAAACAGGATCCAGAGTCAGTTCATCCGCACAGTCATCCTGAAAATATGCAGAGATGATCTGATAGATCATCTGTAATAAGTTTTCATGGTCTTTGTGAAACCGGATAGACTTATCATTGGTTTTAAACTTCTTTTTGATCAGCTTTGTAAAGCCGATCTTTGCAGCGAATTCTTTTATCAAAAGAAGACCTGCATCGGAGGATAGATCACCTCCATCAAAATTTATTTTAATTTGCCTATTGCTTTGAAGTGAAAAGGTGTTTACAAAATAAATATATATAATTGCGATTGGAATTTGTACTTTATTTATTTTCACCTATTATTTTAGCATACCTTAATTTTTTGATAAATATTTTGGCTAAATTCACCATAAATGTTGCTAGATAAGTAAATGACATCATATATGTCAATGTTAGATCTATGATTGAGTTGTAAAGAAGGTTGAGGTGCCTGTTATGACTCAAAGATCCAGATTGATCGATAGGATATCCAGTATTCCCGAAAATAGAATTCATCCTGTATACGATGAGATTTATCTGATATTGAAACAAAATCTTACAGATGATGATAAACCAATTACCATTGTTTGCTGTCCTCATAAGAGTTTCAGCATGAATACAAATACGTTTTTTTTCATAACCGCATACCAGAAAATCTGTGGCTCCAATTTTTTGACTATGAATTGTCCGGTATGGCGCTTCGACATGAAGCACATTTTCTTGGCTTGAGCATTCACACTTGTTTTCGCATGCGGCATAAACTTTATGCTGCTGTTAGTGAACTTGCCAAAAAAAGAGTAACTGGCAAAGTGCAATTGGATGCTGCTTATTCCGGAATTAGCCATCATAAAGTTTGTATCGTATCCGCTATAGACAGTCAGGATAACATGTTCTTGAATATCGTCGGTCTAGGTGTGGAGACCTTTGAAAAATATAAGGACTGTAAATACAAATTTGATGATCCTGAACTCATCGTTGCTGATTCTAAACCATGCATTCGCTTGTTTGCGAATGATCTAGGTGTAGAGATCGATCAAATCAAAACAGATCCTAGAGGCACACGATATACAACAGATCTGGGCAATCATCTAGGAGATCTCAATCAACTGGATGCAGAGATCACATCCTTGATAGCCCGAACCCATGGTTGTGTTACAAGGTATTTTCAACAATACCTTGATTTCATCACGTATCGAAAGAAAACCATGTACGATATCGATAGAGATAAAGTTGCCAAATATGTATTTGATGATATACGGCAGACAAAAGCATATAAAGAGGAAGAGCTTGTATATGCAGAACTGCCAATTTCACTGAAGGATGCCTATAATGAATATCGTTATGGAACATTTGCTTAAAACAGTCTAGCAACAAATAAAGTTAATTTAGCGAATATTTTTGTGCATATCTTTCTTTTTGTCTATCCCTATACTATAAAAAAGCACAGCTTCCATAACCGAAAGTTGTGCTTTTCTTTTTATGATGCGGGATACAATTCAAAATACTTTTCTAATACAGTAGGAACCACATCATACGTACATGTATTTTCCGATACGCTTCGTAAGTTGACAGATGATGTTGGTGCTACACACGCAAACGATACCGTTGGATTTTCATATGGTGCATACCCTACAAAGTCGACTGTTGTCCATTGATTGACCTCGGCTGTACCAGTCTTACCAGCAACTTCTACATCCATATTCTGTAGATCATCACTTGCATTACCCTCCGAAACAACCGCTCGGAAACCTTGTTGGACACGATTCAAATACGCCTTGTTCTTTTCAGGTAACGTGCTCTTTAAGACACCTCCACCTGTTTGAATGACTTGATCACTATTGACTTCTTTGATGTATTTCATCAAACTTGGCTGATACATCTTACCACCTGTCGCAATGGTTGATACATATTCCATCAACTGTACGGGTGTATACATATCCATCTGACCAATCGCATAGTTTAGAAGCATACCTGGTTCAAAGCCAACACCCATGTACCCACTCACTTCATCAGGTACATCCAGACCGGTCTTATTGCCTAAACCAAACATCGAATAATACGATCGCATCTTGTTCAAGGTACCGGTGACATCATTGATATGGAGCGATTCACCTTCCTTATACGTATCTCCACCGAGTCGAATCGCAATGTCGGCCATATAAACGTTACTTGATACAGCCAATGCCTGAATATCATCGACCGGACCATGATCTTCATAACTACTGAATTCTTGACCACCAATATTCATTGTCTGGTCAACGATGATCTCGCCCGGTTTCACAGCGCCTTCACTCAGTCCCATATAGACCGTTGCGCCTTTCACACTTGAACCCGGATTGGCTAAAGATGCATAACAACCCGAAGCAAAATAGGTCATCTTATCAGTATCCAGATCTTTTTGATAACCCGACATTGCCAGTACTGATCCTGAATTTGGATCCATCATACACATAAATAGCGTTGAGAAATTCTCACGATTGGTCGAACCACCTTTTTCTTGTAGGACAGATTTCACGGTTTCATCTAATTTTTGCTGCAAATCAATATCAATGGATAAATACACATCATCCCCCTTGACAGCAGATTGTACAACCGTTTTCTTAGCCAAACCATTGGAATCATATGTGATCTTTGATACTTGCGCTTGACCGGATAAGACATCATTGTATTCATACTCTAATCCAGATTTACCAACCGTCGCATTGTATTGGAAACCTCTCTGCAAATAATAATTCGCATTTTCCGAAGGTAAACCTTGAGTACTTGTGGAAACCGTTCCTAATACATCCGATAATGTTTCACCATATGGATATTCTCGTTTCCAACCACCAAAGTCCACATCAAAGCCAGGAAAATCACTCTTATGCTCAACTAAATATGCGACATCATCATCCCCTACATCTTCCAAGATTACATTTTCTTGTCCAGTAGAAGCATTTTCCGTCATTCGTTGATAAATAACCGCAATCTTTAATTGCTTCGCCGACATTTCCTTGATTTGTTTCTTGCCAATTCGTTTCATCAAAATCTGATGTCGACGTGTTTCTGCATTGGTTCCCCACAATCCAGATTTATATGCATTCAACTCTGATTTCGTCAATAAATTATTGGCAGCATATTCTGAATTCGAAGGGGATAAAAACGATTTCCACGTAATATAGGCTTCCTTTTTATCGGTTTCTGAAAAATCATCGGTATCAATATTAAATACTTCGACCAAACGTTTCGCATATAATTTATAATCTTCACTCGACATATTTTTGGGTGATGTATAAACAATATTATGGCTAACAACCGTTTTCGCTAATACACGCCCTTTACAGTCATAAATCTGACCACGCGGTGCATTCACATATTGACGAATCGATGTATAGTCATCCTTTTTCTGTACATAATCATTGTATGAAAACACTTGAATATAGATCAAGCGAATAAAAACCACCAAAAATATAACCACAATAAAAGAAGATAATAAGAGAATACGGTGGGATATTTCTTCATCCATGCCACGTATCTTACGTAAATGGCTTGGTTTTCGCAAATGCGGCATACCACTACCTCCTCTACTTTGTCTATTATACACAAAACAATCATGGCACACCAATTAAAAAGTCCTCACATCATTTAACATGTAAGGACCTCTTATATAATGAATCGATTTCTACTATAATCCAATTTCATTTCTATCCCCTTTCTGGTATTGAAGTAGTTGAACTACTTATAGTATATACAAGAACAGAATAGGATCATACATATCGGCTTCTTTTGCCTAAAAATTGGCATTATCGTGATAAATAATCCGATGCTGGTTGATACTTGGTGGCAATCCGATGTCGAATCGCTTCTTTTTCTTGGCTGGTGAGTGATACCCCACGAAACCGGCTGACATCCATATTATGTTTTAAATCGGCCAACTTTACCTTTTTCGCAATCGGATTAGACTTCAAATTCTTTACATACGACATATACGGTACATGTTTATCATGTGTTAATAATTCAACCGCATCGGCGACTTCGCGCGGAAACATCTTGCGAATCGCTTCTATGGTCACATTGGCATCTTCGACCGTATCATGTAAAAGAGCCGTACAACAAGTGTATTCATCATTCATTTGTTCCGCCAAATGATACGAATGAAAAATATACGGCTTGCCCGCTTTATCTAATTGATCCTTATGTGCTTTGTACGCAACCATTAATGCCTTTCTTGTTAACTCCGTATAAATCACGATCTTCCTCCTAGACCTTTATTATACGCTTTTTCTTGATTTTTTTCACAACATCTTCTACCGTATCGTTTTCTTCGATTGGAATTAAAATGATCCGATTCCGCAAAGAATTCAATTGTGCAAAAGCTTCTTCATCTTTGCATCGACGTTTTTCGATATTTTCTTTTCGTTGTTTCAATCGTTTAATTGCCAATTCTTTTGAAATGCATAATTCAAACACCATACAATCTGGATCCATTTCTACTATCTTTTTAACACCCGTCGGATCTAAAATAACAACCGCCTTCTCTTGTTGATAATCCCTTTTCAAAGATCCATAATAGGCATCATTAAAATACGTCCATTCAAAAAAGAAATCTTGATGGATCATTTGTTTAAATTCCTCTTCTGAGATAAAATGATAATCTTTTCCATTCACTTCCTGTTCTCTTTTCGGTCGGGTCGTATATGTAATGATCCGATGATATCCGTATTTTTCTTGAAGAACATTCGCAATGGTTGTCTTACCACTACCAGAATAACCACATAAAACGATCAGGGACATAAAACCACCTTTCCTTAACTTTCTATCTAAAACTATGTATACTAAAAAAGAAATGAGGTAAATTATGAAACGAACAGAAACTCTTCAAGTTCATGTGAAAGATTTAGCCATTGGCGGCAACAATCACGTTGTGATTCAATCAATGTGCAACATCAAAACCGAAAAAGCCGATGAAGTCATCACCCAAATTCGTCAACTCGAATCTTTGGGATGTGAACTCATTCGTGTTAGTTGTATGGACATGAACGATGCCAAAGCCATCAAAACCATTGTTCAAAACATTCATATTCCTTTGGTTGCCGATATTCACTTTGACTATAAACTCGCCCTTGCCTGTATTGAGGCCGGTGCCAATAAAATTCGTTTAAATCCAGGAAATATTGGTAAGAAAGAAAATGTCGAAAAAGTCGTAGAAGCTTGTAAAAAATATCATGTTCCCATTCGGATTGGCATCAATGGTGGTTCTTTAGAAAAAGACATCCACGAAAAATATGGAAAACCAACTGCACAAGGTATGGTCGAAAGTGCCATGCGCCATGTCAAGATCTTAGAAGAACATGATTTCTATAATACCGTGCTGTCTTTTAAATCCAGTGATCCACTTCTTTGTATTGAAGCCTATCGTTTAGCTAGTGAAACCTTTCCCTATCCTTTACATCTAGGTGTAACCGAAGCCGGTACGGCACTGACCAGTGCCATTAAATCCTCTTTGGCCTTAGGCAATTTATTACTGGATGGCATTGGCAATACCATTCGGATATCCGTCAATGGTGATCCAGGTCAAGAAATCATCATGGCCAAAGAACTTTTAAAAGACTGTCATTTAATTCATCATGTGCCCAATTTGATTGCGTGTCCTACTTGTGGTCGTACCCAATGGAATATGGAACCCGTTGTCAATGAAATGGAAGACTATTTAAAAACCGTTCATAAAAATGTCACCGTTGCGATCATGGGATGTGCCGTCAATGGTCCCGGTGAAGCAAAACACGCAGATATTGCGATTGCCGGTGGAAAAAATGAAGGCCTATTGATCAAAAAAGGTGAAATCATCGAAAAGATACCGCAAGATCAAATGGTTCAACGTTTAAAACAAGAAATTGATGCATTTAAAGAGGACTAGATTATCTAGTCCTCTTTCTTTTGGGCATATTGCACCATTAAATACGAATGATAACCAATACAAGCAATATACGCCACACTCAATAAAATCAATAAGATAAAATGATTCGATGTCGCACTTTGTACATATGTATGACCTGCATAGGCCAAACCCAAAGCCACAACGACCATTAGGGCAATATCTGTCTTCACATTTTTTTGACCTTCATCCGTTAATTGAATGGCTTTTAAGCTCATGCCATATACTACTGCCGCCAATGCATATAAAATCACTACAAAAATATAAATTCGCATACTCTTCCTCCTACTCCAAGCAATCTGCCAATGAATCATCCTCAATGAATGTATTTACATTATAGACATACATCATCGAATCAATTTGATCTTGTTCGATCAATTGATGCAAATTTCCATAATAATAGCGCGGATCCACCACAGTGATGGATTTATAATATGGAATTAAGAAAGGAATCAAGGCATTCGCATAACTATCTTTGATCAACAACAGATGTCCCATGGCATTTGTATCCATTTCCAATCGAACCAAAGCATGATTGCCATTGCCAAATACAGCATATTGATCATTGGATGCGATGGCTTTGGAATGATACCACGTACGAGATCGCGTTCCATCATCTTCATTGGTTACTAAATAATCGGGTTGATTTTTAGGCACAAAAATATGAATAGAATCCGTGATGCCCACGCTACCTGTTGTATGAGACAGTGTACCATGAAACGAATTAGAAACAAGCATTTGTTTATAATCTGATTTTTTTGTTTCTGGATACAAAGCTTGGAATGCATAAAATGCACCTAAACTCGTCCAATGATGATCGGTTTTATAGTAAATATATTCTTGTGCATGTTTTTTCAATCGTTTACGAACATCAACGGTTTGAATAGAGGTATCCAATTTCTTATCAATGCGATCCGTCATCGCATTTTGATCATACGAGATTGCTGCTGGATCGATCTTATCTTTTTGGATGGATAAAGCTGTTGGTGCTAACACAAACGAAGTTGGAATACCTGTATTCTGCGCTAGTGTATTGATGGCTTTGATATTGCGATTGATCTGTGACCAGTACGGCTTGGGGCTATCCTGAATCAATTGTCCTTTCGCAAGAAAGACATCATTGATCTTTTTATTTTGGGTTGCTTTCAAAAAAAGATAACGACCATGGATCCATACATTCCGACCTACAAATTGATCCGCAAACCACGTACTGATTGAAGATTGATATTGTCCATCCCATACATTTTGCCATGACCAAGTCGGAAATTGCTGCAACGATCGATTTTCAATCGTAGATTCCTTGGTATCTGGCCAAAGTAGATTGATTACCAACATCAAACAAAGAACAACGACAAAACATGTTCCCCATCGTTTCGCAAATTGTTTCTGTTTCATTTCTCTCTCCTAAAAAGCTGCATACAAAAAGGTTTGATAGGTACTACCAACCATCATACAAACACAAACAATAAAACTCAAACCATAGAAACCAACCATCCACCAGGTATTGACTTTATGAATATATACATGCTCGATATGATCCCAATACGGTAGCATGAAAATAAAACAAGCCACATACAGAAGCCAATGCGAACGAAAGATAAAGGCATCCATCCCTTGGATCCAAGAAACTTGTCCAATATGAAACATCAAAGCCAATAGATGCAAAGCATGAGAAAGACTCGGACTAAAGAAGAAGACCCAGCCAATCATCACCAAAACAAACGTATACAAGTGGCCAATCAATGGATGATCCTTTAAATACGGTTTCAAATAATAATGTTCCAATAATAAAAGAGCACCATAATACAATCCCCATACAATGAAAGTCCAATTGGCTCCATGCCAAAAACCAGTACAAAACCAAACAATCCATATATTGCGGATATAATGACTTCGATTACCGCCTAAGGGAATATACAAATAATCCCGGAACCAGGTGGATAAAGAAATATGCCAACGACGCCAAAAATCCTGTATGCTGGAAGCGATATACGGATGGCGAAAATTCGGTTGAATATGAAAACCTAACATTTCACTCAAACCAATGGCCATATCACTATACCCACTAAAATCAAAATAGATCTGAAACGTATACGTTAATGCCAGTAACCAGGCTCCAAAAAGTGAAGTCGTTGTTTGCAAACTCGTAAAGGCCAATGCCAAAGAATCCGCAAAAATCACTTTTTTGACCAATCCTTTTAAAAACCGAATACTTCCCTGACCAATATTTGTCCATTGAATCGTACGATCTTGGAATTGATTGATCATCTCGTGATACGGTACGATGGGTCCCATACTAATCTTACCAAAGTAGCTTACATAGACGGTATAATCTAATAAATTGTGACTTGCTGGCGTACGTGTTTCATATACATCGACCAAATAGGATATTTCACTAAAAGTAAAAAAGGATAAACCAATCGGTATGCTCGATGGCTGGATTCCAAAGAAAAAATGCGTATATTTAAAAGCCATCAATACCAATAGATCCACTACGATGCCACTGATGAGAACTGATTTTTTCTTTTCTGACTGTTCCATCCAAAGACCCGTCAAATAGTTCCATACAATGGATAAGATCAATACACCAATGTGGGTAAAATTCGCCCAACCATAAAAAAACAAACTAAAAATGACAAGCCATATATTTCTTTTTTTCATGTCTTTGGTCAAATATTGACTGATAAAAGCCAAAGGAAAAAAACCAAAGAGAAAGAATAACGTTTGAAATCCCATAGTTATTCCTTTCGTAACGCCGCAATCTCTTCTTTATACGGTGGCTGCCCTTCGATATAGGGCGTTTCCAATATTTTGGTGATATCTTTTAACTTTGGATGATGAACGATGGCATGCAAACAATCCAACCCAATATATCCTTTACCAATATTGGCATGTCGATCCTTATGCGCGCCTCTTTCATTCTTGGAATCATTGATATGCATACAGGCTAATTGATCCAATCCCAAAATAGCATCAAATTGCTCTAAAACCGAATCAAAAGAACGGAGATCATAGCCCGCATCATGAATATGACACGTATCCAAACAAATTTTGATACGTTCTTGTTTATGGATACCTGCTCGAATTTGGGCCAATTGCTCAAATGTAGACCCCAATTCGGATCCTTTACCAGCCATGGTTTCTAAAGCGATACAAACGGAAGAATCATCCGCATCCAATACCGCATTTAATCGATCAATCACCGATTGAATGGCTACTTCCACATCGGCTTTTAAACTAGCCCCTGGATGCAAGACCAAAATGGTAGCACCAAAAGCTTGGACACGCAGCATCTCTTTGGCAAGAAATTCTTGACCAAACTGTGCCGTTTCTGGTTTGATCGTATTCGCTAAATTAATCAGATAAGGAGCATGGACGATGACCCGTTGCGGATCCCATCCATTTTCTTTCATCAATTGATGGGCGGAATCAATCTTTAAGGCTTCAATGGGTTTGCGTCTTGTATTACTTGGCGCACCCGTATAGATCATACAGGCATTGGCACCATAAGAGAGTGATTCCTGAATGGATCCATAAAAATAATCCGGTGCTTTCATGCCTACATGACTGCCCAAATAAATCATGAACGATTCGCCTTCTCTCGCTGTTTCTGTTTTGCCCGTTCCTTTTTCTGTCTCTGAATATCTTTTTGAATCATTTGACGCTTTCTCTTTCGCTTCAAACGATCAATTTCCTGTTTTTGTTTCTTCTTATAGCCCGGTTTGACCTTTTGTTTTTTACGATGAACAATTCGTTCAATTTCTTCATCAAATTCATCTTTTTGATGCGGTTTCTTTTTCGGAAAATAAGGTTTTAATTCTACCCATTGTCCTTTTTTCACATCTTCATGATGAAATTTTACTTCTTTAGATAAGGTTTGAATGGCTTTTGCATCTTTGTCTTGATATAAAGCAATACAAATACCATCTCGATTGGCTCTTCCCGTACGACCGGCTCGATGAATATAATATTTCAAGTCTTTGGGGAAACCACACGAAATGACATGGGTCACGCCATCAAGATCAATCCCTCGTGCCGCAATATCAGTTGCCACAATATATGATTTTTTCTGGGCATTGATCAAACGGATGGATTTCAACCGTTCCCGTGATTCCATCGAACCATGAATTTCAACAAGATCATAATCATGCGCACGTAAAACCTTCGCAAGTTCTTCTGCTTCTTCATTGGTATTCGCAAAAATCAAACACACATAGGGTTGAATAGCCGGTAAAATATCCAGTAGTTTCTCGCCATATGTTTTATGTTTACATGGCACCAAAATATGTTTCACATTGGCTTGGAAATTTTCTTTTTCATCGATTTGGATCATGTACGGATCATGAAGATATTTCTTTAAGAATGGTTTTAAAGCTTCAGGTACAGTGGCTGAAAAAACCATCAACTGGATCTTTTTGTTCATATGCGAAAGAATCGTATCAATATCTTCTAAAAAGCCAAATTCCAAGGTCATATCGGCTTCATCGATAACCATGACTTTTGCGGTATCGAGACGTAAGATCTTATCTTGTAGAAAGACATCTTTCATCCGTCCAGGTGTTCCAATCACAATATGAGGTAATAGCGTACTCGTTTTCTTTTCACTGCCACCAGTTACTAATTTAACGCGCATGCCTAAGACATCGGTTAATTTCTTGCAGCGTTCATACAATTGATAGGCAAGTTCTCGCGTAGGTGTAGAAATGACGGCTTGTACCTCATTTTTATTTGGATCAATTTGTTCCATGATGGGCATAAAAAACGCATGAGTTTTTCCAGAACCTGTAGATGATATACCAATCACATCACGTGTTTTATTTGACATATTTAAGATTTCACTTTGAATGGGGGTCAATTCTTTAAAATGTTCGATTTCCATGATACGTTGTACAATTGTGCTGTATGTCATGTTGAACCTCCTTTAAAACGTGTCTATCGTAACACACAAAAACTTTGAAAACAAATCACGAGTTCGTATAATAAAAGTATGCGAATCATTAAAGTAAAACCACAAGGATATTGTGGTGGTGTATTGAAAGCTATCGACATGGCTAAGCAAGCTCGAAAACAATATCCGGATGAAAAAATTACGATATTAGGTAATTTAGTGCACAATGCCTATGTCAAAAAAGCCCTAGAACAAGAGAATATTCAAACGATTGAAGATTCTTCGAAAACGCGTCTTGAATTATTGGATGCAATTCATGAAGGCATCGTTATTTTTACAGCCCATGGAATTCATCCGCAAGTAAAAGAAAAAGCAATCCAAAAAGGCTTGCATGTGATTGATGCAAGTTGTCCTTTTGTGTTACAGACACAAAAAATCGTCCAACAAAAACTACAAGAAGGATTCGATGTGTTATATATTGGTAAATATCGACATCCAGAAGCAGAATCCATTTATACATTGAGTGCAGCGGTCCATTTGGTCCAGAATACAAAAATTCCCAATATTACGAATCCTCATATTTTTGTGACTAATCAAACAACCATGTCCATTGAAGATATTGACCTTATTTTTCAAGCTATCAAAGCCAAATATCCACAGGCCGTATTTCATGATGAAATCTGTAATGCGACACGCATTCGTCAACAAGCCATCTTAGACTTAAAAGATCAAGCAGTGGATGCTTTGATTGTTGTGGGTGATCCGTCCAGCAACAATACGCAAAAGCTATTGGAAATTGGTAAAAGTGCCAAAATTCCTTTGCGCATGAAAGTACAAACATTTAAAGATATTGATTTGAAAATTTTACATTCTTGTTCTACCATTGCCGTAACTTCCGGTGCAAGCACACCACCCTATTTGACCAATCAAGTCATTGCATATCTACAAGGTAAAATCACCAAAAAAGAAGAGATACAAATAGGAAAGATCCTATAATGTATCTCTTTTTTGTAGAATTTCTAGTTCTTTTTCGAACTCTTTTCGTTTTTTTGGAACCCGAAGGAAAAGTTGTTGATACTTCATCTCTTGTTTTTGCAGATAGGATACATAGTCTTGTGAAGATTCTACCTGATAGCCATAGCGAATTTGAAAATCCGATAAAACTTGTTCGGATTGCGTATAGGTACACGCAAGGATGGGATAATAGTGTTTATCATAAACCATCTTTTCTTTTTCTATGGTAAAACCATGCGAAATCAGAAACTTACGAACTAGCTCCGTATCCGAATGAGGAGAAATCAAGAAATGCATACCCCGATGCAAGGTTGCCTTTTCTAAGATATCGATGATCGTATGACCACCCATTCCAGCAATCACCACTATATCAACATCTTCTGGTAAACCAACCATACCATCTAATAATAAACATTGGATCTGCTCTTCTAGATGAGCAGATTTGACTTCCGCTTGTGCCCGAGCCAAAGGCTTTGGCGCAATATCACACGCATAGGCCTTTGTTACCTTGTGCTGTTTGATCGATTCGATACATACGTACCCATGATCACAGCCAATATCCGCTAACACATTTCCTTCTACCCAATCAACCACATGCTCCAAACGTTTTGAAATCATGATTTCATGAAATCTTTCAAACGTTTTGCACGATTTGGTTTTTTCAATTTACGAATCGCCTTGGCTTCAATTTGACGAATACGTTCACGGGTTACATTGAATTCCTTACCAACTTCTTCCAATGTACGGGTACGACCATCTTCCAAACCAAACCGTAAGCGCAATACCTTTTCTTCTCGTTCGGTCAAACCTTGCAAGATATTATCGATTTCATCTTTTAATAACTGATTGTTTGTATAATCATCTGGCGATAAGGTTTCTTTATCTTCAATGAAGTCACCCAAATGAGAATCGTCTTCTTCACCAATTGGTGTCTCTAAGGATACGGGATCCAAAGCAATCTTTTGAATTTCACGAACCTTGTCGGCGGTAATGTTTTCCATCTTTTCAGCAATTTCTTCTGGTAATGGATCACGGCCTAAATCTTGAACCAATTGACGTTGAATACGCGTTAACTTATTGATGGTTTCCACCATATGTACGGGAATACGAATCGTACGTGCCTGATCGGCAATCGCACGCGTAATACTTTGACGAATCCACCATGTTGCATAGGTAGAAAATTTAAAACCTTTTTTATAATCAAATTTGTCGACGGCTTTGATCAAGCCACAATTGCCTTCTTGGATCAAATCCAAGAACAACATGCCACGACCGACATATTTTTTCGCAATCGAGACAACCAAACGTAAGTTGGAAGAAATCAAAATTTGTTTGGCTTCTTCATCCCCTTCTTGGATTCGTTTGGCAATGATTGGTTCTTCCTTTGGATCCAAAAGCGGAATTTGACCAATTTCCTTTAAGTACATTTTCACAGGATCATTGATCTTTGAATGTGATGAGTTCGCAAACGTTTTTTCCAATTGAGAAATGTCTTCGCTGACAGAATCATCATTTTCGTCTTCTACGGGTTCTAATTCATCTTGGGAATCATCAATGAACTGAATATCGTTAGCATCACACCAATCAAAAAGATCATCCATCTCTTCATCGGTTAATTTCAAATCATTGATCGCATCCATGAACTCATTTTGCGAAATGTCTTCATTGTTTTCATTGGCCTTCAATAAATATGCTTTACTTTCGTCAACGGATTTAAATGCTTTCATTTTGCTTTTCGTTGCCATAACTTATCCTCCCTTGTTCATGTAACAATCGTTGTTTATCGACTGACAGTTTGGCTTTTTCGATGGGATCGGCCACCGTTTTGATCTTCGCGTTGATCGCATCGATCCGTTCTTGCAGAGTGCATAGTTTGATCTTTTTCATACTATCGTTAAAATACGCTTGGTCAAAAGCAGTTTTTCGATAGGGGTCATTCCATATCTGCATCAAAAACGAGCGAATTTCTTCATCGGTAATCTGTGCCATTAATTGATCCATGTCCAATCGATCATAGGTTCGATAGACATCATAAATATATAACGATAATTTCTGGCATTTCGGATCTTTAAAAAAGCCAATTTCATCACGAAATCGCTGACATGCCGATTTGCTCAATAATATACAATTGACTATTGCACGTTCTGCGATATCTCGTCCCGACATGGGTTGTGTGAGATGGATAGGCATTGAACGTTGTTTTTTTCTTTTTGGCTGCACAGGCTGTTTGACCATCGTATGAAAATCAAAGCCTGTTTTTTGTTTCAATTGTGCCAAATAAGTTTCTTTTTCAAAAGAATTGGCCATTTTTTCAATGGCTTCAAAAATTTCTTGCGCATAGGCCTTTCGATCTTCGTAGTTATCCAGATTATATTTAGTCAATAAATAATCAAAAAGAAAATCAATAAAAGAAATGGTTCGGGACACAAAAGCGGATAATTCGGCTTTTCCCCCTTGATCAAAGATTTCATCGGGATCCTTATTGGTATGGTTTTGAACAACCACGATCTCCATGTTCTGAGCAAGCGCTTTTTTACCAAATTTGTACGTGGCATTTTGACCGGCAGAATCTCCATCGTAACAAATGGTCACTGGAACCCGCAATCGTTGAATCAATTCCAGTTGTTCTGTCGTACATGCCGTACCTAAACAAGCAATACTTTCATGGATATCGGCTTTTTCAAAAGCCAACACATCCATGGCTCCTTCTACCAAAATAACACGATGGGCTTTGTGCGCAAACGTTTTGGCACGATGATAATTAAAGATCACGTGGCCTTTTTCATACAGTTTGGTTTGCGGACTATTGATATATTTGGGCTCATCTCCTGTATTGGTTAATTTACGAGCCGTAAAACCAATCGGATGGCCATTCGCATCGTGAATCGGAATCACAAATCGATCATGAAATAAGGCATGTCCATTTTGTATCAAACCCAATTCTTTTAAAGTTTTGGCATCGTATCGTTTCGCATCAAAATACTTTTGCGAAGCCTGGATATCCGGAGCATATCCAAGCTCAAAACGATATAAAACATCTTCATTGAGCTTACGACGATGCAAATAGTCCAAAGCAAGCGTACCTGCTTCGCTTTTTAGTTCATACTGCATATATGAAATATAAGCCTGCAAGATATCATAATAGGATTGGTTGGGATCGGCTTTAGGCTTATAGGCACTTGTCGGCATCGCCAATGGATAACCAATCATTTCGGCTACTTTCGCAACTGCTTCCGGAAAAGAAATATTCTCTATTTTCTGTACGAATCCAAATACATCACCACCGGCACCACATACAAAACATTTAAAGATTTGTTTGTCCGTAGAAATCGAAAGACTTGGATCATGATCATCATGAAACGGACATAGCGCCTCATAGTTTTTTCCTTTTTTCGATAGCGACAAATACCGCGACATGATATCTACAATATCGGCTTGTGCACGTATCGCTTTTAAATCTTGTTCATTGATCCAACGCAATCCCATCACCTACTATAATTGAATACGCTTTGTGATATAGGTTTCCAATTCCGTCAATGGAATTCGAACTTGTTCCATCGTATCACGATCACGAATCGTTACACATTGATCTTCTTGTGTATCAAAATCAACGGTTACACAGAATGGTGTTCCAATCGCATCTTGACGACGATATCGTTTACCGATGCTTCCCGTTTCATCATAGGTACAGCTGCATACATCGCATAATTGTTTAAAGACATCCATAGCTGGTTCTTTTAATTTCTTAGATAATGGTAAAATAGCCACTTTATATGGGGCTAAGAATGGATGTAACTTCAATACCGTACGATCTTCTTTTTCTAAATGTTCGATTTCGTAAGCTTCTGACATGACAGCCAAGATCAATCGTTCAACACCAACACTTGGTTCAATAACATATGGAATATATTTTTCATTTGTTTGTGGATCAAAATATTCTAGCGATTGTTTACTATGTTCTTGATGGGCTTTTAAGTCAAAATCCGTACGATCGGCAATGCCCCATAGTTCACCCCAACCAATTGGATCATGGAAGTTGTATTCAATATCACTTGTACCATTGGAATAATGCGCTAATTCTTCTGGATCATGGGCACGCAAACGAATATTCTTTTCATCCAAGCCTAAATCCTTTAAGAATTGTACACAGGCTTTACAATAGTAATCAAACCATTCTTTATCCGTTCCTGGTTTACAGAAGAATTCCAATTCCATCTGTTCAAATTCACGCGTACGGAAAATGAAATTTCCTGGAGTAATCTCATTACGGAATGATTTACCAATTTGGCCAATGCCAAATGGAATCTTTTTACGCATGGAACGTTGCACATTTTTGAAATTCACAAAGATACCTTGTGCGGTTTCTGGACGCAAATAAATGGTATTTTTAGCATCTTCCAAAACACCTTGGTATGTTTTGAACATCAAATTAAATTGACGAATCCCTGTAAAGTTTTTAGCTCCACATTTAGGACAGGCAATATCATGATCTTTGATAAATTGTTCCATTTCTTCATTGGACATACCTGCTGCACTGACTTCATTGTGTGTGGCTTCTTCAATCAATTGATCCGCACGGAAACGGGATTTACATTCTTTACAATCCATCAAAGGATCACTAAAACCACCAACATGACCACTGGCTACCCATACTTCTGGGTTCATCAGAATGGCTGATTGAATTCCGACATTATTTGGATCTTCATGGATGAAACGTTTCCACCATGCTTTTTTAATATTATCTTTGAGCTCGATTCCTAACGGACCGAAATCCCATGTATTGGACAAGCCACCATAGATCTCTGATCCTTGGTAAACGAATCCGGCATTTTTCATGTGTGCTACCACATCATTAAATGACAATCCACTCATTATTAGTCTCCATTTCTATTTGTACCATGACAAAAAAAGGTACAAAGATGTACCTTAATAGTATATACCAATTTCATCCGAAATTGAAGTTAAAAATCGTAAGCTTGGTAGTTTCAAATTTAAATGATATCCAATCCAAGAAGCCCATTGGATAAAATCAGATAATGTCAATGTATACAGTTCACAAAAAGATGCATAGGCCGTTGGCTGCACATGAAATAAGGAATGAATCTGAATTAAATCCGCTTTGGATTTTTTACCCACATGCGATGGATTACAATATGAACATAGAAAACCACCTTGTTTGATGGATAACGCTTCAATATGATCGGTTCGCTCACATTTCACACAATGATCCACACAAGGATCAATACCTTGATAGTGAATGATTTCTTTTAAACAAAGACAGGCATACGTATATCCATTGGTATGGGTATGAAATGCCTGCCAACAAGTGTTCACCAAATTCATAAATGATGTATGAATCGGGCCTAAATGCACCAGATCATTGAGAACCTGACACGTAGTCTGTATTTCGAGATCTTCCAAAATATGGAAGTAATAGCGTTTGGTTGTTCCATACAGCAACAAAGGAAAACGATTGGCTTTTTCATCGATGGTGATATGCACCCAACTATATGGTTGACATATTACACGATTTTTGGATTGCAGCGATTGTACGCCACGTGCTCGTATGCGTAAAATTTCCTGAGATGTCAATACCGTGACAATAGCATCTTTTTCCCGATATTCTTCATTTTTTAAAACCAAGGCATCGATGTCTCTAGTCGTCATCAAATTCATCCAATCCGAATGCTTTGATCTTATCTTCGTGGTTTCGCCAATTTTGTTCGACACGAACGTATAATTCCAATTCCACACGCTGTCCCAATAAGTCACTTAATTCTTTTTGGGCTGCCAAACGAATGGAACGAATCATTCTTCCCTGCTTACCAATCAAAATACCCTTTTGACTTTTCTTATCGACGATTACCAACATTTGAAGATGATAACCATTTGGTTTTTGTTCACTTTTTTCTAATAAAACCGCTACACTATGAGGAATTTCTTCATGCGTACGCAACAGGATCTTTTCACGAACAATTTCACACATGCGAAAATTCAAATCATGATCACTTGTCATTTCTTCTGGAAATAAGGCCGGTCCTTCTTTTAGATACGATTTCATGACTTTTAAAACTTCCATCAAATTATCTGCTTTTTTCGCACTGATTGGAATGATTTCATCAAAATCATAAACCTTTGACCAATTTAAACAAACTTCCATAAGTTTTTCTTTGTTCATTTGATCAATTTTATTAATCAATAAGATGACTGGTTTATGAAGAGCTTGAATGCGTTCTAAAATAAACGTATCTCCGGCACCATAGTTTTCATTTCCATCGACGATCCATGCCAAGACATCACAATCTTCCATCGCCGAATACGCATTCTTATTTAGGACGCGGCCCAATTGTTGCTGGGGTTTATGGATACCGGGTGTATCCACAAACACATATTGCGCATCGGGCTTAGTCAAAATACCTGCAATATTATTTCGTGTCGTATTGGGCTTATCTGACATGATGGCAATTTTTTCTTTCAGTAATTGATTCATCAATGTGCTTTTGCCTGCATTAGGACGACCAACGATCGCAATAAATCCTGATTTGTACATATAGTATTACCTCCTAGAAAATTTTAGGAACAAAGATCATGAGTCCTGTGATGGCTGCACAAATACTGATGATCAATACCCCAAAAGCAGCCATATCTTTGATGCGCTTGGCTCGTGGATCACGTTTTAAACTAATATAATCCACACATCGTTCAATACAAGAATTGGTCACTTCGGCTGCAATCACAAGACCAATACACCAAATGACTTTGAGCCATTCTTCTTGATTCAAATGAAAGAGAAAACCACATAGGATGACGATTAAACCAAAAATCATTTGGTAACGAATACTGCGATCTTTCAAACACGTTAAAAAGCCACAATAGGCATAGTAAAATCTACCGAGAAACCATTTCATCCAAAATCACATCCTGTAATCCAAACATTTCTTTTTCATCTTCAGGCGTCATATGATCATATCCCATCAAATGCAACAGTCCATGACAAAATAAGAAACAAGCTTCACGACGAATCGAATGTCCATATTCTTTTGCTTGCGAACGAATGGCATCGACATTGATAAAGATATCGCCCAGTTCGTATTGATCTTCTTGTGTATAGGCATCGTCCAGATCATCTTGCAAGGCAAAACTAATTACATCGGTTGCCCGATCGATGTTTCGATAGTCTCGATTGATTTCATGAATTCGTTCAGGCGTCACATAAATCACCGATAAAGACCAATCACCGGGTCGATGTAATACCTCACAAGCTTTTTCTAAGATGGCTTGATAATCTTTTTTAAACCGATACATCATCGGATCTTTTGCTTCATTGATAAAAATAATTTCCATACATAGAGAGTATATCATAAAAAGGGACATTCTCCTGTCCCTTAGCTATTATTTTTTAATACCGAATCCATCGGTATTTTACGGATACGTTGGATATCCAGCATCATCACGAACAGATAGCCAACAAAAACCAAAAGTATCATATAGATCTTTCCGTAGGTGCTTAATACAAATGCGAACCAACCATCCATCCTTTGCATCATTGCTTTCCAAATCCAGATCATAAGCCATTCACTCATGAACGTGCTCACCAGAACAGAAAGGAATACGACAATGGTTGTAGGAACAATGTAGATCTTCACAATTTCCTTGGTGGTATACCCCAATATCTTGGTCATCGAAATCGCTTTTTCATTTCGTTCAATAATCAGTTTTGTCAACAAATACAATAAGATGACTGCACATCCCGTACATAGATATTGGAAATACTTTATAAAAGAACCCATGGAATGATCGAGTTGTTTCGCAACTTTTATGACATCTTTTTTCGTGATGGTTGTCGCTATCGAATCACGATCGATCTCATTTATTTTTTTATTAGAGAACCATCCTTTTGCATATTCATCAAACATAGATCTAAATTGGGTATTGGACATAAAGATAGCCAAAGAGCCGGAATAATTATAGATACCAGCAACTTTTAATTTGTAGGTGGAAGAATCATATTTACCGTGTAAAGTGATTGTATCACCTACCTGAACGTCATATTTATCATGAATGCTTTGACTGATCAATATTTGATGTCTTTTTAATTGTTTGATTTGTTTCGATTTTACATAGGAACTATTCGGCTGTACGCCAAATACGGATACATCTTCTCGAAAAGAATCGGTTTTATATTCCAGTGTCTTTTGGAAAAAAGATTCAGCGGACGCAACATGGGTCTGTATATTTTCATCGTTTAATATGGTTTCATTTTTTGCCAGCATCAAAGAAGAAACATTGTTTTGATAATACGACAAGGTGTCTGGTAAACCAATGGCTATGGAGAGCATGAGCATTACGAAGAAAATACCAATAAATAAAATCAAATAAGCTGGGATATTTTGTAGGAAAACACGCGCACGGATACGATGCATGAACGAACCATGACGCAAAGGGATGGTATGGGGTTGTTTGGCTTTGCTTAAATCATTTCTTAAAAAGGCTAAAGGCGACAACTGCAGCTTTTGATGGATCATACATCCATCAATCACCAACATCAAACACAAAGGGATGGCCGTCGTCTGGATAAACGCATCCCATGAAAACAATGTATGATACGTTGGTAGACTGTAACTGTTGTAATATAACTGGACCACTACATTTTTTAAGATTGTATAGCCTAAAAGATTTCCGATGCAACAAGCAAATAACATCACCAGCATGGGCATGATCATAAAATGGTTCCATAGTTCTTTTTTCGTATAACCCAATGACCGTAATGTACCAATTACGGAAGCTTCTTTTGTGATGGTACTGCTGATGGTGATAGCAAAGATAAAAGCCATCACCACAATCAATATATAGAGAATCATCCCACACATAGCACGGTCAGATCCCATATCTTCTTGCGTGAATTGAATGGCTTGATTGATATAAGCCGGTAAAAAATCTTCGATTTTATTATTGTTTGTTTCGGTTTGTGTTATCAATGCTGCTAAAAAGTCATACGCTGCCTTCGAATTCGATCCTTTTTGGTTGGTAAACTTGTATGCGTAATTATAATGTATTGTCGTATCAATGGAAGCAAAAGCACGGTTAGTGACCAGTCCTACGTCGAAGGTCAACGCATCAAACATAACATCACTATTTTTTTGAAAAAGTGCCGTATAATCGACATTAGCTACTAAACCACTTACGATAAAAGTTTGATGGCCAATTTTCAAAGTATCACCGACTTTTATACCCGCATTATCTGCATGCATGCGATCAATCGCAATTTCATTATTCTTTTTTGGAAGGGAGCCTTCCATTACACAAGCCCTATTAATAGATTTTCGAATGGTATAAATACGAATGGTACTCGATTTATGATTTATTTTTTCGGTTGTTTCTTTAAAGAAATTAGGATATATCTTTACTTTTTGTGACATAAAAGCAGAATCATTCAAATCGTATTCATCAATTGCTTTCTGATATTCCGAATCAATTTCTTGCTCGGCTTGTTTGTAAGCGGCTTGTCGATCGGCTTCAGGAATTGTGGCATCTATTTTTTTATAAGCTTGTTTTTGATAATAAGCTTTTATATCCGCTTTTTCTCCGCTCGCAATCTTTTTTTGTAACACAGCACTAGCTTTCTTTTTCAATTCAAAATGGCCATCTTCTAAATGATAGATGGATTGACTGTTTTTTGCGGTAGCTAACATACTGCTATTAGTCACATATATAGCCGATACAAAACCAATGGTCAAGATCATAAATACACTCACTACAAGATATTTTTTCCATTCCGTTCGCAATTCTCGTACGATGCGTTTTTGTAAGGGATTTCTCATGACCATCACCATTCCAATTCAGCTGCAGTTACTTTTTCATGATTGACCGTATCACTACGTATCTGACCATCATGCAAATGAATGATATGATCTGCCATTGGACAAATGGCTTCATTATGGGTGACCATCAATATGGTGTTCCCATATCGAGCATTGATTGTTTCGATCAATGCAAGAATTTCTTTAGATGTATGATAATCCAAAGCACCAGTTGGTTCATCACATAATAATAAGCTAGGATTTTTAACAATTGCACGCCCAATGGATACACGTTGTTGTTGACCGCCGGATAATTGATTTGGAAATTTGTCTCGATGATCCCATAAACCAAGAATTTGGATCAATTCACGAACGTCCAATGGATCATCGGCAATATAGGCTCCCGTTTCAATATTTTCTGTGACGGTTAGATTGGGAATCAAATGATACATTTGGAATACATAACCGACATATTTCCTTCGATATTGGGTCAAATGCTTATCATCCATCGTTTCTAATACGGTATTGCCAATTTGGATAGTTCCGCAATCGGCTGTATCAATGCCACCAATGATATTGAGAAGGGTTGATTTTCCAGAACCGGAAGGACCTAACAACACACAAAATTCGCCTTGTCCTAATGAGAAACCAACGTCTTTTAACACCCTTTGTACAGAATCACCACATCCATATTCTTTACGAAGATCATCAACTTTTAAAAACGTCTTCATTGGCTTTTTCCCCTTGTTTTTTGCTCCAGTGTAAAATATGACGCTTGATGAAAAATAAAATATGAACAATGAACAAAACAATACATATACTCAACAGTCCCATCCAAAAAGAGTCCATGGTCATCGTAAATCGATTCATACATAGCACCGCTTTTCATCTGTCACAATAGCTGAGCGCATCGCAATTCCCTGTTGTACCATTGTTCGATACGATGTCATACATTGATGGATTTGATCAAATTGTCGTTTGGCTTTTTGTACATCACCATACACTTTCCAACAACCAATCCATTTACATTCTCTTTTTTCAATAAAACCAATCACATCTTCAATGGGATATCCTAAAAAGATACCTACTTCATGAGGAAAACTACTGTCTTCTTGGAGTCGATGCACCAAATGAGCCACACAATGAGTGGGTTGTTTATTGGTGTATCCATATTGTTCTAATACATGTTCTACTTGTTTATCGGATAAGATTTTTTCAATGTCTTTGGAACGATAGACATAAACAAGTACACGATCATTTAGAATGCGTATCGGAACCAACCGAATTCCTTTAGGCACTAAAATACGGTTCAGTCGTACACAATCTTCCACTAACGATTGGTGATCGTGATAGGGACAGTTAAATAAGCTACCGGCTTTGATCCCTGCGAGTGTCGGCGCTGCCTGATGCATGATATCGATTTCTGACATAATCTCTCCTATTAGTGTTAACTAACTATATGTTAGCTGTAACTAACTATAGAATCAAAAAAAAGCCGAATCCAACGATTCGACTTACTTCACAGAACTTCGTTTCAAGAAACTATAGGTCATCTCAATTTCTTTATTTAATGGTTGTTTCTTATCTTTATCTTCTACCAACATCTTCGTCAATAAACGCATCGCTACAGCACCCATATCATATTCAGGAATATTATAGGATGAAATATGCGGACGAACCATGTTTAGATATTTATTATTCAGAACACAAATCAGTTCATAATCATCGGGTACTTTATACCCGGCTTCACTAGACGCATTCAATACTGCAATGGCTTGTGAATCACGCAAGGTGATGACCATTTGACTTGGTTTCATCTGCTTGAAATGCTCTGTTAAGAAGACATACGAAGATTTATATGAATCATCGTAAGAAATGTATTTTTCAAATTTCTTTCCCTTTTCTTCATATGCTTTATCAATGCCATTTTTTAATTGCTCCATCATGGAAAGATTCAGCTTATCTTCTACTAAGGCAATATCCTCAATTCCTTTTTCGAAACACGTATTGACTAGATCATAGGCCATTTGTTCAAAATCAACATAGACATTTCCAACATTGGCAATATTCGTTTTCGGAATCTTGCTGCCAACAATGACCATAGGAATTTGATATTCATTTAAAACTTCCAATTCATCTTCAGAAAAATTGTCATTAAATAAGATAACACCATCTACTCTAGATTTAATAATGGATTCAATGACATCTTGCATCTTAGAAATGCCCTTGGATGTTGTATGAAACATAATATTGTAATTATAAATCTTTGCCACATCCATCAAACCATTTAAAATCTTTGCATGATAAGGGAACATTTTTTCGCCCATAACGATGGATACGGTCGTTGTTTTGGATAAAGCCAGTCCTTGTGCAATCGCATTGGGTTTATAGCCTAATTTCTCAATGGCTTTTTGAACACGAATCCGCGTATCTTCACGAACAACATTACTGTCGTTGATTACCCGGGATACCGTGGCCAAAGATACATCCGCCTCTTTTGCGACATCGTATATCGTTATTCTTTTCATTCGCTACCTTCGTCTTTCTTATCAAAAAATTTCTGGATACCACCAAATACAGCTTTATTGAACTTATCCGTTAGCTCTTCGGCTGCATCGACACCTTTCTTTAATCCTTCGCTTTCACGAACAATATCCAATCGTTTATCAGCCTTATCAACCAAATCGGCAATCTTATCATTAGACATTAAGATATCGGTTGTTGTTTTAAAACCATCCACGATCAAACCCGTTGCTCCTTCAATCAAATCTTTGCTGGCAGCAATGGTTTGTTTGAAATTATCACTATTGGATACTTCTACCGCTTTCTTACGTGTTGTATCTACGATATTTAAGGCATTATCTTTTGCATTCGTCAGATTTTCTTTGATCTTTTCCGGATCCGAATTTTCCTTTAAGATTTGTCGCAGATCATCAAAAACATCTTTGATTTGTTTCTTTCCTTCATCGACGACTTTTTCGTTTTCTTCATTATCTTCTTCGCGGAACGAATCCAATTCTTTTAATGACTTTTCTTCGAGTTCATCGACTACATTTTTCTTTTCTTCTGCCATTATTCTTCCTCCTGACTATGATACACTGGAAATTCACGGCGATCTTCTCTTTTCTCATTGACTTTCTCAACGACCGTGTCCTTTACATCATTGGCCACTGACTTCACTTTTTCCACATTTTCTTTGATGGTACCATCTGCTTTTTTGTCAGCTAACCATTCCTTCACTTGCTTCGATCCTTTATCCAAGGATTTTGCTGTTTCGACAACGACTTCACGTGCCTTCGTATTGACATCATCCACACTCTTTGACACATTCTCGATGGTCTCCAATGGGGTATCTAATTTACGTACCTGTTCATTGACGATGGCAAGCGTTTTATCAAATTCTTTCAAAGTTTCGATGACCTTTTTAAATAAAATGGCTAAATACACAAGAGCAACAACGCCAGCAACGGGTAAAAGATATCGAAATAATTGAGCAATAGCTCCTAATAATTGATCCATTGTCACATCATCACCTCGAATGCATTATAACACTTTATTTTTGGTCTATCCACCGTAAATGAAAAAATTTTTCATAATTCTGAAAGCTCTTTCGAACAAAAAAAAGAAGAGGACTAATCCTCTTCCAAACGTTTCTTTAACATATCTTTTAATAAATAGATATCTTTACTTGACATAAATAAGTAAACAGCTGGTCCCATGGTTTCTAAGACTTCAGCAGAAGGTTCATCAACATCCAACAAGCGTCCCTTTGGACACAAGGCCAATAAATCTTGAATCGTTACGGTAATATCTGGTGTTTCACGAATTGCATTTTTAGGGAAATCACACAATACAACTTCATCGGCCATATTTAAACTATCGGCAAATCCCTGCAAAAAATACTGTAAACGACTATATCGATCCGGTTTATACAAAGCAATCACTTTCTTGCCTGGATATTTTTTACGAGCAGCATCAATCATATAGCGAATGGCCGTTGGATGATGGGCATAGTCATCGACTAAAACGGAGTCTTTTACTTCTTCAATGACGCTTCGACGAGCAATACCTTTAAATGTTTCCAAACCATCAACGATATCTTCCACTTTCATACCTAAAGTGTGGGCCATCGCAAAGCATCCCAATGCATCTTGTAAGAAAGTCGAAGACGTTTCATGTAAAGAAATGTGGGCAATCTCTTTTCCTTCATGTTTTACATCAAAATGCATACCAAATGGACCTTGTTCAATATGAATGGCTTGATAATCGTTGCCATCCTTAAGACCATAAGTAACTGTTGGTACTTTATACTTTAAGGTTGGTAGCCAAGGATCGTCACCATAATAAACGATCTTCTTTTGAACTTGATCGGCAAATTGTTGAAAGGCGGATACATAATCATCCATATCTTTATAGTAATCGATATGATCCAATTCCACATTGGTGATCAATGCATAATCGGGATGATAGCACAAGAAATGTCGCTTAAATTCACAAGATTCAAACACAAAATATTCACTGCCCTTCGGCATATGGCCATGTCCATCCCCAATCAAGTAACCCGTTTTCGCATAACGCGGAAGGATCCATCCTAAAAGTCCCGTTGTCGTGCTTTTTCCATGTGTTCCTGCTACACTGATGGATTCATAATTTTTCGCAAATTCGCCAAGAAAGTCAAAGTACCAATAGGCTTGTACATTTGGATTTTCTTGAGCTGCTTTAATTTCTGGATTGGTTTGATCAAAGGCACCACCCATGATCACTATATCGCCATCATGAATATTCTTGGCATCAAAAGAGCCAAATGGAATACCGCGTTCGGTTAATCCATCTTGTGTAAAAATATATTTATCAATATCTGAACCAGTAACGGGATATCCTTCATCATGTAAAATACAAGCTAATGCCGCCATTCCAGTTCCTTTGATTCCTACAAAATGATATGCCATACTTTCACCCCTTAGTTTTTCGAAGCAAAAAGCTTCTCTTGTTTTGGCTTTTCTTCATCTGTTTTTTCTAAGATGTCATCTAACGCAATCGCTTCGGTTGCATCGTTTACTTTTTGACCAACCGTATCGGGATCCTTGCGTGGAATCTCATTTTCTTTTCGATAACTTGGAATGTCTTGGCCAAACATTGGAGAAATGACTTGTTCCAAAGCCGAAGAAACGACTGGTTTTTCCAATTCCACCGCATTATGGATCTTATCGTAATCTTTTTTATCATCGGAGGTATTGCCAAAGATTGGACTCATTATACTTTGATAATTATATTCTGGTTGTTTTTTCCGTACTGGTTTTGCATCTTGATTCAATTTACTGCGATCAAAATGATACGGTTTTTTATATGTTGGACTCGTATCTTTCTTTTGTACTTTTTGAATATCTAAAGAACCAAATTGTGTCGCTTTTTTCTCAGGTACAGGATCCAAAACAACATCCGCTAAAGAAATCGGATCGGGTTGTTGCACAGGTTGTGGCTCCACTGGTTTTTTTGGTTCTGCTGGTGCTTCCGGTTTCACGACCATTGGTTGTGGAGCAGGCTCCTCGACTTTTTTGGGTTCTTCCTTTTCCTCTTCCATTTCTTCTTGATCCACATCAATATCTTCATCAAAAATAGATTTCATTAAATTCTTAAATTTTGGCATTTCCATACTCCTTTTCCACCGTCATCGCTACATAATCCATCACTTCTTGTTCGGTTTTTCGAAATGGTGTGACATATCGACTGATTTCATGACCATCTCGATAAGCAATAAAACTTGGGACGCTCATCACTCCAAGGTCTCTACATAAATCAGATAATTCATCTCGTTCTACTTTATAAAAGGATACATTCGCAAATTTTGGTTGGATATGTGCAATGATCGTATCCATTCCTACACAATCGGAACATCCAAATCCTGTGAATAAAAAAACCGAAATCGAATCTTGCAGCATGGCTTTCACATAATCTTCATTTGTATGTACCGGCTTCATTATATCACCGTTTCCAAACACAACGATAAATTGGTTGCCCTTTTGCGATAAATTTTTCTTCGTATTCGGTTTGTACATCTTCTGGATGTGGTTCCTTACGGTAATCCACATTCACATCAATCATCTGAAAACCCGCATTCTGAAATTCAAGCAAAGAATATGCAAACAGTTTCGCATTGTCTGTTTTCATTTGAATTTGCCCATCCAAAGCTAACACTTCTTTATATTGTTCTAAGAAACGTGTATTCGATAAGCGTCGTTTTGCATATCGTTTTTTTGGCCATGGATCCGAAAAATTCAAATGAATGACATCGATTTCCTGTTTGTCAAACCATTCATTCAAAGCTTGTGCATCACCACGAATTAAACATAACTTGCCTTTTTCGGTGTCGGCATCATATTTTTTAGCTGCAACACCGGCTGCACTATCATTTTTTTCAATAGCGACAAATCCCTCTTGTGGATAGAGCTTTGACATACCTAAAGAATAATTGCCTTTGCCACAACCAATTTCTACATGAAGAACCTCGGTATCTAAGAATTGCTTCCATTTCCCTTTATATTGTTCTGGCACTTTGATACGACATTGCGCCTGCTCTAAATATTCAACAGCCCATGGGATCTTTCGCATTCGCATGATGAGTCCTCCTTATACACGAGGCTTATTTTATCATAACTAACGATGAAAACAAACTGAATCACTCCGTAAAAAAAGACTTGTATGTTTCAACAAGTCTTATGCCTCTTCTTTCTTTGGCTGATCTTCGGTTTTTGGTTTTGGCAATAATGCCTTCGCACTTACATTGATACGACCTTTTCGATCAATTTCCGTTACTTTGACATCAATGGTATCGCCAATCTTCAATACATCTTCAACTTTATCAATATGATGATGACTGATCTTAGAAATGTGAAGCAAGCCATCGGTATTGCCAAACAAGTTCACAAATGCACCAAATTTTTCAATACGAACCACTTTTGCTGTGTACACATCTCCGACCTTGGCAACTCGTACGATATTATTGATCATTTCTTTCGCTTTATCGATAGCAGCTTGATCCATATGATAGATTACGACATGACCATCATCATCGATATCAATCTTCACATCATCGCATTTTTCGATGATTTCATTGATCATCTTTCCACCTGGACCAATGACATCTTTGATCTTTTCTGGATCAATTTTCATTGTACCCATTTTTGGTGCATACGGACTCAATTCCTTACGAGGCTCTGGAATGGCTGCCAACATATTATCAAGAATTTCTAAACGTGCTTTATGAGCTTGTGCTAACGCTTCTTTAAAAATATCTCGAGTAATACCTGTTGTTTTGATATCCATTTGTAGTGCTGTAATACCATTTTTGGTTCCAGCTACTTTAAAGTCCATATCACCAAAGTGATCTTCCATACCTTGGATATCGGTCAATACCGTATATTTTCCGGTTTCGTCATCCATGATCAATCCCATTGCAATACCGGCAACTGGTGCTTTGATTGGAACACCAGCTGCCATCAATGACATCGTACCGGCACAAATACTTGCTTGTGAAGATGATCCATTACTTTCCATGACATCAGCAACCGTACGAATCGTGTATGGGAATTCTTCTTCCGAAGGTAATACTTGTTTTAGAGCACGTTCACCCAATGCACCATGACCAATTTCACGACGTCCAGGACTACCCATACGGCCCGTTTCACCGACACAATAAGGTGGGAAATTATATTGATGCATGAATCGTTTGGATTCATTGGTTGTTAGGTCATCAATGATCTGATTTTCATTTAAAGCACCCAATGTGGTAGTGGATAATACTTGTGTTTCACCACGTGTAAACAGAGCCGAACCGTGAACACGAGGCAACAAATCTACTTGTGAATTCAATGGACGAATCTCATCAATTTTACGACCATCGGGACGAACCTTATCTTCAATGATCAAACGACGAACCTCATCCGCTTCAATACCATGACAAATTTCACGTGCTTGCTTAACGGCATTGGCTTGTTCTTTTTCCGATGCATATTCTTTGGCTTCGATCATCGCTGCAGCTTCATCGGTCAATTCATCAATTTTATTGTATCGATCCAATTTTTCTTTAATGGATACAGCTTCACGAATCTTGGCTTCAAAGCCTTCACGTACAGCGACATCGACTTCTGGATCCACCTTGTACAATTCGATTTCTCGTTTTGGTTTGCCGCAAGCTTGAATGACTTCTTCTTCAAATGCGCACAATTTCTTTACTTGTTCATGTCCAAACATCAGAGCAGCCAACATATCTTCTTCACTGACTTCTTTGGCTCCGGCTTCGACCATATTTAATGCTTTAGCTGTTCCAGCAACCGTTAAGTCAATATCACTTTGTTCTTGTTGCGCAACTGTTGGATTGGCAATAAATTCACCATTGACACGACCAACATGCACACCAGCAATTGGACCATTGAATGGAATATCCGAAATACACAAAGCTAAACTAGCACCAAGCATAGCTGCCATTTCGCTTGGATAATCAGGATCCACACTCAATACCGTATTGACAACTTGTACTTCATTACGGAATCCTTCTGCAAATAAAGGACGAATGGGACGATCAATCATACGTGCTGTTAATGTCGCATGTTCACTTGGACGTCCTTCTCTTCGTAAAAATCCGCCTGGAATTCTTCCAACCGAATATAATTTTTCTTCAAAACTTACTGTTAGTGGGAAAAAGTCAATACCTTCCTTGGCTTGATGACTCGCACAAGCTGTGGATAATGTAACCGTATCGCCATAACGAACGATAACAGCGCCATCCGCTTGCTTAGCGATTTCCCCTGTTTCCACTGTGATCCCCCGACCACAGAAATCAAAATGAAACTCTTGTTTCGCCATATTTTTTATTTTCACCTCATTTAACCTAATGAATCGTATCATAGAAATCTAAAAAAAGATAGAAAAAAAAGCAATCGCCAAGCGATTACTTTCTTAATCCTAATTCAGCAATAAGTTTTTTATAACGATCCAAATCCTTACGTTGTAAGTAAGCCAATAAGTTTTTACGACGTCCAACCTTTTTCATCAAACCACGTTGTGAATGATAATCATGTTTGTGTTCTTTGAAATGTTCTGTCAAACGATTGATTTCTGCGGTTAAAATCGCAACTTGAACTTCTGGAGAACCTGTATCTCCTTCATGAATCGCATACTTTTTGATAATTGCATCTTTTTCTGATTTCAGTAACATAATATCCTCCTCGTACTGTCCTTTTCTACCAAGCAAAGGGTCGGATGTTCCCTGTTCCTAGTACAAAAGCAAAACTATAGTATCATGAATCTTCTAAGAATTCAACCAAGATTGTGTTTAATATTTCTAAGCCAGAAGGTGTACAAACACATCGGCCATTCCGAATTTTTAATTGTTTCGCATACTTCTTTAAGACGCGTTGATATTCTTTTTCAAAATCACGCTGATATTTTTGATTCCATGTTTGTATGTCCAATCCGAAAGCCGTACGCAAACTCATCATAATGGCTTCAAATGGCGGATTGGATTCCACATATTCCCGTATCGATCCATTTTGGATATAGGCTTGTAACGATTGGTTCTGATCATATCGTTTGCCATGGATTCGTCCCGAAGCGCCACAACCAATCCCAAGAAAATCGGAATCATCCCAATAACATAAATTATGTCGAGAATACATACCTTCTTTACAATACGAACTAATTTCATATTGTTCATATCCTGTTTGGGTCAAATCTTGTCGAATCCTTTCATACATATCGGCTTCTAAATCTGGATCACATGGTTGCACGCCTTGTTTACCAAAAATCGAATTGGGTTCTATCTGCAAGGAATAAATCGATAAATGAGGAAGATCCAGCTTTAGAAAGATATCAATATCTTTTTGTAGATCTTTCAATGTTTGATGAGGTAAACCATACATCAAATCAATAGATATATTATGGATACCATTGTCTCTACATTGTTGGATACATCGAAAGATATCTTCTAGTGTATGTTTTCTGCCTAATGCATGCAAGATATCCAATTGAAACGATTGAACCCCTAAACTGATACGATTGATACCTAAATTAGCGTATAATCGTATTTTTTCTTGGGTCAATGTTTCTGGATTGCATTCTATTGTCCATTCATACGATTGAGCAAGATAGGGAATGAATTTTTCCGCTATTCTTACTAACATATCATTGGCTAAACTGCTGGGTGTTCCTCCACCAAAATATAATGTATCAATAAACGAAAAAGACAATGCGTCAATTTCTTCCAGGATCCGAGTAAACCATTGTTTCTGGATAGAAGCATTGGTTTTATATCGATAAAAATCGCAATACGCACAAATGGATTCACAGAATGGAATATGCACATATACATGCATTAGTCATCATCCATGGAAAGAACAGCCATGAAAGCTTCCTGTGGAATTTCGACCGAGCCAACCATCTTCATTCGTTTCTTTCCTTCTTTTTGTTTTTCCAGCAATTTCTTCTTACGCGAAATATCACCACCATAGCATTTCGCTAATACATTCTTACGTAAAGCTTTGATGTTGGTACGCGCAATCACTTTACCACCAATTGCCGCTTGGACGGGAATTTCAAATTGTTGGCGCGGAATCAATTCCTTCAACTTGATGGCCATTGCATTACCACGATTAAACGCAAAATCTTTATAAACAATGGTAGATAAGGCATCCACCACTTGACCATTCAACAAGATATCCATCTTGACTAGATTCGATGGTCGATATCCAATGAGTTCATAATCCAAAGAGGCATAGCCTTTGGTAGCACTTTTCATCTTATCGAAGAAATCAAAGATGATTTCACTCAATGGTAATTCATACACCAGTTGCATACGAATATCATCTAATACTTGTAGATCCACATATTCCCCACGTTTTTTCTGGCATAATTCCATCATAGGTCCTACATATTCATTAGGTACTAGAATTTCAGCGCGAACATAAGGTTCCTCGATACGATTGATCTTTTGTGCTGGTGGTAATGCGCTTGGATTATCGATGGGTTCCATCGTACCATCCGTTTTATAAACATGATAAATAACCGAAGGACTGGTGGCAATCAGTTGCAGATTGTATTCACGTTCTAGACGTTCTTCCACCACATCCATATGAAGCAAGCCTAAGAAGCCACATCGAAAGCCAAATCCCAACGCTTGAGAGGTTTCGGGTTCAAAATGAAGCGAGGCATCATTCAACTTTAATTTTTCTAAGGCTTCTTTTAAATCATCATAACGAGCATTATCAACTGGATAGAGTCCACTATAGACCATAGGATTCATTTCTCGATAGCCTTGAAGCGGTTGATCAGCTGGTTGATTGGCATTGGTGATCGTATCACCCACACGAACATCCTCAATATTTTTGATAGCCGCTGAGATCCATCCAACATCACCTGTATTTAATTGAGATTCTGTCACTTCTTTTGGAGTATGAACACCGACTTCTAAGACTTCATATTCGGCTCCTGTAGCCATAAAGTGAATCGTGTCATGCGGTTTGATTGTTCCATTTTTAATCGATACAAACGCAATCACACCACGATAAGAATCGTAGAGTGAATCAAAGACCAACGCTTGAAGCGGTGCTTGTGGATTGCCACTTGGTGCCGGTAAATCATGAACAATGGCCTCTAAGACTTGATCAACATTTTTTCCGGTTTTTGCAGATATTTCAACAGCGTTGGAACAATCCAAACCAATCAAATCTTCAATTTCTTTTTTGACAACTTCTGGTTGTGCACTTGGTAAATCAATCTTATTGATGACAGGAATAATTTCCAAATCATTTTCTAAAGCTAGATAGACATTGGCCAATGTTTGTGCTTGCACACCTTGGGCTGCATCGACAACTAAAATAGCTCCATCACAGGCTGCCAACGATCGAGATACTTCATAAGAAAAGTCCACATGACCGGGTGTATCAATCAAATGAAAGAGATAGTCTTCCCCATTTTTCGCATGATAACGAAGTTGTACGGCATTTAATTTAATAGTGATACCGCGTTCTCGTTCCAAATCCATGGAATCCAGGATCTGATCTTTCATTTCGCGTTTTTCAACGGTTTGTGTCAATTCTAGAATGCGATCCGCTAAAGTGGATTTACCATGATCGATATGGGCAATAATTGAAAAATTTCGTATATGTTTTTGATCCATGTCCACTCTCCTATTCTGCTATTTTGCCAACTAAATTTCGTCCTTGACCATTATAAAAATCTTTGGCCTTCATTTGTGGTTTTCCTTCCATTTGACACACACCACACAACAAGATACCTTCGTGTAAGGCAATGGCATATTGATCATCTTGTAAACCAAGAATCGTTCCCAAAGGATGAACAGCTCCTCCCTTTTTATAGGTTGGTTGAAATAACTTCAACTTTTTCTTTCCTACATATATATATGCACCGGGATGATCGGATAAAGCACGAATTTGATTGATGATTCGTGTATCTTCTTGATGGAAATCAAGATGTTCTTCTGCTTTTGTGATAATAGGTGCATAGGTGACCTGGCTTTCGTCTTGTTTGATATATGTTGCGTGCTCTGAACATATACGATCAAAATCTTTGATCAATAATTGTCCAGCGGCTTTTCCCATTTTTTCAAATATGGTAGTGGATGTATCTTCAGGTTGAATTTCAATCATTTGTGTATCAAAAACCGGTCCAGCATCCAATCCCGAAACCATTTTCATCAATGACATACCACTGATTGTTTCACCATCCCAAACAGCTCTTTGAATGGGTGCGCCACCACGATATTTTGGCAATAACGATCCATGTAGATTGACACAACCATACGTAGGTGCCATCAATACTTCATCGGGTACGATTTGTCCATAGGCACATGTAACGATCAAATCAGGGTGTTGATCTAATATAGGTTGAAAGTCTTCCTTGATTTTATAGGGTTGAAAACAAGGAATACCATATTGTATAGCTAATTCCTTTACAGGAGAATATTGGAGTACGTGTTTACGTCCGACGCGTTTATCCGGTTGGGTAATGACCATAGCTACTTCGATCTTTGCATCGAGCATTGCTTGCAGAACATCGGCAGCAATTTGTGGTGTACCCATAAATAATACTTGATTCTTTGACATAGAGCATGCTCCTTTCAACTTGCCTATTATACCTTATTTTTACACTCTTGTGTTGCAAAGAAGAATAGAATTTGCTATAATCCTTTTGCGAATTATGTCAGGAGGTGCAGTCCATGCCACAGATTCAATCAAAGAAAAAACGTGTAAAAACCAACAACAAAGCGCATAAGTTGATGGTATCTAGAAAATCAGCATTGAAAACAAGCATCAAAAAAGTATTAGCTGCTGTTGATGCTCAAGATAAAGAAGCTGCGATTGCTGCTTATAGCGAATGCTGCTCAAAATTAGATAGTGCTGTAGCCAAAGGGGTACATCACAAAAACTATGCTTCACGTCAAAAATCACGTTTGGCTAAAGCAATCAATTCGATTCAATAATGTAAAAAGCACCATCATGGGTGCTTTTTTTATGCCTCTAACATTTTTAATACAAACTGTTCAAATCCATCGTCTTTATCAACTTGTCCTCGTTTCATTTCTTGATCAAATGTCGCTAATAAAACCAATTGATCCATTAATTCTTGTGAAGTAAAATTTTGTGCCCGTTGCGCATTGATCTTTACGCGATAGGGATGTGCATGCAAGATCTTGGCAATTTCTGCTTGTGATTTACCAGATTCTAAATATACGTGTACTTGAAATAAGAAACGAATTTGACCGGCCAATAAAGCAACAATGGCAACGGGTTCCATGTTTTGTTGACGAAAATTACGATAATAAGATAATAGTAATAACGCATTTCGTGAAAATAAAGCATCGACCATCTTAAAGATATTGTCAGTTGGTTCCGGAGTGATCAGTTGTTGACAATCCGCAACAGTTGGTTTTTTTGAATAGATGCTTAACTTCTCTATTTCACTTTCAATATGCAATGAATCATAACCAATTCTTGAACAAATCCAATCCAAAGTTTGACGATCGAGCTGCATACCTTTTGCTTTTGCTTTTTCTATCACAAACGATCGTCGTGATTGATCATCCAATGGCATGCAGGCATATACCGTTGATAGGCTCGCCAGTTTTTTTACGGTTTTGCGTCGTTCATAGAGTTTTTCACAATCCGCACAAAAAACCATGATCAATTGATCGGATGCATCGGTTCGTTTGATAAAGGCTTCGATATCATACTTTGTCGTATCTTTCATTGCCAAAAAGGTGCAATGATGTAAGACTATCATTTTCTTTTCATCAAAAATCGAAAGACTATCCATTTCATGAAGAATCATTGCTTGTTCTGTTTGTTGACAATCAAAATCCAAGGCTTGTTGGATATCATGTTTCCGTTTAATGGCTTCCATTCGTTGTTCGATTCGACTAGTATCCGTTCCATGTAAAATGTAGTTCATGGTTTTATTATACGTGTCTTGACGATACCAATCAAATGTGTTGCGGTTTCTACGCAAAGTATTCCTTTAAAACTAAAAAGATGGATCATTCCATGTCGACGGGTTTCAAAGATATGAATGCCTAACGTATGGCAATTACTGATGACCATACTGGATGGATGTCCATAATGATTCTTTTTACCAACCGAAACCAAGCCAACAGTTGGTCGTAACTGATCTAAGAATGTCATACTGCTTGAGGTATTGGATCCATGATGACCTAGTTTTAAGACATCCACTGTCAAATCATATTGATTCATCAATGCTTGTTCTACTTGCATACTGGCATCACCCATCCATAAATATTGAAAACCATCATAGGAAAAATAAGATACGATGCTTTCGTCATTGGTATCCGACGCATCTCTTTTGGGTAATAAAGAAAAAAAGGGATACTTCACCTTTGGGATTTCATCACGTGAACGAATGACTTGTTTGATTGGCATGGATTTTTCAAGTTCAGAAGCTCCACCATCATGATCAAAATCGGAATGCGTTAAAATTAATGCATCTAATTGTTTGACTTGTAGGTCTTTTAGAACAGGAATAATAATTTCTTTTACATTGTCTCGATAAAAACTTTGACCACAATCAATCATAACAGCACTTTGATGAAATGGTTCGAGAATTAATGTGCAATCACCTTGTCCAATATCAATCATATACACATGAAAAAAGGGATCCATATAGGGTTGTATCCATGGAAGTATGCAGAGTGCAATACAAACCATTTTGCGTTTTTTGGGAATTATCACAAACAGGATCACAAGAATATAAAACAATAATCCAGGTACATAATGAAAATGAGACAAAGGAAATTTTTGAATCCAATCATACCATAAATTTGAAAAACTTTGTCCAAATGGGAGCAAAGAAAATAAGACAATATAACTATGGATCATTCGTATCCAAGAAAAACAGAGAAGCAAGGGAATATTGAGTTCATGAAAATAAATCAATTGACTGATTGCCAGCACAAAAGCACGATGTTGTTTTCGCTTTTTGGTATAGGAAAGCAAACGATAAACAATAGGAAATACGAAAACAAAATCCGTAGCATATCCTGGCAAAAAACAGAGAAACGTGACAATCGATGCAGATAATGCCCATTCACGTTTTTTAAAGATGCTTGTATAAAAGAACAGTAAAAAGAAACGAACGAAAGAAACAGTAAACAGAAATAGATATCCATACCCTAACATAAGGATCAATAATAGAATTTGGGCTTTTTCTTTAGAAATATACTTTTGTATTCTTCGTTTCAAGATATAGAAAATACCGATCACGGGTAAGCCGAGTCGTGTCACGATAGAAGGCGTTTCTTCTTGATAAATGCCGTATAAATTAGATTGAATCACTTTATTGTCTTTCCATCGACTATATAGCTGACTTTTCAAAGAATGAGAACTGGATACAAACTGTTTAGAACTAGAATAGCCACAATACTGTATATTTTGTTTGGCCATAAAGTCTGAAAAAGAAAATTGATGGATGTTTTTTAAATGATCAATGCGTTCTACTCTGGAAACATAGTAACAGTCATAGAAATTAGGATCTTCAATACCATACACAATGATGGATGTTTTTTTATTTCTTGCCAACACATAATTTTGTTTGATTTGGTAAATGTGATAGACACCTGGATGAACTTCTTGTTGAATGGGCCGACATAACCACAATGATAAGGCAATCAGTCCTACCCAAATCCAAAGAAGTCCTCGTTTATGAAAGCGAAGCCATAAAAAAAGGAAAAAGAGAATGCCTAAAAATCCAATACAAAATGAATCGTGCGTAGCCATCAATGCCCAAAAGCCGCAAGATAAAAACAAACTGGCTATCTTCATAAACAAATCCGATCCTTGATTTTTTCATACATCTTATCACCAATTCCTTTGACTTCTTTGATTTCTTCTAAGGAAGTGAAAGATTTGGTTTTGCGATATTCGATGATTCGACTAGCCATGGCTGGACCAATGCCTGGTAAGGTTTGTAGTTCTTGTTCCGTGGCTGTATTGAGCGATACCTTCTTCAAAGTGGTAGCTGATTTTCGAGGAATTACGATCACTTCTTTGGGATTCATTTCTTTTAACATCGCAATAGATGAGGTATCGGCTTCCGGACGCAAACCACCAGCTGCTTGAATGAGATCTTTGATAGTCCCATCCCATTTGATTGTATAAACACCTGGTTTTTTAACTTCTCCCTTAATTTCTACGGTCTTTGTCGAAGGAGAAACCAAATCTAAGGAAATGGGTTGATAGCGACCTACATACGCAAATATAAAAAACGCAAAGATACAAAAAAAGAGAAGCGTTCTTTTCATACAAATCACCCTTCTCTATTACGTTTATTAATGACAAAATGACGAAAATTATTTAATTTCCAAGATTTTCACATCATATGGCTCTTCCACATGATGAACGGTTACAGTTTGACCAACTTTGGCACCAATCAAAGTTTCTCCTAGTGGTGTTGCATTGGAAAGTTTTCCTTTTAGTGGATCGGCTTCTTGACTACCAACAATTTGGAATTCTAATTCGGTATTATCAGATAAATCTAAAATCTTGACTGTAGATCCAAATTTCACCTTTTTTTCACCGGATTCTTTTTCTACATCATTGACAATGACCGCATTTTTGATCATTGCTTCCAATTCTTGAATACGTGCTTCAACACGAGCTTGATGATCACGGGCTGCATCATAATCGGCATTTTCGGACAAGTCACCTTGTGCACGTGCTTCTTGTAGCTCGATGATGACTTCATTTCGTACATTATGAATTAAATTATTTTGTTCTGCAACTAATGCATTATAACCTTCTTGTGTTACATAATTTTTTTCTTCTGCCATGTTACCACTCCTTATTTTTTTGCACAGTGATTATATCACATATCTATTGGTTGTCCAAATTCAGACCTAATTCTTCCATCTTTTTTTCATGCTCTTCAAGAGTCTTGGAATAATATACTTTTCCATCTCCATTGATGTCAGCTACAAAATATAAATAATCCGATTTGGTTGGATGTAAGACCGCATCAATCGCATCTTCACCTGGATTTAAAATAGGACCAATTGGCAATCCATTGTGTTCGTACGTATTATATGGTGAATCCACATCGGTATTGACTTCGCAATCTTGTGCATCTTTAAAATCATCATATAATGCATAACATACGGTTACACTGGATTGCAGCTTCATATTATCATCCAATCGATTATAGAAAACACCCGCAATTTTTTTCATATCACTTTTCGTTGCGGATTCAAATTGAACAATACTTGCAAGCGTCAGAATCTGTTGCAAGGAATATCCACTGTTCTTAATATCTGACTTATAGGTTTCATACACGTCTTGAAATCGATCAAGAAATACACGTGTAATTTCATCTATGGTCATATCTTTATTTAAAGCATACGTATCTGGGAATAAATAGCCTTCTAATTTTACTTTATAATTGGAGTTATTGAGTGTATCCACATCTAAAAAGGAATAATCTTTGGCCAATTTCTTGATATAACTGATATCATTCCATTTTTTCAGAATCTCTTCAGTAGAATACTTTGGATATTTTGCAGCGATCATAGCAGCAATTTCTTTGGCCCACTTTCCTTCTGGAACTGTAATTTTGATTTGTTCTTTATTCGTATTCTTAACATTCGAAATATATTGTAAAACTGCTCCTGTATTCATGCCGTTGTTGATTTCGTAATCACCGGCATAGTAGGATTCTTGTGTATGAATCTTCGAATAAAGACTCGCAATCCGAGCGGATCGAATCAGACCTTTCTTTTCCAGATTATTCAATACATTGTCATAGGATTCGCCTTCTTGGATCGCAAAATCAATGGTTTTCGAACCATCACTAATGGGTGTCAATTCATAAAAATAATAACCACCACAAGCGACAACGAAAATTACAAGAATCAAAACAACGATGATCACCGGTCGATGTTTATTCTTGGATTTACGCATTTTCTTCATCCTCCACAAAGGTGTTGATGACTTCTTCTACCATATCCCATTCTTCATCACTTTCAATTGGGAGTAAATTGCCCTCAGAATCATATCGTGAAGCGTAGACTTGGCCATCTTCTAGATTTGGATCTTGAAAAACAACATATTGTTGTCCATAATCGGGCGAATCAAAAGTAAACAAGATAATCATCTTTTTTTCTTGTCCATTTTCATCAGTCACATATAAGCAATTTGAATCTAACATGATAGAATCCTCCTTCTACAAAAAACACGGGGGATCAAAACTAACCCCCGTTACGTTGTCGATCTAAGTAACTCTGTAAAATTTCTACAGCGGCCATTTGATCAATGATTTTCTTGCGCTTTTTACGCGAAACATCCCCCGAGATCAACAATCGCTCAGCACTGACAGTCGTTAATCGTTCATCCCAAAGATGACACGTAATTCCTTCCTTCTCAAGCTCATTCGCAAAATCAATGGAAAGTTGTCCTCGCTCACCAATATCACCATTCATATGTTTCGGTAATCCTAATACAACCTCTTTGACTTTTTCTTTCTCTAAAAGTTCTAAAATTTGATCAAAACAATCATCATAATCATCTGATTCAAATCGAATGGTTGTGAGAGCTCTCGCAATAAAACGTGAAGAATCACTAATTGACACACCACATGTTTTGCTTCCTAAATCTAATCCGATAATGCGTTCCATTACTTCTCCAGATAGGCGCGCACTAATTCTTCAATGATTTCATATCGTTCAATACGTTGAATCAAGTTACGTGCATTCTTATGTGAAGAAATATAAGCAGGATCATTACTAATTAAATAACCTGCAATTTGGTTTACAGAACTATATCCGCGTTCTTCCAGCGCATCGCTGACTTCACGCAAAATGGTTTTGATGTTCTCACGACGAATTTCTTCAGTAGTGAAAGTCATTGTTTCTGTAACGTCTTTCATCATCATCACACTCCCTTAATAAATATATATAATTATACACAATATTTTTCTATAAATAAACCAGTTTACGCAAATGTATGCAAGCTAGCTTTTAAATTTTCTAAAGCTTCTTCTACTTTGCTAGCATCTTTACCACCGGCTTGTGCCATATCTGGTTTTCCACCACCATTTCCTTGGCAGATTTGTGCAGCAGCTTTCAAAAGTTTTCCAGCATGAACACCCTTTGCAACAGCTTCTTTTCCCGCACCAGCGACAAAGACAAGTTTTCCATGGTTCTTATTCACAAAGAAACATACAACCTTTTCATCTTGTGCCTTGGTATTGGAAACGATATCTTTCAAAGCTTTGGCATCCATACCTTCTACTTCCTTGATCAAAACATGAATAGCGCCCCAATCTTCAATATCGTTTGCCCAATCTTTGGCTTTTAAAGCAAACATTTGATTCTGCAAATTCGCAATTTCTTTTTGAAGCTCTTTCATTTGTTCATAGCTTTGTGCTACTTTATGATCGATATCTTTAATGGTCTTTTGTTTTGCACTCATCGCGATATTTTCCAACATGCGATGTTCTTGTGCAAATTCATTGTATGCGGCTAATTTCGTTTTAGCAGTAATACGACGAACATCGGATCCAACCGATTCTTCGCTAATAATCTTACATACGCCAATTTCCGAAGTATTGTTGACATGACAACCAGCACAGAATTCTTTGGATACATCACCCATCGTTACGACACGTACGCGATCTCCATATTTTTCATTAAACAATGCCATCGCACCTGATTTTTTAGCTTCTTCAATATCCATGATTTCTTTGGTAACTGGATAGCCAGCCGCAATATACTCATTCACAAGATCTTCGACTTGAGCTAATTGTTCGTCACTGACTTTTTCATAGTGGTTAAAATCAAATCGTAAATAATCCGCACAGTTATAGGATCCGGCTTGATGAATATGCGATCCTACAACTTTTTGTAGAGCCGCCTGCAACAAGTGAGTAGCCGAGTGATTGGCAGTGGTATTTTTTCTTTGTTCTACATTAATTTGACAAGTTACCGTATCGCCGATGGATAATTGACCGGCATTGATTTTTACGGTATGCAATGGTTGTTTATTTGGTGCTTTTTGTACATCAGTGACATCCAATTCCACACCATCACCAGTCATTGTTCCCGTATCAGCTGTTTGTCCACCGCTTTCTGCATAGAAAACCGTTTGATCCAGAATGACTTGACCTTCATCACTCAATGAGTCCACTGATTCACCATCTTTAAATAAACCTATTACTTTACCTTCACATGTATATTGATCATAACCAATGAATGTGCTTGGTTTTGTGAATGCCATCAAAGCTTCATGTTGTTCACCAAAGGATTCCTTAGTGTTACGAGCATTACGTGCACGTTCTTTTTGTTTATTCATTTCTACGTCGAATTCTTCACGATCGACGGAAACATTGGATTCTTGCGCAATTTCTTGCGTCAATTCAAATGGGAATCCATAAGTATCATAGAGTTTAAATACGACTGTACCTGGTAAATGGCCATCACATTTTTGGATTTCTGCATCCAATAATGCTTGTCCGTTTTTCAACGTTTTCTTAAATGTCTTTTCCTCTACTTCAATCAATTTTTGATTGTAGGCTACATGTTCTTGTAGATAAGGATAGAAATCTTGCATGGTATCTGCAACGACAGGTACTAATTTATATAAGAATGGTTCGTCCAATCCTAATTTCAAACCATAACGAACGGCTCTTCGAAGAACACGGCGCAATACATATCCACGACCAGAATTAGAGAAATTAGCTCCATCGCTCATCGCAAAAGTAATGGTACGAATATGGTCGGCAATGACACGATAGGCCATTTTATATTCGCCTTCATATGGATATTTTGCTAATTTTTCAGTGGCATGAATAATTGGCAGGAACAAGTCAGTATCAAAGTTGGTTTCACCATCTTGAATCAATGCAACCAATCGTTCCAGTCCCATACCGGTATCAATATTCTTTTGTGGTAATTCTTTATAGTCTTTACGATCAATGGATGGATCACAATCAAATTGAGAGAATACAATATTCCAAACTTCTACATAGCGATCATTTTCCATCTCATCGAAGAACAATTTTTCACCCAATCCTTCTGGATCGTATTTTTCACCACGATCAAAGAAGATTTCGCTATCGGGTCCACCAGGTCCTTTACCAATTTCCCAGAAATTGTCCATGGTTCGCAACATATGACTTGGATCAACACCACATTCTTTGGTCCAAACGTTATAAGCATCATCATCGTACGTATATACAGTAATATATAAACGATCTTTATCAATGCCCATCCATTCTTCACTTGTTAGAAATTCCCATGCGAAATGAATGGCTTCGGTTTTAAAATAGTCACCAATGGAAAAATTTCCCAACATTTCAAAGAAAGTATGATGGCGAGCTGTTTTACCTACATTTTCAATATCATTGGTACGAATACTCTTCTGGGCATTTGCAATGCGGTTTGAAGCTGGTTTTTCACTTCCATCAAAGTATTTCTTTAAAGCAGCAACACCGGCATTGATCCATAATAGGGTTGGATCGTTGACTGGAATCAAACTTGCGCCGGGTTCGATCATATGACCATGTTGTTTAAAATAATCCAAAAACATTTGTCTAACTTGGTTGCCTGTTAATTGTTTCATCTTTTCCTCCATTAAAAAACGTTCCTATTTCTAGGAACGTAAATTACGCGGTACCATCCTAGTTCATCTATGTTTGATAGATGCCCTTGATTATTCGTTAACGCCGAAATACGTTTATCTCCAAAATAGCTTCCAATCAAATCCTGTGTAAGGTTTGCACCAACCACCTTATCTCTTATTCCATAAATACGATTGTACTTGTTTTTATCACCGATAAATCAAATGAATAGTATCACGAACGAATCAAAAATTCAATAGACTATTGGATTGGATCCAACGCTAAAATACGTTTCAGCCATTCTGCTACTTTTTGAATATTTGTATGTGCAAATTGCTCATTAAAATCTTTTTCAGCCCATTCCAATGTGAAACCAATCATGGTATCTGTTAAGGCTGTTAAAAAGAAAATGCGATCATCTTGAGGTACATTCATTTCATCAAAAATAGGGGTAAAATAGTTTTCAAACGATACCCAATAGATTTCATGCATATAACGATATAAATCATGTGTACTTAATGAATTAAAAATATGGCGTCCTGCTAATTTCCATTTTTCCACTTGTTGGAGGATATCTTCTAACATCTCCTGCCAATTGTTCAGATTGATGTTTTGTAGATTGGTTTGATCAATCAAATATTGAAAGGTTTGACCCAAAAGATCATAGATATCTTCAAAATGATAATAGAAAGTATTGCGATTGATTCCACATCGAGTCACAATATCTTTCACGGTAATTTTCGTAAACTCTTTTTCCTCTAACAATTCAATTAATGAATGCATGATCGCAATTTTAGTGAAATCTGACATACGCGCTTCCCTCTGTCCATTATTTTAAATGATTCATTCTTAATATTCAAATGTTTACTTTTTCTGAATATATAAGTCAATATCAACCGATCCGGAGATGCCATCTACGGATCCTTTCTGTGTATACTGCCACATTGTGAATGCTTTTTTATACTTGAGCGTATCACTATAAGATGCTAACCATATATCGGAATTGATCTTCTTCACTTGAATGTCATTGGATAACCACGAAGTATTTCCGTATACCAATGTCTGATATCCTTTCTTTTTCAGTCGTGATATAAATGCATTCGCAATATTGGTTTTTTCACTCTTCGTTAGATTATCAATTCGACTGCTTTGACCTTCTAATCGTTCCATATCAAAGGCAACGGGCATATCGAGATCATAATCTGAAATCAAAGAAAGAACATAATCAGCCTCTTCTTTGGCTTCTGAAACAGTAATCGCACTGGAAAACCAGTAAACGCCTACTTTTAAACCCGCAGCTTTGGCTGCTTTGATATTAGAAACAAACGCACTGTCTTCATATAAAGCACCTTCACTTACACCTCGATATCCACATCGAATCATCGCAAAAGAAATGTCACTTGTTTTCACAGCATCCCAATCAATGGAGCCTTGATGGCTGGAAACATCGATTCCTGTTTGTGTGGAATAATTGGAATCATTAAATGTCATCAAACCGTTTTTATAACCAAACGCATCTAAATCATAATAGGAATCACTTGTTTTCTTCGTTGTTGTAGACATGGAAAGAATAGCTAAAATCAATCCGATGACACATACGAAAATCATCATTAGAAGCATGAGCTGTCTTCGTTGTTTTTGTTGTCTCATGCATTTATTTTAACATGTTTTAGGAATTTGGTTCTATCGAATGTATAAACATGCATCGCATAGCATTCAAAACGGCAAGGATCATAACGCCTACATCCGCAAAAATAGCTAACCACATATTAGCAAGACCAAACGCACTTAGAATTAGGCATAGTACTTTAACGCCAATCGCAAACCAAATATTTTCCTTTACAATACGTAAACATTTTCGGGAAATATGAATAGCCGTCGCTAATTTTAATGGATCATCATCCATCAATACGACATCAGCCGCTTCAATGGCTGCATCACTTCCCATGGCACCCATAGCGACACCAATATCCGCACGAGATAAGACGGGTGCATCATTGATACCATCGCCTACAAAAGCCAAACGATCATTTTCTTTTGCTTTGTTTTGTAGTAAATTTTCTACTTTTTTGACTTTATCTTGTGGTAATAATTCACTATAGACATTCTGAATGCCTATTTCTTCTGCAACGCGTTGGGCCACTTTTTGTGAGTCACCCGTCAGCATCACAACATCGGTAATGCCATTTTTTCGTAATTCCGAAATTGCTTGTTTTGTATGCGGTTTGATCACATCGGAAATATGGATATGACCAGCATATACTCCATCAATTGCGATATGAATAATGGTTCCTGCATCTTTACAATCTTGCCAACAAATACCCATTGCATCCATCATTTTAGCGTTTCCAACACAAACAAGTTTGCCATTGACCATGGCTTGCATGCCTTGTCCAGCTATTTCCTTTGCATCCGAAATTACACAATCATCATCCTCATTTGGATAGGCTTTCTTTAAAGAATTCGCAATAGGATGAGTCGAATACCGTTCCACATGGGCAGCCATATGAAGCAATTCATCCGCAGAAATTTTTTCTGGATGGATATTTGTGACTTCAAATACACCTTTGGTCAATGTACCTGTTTTATCAAATACGACCGTCTTAATTTCTGATAAGATCTCTAAATAATTAGACCCTTTGACCAAAATGCCTTCATGACTAGCTGCACCGATTCCGGCAAAGAAACTTAATGGAATACTGATAACTAAAGCACATGGACAACTTATAACTAAAAAGGTCAAGGCACGATACAAGAAGGTTCCCCATTGGGGTTGTGTATGCATCAAACATTGAATAAGCGGCGGAATAAATGCTAATACGATCGCGGAATATACAACAATTGGTGTATAAACACGAGCAAATTTTGTAATAAAATTTTCCGAATGTGATTTATGGGAACTCGCGTCTTCAATCAATTCCAGCACTTTCGCAACGGTTGAATCTTCAAATGCTTTCGTCGTGCGAATTTTTAAAACCCCATCCATATTGATACAACCACTAATGACTTCATCGCCTTGGTGTACCGAACGAGGTAAAGATTCACCTGTCAATGCAGCTGTATCCAAAGATGCTTTTCCATCCAAAACAACTCCATCAATGGGAATCTTTTCGCCTGTTTTCACAACTATGGTTGATCCAATTTCGACATCATCCGGATCCACTTGTTCTAAATGTCCATCTTGTTCTATATTGGCGTATTCGGGTGCAATATCCATTAGATCCGTAATATTTTTACGACTTTTGCCAACGGCATAGGATTGAAACCACTCTCCTATTTGATAAAACAACATAACCGCAATGGCTTCGGTATAGTCACCATTTTCACTAATGGCTAGAGCCATGGCACCTACGGTTGCGATTGCCATCAAAAGACACTCATCAAACGGTTGTCGATGGATAATCCCTTTGATAGCTTTCCATAAAATATCATATCCAATGAGCAGATAAGGAATCATGTACAGGACAAAACGTATCCATCCAGAAGCAGGTACAAAGTGCAGAAAAATCATCAATCCGGCGGAAACCAGGATACGAATTAAATTTTTCTTTTGTTTTTTGTTCATAGGAAGATCTCGCAATCGTCTTCCACACGTTTACAATTCTTTCGCACTTGTTCCATCACTGTTTTTGGTTCTACACCATCTTCAAATTCAACTTTCATTTTTAACATCATAAAGTTAACAGTCGCATCTTTTACACCTTCAGTAGCTTTGGCGGCTTGTTCCATTTTATTGGCACAATTGGCACAATCAACATCAATTTTGTAGCTTTTTTTCATAGTAATCATCCTTTCAACGATTCAACAATCGTTTAATTGTACTTTTATAATAGCACACCCTAGAATGAAGTCAACCATGATTAAACATTTATTTAATCTTTTTCTTGACGAAAATGATAAAATACAAACAAGGAGATTTTTATGACGAAAACATTGCCTCATCATCATCAGGAAAACGAACAAGAAATTATTGAACATATTCCAAGTCCAGAAACAATTAATACAGTTGCTTCTGCCATGAAACAATTAGGTGATCCCACGCGACTACGTATCTTTTGGTTTCTTTGTCATGCACAGGAATGTGTGATTAATATTGCCGCCGCTGTTGATATGTCCAGTCCAGCGGTTTCCCATCATTTACGTTTATTAAAAGATGCCGGTTTGATCACAAGTGAAAGGCATGGTAAAGAAATGTATTATAAAGCAGCCGATTCTGAACTTGTAGATACCTTACATCATGTCATCGAAAAAGTCGCAAAAGTATCTTGTCCATCCAATGGAGAAAAAAACCGGTAACGAGAATCGTGAATCTGCTCATTAAAAGGTCCGATGATTTTGAACGATTGTTCATTGCCATCGGCCTTTTTGGAATAATTTTGTTGTGAACAAATTTTTTATCAAGTTCTGGTGTATCCAGGAAATTTGCTACTTCAGAAGATGCAATCTTACTGTCGTCTAGATAATAACTTTTCAGGCTTTTTTCTTCAAATTGTCATTTGATTTCTGCCTTCACCCTTCCTTACAGAGGAAATTTCAACTTGATCATTTGGTGGAACAAACTCCATCACATCTCCTTTTCATGAAGTTGCTTTTTTCTTTGTTTTTTCATGTATAATGATATCAAATAGGACATACCAGTACGATATGTATTGATCCTAGTATCAATCCACAAAAAAGAAAGATTCATATGGCAAATGTTCCTTTCTAACATCTCAGAAAGTCGTGACGGTCTAATCGTCCATGTACCTATCGTCAGAAGAAACTGTTCCTTTCAATGAGCTGCAGCAAAGAAAGCCGAAAGAAATGACGCACATGCCTTCATCCAGACAATTGAAATACTGGAAGACAAAGGGTTAATTGTGAGCAGAGTAGATCAAAAGATTCCACTCAAAGTCGAATACAGTCTCAGCAAAAAATTTAGGATTGTATGATCTTCACTGGAAATATAGGAAATGAGTACCTTCTCTTTAACTAGAAAATACAGAAACCTGCCTGCAGCAGAAGGTTAAGGTACGATAACAACAGACGAGTGTAGTAACTGGAAAACACGATTCGCTAATTTGTATACGTGAACATCTCAATCGTACTGAAGAAAGAGGCAAGTATGACAAAACACCTTTCACCGGATATCCGGGTACCAATCGATCCGGACAATCCCTCAATTGAACGACATGAAGATCTCTGTATCCGCTGTGGCAAGTGCCGTGACGTGTGCAGAGATGAGATTTCAGTCCTGACCTATTATGATCTATCCAAGACCAACGATGTGCCAATCTGTGTCCATTGTGGACAATGCGCAAATGTCTGCCCTGTGAATTCAATTACCGAGAAGAGCGAAGTTGATACTCTGAAAGCAGCGATTGCTGATTCAGAAAAGCTTGTGATTGTCTCTACCTCACCATCTGTCCGTGTTTCCATCGGTGAGGGGTTCGGGGAGGATCCAGGCACATTTTCCGAAGGAAAGATGGTTGCCTTGCTTCGAGCCCTTGGCTTCGACATTGTACTGGACACAGACTTTGCAGCGGATATGACCATTGTCGAAGAAGCTTCGGAGCTGCTCTCACGTGTGACGAAGAAGAGTGCACCACTACCACAGTTCACATCGTGCTGCCCGGCCTGGGTAAAGTTTGTAGAAACCTACTATCCAGATCTTCTGCCAAACATTTCTTCAGCAAAGAGTCCGATTGGTATGCAAGGACCGACCATCAAGTCCTGGTATGCAAAGAAACAGGGTATCGATCCGAAAACAATCATGAACGTATGTCTGACCCCTTGCACAGCAAAGAAGTTTGAGATTCGCCGCGAGGAAATGAATAGTTCCGCTACTTATTGGAATGAACCCTCTCTCCGTGATATGGATCTCTGTATCACTACCAGAGAGCTCATTGCCTGGGCAAAGGATGCAGGTATTGATTATAAAGAACTGCCAGAATCGGATTTCGATTCCCTGATGTCTGAGAAGAGCGGTGCCGGTGTAATCTTCGGTGCAACTGGTGGAGTCATGGAAGCTGCTCTCAGGGCAGCGTATGAATACCTCAATAATAAACCAGCATCGAAGAACCTTCTCCAACTTTCTGCGGTCCGAGGATATGAGGGAATCCGTACAGCTTCCGTGCAACTTACAGACTCGCTTGCTGTTCGTGTTGCGATAATCTACGGAACAGCGAATGTACGGCTTTTCCTTGAAGAACAGAAACTTAGCGACTTTGATTTCATTGAAGTCATGACGTGCCCAGGTGGCTGCATCGGCGGTGGCGGTCAGCCGAAACACCTTGAAACAGCAGATGATGCGAGAAAAGAACGCATTCAGGGACTGTATGCAAAAGATGCAGCAATGGATGAGAAGGTAAGTACGAGAAACCAGGAACTGAACGACTTGTACGAAACTTTCTATGGGAAGCCTCTTTCGAATCTTGCAGAAAAGCTCCTGCACACGTCCTATCACAACAGAGAAAACGACCTCGGAGAGAGTGTAGAGAAATACCGGAGGTTGAAAGAACAGAAGAACTCGGAGAGCGACTATGTGGAAATCACGAAGCCGGGAGAAAAGAAGAGAAAATGGAAGTGTCGAATCTGCGGTTATGTCTATGAAGGAGAAGAACCACCGAAGGAGTGCCCAGTTTGCCATCAGGGCGCAGAAGTCTTTGATGAGGTAAAGACCTGGAAATGCAGAGTCTGCGGCTATATCTGTGAAGGCGTAACGCCTCCGAAAGAATGCCCGGTGTGCCATCAAGGTACTGAACTCTTTGATGAGGTGAAGAACTGGAAATGTAAGGTTTGCGGTTATGTCTGTGAAGGTGTGACACCGCCGGAAGAATGCCCGGTATGCCATCAGGGTTCTGAAGTCTTTGAGGAAATCTGAAACAATCTGATAGAAACTCCTTTAGAGAGTGTAAGCTAAACTGTGTAAGTTAGTTAGATGCATACGACTGACTAATGAACACAGTTTTTATTATACACTTATGACATGGCTAAAATAAAAAGAAACTCTGCCGATATGCAGGATGCTCGCAAAGAAATCTTTGGTCCATTGTTTGAAAGTATGCTTCAGGGAGAAATGGATAATCATCTTGGTTATAAATCCAATTCAAAAGAACCCAAATCTACAAAAAACAGAAGAAACGGATCCAATCCTAAAACCTTGAAAACTTCGATGGGCGAAGTAAAGATCAATACCCCTAGAGATCGGGATGGTTCTTTTGGACCGGTAGTCATTCCGAAAAGAACGAAAGATGTCTCCGAGATTGAAGGAAAGGTATTGGCCATGTATGCACGCGGCATGTCACAGCGTGACATTTCTGCTACGATCGAAGACATCTACGGATTCAAAGTATCCCATGAAATGATTTCAGATATAACGGATGCGGTCCTTCCTGAAGTAGAAGAATGGCGAAACAGGCCTCTTAAAAAGTGCTATCCATTCATATTCGTCGATTGTATGTATGTTTCTGTCAGAAACGATTATGAAGCCAAGGAAGAAGCTGTTTATACGATATTGGGCTATGATCTGGAAGGACATAAAGAAATCCTTGGTTTATGGATGGATGCCACAGAATCTAAGAACTATTGGATGCAGGTATTTGACGAAATCAAATCCCGAGGCGTTGAAGATATCTTCTTTATTTCCATGGATGGTGTATCCGGACTTGAATCCGGTGCCAAGGCCATCTTTCCAGGAGTCGTGGTACAGCGGTGCATCGTCCATCTGATTCGCAATTCCATCAGATACGTACCATCAAAGGATTATAAAAAATTCAGGGCCGATCTGAAGAAAGTTTATGGTGCTGTATCACTGAAAGCAGCACGAACAGCGTTTGAAAAATTCTGTGATAACTGGAACCAGTATCCCGGTGCCGTTGAAGTTTGGAAAAGAAACTTTGTCCATGTAGAACAGCTGTTTGATTATGGATCAGCAGTCAGAAAGGTGATGTATACGACAAATGCGATTGAATCCGTCAATTCATCATTTCGAAAAGTAACGAAAAAAGGATCGTTTCCAAATCATGAATCTGTATTCAAGCTTCTATATTTACGAGCAAAGGAACTTCAAAAGAAATGGGGTAAAGGCCCCAATGGTATCCAGGACCTTGGGCAGTCTTGAGCAAAGGAACTTCAAAAGAAATGGGGTAAAGGCCATCTAAATGGCTGGTCATTGGTTCTCAATCAATTGCTTGTCAATGACAATTTTAAAGCCAGGATCACTAAATACATCAAATATTAAAAATCAAAATAAAATGTCAATCTTGAAATCGGCAATGAAAAAGGCTAGTCAGAAAATAAATATTTCAGCTAGCCTTTTAAGCATATATTCAAATAAATCAGGATATTTGAATTGAAAATTCCCATTTCAAATAGACATGAACAAAAAAAACAAATCTAAAATTTAATTAGACACTTTTCTTGACAAACCCAGGAGCGGAAGCTCCTTCTTTTATTTTTGTCAGTCTGCCACGCTCTGCTTTTTATACGATAATGAAAAAATGCTAATTTTTGAGCGCATTAAAACTACTTGCTCATATCTGGCATCGGCCGGCGTCTTTCTGGGAAAGCATCCATAGGCTCTGTGATATCCTTCCATAAAAGGAATGTATGTATTCCGGTCATTGGCATCACCGGATACATAGATATGGCGGATGTAGCCGTTGCTGCTGCCCATCTGTACGTTGTATCCGGGCTTGAATACATTGGTATGATTATAATAGTCGTATTTCATATGCATGAAGGTGGCATCCGGATCGGTCTTCGAAAAACTGTTCCGTCCTTTTGCCAGCTTATAGTAAATGGAATATTTCAGTATCTTTTCTGCGTCTTCTGCAAATCCTTCCTTATAGCGCTGCAAAGGATGTTTCGCATGTCCTCTGCCATGCTGCTCTTCGATATGCTTCGATCTCATGATCCTGTCCA
>OLWP01000043.1_pt1 | contig 119524 bp, 88 predicted proteins | sample 1673741 | NCBI WGS metagenome assembly OLWP01 (sample SAMEA103958125, study PRJEB25191) | human gut metagenome
TCACTACGAAGGTTGTAGCTATTAATATTCAAGCGTCAGAGGCAGTGATACAGGACGTTTTCTTCTATCACTCCTCTATCACTTCTGAGGCATGTCGTTTTTATCATATAATTGAAAACCAACGCATTGACTTCTTTTACTTTTGAAAAAGCATATAAAATAATCGAATAAACAAATGTAAAAACGAATATGACAGGTAGTAAATCGGCAAAATACGGTTCCTCATTCCACAAAAGCCCTCTCTTTTTTTAGCAAAGACAAGCACATCATTCCGTAAACACCCCCATGTTGCCATCCTTAACACCCGGATGTACCGGCCCTCTACACCCGGGTGTAAAAGGGGACAACATGGGGGTGTTCGGCAACTAAAGTACCATGCCGGACAATGAAAACCAACCGGTTTTACCTATTTTACAACTTTTTTTGAATAAAATGATCGAGTGACTTGCAGGGATAGGGAACAATGTTTCAGAAGTGATAGAGGAGTGATAGAGGAAAACGTCCTGTATCACTCCTCTGACGCTTGAATATTAATAGCTACAACCTTCGTAGTGATAGAGTGATAGAGGATTTGCAGAAAACGTCAATCAAAAGTCTTTGTTAAGGACATAGTCTTTTGCAAATAGCAGCAAAGTAAAATCGGCAGGCAAGAAAGGAAGCGAAAATACATGGTAACCGTATCAAATAATCACTTAATCACTGCCGGAAAACTCCGATTTTTCCATCTTCCGTCAGAGTTTCAACCGTAATCCGGGGATATTTACAACGACTGTTGTTGTAAAAACGAATATAAGCCTTTCCCTGTTCATCCGTTGACAATGCCGGATTCCAATAAAGGGTACGACGATAATCATTTTCTTTCGGCAATACGCGATAATCGGGCTGATAGAAGTCTTTCACTTCACTATATCCTTCCAGCCAGGTTTTGCGTACGCCTTTTCCACCTTTCACAGAGATCTGATCTTCCGGATAAGTTTCGATCAAGACAACACACCGATATAATTTATCGATATTGATCGGTGTAAAACGCGGATCGGCATACCGGCAGATCGTTCCAAAGTCTTCACTGATATAAACGGATTTAATCGCCTCTAAAGGAAGTAAGCGGTACTTATTATAATCCATTTCATTGTGGTAGGTACGTTCGTAATTGATCGCAAAAAGGACCATCCGCCCTTTATAAAAAAGATATTCCTGCCCGCCTGGACTATGCTCCCGATAGAACTCAGAATTCATATTAATCATCAGTTCATGAATATCATCACCGATAAAACCATTACGGTCCTGAATATCGTCCATTTCGGAAGCGACATCATAATAAGCGATCGACTTGGTCCGGGTTTTATAAACTTCGGCAACTTTATCTAGTTTCTTGGCCTTAACCACCACTTCATCGATCCGATGAATCTTTTCGTCCATTCCCAGTTTTCGCAGAGAATCTTCATACGCCTTGAATAATTGCTCCATGTTTTCTTGCATAAATACCGTATCATTCAGCTGTGTATCGGGCAAAGAGACCTTTTCATCGCCTGAAATATGCACCTGCAATTCTGCCATTGGATATCTCCGAGGCTCCGGATGAAACACCCGGTCCAGAACAATCCGATGATCTTTCTTCTTCCCCTTTTCGGAAACAGATAGAATCAGATTCCATTTTCCTTCCACCTGAGAAATAAAAGAAAACCGTCCTGAACTATCCGTAGTAAAAACATCGAAGCAGGATGTATTCTGATCCGTCGGATTGTCTTCCTCGCCTCGCTTCGTCAGAAAAGAAGTTACTTGCACATCCGGACGCGGCTTACTACGAACCATTGAAACTACCTGGCCGTGCAGTTCGATTCCCTGCTCCGGCAGATACTTCAGTTCAAAAGGTTCCACACCGGCCCAATGCTTCCATTCATAACGCCTCCAGCCTTGCACCATCAACAATTCATCCAAAGCCCGACGATGCAACGTATCATCCGACTCAAAATACCAGGAAGGACGGCGTACATACCCTTTGATTTCCGACATCAGCAACAGATCCGTCAACATCGAATGCCTGCTTTCCACTTCTTCCCGGCCATCCCGGACCGACACCGACAAGAGCGTTTGTGCCGACTGTCCTTGCGGATCATTCACTTCGAAAGAAATACCTATTGAATCATACGGAAGATACTGTTCTTTATCCGTCCGAACAGCCAACGACAAGGTATCCGGCTTTCCAACAAAAACCAACCGGTCAGCCAAAACCTGTCCGGCTTTATCAAACAAGACCAGTTGAGACACACCTACCGGTAAATTCTTCTTATTCAGTCGAAAAGAGAAGGGCAGATTCCTCTTGACCGTCAGCATACAGAAATCATATAATTTACCCCGGCTCATAACCGCCATTCCCAATACCTGGGCCACCGTAAAACGATTCTTCTGTACCGTAATAGCCAAACTATCCGGGATACTTAGATTGTCAACCGAAAAAGCGAATCCCTGTTCCTGAGCTTCCGGTAAAGAAAAGCGATATTTCTTGTCTCGCCAAACAACTTCCGCCTTCACTTCTTCCGTATCAGCCACATAGGTAAAAACACCTTTTCCTTCGTGACTTGTCCGGAATGTCGAAACTACCTCTTTTTCCTTATTCAGGATACAACCGGAGACATCCACCGGATTACCGAAAGCATCGGTCGCTTCAAAGGCAACCCGCACCGGGACATCGCGAATCAACGTTCCGCCCTCAGGATAAAAGCGGAGATTCAGTTTCTTTTCTTTCCTGGTCTTTTCCCTTTTCTGCGGATACTTTCCCGGATGTCGGCAAATTTCTTTTTGGGTATAATCGCCTTCTGAATCCGGTTTGTCGAACACCGGGAAAATACGTGAGAAGACTGTTGCCTCTCCAAAGTTCAACATATATTTGGTATAAGCACGTACCTCATAAAAACCGGAATAGAAAGGTAAGTGCGTCAACGTAAAATTCCCCTGGCAACGACCGTTGCGGATTGGTAAAATCTGCCGGGAGACAATCTCACCTCCAGGATTCAGTAATTCCACATACAACGTCTTGCTCCACGCTGTAGGCCGATTGAATTCGGAAGTCACGACATAACACTGAAACCAAATCTGATCGCCCTGATAATAGCCGGTATTATCAAAATGCAGATATACCTTTTCCTGAGGCAAAGCCTTTCCAAACTGTTCTAAGGTAGAGACAAAACCCTGTAAGCGGACAGCGATACTGTCCGGAATCGGATATGCGTAAACCGAAACAAACCAGAGAAAGCCCAGCAATCCGATACCTCGTCTTATAAACTTACGTAAAGACATCGTCGTTTATTTAATCGCTTCTTCCAATTGTTTCTTCAGTTCTTCCATCTTCTCCGGCGAAGCCGCTACTTTCTGACGTATCTTTCCATCTTTACCAATGATTACGCAATGTGGAATATACAAGGCTCCATTCGAACCAAACGTATCATAAATCTCCTGCTTGAAAGCCTCTTGAATGCGAATATGTTCCCCTTTCAGATCATAATGAGCAGCCATCTTCTTCCATTTCTCTTCAGCTTCCGGATTATCAATCGAGAGATACAGCAAAACAATATCTTTTTCCTGAGCATATTCCTGCAATGGCTTTACAAAAGCAAAGGAATCACGGCAAGGACCACACCACGTTGCCCAAATGTCCATAAAGATAACTTTCCCTTTATACGGTGCGATAATATCCTGGAAAGTTTTCGCTTGTGAGACATCCGGGAAATGAAGATCTTCCGGAATCCGGGTGTGGTTAAACGCCCGGTTCTTTTCCATTGCTTCCTGCACCAGCGGTTGCCAGGAAGTTTCCGGATATAATTGCAGGAAACGTTCGGCATAAACCGGCATCTTCGGATCGTTCATCTGCCTTTCCTGATCTTCCAGGAAAAGCTGGGCCATGGCTGCCTCTTGTGCCTTGCCCTGTAAACGATGTTCAAAACCGTAATACATCAAACCGATACCTTTTTCTACACCTTCCGGAATAGATTCCTGACGCATATAATATCGGATACCAATTTCATTGGAGACCACATCATAAAAGGCCGGACTGAAAGTACTGTTCGGATTATCCGGGATACAAAAGGCCGTCATCTGATCCAACTCGACAAACCAATTCTGCCTTGTCGCTTCCGATGCCTGATAAAATGCACCCATCGTCTGGTTCTGAAAAGCCAGCAACAACTGCATCCGTATATCTTGCCGGGCTTTTTCCTGTAAGTCTTCATCCAAACCCGCCAATTGCGATTCCAGAGAAACTGCATCTTCTTTCAGTTTTTGGGCTACAGATGTCGCTACAGTATCTTTAGCAATCTGCCAACGGTCGCCACGGCGGGCACGCAAATCCCATACAGCGGCATTCAGTCGATTGAGCAATCGGGAAACGGCTACCGCCTTCTCATCCACTCCCTGGATAGCCAAAGGTTCTTGAGCCGTTGCATCTACATCCAATTGTATTTTTCCTCCTTTCGATATAACCGAACCCAATACCGCTTTTCCATACAAAATGAAATTCACCCGTTCATAATCTTCAACCGGTAACGTCAATGTAAATGTACTATCGCTTTGGATTTGTAACGTATCGATCGTTTTCGTATTCATCATGCCTGCGATAGATTGCTGGTAAACGATCATTCCGCCGTTCAAGTTCCGCACGGTTCCGGTGATTTGGATTTCTTTCTGATCCGAACAAGACAATAGGGCTGTTCCTAAAAGAAGAACACAAACGGACTTCGGCATTTTTCTACTCCAATTCATGGCATCTCTATTTCATGGCTTAAATTTAGAGCCTGTTTAAAAATGATTGAAATCTTTTTCTAAAGAAGTTTCCGTATTAGCCGGATTATTTCTTTTTTAAAGTGACCAAACTTAAAAAAAATGTATCAAACTGATTTAACGGAAACCGAGTGCAATATATAACAAAAGTGTTGAACCTGCAAGAAAGAGGAAATATGATTCGCGACTGATTTGGAACGCCATATTTTATTTAGTTAAGACCGGTTGTCAATGGTAGATGCTTCCCCTAGACTTTTCCAGGTGGCAGTTGGTCTATTACTACTATCGTAAATGGGCTTCCCAATTAAACTTTGGTCACCATAACCAATATGCATGACAGAAAAGCCGCATACTTACTGATAACAGAGAGGGAATTCCTAATAAATACAAAGAAAAACAGTAACAGCCGATTTATTTTATTTGTCCGCATCTCCTTGCAGCATTGGCCAAAAGCCTGTATCTTTGTAAACTATATATAATTAGGAATATGGCAAGACGCTCAGAATACAGAGGCACAGATAAATCCAGAGCCCCTCGAGGACGTAAAGTTACAGTGAAAGAAGAGAATACGTTACTTCCTTTCCTGTTCGGTCTTTTAAACGAACAAAGTAAAAGTTCAGTCAAGGCACTACTCGCCCACGGACAGATTTCAGTCAATGGCACGGTAACCTCCCAGTTCAACACGCCGCTCACACCGGGCGACGAGGTGTTAATCAGCTACGAACGGGGAAAAGTCGAGTTCAACAATCCACTACTCACTATTGTTTGGGAAGACGACGACCTGATAGTCGTAAACAAGAAAGAAGGCTTACTTTCGGTTTCCAGCACGCGCGTGAAGGAACGGACAGCTCTTCATCTGCTCAGCGAATATGTCAAGAAGACAGATCCACGTAACAAGATATTCGTGCTCCATCGCCTGGACCGCGACACTTCGGGGCTGATGATGTTCGCCAAGAATCTGCAAGTGCAAAAGGCATTGCAATCGAACTGGAACTCTGCCATCACGGCACGCACATACGTGGCCGTAGTGGAAGGACGCCCTGAGAAAGATTCCGACCTGATCGTCTCCAACCTGACCGAAAATGCAAAGATGCAGGTGTATGTGACAGCTGAAGGAGACGGGAAAGAGGCGATCACCCGCTACCGCCTGCTGCACAGCAACGGAGCCTATTCGCTGTTGGAACTCGACCTGGAGACAGGACGCAAGAACCAGATACGCGCACAGATGCAATCAATCGGACACTCCATCGCCGGCGATTACAAGTATGGTGCGGAGACAGATCCCACCGGACGGCTGATGCTTCACGCCCGACGGCTCAACTTCATTCATCCGGTAACAGGCGAAGAGATGCATTTCGAAACACGCATTCCTGACAAATTTACCTCTTTAGCTAAATAACAAAAATAGTAAAAATAATATGAAGAAGCTCTTTAGTACCTTGATGTTGGTGCTCGTCGCACTGACCGTACAGGCACAGATTCTCCAGCCTGTAAAATGGAAGATACAACTGAACGACTCCGGCTCCGCAGAGAAAGAGATCGTTTTTACCGCTACTGCCGATAAAGGCTGGCATTTGTATGACCAGGACTTGCCGGAAGGAGGCCCTGTCTCCACTTCGTTCACATTCGAGACACTGAAAGGAGCCGAGCTGATCGGCAAACCGACTTCATCTGTCAAACCGACCACCGTATACGACGAACTGTTCGCCATGAACCTGCGTTGGTATCCGGGGACCGTTTCGTTCACCCAAAAGTTCAAAGTGACTGACCCGGCCAAGTTCAAAGCCGAAGGTGAAGTGGAATTTATGGCTTGCAACGACGAAACTTGTCTGCCCCCCGATCGCGTCAGTTTTTCGTTCGACAAAAAGAATATAAAGATGACAGCCGCCGAAACAGTGGTCGAAAAACCGGAAGTCGAACAAGACGATGTGACAGCCGTGCAGCCGGATACAGAAAAAGTGGTGGAAGAAGTGGCCGAGCTGAAGGCTCCCGCCCCTGTTACCAACAAGGACAAAGCAGAGAACAGGCCAGTCCGCGCCTCCAACGAGCTGACCGACGACGCTGCCCTCTGGACTCCTGTCATCGACCAGTTGAAGGCATTCGGCGACACGACGGTTTCAGCAACCGACACATCTTGGTTGTTCATCTTCTTCGCCGGTTTCCTGGGTGGATTGATCGCCTTGCTGACACCTTGCGTATGGCCGATGATCCCGATGACGGTCAGCTTCTTCCTCAAACGGACGAAGGACCGCAAGAAGGCGATACGAGATGCGATGACGTACGGACTTTCAATCATTGTGATTTATCTGGTGATGGGATTGCTGATTACGGGTATATTCGGGGCAAGTGCGCTGAACGACCTGTCGACGAATGCGATCTTCAATATCATATTCTTCTTGTTGTTAGTAGTCTTCGCCATCTCTTTCTTCGGGGCATTCGAAATGGTATTACCCTCCTCCTGGACGAATAAACTGGACACGAAGGCGGATTCGACGACGGGCATTATCAGTATTTTCTTCATGTCGTTCACATTGGTGTTGGTTTCCTTCTCTTGCACAGGTCCGATTATCGGGACTTTGCTGGTACAGGCTGCTTCGATGGGAACGGCGGTAGGACCGGCCATCGGCATGTTCGGTTTCGCTTTGGCATTGTCTATTCCGTTCAGCCTTTTCGCCATCTTCCCGAACATGCTGCAAAGCATGCCGAAATCCGGAGGCTGGTTGAACTCCGTCAAGGTGGTGTTAGGCTTCCTTGAACTGGCACTGGCGCTGAAGTTCCTTTCGGTTGCCGACCTGGCTTACGGATGGCGCTTGCTGGACCGCGAAGTGTTTATCGTGCTTTGGATCGTGATCTTTATCCTGTTGGGTTGTTACCTGTTGGGTAAGATCAAGTTCAGCCACGACAGCGACCTTCCGTACGTATCCGTGCCGCGCCTGTTCATGGCGATCATTTCTTTCTCTTTTGCCGTTTATATGGTTCCGGGCCTTTGGGGGGCTCCTCTAAAAGCGATCAGTGCTTTCGCTCCTCCCTTGTACACTCAGGATTTCAACCTGTACAACAGTGAAGTGCATGCTGCTTTTGACGATTACGAAACCGGTATGGCTTATGCCAAGAAGGTGAACAAGCCGGTCATGATCGATTTCTCCGGTTTCGGTTGCGTGAACTGCCGCAAGATGGAAGCATCCGTTTGGACCGACCCGAAAGTGAAACAGATATTGGAAAATGATTATGTCTTGATCACCTTGATGGTCGATGATAAGACGAAGCTGCCGCAGCCGATCACAATCGAAGAGCATGGCAAGACTCGCAAATTGAAAACAATCGGCGACAAATGGAGTTACTTGCAGCGTAGTAAGTTCGGTGCAAACGCCCAACCGTTTTACATTCTGCTGAATGCCGAAGGCGAACCGCTCGGCCCGTCATATGCATTTAACGAAAGTGTCCCCGACTATATCAAATTCCTGGAAAATGGGCTGAAGGTATTTAAAGAACAAGAAAAGAATAAATAACATCTTATAGGCTGTGTGTTAAAAAGATAGAGAATTCAATCTCTTGCTGGGGAATTCATCCCCCGGCAAGAGAAAGATGAAATTTGACACACCTCCTTCCTCTCCAACCAAACAACTAAAAATGGCAACAAAACAAGAAAAGATGGAAGCCTTCGGACAGCTGCTCGACATTCTGGACGAGCTTCGTGTGAAATGTCCGTGGGACCGTAAGCAAACGAACGAAAGTCTTCGCACGAATACGATCGAAGAGACTTACGAATTATGCGATGCCATCATGAAAGATGACAACAATAACATCAAAAAAGAATTGGGCGACCTGCTCCTGCACATTGTCTTCTATGCCAAGATCGGTGAAGAAAAAGCGGCGTTCGACATCAAAGACGTGTGCGACAGCCTTTGCCAGAAACTGATCTACCGCCATCCGCATGTCTTCGGAAACGCTCAGGCCGAAACAGCCGGCAAGGTTGAACAGAGCTGGGAACAACTCAAACTAAAGGAAAAAGGCGGCAACAAGACAGTTCTCGAAGGTGTCCCCACTTCACTTCCTTCCGTAGTCAAAGCTCACCGCATCCAGGACAAAGCCCGCAACGTGGGTTTCGACTGGGAACAACGCGACCAGGTCTGGGATAAGGTGCACGAAGAGTTTACCGAACTGAAGACTGAAATCGACAAGATGGATACAGATAAGATGGAAGCAGAGTTCGGAGACCTATTCTTCAGTCTGATCAACGCAGCCCGCCTTTATAAGATCAATCCGGACAATGCCTTGGAACGCACGAACCAGAAATTCACCCGCCGTTTCAACTATTTGGAAGAGCATACTATCAAAGAAGGCAAGTCATTAAAGGATATGTCTTTGGAAGAAATGGACCGGATCTGGAACGAAGCAAAATCGAAAGGGTTATAAAAACAAAAGGGGAACCGACATCACGTCGCCACCCCTCCCTTAACTTAAACGCCAAAACTAAATCTAAACAAAAAACACAAATAATGATAATATTTTATTTCTTTCTATTCTCTTCTTTTCTATCATCTCCTCCTCTCATAAATTCCCGCGCAAACTTTCCTTCCGCACGTTTATATCTATAAAGTTTCTTTGGAGACAATATCTTTTTAAACTTTTCATAATACTCCTTTTCCAACTGTGCCTGCCTTATGTTCACGCTCACACACTCATCAATCACCTTCAGGTAATCAGCATCGGTTGCATTTTCATTATGCTTTAAATCTTTGGATAGTTTACGACATTCACGACCGGCCTCAAACATCTTTTCTTGCAGTTCGTTACAAAGAGGTATAAATGATGCTGCCTCTTCCGGGGTTAACCCCATCTCTGCCGTAATAAAAGCATTCTTCTTAGCAAAGAACGCTTCTCTATCAAAATTGCGATGCTGTTTCCCACTTTGAGCGTGAGCACTGAATGAGAACACAACTGAACACGCCACAAATGTAATAAAAAATATTTTATTCATACAAGCATTCTTTCAAAAATATTTTGTCAAACTTCATTTTTTTTCAATTTATTCGGTTTCCCCTATTTCTTCTGCCAATATATAACCGGCATATTGCTCTTCCAGGTACTCCAAGTATTCTTCATCCTCGGCCGCTTGCAAAGCAGAAACTGAGGCTGGAGACACTTCTGTTTTTACGAGTAGCGAGTCGGTTTTCGCCGCTTTATCTTCGGGTCCGACCAAAACTTTAAAAAACAACCCCAATCCGGCAAAAACGGCTGCCATATATAACCAGGGACGAACACGATCCATCAAGGAAACCTTTTTCACCTCCTCTTCAGGCTCTCTTTCGGGAAGCTGACTCATAATGTTTGCCGTCAATCCCTCCATATACCCCTCAGGTACAGTAAAAGGATTTTTCCCTTTAAGACGGTCCAGATTGTTTTGTTCTGTTTTCATATCATCTCTCTTTTATGTTCTTTTGACAAATGGTAACACGAAAGGTTTAAATGTCTTTTGTTAAAAACTCCTCTACTTTCTTCACCGCATGATGATAGGAAGCTTTTAAAGCGCCTACGGAAGTTCCGAAAATCTCAGACATATCTTCATATTTCATATCGTCAAAATATTTCATATTAAAAACGGCACGCTGTTTCTCCGGCAATGTCAGGATGGCTTTCTGCAGTTTCATCTGTGCGGCATCCCCGTCGAAATATTCGTCTCCTTTCAGGCACTCCAGCAAAAACACGTCCGTATCGTCAATCGAGACATTGTTCTGCATACGCAGGCGGTTCAGAAAGGTTATACATTCGTTTATCGCAATCTTATACAACCAAGTCGACAACTTCGCCTCTCCCCGAAAATAGTCGATATTCGTCCAGGCTTTCAGGAATGTATTCTGCAATAAGTCGTTGGCATCGTCATGGTCCAACACCATCTTTCGTATCTGCCAATACAACTTCTCCCCGTAGAAATTGACAACCTGCGCGAAGGCATCACGTTGATGCGCCGGATCACGTAATTGTTTTATTATCTCTTCCTCTATATATTGTTGCATTCCTACTCACTAATTTGGGGTAAATATAAGAAAATAATCATTATCTCCTTCCGTCCCCCTTCTATAAGAGACGGAAATAATGGTTCAAAGTTTAATCGAACCTCATAAGGGAATATAAAAAAAGCGGACAACTATATAAGTCATCCGCTTTGAAGTGCCCAGAACAGGACTCGAACCTGCATGCCTCTCGACACACGCACCTGAAACGTGCGCGTCTACCAATTCCGCCACCTGGGCAATTCAGCACTTTTCAGTGAAGCAATCTCTCTTGATTGCGGTTGCAAAGGTAGCAACTTTTTTGAAACTGCCAAACTGTAACCATACTTTTTACGCAAAAAAACGGCCACCTCCCTTTCGGGAAGCAGCCGTTTCAGATTTTATGCTTATGGGAAGAATTACATCATACCGCCCATGCCACCCATACCCGGGTTCATGGCAGGAGCTGCCGGAGCTTCTTCTTTCTTTTCAGCGATCACACATTCCGTAGTCAGGAACATACCAGCAATAGAAGCGGCATTTTCCAAAGCTACACGTGTTACCTTAGCAGGGTCGATTACACCGGCTGCACACAAGTTTTCATACTTGTCTGTACGGGCATTGTAACCGAAGTCACCCTTACCTTCTTTTACTTTCTGAACAACTACCGCACCTTCTTTACCCGCGTTGGCAACGATCTGGCGCAACGGTTCTTCAATAGCACGTTTAACGATTTCGATACCGGTTGTTTCGTCTTCGTTTTCACCCTTCAGACCTTCCAGTGCTTCGATAGCACGGATATAAGCAACACCACCACCAGGAACCGTACCTTCTTCGATAGCGGCGCGAGTTGCATGCAGGGCATCGTCAACACGGTCTTTCTTTTCTTTCATTTCAACTTCAGAAGGAGCACCTACATACAATACGGCAACACCACCGGCCATCTTAGCCAGACGTTCCTGCAGTTTTTCTTTATCGTAGTCGGAAGTCGTATTTTCGATCTGAGTCTTGATCTGGCCGATACGAGCCTGGATAGCATCCTTATCGCCTGCTCCGTTTACGATAGTAGTCGTGTCTTTGTCTACCGTAACCTTTTCAGCCGTACCCAGCATATCCATAGTAGCACCTTCCAGCTTTAAGCCTTTTTCTTCGGAGATCACAACGCCACCTGTCAGGACAGCGATATCTTCCAGCATAGCTTTACGACGGTCGCCGAAGCCCGGAGCCTTGACAGCACAGATCTTCAAAGAACCACGCAGACGGTTTACAACCAAAGTTGCCAATGCTTCGCTATCGATATCTTCAGCGATGATCAACAAAGGACGACCGCTCTGAACTGCCGGTTCAAGAATAGGCAGCAAGTCTTTCAATACAGAGATCTTCTTGTCGTAGATCAGGATATACGGATTTTCCATCTCGCATTCCATCTTTTCCGTGTTGGTTACGAAATACGGAGAGATATAACCACGGTCGAACTGCATACCTTCTACCACGTCTACTGTTGTTTCCGTGCCTTTAGCTTCTTCTACAGTGATAACACCTTCAGTTTTTACTCTCTGCATAGCTTCAGCGATCAGTTTACCGATAGCTTCGTCACCGTTAGCAGAAATCTTGGCAACATGCTCGATCTTTTCGAACTGGTCACCAACAGCTTCAGACTGGGCAGCGATGCTTTCTACGACTTTAGCCACCGCTTTGTCGATACCACGTTTCAAGTCCATAGGGTTGGCACCCGCCGTTACATTCTTCAGACCGACACCGATAATAGACTGTGCCAGAACTGTTGCAGTTGTCGTACCGTCACCGGCATTGTCGTTAGTCTTGGAAGCAACTTCCTTAACCAGCTGAGCACCCATGTTTTCAAACGGGCAAGCAACTTCAACTTCTTTAGCTACCGTTACACCGTCTTTTGTAATGTGCGGAGCACCGAATTTCTTTTCGATGATCACATTACGTCCCTTCGGACCCAGTGTTACTTTTACTGCGTTAGCCAATTCATCCACACCTTTCTTCAGAAGGTCGCGGGCATCCATATCGTATTTAATTTCTTTTGCCATGATTTCTATCGTTTTATATAAATGTATAAATATTTCTTAATTGTCAATTATCCACTATCAATTGTCAATTGTTTAGATAATAGCCAAAATATCAGACTGACGCATGATAAGATATTTTTCACCGTCCAGTTCGATTTCCGTACCTGCATACTTGCCGTACAGTACAGTGTCGCCATTCTTTACAACCATTTCTTCATCCTTTGTTCCGTTACCTACGGCGACAACTTCACCTTTTAAAGGTTTTTCTTTTGCTGAATCGGGAATAATGATTCCGCCAAGTGTCTTTTCTTCTGCTGCAGCAGGCTTAATCAGCACTCTGTCTGCTAATGGTCTAATGTTCATCGTTGTATATTTTTTAGTTGTTAATAATATTACGTTAATCTTGTGCTTTCTTATCGCACATAAACGTCTATGCGAATACTGTGCCAAAACTGTTGTCAGGAAAAAGACTGACAATTTTGCATTTTAGAAAGACAGACAATGCAAATATATCTGACAGGATGACCATCCTGTTACAAAAAAACTTCCCCATTACAACAAGAAAATGAATGGGGAAGTTCAATTATCAGTCTATTTATAGTAGAAACGGGTGTGCCTAAAGGCACAAAATTGAAATTGCAGCTAGAATCTTTCGATCAGTTCTTCTAATGTGACAAGAGACTGTTCGCCTGTCAACATGTTTTTCAGATTGATCTTGCCTTCATTTATTTCGTTTTCACCGACAATCGCCACAAACGGGATCTTTTTTGTATCGGCATATCCCATCTGCTTCTTCATTTTGGCTGATTCAGGATACAACTCCGTACGGATACCGGCGGCACGCACTTTCGAGATCAGAGGCAATAAATAGTTTTCTTCCTTCTCGCCGAAATTCACGAACAACAGTTGCGTGGTCTTCAAAGAATCAACTGGATAAAGTTCCAACTGATTTAGAACATCGAAAATACGATCGGCACCGAAGGAAATTCCGACACCTGACATACCGTCCATACCAAACACACCGGTCAAATTGTCATAGCGTCCGCCCCCCGTGATACTTCCGATCTGGACATCCAACGCTTTCACTTCGAAGATAGCACCCGTATAGTAGTTCAGACCGCGTGCCAACGTCAGATCCAGTTCCAAATCAGCTGTCAGCTCTAACTTCTCGATGCGGTCCAGGATAAATTCCATCTCGGCAATACCTTTCATCGCTATTTCCGATGCTGCCAGTTCCTTTTTCAAAACAGCCAGCTTTTCACGATTCGTACCTTTCAGCATAATGATCGGCTGCAAACGGGCTATCGCACCTTCAGACAATTCTTTAGAACGCAATTCATCATTTACATTATCCAGACCGATCTTATCCAGTTTATCTATAGCGACCGTAATATCGACAATCTTATCGGCTTCACCGATTATCTCGGCAATGCCGGAAAGAATCTTACGGTTGTTCATCTTGATACAGACACGGATTCCGAAACGGCGGAATACCTCATCCATAATCTGGATCAGCTCGACTTCATTTACCAACGAATCGGAACCTACCACATCTCCATCACATTGGTAAAACTCACGGTAACGACCTTTCTGCGGACGATCGGCACGCCATACCGGCTGTATCTGGTAACGCTTGAATGGGAAAGCGATATCATTACGGTGCTGTACCACATAACGGGCAAAAGGAACCGTCAGATCATAACGCAAACCCTTCTCGCAAGCTTTCATTCCGAATCTTACGGCATTGCGCTCCGACAGTTCTTCATCCGTTATTCCGGAAAAGCAATCGCCGGAATTTAATATTTTGAAAAGCAACTTATCGCCTTCTTCTCCATACTTGCCCATCAGCGTAGACAGGTTTTCCATAGCCGGCGTTTCGATCTGCTGAAATCCGTACAGATGATATACTTCGCGGATAGTATTGAATATATAATTACGCTTCGCCATTTCTTCTGGCGAAAAATCTCTTGTTCCTTTAGGGATAGACGGCTTTTGCATGATTCACTAATTTATATTATTTAGGCTGCAAAGGTAATGCTTCCTGTTTAATCCCGGCTTCTTCCCCCCAGGAAAATCATGATATAATATAATAATGTAGCAAGCGAACCCAAGGCAGCAACTACATACGTGTAAGCAGCAGAACGCAAAGCATCTTCAGCCTTGTCATGCGTATAGACATTTGTGATGCCGGCATTGCTCAACCAGACCAAAGCCCGCTGGCTGGCATTGATCTCGACCGGTAGTGTAATGAAACTGAATAAAGTCGTCGATGCAAAAAGAATAATACCAAACAGCATCAACTGGGGAAACGTATTAATCAACAGCATACCACCCAACAGCACCCATGTCATAATGTTGGAAGCAAAGCTGACGACCGGAACCAAAGCCGAACGCATCCGAAGAGGCGCATAAGCCGTAGCATGCTGGACAGCGTGTCCGCATTCATGAGCTGCAACGGCTGCGGCAGCAATACTGTTACTGTAATAAACCGATTCACTCAGATTGACGGTCTGGTTTGCCGGATTATAATGATCCGTCAAATGTCCGGGAGTGGAAATCACCTTTACGTCATAAATCCCGTTATCATGCAACATCTTTTCAGCCACATCCTTTCCTGTCATACCATTCGGCATAGGAATCTTGGAATATTTTTCAAACTTGTTCTGGAGTCTGGAAGAAACCAACCAGCTAAGAAGGGCAAAACCGATAAATATAATCCAATACATGCTCATATTTTTCTAATTTATAATAGTTATACTAAATCATAAACGACAAAAAGTCTGCCAAAAATAAAAATGGCAGGAGATCATCCTTCCGGGATGTGGTCTTCTGCCATTTTGTATTATTTTCAGGTTTTATTCTTCGGTATATCTGACAATTGTTTGCTCACGGTCAGGACCGACAGATACAATCTTGATCGGAACTTCCAGCTCTTCTTCCAAGAAAGAGATGTAAGCATTGAACTCTTCGGGAAATTCGTCTTCACTTTGCATTTTCGTCATATCGACATTCCAACCCGGCATTTCCACATATACGGGTTCGATGCCTTCATTGATTTCAAACGGAAACTCTGTTGTTTCTTCGCCATTGACTTTATAAGCAATGCAAGCCTTTACTGTTTCGAAGCCATCCAGCACATCGCTCTTCATCATGATCAGTTTCGTCACACCGTTGATCATGATCGCATATTTCAGCGCAACCAAGTCAATCCAGCCACAACGGCGTTCGCGCCCAGTTACAGCACCATATTCATGTCCGATCTGACGGATCTTGCTACCTGTTTCATCAAACAGCTCTGTCGGAAACGGACCGCTACCGACACGTGTACAATAAGCTTTGAAGATACCATACACTTCACCGATGTTACGCGGGGAAACCCCCAAACCTGTACAGCAACCTGCACAAATCGTATTGGAAGAAGTCACAAACGGATAAGAACCGAAATCAATATCCAGCATCGTGCCCTGTGCACCTTCGGCCAAAACAGACTTACCTTCTTTCAAATAGTTATTAATCACATGTTCGCTGTCGATCAAACGAAACTGTTTCAAATAATCCAAAGCCTTGAACCACTGTGCCTCCAATTCAGTAATATCATATTCATAATTCAGAGAACGCAGAATCGCTTCATGTCTTGCTTTTGCAGCTGCATACTTTTCATCGAAATTATGCAACAGGTCGCCTACGCGCAGACCGTTACGGCTGATCTTATCCGTATAAGTCGGACCGATACCTTTACCGGTCGTACCGATTTTGCCTGACCCTTTCGCAGCTTCGTAAGCAGCATCCAATATACGGTGAGTAGGCAAGATCAAATGAGCTTTCTTAGAGATACACAGTTGTTTGGTCAGGTCGTGCCCGCTGGCAGCAAGCGCTTCCGCTTCCTGTTGGAACAACAACGGATCCAGTACGACACCGTTACCGATAACGTTTACCTTACCCCCTTGGAAAATACCAGAAGGGATGGAACGTAATACATACTTTTCACCGTTAAATTCCAAAGTATGTCCAGCATTGGGACCTCCCTGAAAACGAGTTATCACATCGTAATTCGGAGTCAAAACGTCAACAACTTTTCCTTTGCCTTCGTCACCCCACTGCAATCCTAATAGAACGTCAACTTTCATCGTTTATATATTATATAGATGTTAATATTCTTACTTCTTCCGCTGAAGCCGGTACTTACATTTGCTACATAAGCCATAAATGTAAAGCGCATGATATTCCGGAGTGAAACGCGATATCTTCAACGCTCCGACATCTTTCTTCAGTGTTGCATCCTTCTGCTCTCTGATTGCCCCGCATTTCATACAGATCAGATGCAAGTGTGTCTCCGCCAGCATCCGTAATTCATACTGTACAGCCTGGGCCGTCAGCTGATGGCGCACAATCAAGCCGCTGTCTACCAAAACATCGACCGTGTTATAAACAGTAGCCCGACTGACATGAAAATTCATTTCCTCCAGTTTCTGATGAAGCAAACACATATCAAAATGACCGGGGAAACTGCATATACACTCCAATATGGCATATCGTTCCTCCGTCTTTCGTAGTTTTTTCTCAGCAAGATACCTGGTGAACAAGTCTTGCATCTCTGTGTACTTTTTTGCATCCATCTTCAAGTTGCGACTCCACGCGACCGACAAAGTTAGCGCATTTATTTTAAACGCAAAGCCTTAACGGCAATATTCAAAGATAACCGTACCATTTTTTTACATACATAGAGTGTTTCCGTGAATATTATATCCGTAAACATTCATAGTTTAGCAACAATACGATTGAATTTACTTTGGCCGAGGGACAAAAATGAACTGATCCTTAAATATTATAATCTGATTCTGGACACAAGACTAAATCCAGTCCATTTCCAATAAAATCACTTATAACAAATTAAATCTTAAATATTTCAAAGAACCTCTATGTTTTCTAGTGGACACCAATGTTTTCTTCCAATTTATGAATCTCCATTGCGGCAAAAAGAACAGCAAAAAGACCATGCGTATCATCCTCATAAAAAGGACGATTTATATAATAATTCACATCGTCTGTACACATAGTTCCATAACAAATATTATAAACAGTTCCGTTTCTATCAATCTGCGTTTTTATTGCATTCCAAGCTTTTTCCACTACTGGTTGATAAATCTTACGATCCAGCCATTTTTCACGAACACCTCTGGCCATAGCCATTACAAAAATTGCTGTTCCAGAAACTTCATCACGTGATTCCGGATAATCCACGACATTCGGCCAAAAGCCACGTTTATTCTGATAACGAATCAAAGACTTGGCATGTTTACGAAAATGTTTTAATATCTTCCTATAGTGGGGATGATTTTCAGGCAAATACAATAATGCTTCACTCATAGCCCACATTCCCCAACCATTTGCACGAGACCAATGAGGCATCTTTTTATCACTATCAGAATAACAAGCATGTACATATAAATCAGCAGTCTCATCCCAAACAATCTTATTGAAGTCTAATATTTGGTCAGCAGCATCATTAAAATAATACTCCCGATCTGCATCTGTATTTGAAAATAAAGCTGCTTGAATCAAAAAAGGAATCCCCATAAACATATCATCTACCCAAGTTGTATATTTTTGAGGTGTCACACGAGTAAAAAGACTGTAACCGGGCAAACGAATCTGTTTTTCTTTAGCATAAACCAACATACTATCAATAAACGAAAGATATTCAGCCCGATTTACAAAAGAGACTTCCTTCCGCAAGCGATAAATAAAAGGGAGAGACGGAGCCAATTTAAAATCGAGTAATGGGGTATTAGTAAGTAGTCCGTTCGGCACATTATCTTTCCCCAATACATTCTTTTCATATGAAATAAAAGGTACACTTCTCAACTGAAAATCACAAAACTCATCAGCATATTTACCATACCTCGTTTTTCCGGTCATCTCTGATAAAACCTTCATAGCCCAAGCCAAACCTCCATTATGGTAATTCCAATGATAGTTAGTACCCCAAGGCTTGGAATCAATCAAATTTCCTATTATATCAATTTTAGGTATTGTCCAAGTAACCGATCCTTTTAAACCGGCATACATAAATCCGAACTCTTGATTTTTCTCAGGAGGATATATGGAGCTTAACCCTTTTTCGCCTGAAAAAGGGCCGATTATCAACCAGTTTGTTACAGAAGCAATCGATTTATCCACCTGTTCCATCCGATTCAACCCAATTTCAGGATAATCTTGTTCTTCAACCACAGCTCCTTTCATAGTAGGAGGTTGCAAATAAACCTGCCATTTTTCACTTCTGCCAACTGATTTGATGAGAAGAGAATTTATCCCTTTTTTCAACTTCAATGCGACACGAAAAGGCAACTCTATGCTACGCTCTTCATATAAAAACTCCAATTCACGACACCCATCTTTCCGATACACCTCCTGTCCATTTAACCAAATCATACAAGCATCATTATGACCTAGTTGGACAATAAACTCCCTATCCTCCAGAGCGGTTAATTGCGTATACGCATATGCAACAGCCGGTCTTCCAACCGCGTAATTACGACCAAAATCAACTTTCTGAATACCATTAAATATATTACTGTTACTTTCCAGTTCCAACTTATAAGCAAATGGTGTTTCCTTCACCAATTTATCTCCAATCAAACAAGCCACATCCAAGGCACGCATAGAAGGATCTATTTTTTCCTTCGAAACACATGGAATGCTCAAACTTATAAATAGTAAAAAAAGAACCAATCTTACTGTCATCATACATTTCACAATTGTTTTGCTAAAACTTAAAACATAAAAATATTCCATCAATTTGAATACCAAATCATATAACTTGAAACAGAAACCGGCCGATTATCAGAAACTGTTCCGTAAAACTCAACAGCATTTTTTCCTAAATTTTGAAGAGGAATTAAAACCTCATAGTGATTATTCTTTACACATTTAGCTGATACAGTTACCCATTTACGCTTAGTCGGAACTTCTCCTACAAAAGCATAATTAACCGTTGCCTGCCTTATCGGAGTATCGCTATCAACGACAAATGATACACAGACAAAGGATGTTCCTCTTTTTTCAGCCTTGATTGTCTTGATCTTAGGGAATCGTTTTCCATGTCCTTTCAAATAATAATCAAAATAAACTTCTTCCATTTCTGTCCAACCCGGTGAGTTTTCCTTCTTGTTTTCCGTCCCCCCCGGTAAGTCTATTTTATGACTGACATTTTGTGAGAAAACATGGTTAACGGGAGCCGAAATATGCTGAAGTGTATTTTTTACAGCTTGGGGATAAAACCAATTATCATTTGTTGCCGCTGCTATAAAAAACGGATTTTGAATACAATGAGCCCGCCTACCGGCATCCAGCCATCTCAACCAAGTTGCTTTATGGAAAGGATCCATTGTATCTAACTCTTTCAAAAATACCGTACTTGCATCATAAAATCCGGAACCAAAAACAGAAAAAGAGGCAGCCACAGAAGAACCGGCAAGCCCAGAAATCATAGTTGTCAAATATCCCCCCCATGAAATTCCAACAACACCGATTTTATCAGGAATAACATCCGGTTGCTCTTTTAACAAATAAAGACCTTGTAAAGAGGCTAAAACTGCATCAAAAATTGTACTTGAAGTAATATCCGGCTTAACAATAAAACGATTCTCACCATACTTCAAATTATCCCATGGTCCCTTACTATTCGGGGTATTATCAGTATTGGTAACTCCCGGTTCATCCACCGTTACCACCACATATCCCTTGGTTGCCCATTTTTTTGCTTTTTCCACTTCTGCAGCCCCCCCGCCTCCATGTAATACCAACAATCCGGGATAACGGCCGGGACGTTTCGGACGGGCAATGGCAGCAAAGATTTTTGTCGAATCTATCCCTGTATTTGTTTTATACTCACGAGAATTAAATACCACTTTATCAATAATCACCCCATTTTGTACTTCTGAACCTAAATGCATATGCAAAGACGGAGATTTCCCCAAATAGGGAGCAAAAGGATCTACCTCTTTTACATCCGATGTCTTAAATAGTCGAACTAAATTTCCATCTTCTATAATAATATTGGTCAATCGACCTACATTTTGATCTATAGGATCTTTAATTACAGTCTGCGTAACCCCTCGTTCGCTAAGCCGATAAGCATAATCCATATTAATGGATGTATTTCCATCAAATACTGTTCCAACAATACCCTTCACATGATTTAAAGCATCCATTGTCGTAGAGCGAACTTCATTCCAATAGCCTTCTCCGGGAATAAACGAACTCACATTCGGACGAGAAGAAATAATCGTATTCCGACGAAATTCAATTCCCAAACTACCAATACCGGTCAAAGTGTCATTTTTTTGAATTGCCAACACAGAGCAGATTGCTGCTGGTCGTTTTTTACCGGTTCTTATAACCGTATTTCCTTCCACAACTGCATTCCACATCAAATTATAACGACCAACCTCAACCCGCTGATCTGATCGCAAATAAATTCCCTCTGAATTATTCAACTGATTTTCAACAACTGCAATATCAGTTCCTCCACAATAAAACCAAATACCACGATTATTTTCCTTCAAAATATTACCCTTCACCAACCAGTCTTCTGCAGACCAATTTGTAACAACATAATTACTACTTTCATCAGGAATCACCGCCCAAGGTCTTTCGATCCAAATAGTATGCTTATCATTCTTCTTTATCCGTCTCCACTGTCCGGCACCTTTCCCTTTTATAATAGCGACAACGGAACAAGTCGAAAGATCAGAAGTACGAAGTTGATTCCAATTTTGTGTCCTATCTGTCACTGAAAATTCAGAAGCCTCTTCCACTCTCCCTAACGATTGACCTATAGGATTGCCTCCTTGGCTCAAAATTGTTTCCCCCATATTACGATCCACAATAGAATCCCCCTCCACATCCAATAGGTTATTCATCACAACCATATCTTTTGAAAAGTCAATATTAAAACCTCCTGTTTCTCCCTTAAAAGCCTGCAAATCACCCATTCGGGTAATATGATTATTTTCTATAATCCCATTAAAACTATTACTGAAGCCAAAACGTCCGGCACTGTAAAATACACGATTATTACGGATCACAAAATTAGTAGATCCATCGCAATGCCACATCCAAGGCCAAGTTATATTTGCATAACTTCTGAAATTACAGTTTGCAATTAACATCTTATCCACATATCCCCATGAAATACCCCATGCAACAGACAAATCAAAATGACAATTAACTGCAAAAAAACAAGAACCGGAAGCCCCTTTCGCCTTATTTAACGGACAAATCGTTTTCATACTATGCCGCCACAGTCCGGATTCATTTACATTCTGAACTTTTAAATCGGACAATCCACTCAACTTTGTATGCAAAGGCCATAAAAGAGCGACTCCCTCATTGGTATAATCCGGCCATCCTCCAACTCCAATCGGATCGGGATAAGAAGGAGGAATACCAAAACCATACTGAATAACGGTCCGCTCAGGTCCCTCACCTTTCAACACAACGTTAGAGCGCATAACAAGTCCGCAGCCTTTATCGAAAACCAACTTATAAGTCCCGGCTGGTAAATAGACTACTCCTCCCCCTGCTGCATGAGCCTTATCTATTGCTTCTTGTAGTGAAATGCGATCATTAGATATACCATCTCCTTTTGCCAAATGTTTTAATCGAGAATCTGTTCGCACATTATAGACATTTTTATAAAAAACAAAATCACTACCCCAAGGTACTTGTAAAGAAAAAGGATCTTCGCTTTTTTCACGGACAAACAAACTTTCTTCCGCCAAAGAATTTCCATAAGCACCTCCGGCTCCATTATTCACCATTACTTGATAGTGAGTTCCTGTTTTTAAATTCAGAGGAGCTTGAACCGTCAACACATAAGGTTCGGCCTTCACCACAACAGCCTGATGCTGCAGCTTCGAATTCGGATGGATAAAAGTCACAATAGGTTCACATCCCGGTAATGACAAATTTCTACCAAAAACACGAAACACATAACCCGGCATTATTTCTTCAAATTCCATAGTCACCGCTCTGCTTCTGTTTAAAAAAAACGGTTCACTATACAACTCTCCTTCTTTAACCCAAACAGCCACTAATACATTTTTCCTGCAACTCATGTCTGATGGAAAAATGCCAGTCACACAACCTTCATCCGCACTAATCATTTTAATCGGAAAAGAAGGGGATAATGAATTTTCATTACCATTAACAACTGTTCCCCATAATTCAACATTTTTACTCCACCCACTTCCCTGAACATTAAACGCTTCACCTGGAAGAGCAGCTTCATTATGATTAAAAACCATTGGTTTTTGCTGGGCATATATTCCGTCCAAAACAGAAAGCAGCAACAACAATAAAAAATTAATCTTATACATATTTTATTTTACATAATAAATACGACAATAACACAAAAATCATTCCGTAAACACCACTCTAAAAATTATTCCTTTCACCAAAAGAAACCCACCATCAGTCTAAAGAAATCATTTTTTACCATTAACCAAGCCCCTAACGTAAAATAGAACTTTTTTTCGCTCATCATCTGTTCCGATTTTGTTTTGTTTCTCTCGCAAAAACCAACAGACTTTCCAAACAGTAGTATCTTTGGGAGATAAAGAAACGTACTCTCCTTGAATTTCTAATTCCATATAAGTTCTATCCTTATGAATATACAATTCCACCTCCGTTTCTCCTGGGGCCTCTTGCTCATAGCCAATATCTGGATATTGTTTGATAAACAATAAGTTATTTGTCTGATGAGCCAACCATCCTTCCTTCCCATTATAAAATAGTTTCTGATGATCGTTAACCAGTAACGGATCAAAATAAAACCAAACTATACCTTCATGCTTAATAATATTCAATTTAGACAGTCTCTTCCCTCCGACTGGTCCTTCAGGAAAAAAAGTAATCCCCCCGGTCGGCACACGGGTCACTTCCCAGGGAGCATACTTTAAGATTACATCGGATTCATTTATAAGTTTATATTCAATGACAAATGACGTATCTTCAACTACCGGATGAATCGTTTTTTCAATCTTACATTTCATTAAATCGTCAACCTCACTACTCAACATCAATGAATTGTTTTCAATCCGTACCGAATATCTGCCACGATCCAAAATAGCTGGTGGAGGCCACCCCCAATTCTGAGGACTTAACCAAAGAGTTGAACCATAATTGATAGGATTTATACTATCTTGCAACAACAATTCATGCCGATTACTCTTCAATGACACAATCCGTCCCCCACAACCTGCATCAATCAACATTTTTTGTCCATTCAAGACTATCTCATAATACGATTCCGAAAGTTTCTCTATTGAAACTTGAGAAAACATATTGAGAGTATGACCAAACAAAAATAATATCAAACCTATCCGTTTCATAAAACTATTTCAAAGGTGGTTGATGCACTTCTATTGCCTCAATAGGAACAAGGCCATCACCAATCGGGACTATTTCCAATGTATGGGCAGAATTAGTCAACCCTTGAACAATTGTTGTCTTGTAAACTACTTTTTCATCCTCAATTATAGGAGATTTATAAATATCCACAAAAAGAGGCTCTACTTTCCAAGTCGCCTCAAAGCCCGGCTTGGTGACATTTTTAAAGACTGCTTTAATTTTAGCAAACATAAAATCCTCCATTTGAATTACAACTCTCCCTGATTTTGAAACAAAAGAACGGTCACTGGTTCCGGAACCGTCAAAACCTGTTTTAGAGCCATACACATCGAATGACCAAACTGTTGAATCAGAATTTACTGCCGTCACTTTCAACGTCCAGGTTTCCGGGATCAAAGCTGATTTATGTTCAATTCGACGAACAAGAGGGAACCAAGTTCCGGGTCCTGCACTCGGCCGAGTAATTGTATATAATGATTTATTTTGAGAAACAGGTTTACCGTCAATAAAAATACGTGCAGATCCCTTCTTCTTCCCTGCCGGCAGTATTCCCGCGACAATGTCTACCCGACTGCCCTCAAAATCCAAACGCAACTTTCCTTTTTCTCCACAAGCAACCCCATTTTCTATTTTCCAAGGTTCGCCGACAAATCGAATCGGATTATCAGCATTTACATCTGACGCCGTATTCACATAATAACTACGTACCATTTTATACCAATCGCTTGGATATAAGGTGTTCACTTGTATATGACGGCCTATCAACTGAGCCATCAACCAATTTCCATTTCGATTAGGATGTGTGTTATCCCGTAAAAGATCTTTCACCTGTAAATTATTTTCCGTCAAATATCGACTCCAATTTCGAGTCACATTCACCAATTCACAATTATATTTATTCGCTATAAATTGCAAATAATTATATGAAGAAGGATTATACTTGATCACATCCTGACTTCCATTAATATGATGATTCATTAAAATAATATCAGCTGTAGTATATTTACGAACATTACTAAAAAAGGTTTCCAATTCTCCATGTTTTTCACCTCCGTAAACATGAAATATTATCAAATCAGGACAAGCACGATAAACATCATGAACCGCAGGCCTTATCAACTGTTCACCACCAAACCCTCCGATAGAACGATTTTCAACCCGTATATTCGCATACGGAAATTTTTGTTCTAAATATTCCCGTATATTATCTGTAAAACTTTTACTACCTGTGATAGACTGACCATAAATCAATACAAAAACAGGTTGTCTTCGTTCAGGGCTGCTTGTCGCTAATAAAGTAGATGAACGCATTAAACGGGCACCGAATAAATTCTCATTTTCCTCCGCAGCCAACAAAGGCATATTTATTTTAGGAGGATTGTTTTGTTCATACTTTTTTAATTGTTGCAACTCTGCTTGTTCCTGAGATAATGCTTTTTGAGCATTAACATTACTCCCCCCCCATAACAAACCACAAAGAATTCCATAAAATACTTTTTTCATATTCATATTTATTTTATATCCGTAACTATATATTTTGCTCCTATTTTTTGCTTTTCGTCGATCAAATCAAGTATAGGATTCGATACATTTTCCATCTGATTTTTTTTTATTATTACATGATGAGTTTCCTTTCCTATAATAAAAGCATTATCAGTATTGATCGCGTTATTATATTCCCAAATACTTCCTAAAATACCCGGTACATTCACTCCGACCTTTGAATTTCCAGCAGCTTGTTCTCCCATATAATTCAAAAAGCCTTCTGCCTTAATCGGACTGCTCGTCACATTTGGAATATAAGCTTTCACCGTATTCCGACGAACAACCAACCCCAATGTTCCAATGCCAAATAAATCTTGATCCTTTTCCACTGCTAATAACAAACTTACAAAAGCAGCCCTTCTTCCATCCGTATCTACACACTGATTTCCCGAAACGACCGTATTCCATAAGAGGTTATATCTTTTTTTAGCCATCCTCTGGTCTGCTCTTAAATAAATTCCACTTGAATTGGTAAGTTTATTTCCAACGATAGCTATATCATTACCTCCACAATACATCATAATTCCCTGATGATTGTCTTTCAGCACATTATCTTTCACTAACAACTGATAAGCAGACCATTGGTTAATAATATAATGGCTCCCTTTGTCCGGAATCACATCCCATGGTCTATCCACTGTCAAAACAGTATCATTATTATGAATAATTGTACGCCACTGACCGGCACCTTTTCCAGAGACAATTGCTATCATATAATTTGTGGGATGAACAGCATACTGCCAGGCAGTACTTACTCGGTCTGTAAAATCCTGCCACTCTTGTTTGCTATCCTTTATTGTTATAGCTGTAGCTTCACTAACTGTTCCCAACGTCATCTGATTGGGATCACCGCCTTGACTTAAGATTGTTTCTCCTTGATTGCGAGCGAGTATTGGATGCCCTTTAACCAAAAAGGAATTATTTAAAATTATCATATCAGTAACATAATCCATATTCAATCCACCAGTTTCTCCCTTAGCTTGATAATCTCCATTACGGACAAAAACATTATTTTCAAAAAGGGCATGATGACATCCATTCACTCCAAATCTCCCCGCATTATAAAAATAATGATTATCACGGACAACCATATTATATGAATTTTTAAAATCCCATGGCCAAGTACGTGTTGGGGCATTTATACCTCTCACATCAACCGTTATGCTTTTAAAATCAGAATTAGATACCAATAGTTTATCTATATTCACCAAAGTCAATCCCCACCCATTACTAAAATCAAAATAGCAATTCTTAACAAAGACCTTTTCACCTCCTTCCGGCATATTTTTTACCGTATGCAGAAAATGACCACACTCATTCACATTTACAAATGACAAATCAGACAGTCCGCATGTTGAAATAAATCCCGGAAAAACCAACCCCATTCCTTCCAAACGACAATCCGGCCAACCCAACGGCCAACCATACTTTCCCTTAACTCGTTCAGTGGAAAAAGGTTTACCATATCCATACTTTATAATCGTTTTTTCTTTTCCTGCACCACGTAAAACGACACGCGATTGCATCAATATTCCACACCCAGATTCATATTCAATTTTATAACTTCCTGCCGGTAAATAAACAACACCACCACCTTGAGAAGCAGCCATGTCTATAGCCATTTGAATAGCCTTTTGATCATTTGTCACTCCATCCCCCATTGCTTTTAACTGCAAACGTTTATCAGTCTTCACATTGTAAACATTTTTCGCAAAATCAAAATCGCCTCCCCAAGGCACTTCCAACCTTAATAAATCATCTTTCTTTTCACGCACAAAAATAGATTCCTCAAACACAGATTCCCCCATTTTTCCTCCAGCTCCATTATTCACATAAAGTTTATAACTTTCACCTACTTTCAAGTTTTCAGGAGTCGTCAACTCAGCAATATTATCATCAACGCTTTTCATCGTGACATTATACGAAACACCGAATTTATCAACCAGCCGAGCCATAGGATTAAAATCGCCAATCTTCATATTACTTCCAAAAACTCTAAACCTACATCCTGGCATAATTTCGTCAAATTCTGCTGTTTTAACGCGGGCCTTATTAATAAAAACAGGAGGACTCCATATATCATTATTTACGACCCAAATAGCATAAATCCCGGTCTGCTCTCCTTCAGGAATCTGTACTGCAATATAAATATCAGACTGAGTTAATGCCATTAACTCCTTAGAAGGCTTAACTTCTGTTCCTTCATTATTCAATAAAGCATACCAGATTTTTGATTTTTCACAAAATCCATATCCCTGCAAACCGATGGTTTCACCTGGTTCAGCAGATTCTGTATAATTAAAAATAAAAGGAACTTCATCCCCCTTTACAGAACAAATCACCAATAAATTTATTATGAAAAACAATTTCATTAATCTAAACAGTCTCATACTTTCATATTTTATTCAGGATATGTTAATATTTTCATTTTTTCTTCTATAAATGGATTATACTCTATATACCCATTTTCTTGACTTTCAGGATCACGCTTAAATTTATCACCGGGTACAGGATCCCAATTCAAAAAACAATCAGGGTCGGTATTCAAAATAATACTTTTATCACTTTCTTTATTTCCATTTTTTGCCGTTACACAAAATTCATAGATTTCTCTATCTGGGAATTCCATTCTAAACCGTCGTGTACTACCTCTATACACACAATCAAAATGATCAGCACCACGCTTCCGACAATAAAGCGCATATTGATCAGCACCCAGCACCTGTCCCCAAGTGACTTCTAATACTCCTTTCACCAATGTCAACCTTAATCCCTCTGGAGCATGAGCCTTTTCTTTAGAAAAATAGATTGGATAATCACCTGAAGCTTCTCCTATGCCACCTTGAGCCTCTGCCACCACACGAACATGTATCTTACTATTTTGCTTTTGATTGATTATTTTACAATCGGTAGATGTTATATTTTTTTTATACAACGCCCACGTTTTTCCATAATCAGAACTTAACCATACTTGATAAGAGGTTGCTCCTGATATTTTCTCCCAGTATAATTCGCACCAACTATCTCCACTGATACTTTTTGTTATACGCGTTGTCCCAGGTATCGCTCCTTCATCTGTCAGCAACCAATCATAATTTCCCGCATCCAAGGCAAATAAATATGTACGATCACCTATCTTCTGCGGATAAGCTTGCAATCCATTCAAATAAAAAACATAAGAAGCATCTAATTCTTCATCCAATACCATTTTCAACAATACAGGTTGGATTAATTGTATTTTACCTCTATATTTATTATCCACAACTTCTAAACTTACACCATTATTATAATATTTATCATCAAGCATAATCGTAATGCCCGGAACCGATATCTGTTTACCATTAAACAATGCAGCCTGATAATGCTCTTTCGATTTTTTACGTATAAATCCTGATGTTCCATCAAACTTGACTCCATTCTTATTATAAAGGATAGGACTACCGCTTCTGAACACCCAATCCTTTTGACCTCCCGGATGATTTACCAAACAAACACTATCGTTATATTGCACATTTAAATCCAATCGATGAGATACAAATGTCAGAAAATCACCTTTCCCTTCAAACTTCATTCCTTTTGTTTCAGGAGTTGATTTATCCTTATGATAAGGACTCGATGAATGAACCACATCCACTTTCGTTCCTTTACAGCCCGGAGCCAACTGTTTGATAAAAGGAAATTCATCATTGACTCCGACAAACCAAGAGAAACAACCTTCCACTTCTGAACTTGCCACATCATCAAATACTACGATATAGTCGTTGTCAGCCATCAATACACTACGAGAGTTATAATGGCTTCGAACTTCTTCATTTGCCAATATAGAAGCAAACTGAGCAAAGCCAAAATCAAACAATGGTTCTGTCAAATCATTACGTCCTACACTCCTATAATTCCCTAATCCCCTATAAATTCCTTCCTTTCTCACACCGAAATTAGTAGCGCGCTCAACATCACCAAAAGGCCCATCTCCTACATCTTCCGTCCCATTATGGCTATACCTTTTTCCATTTGCATAATAATAGATAATGCCATTTCCTCCCTTACCGGCTCTTCCCCAACGATAATTAGGCCCGTCATCTATCTGCTGTAAATTAACATACATCTCATCCTTTTCCCCATAATTTTTTCTAAGAACAAATCCATATCCTGTAAATTTATCAGAATGCAAACGAGGATTGGTTCCTTTTTCATACGGACGTTCATTCTTTGATGCTATAGCCCAATAATCTGCCTCTTTACGTGACTCAAAGCGCATATCATCAGGGTGAGTTTCCCAAAAAATATGTTCAGCTAAAAGAGGATCATAATATTTCAACTCCTGTCCAAACGTATTTAATAAATCCGGAATATTCGGTTTTCTCGAATGAGCACCTTGAGGAGGTACTGCTCTCCTTCCACCCAATTCAAGAAGAGGAGATGTCAATGTGTTCAACAACCAGTTGCCATAAGCAGAGGCATTAGGATGCAACATCCTATTTTTACCATCATAATAATGATGAAGCAAAAATGATGTTTTCAAAGTAGGACGTAAAAAAGCCCACGTATAGCAAGATAAATTTTCTGTAGAACGTCCTCCTTTTGCATTCCAAGTATCGACATCCGGTCTTATATGATATCGCATATTTAATTCCATAGATTTATCAAAATGATCAGCAAATAACTTTGCTTCAGGATGATCCGGATATAAAAAGGCTACAGTACCAGCAATTGCTTTTAAATCTCCTAAAAAATTCGGATGTCCACTCAACATTGTTCTCATCGGCATCAAAGCTTCATCCATAAAAACATAATTCATAAATAAATAATATGCTCTTGCCTGTTTATAATCAACTTTGGAAAACTGACTTTCCGAAACTTCCAACAAAGGAGTCAATGTTTCTAAGTATTCTCTTGCTCCAACCGGTGTTGGCCCGAAACTTCGCTCTCCAGCAGTAGCCATTTCCTTTACATTCCGCTTTAATCGTTCTAAAACTCCTTTAGGATCAGGCTTCAAATGATGTTGATTCAGCTTTTGATAAAAAGGCTGATGCATTGAATAGTCAGAATCATAATCCAATATCCAGTCCTTCGTCTTATTAAGAGAAATCCAGCCATACCAACGACGTAAATAATCGATATAGACCAACGGTTTATTGGTCTGATCAACGAGTTCCCTATCCTTTTGATGAGCGTATAAAGCAATAGAGGTAGACCGAGTTCCCTCTACTAATGGATACTTCCAATAAAACTGTCCGTTTTTATAATAATATTCGACAGAAAGGTATTCTTTACTCCCCCACAATGGATAAGATGGATCTTTCCATTTTTCAAAATCATTAATATAAATTCCAACCGATTGATCTGTTTTTTCACTCCAAAACGCTGCAGTATGTAATCTCCACCAAGTCATCCAATTATGGTACGAAGACAATCGAAACGGCAGTATTCCATCTTCTTTATTCCGCTGATCCACATTTGTTTTAGGATGACTAACTCCATCTTTTTCCAGCAACAAACCCTCTATCGGCTCCCATTGATAATTTGTATATCCTTTTCCTTTTTTATTTATTTGAGAAGCACGAGTTGGACAATAGCGAATTTCCGGTTTAAAATTGTTCCAATCAAGAATCAATGACAATTGGTCATTCGTATTGAACCCTACCATCGATTCATCCATTTCAACATAATCCATTCCGTCAATTAAACGTAGCTTCAAGTCATATTTCTTAGATCCTTCAAAACAAAAACGAAAATGATATTCCCAAAACACATCCCCATCTATTGTTTTCATAACTTGATAATCGGTTAAATTCTCCCTTTCTGGTAATAATAAATTACCCAACCACTTTGTATTATTCCCTAATTTTACAATAATAGCACGATCATCCGATGATAATTTTTTATTAATTTCCAAACGCACCTGTCCATTTAAAACAACGTCTGAAAACGCTGATGATCTTATTTTTAAATGACTTGAATTTGATGATAACGGTTTATCCCCCCTAAGAACTAATTGAAATTTTCTTGTTGCCCCCGAAGGTAAATCTGACAAAAAACATAAAGTAGCTTTACTAATCAAACCTTTATCCATTTCCAAATCAGTCAACTGATAAGAAATTGATTTACCCGTTTCATCTATTAATTCAAAACTTTTCGGATCACTGACCCGTGCATTAGCAATGTCTACTTTATAACGTAATAAAGTAACCGGCCACTTCATTTCCGAAATATTCAAATAGTCCTTCAATTCTATTGATATTTTATCCTCATTCCATTTATACCATTTTATTGAAGCCGAAGCAAATAAGGGCATAAACATAAAGAAAACGAACATTAATCTCATCACCCTGCCACACCACATATGATTTCTATTTTTTAATTAATTCATACCGTTATCACTCCATAAGGTTGGCAATTACCACACCAACCCGACCTCTAAAACCAGCTATTTCCTTCACCTCACTGTCTTGAGAATTATTATTAACCAGTATATTATCCCGAGTTGTTGCATTCCCTGCACATTGCTCTTTTATTCGATCCACCGTGTCTAAATCTGTAAATACATTATCCTGTACTCGGATATATCCACTATTATTATCCAAAAACACACCATTGACTGGAAAATTATCGGCCCATTCACATCGTCCAAAATCATGCATCCAATTTTCTTTTATACAAGTTCCAGGTTGCAATGCCAACGTATAAATGGCTCCTCCATCATCATGAAGTTGCATCACATGATGAATATTGTTACGCCGTATGATATTATCTCGCATAACAGAAATATTGTCTCCAAAATGATTCCCCAACTGAATACCTGTATATCGTCCATAACAAATTTCATTATACTGAATAACCGTCTTTGCCACATAGCTAGCTATTATTCCCATCCCATTCGTATAATGCATTCCGACATTCTCTATCAAATTATCCTCAATCACAATCTTTTCACACACATTTGATTTTGGCTGTAATCCTTTTCTATAAGTATCTATTACAAGTCCATTCGCACTTATTTGATCAAAATGAGAATGAATGACACAACTATTTTTCACCCCACTGACAAATACAACTCCATTATCACCTGCTCCAACAAACTGGCAATGAGAAATTTGAATATCATTAGCAAACTCTACTTCCAAAATACCTCTTTCCATTTCTCCAGTATATCCTCTCCCTTGTACCCCCTGTGTTCCTATTATCCCGATTGAAGAAGGAAGCAACCAATTCGAATATCCTAATTTTATATTCTGAATATGAATATTCTCTATTGGTTTTTCTTTCGTCCCCATGATCCTCAACACACAATCCAAAACAGGATAAACAACATTTAAAGAATCTATTTTTCTATTCTTAGGAGGATAATAATACAACATAGATGATTGACAATCAAAAAACCACTCTCTTTCTTGATCTAAATAATTATAGGCATTTTCAAAATAGTAAGGTTTACCGGGAGCCAACATTTTAGCATAAGTCAACTCAAACAGATGTTTACATGCGTTTTTTTCAGGTTTAATGACAAAATTATGATCATTTGAAAAAAAAGAATCTATTCTAAACCGACTCTGATACCAATGATGATTAATCACCATCTCTGATCCAGCAGTCAAGGCTATGTTTTCCATATCACTACTAAGAACAGAAACAGTCTGTTCCTTTTCATCAAAACCAACAACCCTATTATAAGGAGAGTAATCTTCTTCATTTATACGATTTGGGAAACGGGCACGTATTTCCATTTTATCATTTACATACAATTGTCTGAAATTTACTCCACTTGGAAGTGCTGCCTTATAAACTCCATTTTTAACTTGTTTCCATTGAGAAACAGTTCTCCCTCCGGACAAAACAGCAACCTCAGAAGAACTACCCGCAAAAGTCAATGTATCAATATGACTGTTTTTTTCATTTGAAGTTATCAGCAATGGCTCATTTAGTTCATAAACTCCCCCTAATAGATAAACCACCAAATGATCACATTGCTTATTTATCGATGCCAATCGATAACCTAATTTTGCAATATTTCCCGGAGACACACGAGTGTACTCATCACCGTTTCCACTGGGAGATACAAATAAAGTATCCCTCCCATAAACAATAGATATTTGTAAAAACATCACACAAAAAAGACTAAATAACTTTATATTCATGGTATTCATATTATTAACAATAAATTTTACTTCACAATAGATCTATCTGTCAGTCAACCTCATTATCTATTTCCTTTAGTATATTTTTAACCATCCAATACGTAATTGCTTGCAACAAAGTCACAATTGGCAATGTAACCATTAAAGCTGCATTATCAGAAACACAAAAAGCCAATACGATAAAAGAACCACAACCTAACACCCTTCCGATGTACAAACCACATTCATGATTGAAAATATAAGAATACTCACTTCTATCCTCTTTCTCAGACAAATAATCTATTACCTGCATCTGAATAGGGAAATAAGCCATATCAAACAATGGACGAGCCACAATCATGCACAACAAAAAGAATAAGACCGAATAATAATTAAAAACCAACGAGTTAGTCAATGCTCCTACAAAGAAGAGCCAAACAGCTACAAAATACACAACCAGCCGTCTGTTCGGTTTCAAATTACGCCCTATTACATACATCATTAAAGCCGTAACCAACGAACTGATACTTTGCACGATGCCCAACTCTCCCTCCTCTCCGACCAATTTCATAATCAACATCGCCGGTGCAGTGACAATAAACCCTTGTACCAAACCCTTACCCCAGGCGACAAGCAACATTTTATACCATACCGGTTCAAAACGTAAATACACAAATTTTGAAGAAGCAGGTTTCTCATAATCTCCTCTGCAAATAATCAAAGAAGCAATAATTGCCAAAAACATTACTACATAAATGACAAACTCGTACGCCTTATTTATATTACCTATCCAAGAATAATTAATCGCATTTGAAATAAACAACCCTACAATAACAGGTACAACAACAAACGTCAAAGTATTAAAAAAAGTCTCAACTCCATAATAATAATTTCGATTCTCATCTGTTGTACTAACAATCACCAAATAATCCCGGTTAGACCAGAAAAAGCCGAAAGACATCCCCATCACTAATCCAGCAACAGCTATTCCTTGTATATGCAATTCTGGTAATGATATCATAATCAGCATAGAGAAACCACTTAGCAACATCCCGAAAGAGTATAGATAATTCGGCTTGATCCACTTTAGCAAAAAACCATTCAACCAAAAAGTAATCGGTATACCGGAATAAACCATCAATTGATACAAAACAACACGCCCTGCTTCGGATGAGTTTCTCATGATATATGCAGCCACAAAAATATCAACAACAGGCAAAACAAAAGCATATATTAAAGATGTAATCAACAATATACGAGTATTGTGAGGCTGGCTTAAAAACAATTTTAACTCTTTCATATGAATTCAATATAACTCTAAACTATCTAATATCGCTTGGATGGAAGCTGTTGCTTTACAAATCACTTCATCAGAAGCACCGTAATAAATGGTAATTGTATCCCCATCTACCACATGCCCGTTAGTAAAAATGACATCACCAAAAAATCCTACTTTTTCATAATCCGCTTCAGGAACCATCAAAGGATCTTTAGAACGCGCCAACACTTTCGAGGGCTCATTTAAACTCAATAAAAGTCCTCCCAAACAATAGCGATTACGATGATCCGCACCATGGTAAATAACCAACCATCCCTTTTCAGTCTTAATCGGAGCAGCACCAGCACCAATTCGAGCACTATCCCACATCCCAGGTCGTGTTGTTGCCACACATTGATGATTTCCCCAATGCAATAAATCTTCAGACTCTGCCAACCAAATATAATTTCCACCTATTTCCGGACTGCTTGGACGATGTAAAAGGAAATAACGCCCCTCTATTTTTTCATCAAACAATGTACAATCCTTATTGTGTGGAGGCAATATGAGTCCCATATCCGTAAAGTGTACCCAATCCTTTGTCATCTTCATTGCAACACAAACTCCCATCGGCGAAACAGACGTAAAGGTAAGATAATACTTTCCTTCCAAAAATGTCACACGGCAATCCTCTATTCCAAAAGTTGAATAATCATCTTTTCCATATATAACCGAAAAATCAGCATCTTCATAAAAATTAATACCATCATCACTAAACATGGGCTGCAAATAAGACAATGTCGTCAAATAATTTTCACCTTTATAAGTTAAGACACGAGGGTCTGATAAATCTAAATCTTTATCATCTGTTGCAATGTCCATTATATGAAAACCTCTATCTCCTGCAGTCAATATCGAAACAAAACCAGGCTTCGGTAATGGTCGAACCGCTACTCTAAGCAATAAACCAATTCTATCTTTATAAACAAAAACTCCAGGATTCAACAGACAGATAATCTCTATAGATGAATCTGATAATTGTAAGTTCTCAGGGGTTAATATCGGATTCTCTGAATATCTTTTTATAATACTTTTCATAAATCACTAAATACTTAAATTACTAAATACCTTTATCTTTGTGCTGCTAATTTCAAGTCCACATTAAATATAGATCCAATCTTAACGAAATAATTCATAACATTTGTCATCTATGCGATAGATGTCCCCACTCTTTATTAGGTATAGAATCCATATTTAAAATCAAAATGCCACCTTTTGCAAAATCATCATGAAAAAACCAATAAGTATTATGAACATTTCCATTCAATTTAGCAGATTGGATATATATATTTTCAGACGAATTATTATTTGTAATAATTTCAAATTGATTACCTTTATAATAGTCTGGGTTCAACTTTATCACAATTCTATCAAATATAGGAGATGTTATTTCATAAACTGGTTTTTCAGCAGCACCACCGTCAACTTCGAATAAACCGATTGACATCAAGACTCCCAATGCCCCCATTTGTCCCTGATCTTCATCATCTTCATATCCTCCATAGGGTGTAATGTCACCATAGGCGTCTTTCACTTTACGTACCCATTTTTGAGTCAGCCACGGATAACCTGCATGATTAAACAAATGTGCCATTCCTGTTCCGGGCTGATTTGTATAAGCAGTCCATGTCGTATAATACCGGTCATGTTTAAAACCATTTTTCTCTCCTTCCATAAATTGTCGGTTCAATCGCTCAACATAGGCATCTTTTCCTCCAAATAACCCTATCAACCCTTGCATGTCATGGGGAACAAAATGTGTATAAACAGCCCCATTTGCCTCTGTAAATCCGAACTCAGAACCAATGGGTTTAAACTCTTTACACCAACTTCCATCTATTTCCCGTGGTTGCATATATTTATTTTCCGGATTCCAGACATTTCTATAGTTCTGGGATCGTCTCATAAACAACTCATAATCGGACCCTTTTCCCAAATTAGCTGCAAACTGTGCTAAACACCAATCCTGATAAGCGTATTCCAACGTCATCGCACAACCATCTTTATGCCCGCCTTTACCTCTAATGCGTTCTGGTATCCATCCTTGCCGAACATAATAATCCATCCCCCCTCCAAACGCAGGAGTTTCATGCTCGTACCCTGCATGATCACGAATACCTCCGACAAAAGCATTTTTCCGAAGTCCTTCATAGGCTTTTACCACATTATAATTACGAATTCCTTTATTATAAGCTGTTGCAAAAAAAGAAACTGCAGGATCTCCGATCATCACATAAGTATAATTTCCTCCAGAAGGTCCACGTGGTATCAATCCCCCATTTTCATACATGCTCACCATCGTATTGCAAAAACCGTCCATCACCTCCGGATAAACCATTGACCAAAGAATATTAAGAGACCAATGACTCCCCCATAACGCATCAAAATTATAATGAGGCCAAGGATTTCCTTTTTTATCCAAAGGGGCTTGACGGGTCACAGGGGTATCACCTGTCATATCTAAATATTTTCCATCTACGTCGCTCACAATCCGGCGTCCTAACAAAGCATGCCATAAATCCGTATAAAATTTTATCTTTTGCTTTTCAGAACCACCTTCCACACGAATCTTTCCCAATTCCCGGTCCCACTCGTCAAACGATTCTTTTTTCACACGATCAAAATCCCAATCATATAACTCGGCATCCATATTTTTTCGTGCCTGTTCTGGACTATTATAGGAAATAGCCACTTTTAATATGATTTTCTCCCTTTCACGTGTTTCAAATCGGGCAAAAACACCTATATCTTTTCCGGAAATTTCTGTCAATTCATTCAATACCGTACTATCTCTCCATCCTCCAAAAGCACTCATTCTTTTATTAAAACGAGCAACAAAATAGATTGGGGTCGCTTTAGGTCTTCTACCGGTAGGGGCCATCAGTGACATTCCTTCTAATTCACAATCATTTATTTTTCTAACAAAAGAAGAATCCATATCTGCATGAGCAAGAAATGCACCTGTATCAAATAAAACATAAGCTTGATCACTTTCAGGAAAAGTATACCGATGCATACCGACTCGACATGTTGAAGTTAATTCCGCCCACACATCATAATCATCTAAATATAACTTATGATATCCGGGAACAGCAATTTCTCCTTTATGGCTAAAAGATGATTTATAAGCCTCCATACCCAAATGCCCTTTGAAATCTCCTACTGTCGGCATCACAGGTATACCCGACAGTTGCCAAGCATGCACATGACTGAAACAACGGACATATGTACTATCAAACATATATCCTGATTTCCATGAGCCATCCACATTTGTATCAGGACTCAAATTTACCATTCCAAAGGGCCTACTGGCAGACGAAAAGAAAAACCAACGGCTTTTATGGGTATCAATAAAAGGATTTACATACTCTGCAGGGGATTTCTCTGTTTGCACATGTCCTTGACACGAAATTAAGAAAAAAGGAAAAAACAAAAGACAAAGTTTCATCATCATATGACATAAGGTCTTTAATTATTGAACATAACAATTCTATAGCACTCGATTGTAGAAAATAAGTTAGTGGCATGAATGCCACTAACTTATTAGAAATAAAAACACAAACAAGTACTTATTATTGGTCGCACTATTTGTCAATCATTATAAATAAACCAAGCCGTAGCCTTGCAGTTCTTAGTCGAAGTCACACGAACCCAACGAGCTGAAAAACTTTCAGGAAATTCATAATGACAATATTCTCCAGATCCAACAGTCAAAGTCTTATATGATTTAAATTCACCATTCCCTACAACATCGACTTCTATGTTAAATGAAACTGGTTCTTTTTTATCATGCCACAAATGGAATGACTTCTTCGTGAAACCATACATCAGATAAGGATCAGAAGGCATTCCTGCAATGACATCGTCATTAGCCCAAACCCCACCTTCTCCGGTTGGTTTACCCCATGACCATAAATCGTCCGTCTTTCCAAACCAAAGACCTGCTTGAGGCTGACCGGCAAGAGGATTTCCATCAGAGGGACCAAATTTCATCGGAGTAGCTTGATTCCCTCCCATCACCAGCATACCTTTCCACGAGCAATAATCCGGAATTACACGTAAATGGGAACAAACTGGACGAATCGCCCATAACTGATCAGCATACAAATGGAATCCAATTTCATAAAAAAGTCCGTGGCAATCCATCATTGCACGTTCCGTTTCAACTTCACGGATACGAAACCATTCCGTACAACTTGTTTCATCAAAAGTTTTACTGGCTTTCGGCAATCGATAACGTTTCCATTCTTTTATTTCCGGGATGAAAACTTTCATAATCGCCGAAGCATTATCCCATCCAGTAGCAATAATAGGTGCTCCAAAATGCGATGCACTCCATACCTCAGTAAATGGTTTTTCTTCTAAAACAGTCCAATTTTTTCCGTCCCATTCTGCTAAACGCCCAGCTTTCCATTCTTCATTATAATCTTTCACCGAATAGCTATTGTTACACACTACTACTTTTCCATGACGAGTAAAACCAGATTTAAAATGAGGCTTGGATCCTTTTGGCTCCTTCAACTCATCACACAAATTAAAAAGTAGTTTGGTTTCCAACGTATGCACATCTACTTCAAAGAATTGACCTTCCATTGCCAAAAAATAAACTTTATTAGCAGGATCTGTCAAATGAGCCATAGTTGCAGCTAAACGATGATTTATAACACCTTCAATAGTCCTTACATTTCCATTATGGTCAATAATATGAGGTCCGATTATCAATTGATTCGTAGGTCCATGCAAAAAACGATTTGCATACGTACCAACAACGCTCTCCGGCCTTTTCCGGATCTCCATTTCATCATTTATTTCATATAAACCTGTTCCGGAACCTGTTCCACTAAAATGGGCAACATATGTTATCACCCACAAACGATTGGCCCAAGGGAACAAGGCTCCTGTTCCAGCTTCTGTTCTTGGAGTCTGATCTGCCACCATTGCCAAATGAGGGTAAACACCACTTACATTTGTTTTATCTTGAGCATATAACTTCAACGTATTCACAAACCAGCAAGCAGAAACAATCAACAATATACAGTTCTTCATCTTTCTGATATTCATTGATATTTGTCATTCAAATTCACCTCATCATCCGGTATAGACCAATACCAAGAAGAATAAGGAGGAGCAACCTGTGAATTCAATTTACTGTCACCTGCAGGAATTGTCATTTGAGTTCCCATCATGAAATCAACAGTCCACCCTTCTCCAGTCATCTCACGTAGATACTCTTGATAAATCACATCGTGATTAACATTTGAAGCAGTATAAATATCCTGATTTTGAGGATTAGCCCGATTCCAAACAATATTCAGATCATCTGCAGCTCCCTGTAAATCATTACTATTCCATCTTAACCAAGCACGCAGCAAATAAATATCAGCCAATCTAATAAACGGAAATTTAGAGAACTTTCCATAAGGAGCTGCTCCACGGAAAAACTTATCAATATAAACATGAGGAGTTTTCACCATTGCATGACCAGCCAAAGATTCTGTTGTAATATATTCAGGATCTCCTTTTTTTATACCCTCCTTATAAGGTAACATCAAATGATATACTTGTTGATAACGTAAATCATTTTCAGCAGCTGGAGTAACTTCATAATTGCCATTCATTGGATCAACCATCCATCCCATCTCTTTCAAAGCAGTATAAGCAATACCAAAACCGTTCCAAGAGCTAATTACTGTACCCTCATTATTTCCAGGAAGACTTTCTAATTCATCCCCATTCGAATCACGGAAACGTAATCCCATAACCATACCACAATACATATACTGATTATGTTTCTCATACTTTCCATCCAAAAAACCGCTATTGAATTCCCAAATAGACTCTTTGGGAACATCTTGCGCTTTTTCTTTATTAAAAGGATCTTTAGGTGCCTCCAATTTATAGGTTCCAGTAGCCTCTGCATAATCAATTACAGCATCAAATTCCGCTTTTGCCTCCGCATACTTTCCCATAAGAAAATAAACTTTTCCCAATAAAGATGTAGCAACCCATTTATTGGCACGCCCACATTCATATCCAGCGACATTATTCCAAGAATTTAATGTAAATTGATCTGGCAAATTTTCTTTGGCATACTTTAAATCACTAATAATCAAATCATAAATTGCTTCAATTGTGCCTAGTTCTTCATTATAAACATCCTCTTTTGAATAAGCAGCACTTGTTTTCAGAGGAATAGCCTTTTGATTATTTTCCCCATTATGATTATAAGGAGGTGCAAAAATCCGAATCAAACTAAAATAAGAAAAAGCACGACAAAAATGATATTCGGCAACTTGCCGTGTATAATTATGGATATAGTCATCACTTCTCATATCCAAATTGAAAGGATTACCGTTGCCATCACGATCAACATCAAGAGCCAGATTACACTTGGTTATTACATTATAATAAGTCCTCCAAATAGTAGTCATTCGTCCCAATTTTTCCTCAAAACTCCTATAAAAATATTTTTCACCATCCAATCCGGGAGTATTACCATCCATTAAAGAGGCAGTTCCTGATGTCAAAAAATCAATATACTGCGCAAATCCTCTTCCTGCATCACTCCATTGTATATTAAAATAAGCAGAAGACAGACCTTGCTCATACGTTGCTGTTGTTGTCCATTGTGTTTCTTGAGGTCTCTTTAATTCAAAGAAATCATCACATGAACAAAAACTCATTAATCCAGCAAAAACCAATATAGCTAAATTCTTACTTTTCATATTCAATTTAAATTACAAATTCAACGATAGTCCAAAATTAACAGTGCGTGGTACCGGCAAATCTTCTCGAGTTTCCGGATCTAATCCGTCATAACCTGTTATGGTAAACAAGTTTGTCACGCCAACATAAAACCTCACATTACTCAATTTAATAGTATTCAATACTGATTTAGGTAAAGTGTATCCCAATTGTAAATTTCTCAAACGAATATAATCTCCTCTTTGAAGGAAACGAGTTGTTTGAGCGACATTACCATAAGCGACAGTCTTTTCACTATAATTACCATCATTATCATAATGATAATTATTACCATTCACCAATTGCGGATATTTGGCATTATCACCCGCCTTTTCCCAGATATTGCCCACCATATCCTTCACTGTATTACTTTCGCTTGTCAGTTGAGTTCCTACAGTATATAAAGAGTTCATTAACCAATGTCCTCCTGCAAAACTAAACATAACGTTCAAATCAAAGTTTTTATAATAAAATGTATTGCTTAATCCTCCATAGAATTTAGGAAGAGGAGTTTTCCCATGTTGAATCATTTTATTATTAGAAACATTATTATTGGTCATAGGAATAATTTTTCCTGTTGAAGTAGTCTCATAATTATTATCCCAAACATCCTTATCTCGCTGTTCAATCATATAGATTCCCTTTTCAGAATCCACACCTACGTTATTTGCCAAATAATAAGTATTAAGCGCTTCTCCTTCTTTACGAATACTGGTTGCTTCTTCCTTTCCTTTTCCCTGTTCTGCAGCATTCAATTTAAGAATCTTATTTTTATTTGTACTTATATTGAAATCTGTCTTCCAAGTAAAATTTTTATTTTCAATATTTACAGATGATACATTGAATTCAAATCCCCAATTCTTTAAATCTCCAACATTCTCATATATTTGATTTTTATCAAATCCTACAGAAGGTTGGACATTTCCTAATAGAATCAAGTCCGAAATTTTCTGGGTATAATATGCAAAAGATCCATTAATTCTATTATTCAATATACCAAAATCGAATCCCCAATCTAAATTAGCCGTAGTTTCCCATTTCAAATCTTTACTACCCATCGGACCTACTGTAGTAGCACCATGTAAATAATCCACTCCAAATATCTTATCATTTTCCAACCCCCAAGAAAGATAAGTCATGGAATTAGAAACCGCAGTATTACCCGTTATACCATAACTACCTCTTAACTTCAGCATATTCAGCCATTCCATATCTTTCATGAAATCTTCTTCAGTCAAAATCCATCCTGCACCAAAGGCATAAAAGGTAGACCAACGATTATCCTTACTAAATGCCGAATGACCATCTCTACGAACACTAGCATTCAACAAATACCGATCCATCAATTTATAATTAGCACGAGCAAAAATACCCATAAGGTAAGCATCTCCTCCTCGATAACCACCCATTGAATTCATAGTTAATGGATTAATCAATTCCGGATAAATTGTTTGTAAATCTTGTCCTTCTGCATAACGAGTATATGACCAATTACGCGAAGCCTCTGCACCGACTGTTACATCCAAAAAGTGCATCTCATTAAATGACTTATTATAATTAGCATATGCGTCATAATTTATATTAGACTTTGTAACAGACTGTTCAAAAGCCCGTGAAACAAATGGGGTAACAGGAGCTAATAAAGAAGATTGCCAAAATGTACTATTATTAACTATTAAATCTACACCAGCTTCTCCTTTTATCATTAATCCCTTTATCGGTGTATTCCATTGCAAATAAGCATTTCCTAACATTCTATATTGGTCTACATCATTGCGTGTCAAATCTCGATCAGAAAAGGCAGCCATATTATAGCCACTATTTACAGCCCAATATCCGGTTTGTGAATTTTCATCATAAACCTTATACCAAGGTAAAGTATACCGCCAATTGGCCCATCCACCATTACCCTTTCCTTGAGTTGATTTCACACCATTAGTCTTCAAGTAAACAAAATTAGCATTAACCCCCATCTCTACAGAATTAAGAGGTTTAAAATTAAAGCTAAATCGTCCCGTAAAACGTTTAAAATCGTTATTTTTTATCAAGCCCTTTTCATCACGATAATTAGCAGAAAACATTACCCCTCCTGTTTCAAACCCCTTATTAGCAGTCAAACTGAATTGATGAAAATAAGCATCTTGAGTTAACGCATCCAAATGATCCGTATTAGTTGCAATTGCTTCTTCACGAGTCATATCCGGACGTTCCCCCCAAAATTGAGTTGCCATAATCTGAGTAGGATCAATCGGAGCATTGCCAGCATTTGCTTGCGCTTTATCCATCAATTGCCACCAAGTAGGAGAATCTACAAAAATATCATTCTGAGAGAACGGAATTTTGGATACTCCTCCATCATAACTCAATTTAACACCTGTCAGTTTTCCTTTATTAGATTTCGTTGTCACCAATATTACCCCCCCGGCAGCTCTACTACCATAAATAGCAGTTGCTGCAGCATCCTTTAGAACCTCTATTGATTCAATATCATTTGGATTAATCATTGAAATCGGAGAAATCCCTTTCACTCCATTCTGGGTGTGCTCACTGGCTCCCGTATGAATAGGCATACCGTCTATAATCCACAGCGGATCCGTACTTAAATTGATCGAATTCAATCCACGGATTTTTATTTGTGGAGCAGAACCCGGATGACCACTATTATTAGTTACCATCATACCACTAGACATACCCTGTAAACTTTCCGCCAAATTTGTAGATGGAATTTTCACAATATCCTCACTACTTATCTTGGAAATTGAACCGACAACATCCCGTCTCTTCGTAGTTCCATATCCAACAACAACTACTTCTTCCAGCATTTCGGTATCTTCTGCCAAAAGTATATTTAGGAATGTTTGTTTTCCAACAGGTACTTCTGTGGATTTATATCCTATATAAGAAATTTGCAAAGTCGCATTGCTTGGTACTTCCAAACTGAATTTTCCATCCATATCTGTCATGTTTCCTATCGTCGTACCTTTAACTACAACATTTGCCCCGATAATCGCTTCTCCTTGCTTGTCTTTTACAACACCAGTAATTTTCCTTTTCTCCTGTTGTTGAATTGCACGCTCATATTTCTTATCGAACAAATAGATTTTCCCATTTTTTACTTCATAACCCATATTCGTTTCTGCAACAAGAAGATCCAATACATGATTTACTTCTGCATCTTCCACATGGATACTCACCCGATGATCCAAATTTACGACCTGTTTACTATAAGCGACATTAAGTCCCGTCTGTTTTGTTATTACCGACAGAACCTTTTCCATTTTCACATTATTAAATGTGACTGAAACCTTTTGAGCCGCAGCTTTTGCTGTAAAGCTCATAAAAGAAATAAGCATGAAAAGAAATGAAAGTTTCATGGTATTTGGAATTTTCTCAATTAATATTAAAAGGTTTCGCCTTTTTTGGCATTGATATTTTTTTTGCATATATTTAAAACTGTTTTTAAGTATTAGAAATTAATTTAAATTTCAGTACGATTCGATAACCGGAGATGTGGGGCATTTCCGGTTATTTTTTAAGTCATATTTACCATAAGCATTTTATTTAAGTTCAACAATGATATCATTCTCCCCCAAAAGAAGAATATGTCGTTTCCAATCTCTATTATATACAATAGACACTTACGGTGAAAAAAAGGATGAGTCTTATTACAACTTTTTTATTCTTTCATCGAGACATGTATTTTTCCATCCTGATCCGTAAAACAAACCGGAGAGATTTTTTCCAACTCTTCCAATATCTGATGAATCTGCTTTTTTGAAGATGCCAATGTATAACTATAGTGGTAAGTAGACAGATCGTCAATGACAAATTCCACATCATACCAGCGTGATAATACCTCAATCACCTCTTCCAACGGAGTATTATCAAAAACAATCTGATTTTTTCTCCAAGCCAAATTATTAACTAAATTTTCAGGACTAGAAATCTTGCAAGTATTTGTCTTCCGATTATAAACAGCTTGATCTCCTGGATTCAAATGAGCAATCTGCTGGGAAAAAGAGGAGATCGATACACGACCAGTTTCCAACATCACATATATTTCTGAATCTTCCGGATAAGCCTTCACATCAAATGTAGTTCCCAATACTTTGACATCTAAATCACCCAAACTCACAATAAACGAACGTTTCCTGTTTGGAGAAACTTCAAAAAAAGCTTCGCCTTCCAAATAAACTTTTCTTTCCGATAACCCAAACTTTCGAGGATATTTAATTCGACTTTCTGAATTTATATAAGCTTTTGTTCCATCTTGGAAAACAATCAATGTACGTTCTCCTTTAGGAACATATACCTCTTCCACATCAGAATTACCCAACAAATCAATATTCCTATCAAGATACCATAATTGTCCGACAAATAACACAAATGGGATCAAAATAGCGGCCACACGAAACAAAGTGCGTCTACGACGCTGCCAACGAACCATTGACATAATCCGATCATACATTTCTTCAGACGGTATTTGCACATCTATATAATGTTCTTCCGTCCCTGGTAAAACATTTTTTTCATCTTCCATGATCAGATTCTCCAAATAGGTACGTCCTTCCAATGTGGTAAACCAACGAATGACCTCTTTTGCTTCTTCTTTAGAAGCTGCATTTCTAAGTACTTTGTCTATAGTATGTTTATCAGGCATTTTCATCTTTTATCAGATCGTTTTTATTAATAGACACATGAAAATGAAATTAGTATGATTTCAAGATAACCAAAATGAGCAAATCATAAACAAGAATTTATTAAAATGCTCACGTAACATTTTAACAGCCTGTGCATAATGAGTCTTAACAGTCGGAACTGATATTCCCATTTTATTGGCAATTTCCAAATTTGACAAATTACCTCTTAGCTTATACAAGCATACCTGCTTTTTTTGTTCCGGCAAACCATTTATTGCCTGGTAGAGTTGTTCTTCTATCTCCTTCTTCTCTATATTATCCAACAAATCATCTTCATACTCCACTTTCTCCTGAGCTAATTCATAGTTTTTTTCCATAGCCATATAGTTATTACGAATCTCATTTAATAAATGATTTTTCAGCATTGTATATAAATAATTCCTTAAATTCATATTTATAATTAATACAGAACGAGACTCCCACAACCTATAAAAAATCTGTTGCACAGAATCCTTTGCCGAACAATCATTCTTTAGATATTTATAAGCCACAACATACAATAATTTATGATAGCGCTGATAAATAATCGTGAATGCCTGCTCGTCACCCTTGCCCAATAAGGATAACAAATATTCATCTGAAAAACAATCACAAGATCCAGATCCTTCCATAAAAACAGGTTTCTTATGCAAACTAAAAAAATATAATTACATTCTGCAAGTTGAATACATCCACTACTATAAACCAACTAATCGTATCTTCATTTTACGTTCATACAATCGAGGCATAACACGGTATGAATTCAAAATTGATCGAGCGGTACAACCAACTCCCGATGTTGCATAATCAAGATTCAATGTCGTACCATCTTGTTCTTGTAACTGATATGTATATACCGCTTTTGTCAAGTTATCCGTAGAATAAGGATATGCGTTAAAATTAAACCATTGATCCATACTAAATTCCAACCCCATTCCCTGACAATCCGTCATCCGTAACCAACGATTATCAGTTCGAAGACCATAATCTTGTGGCAATAAATAAGGCTCATACATTTTTTTCACTGTAGTTGAATAAACTCCGATTTTATAGCCGGTTTTTCGATCTGGATAGTTTTCCTGAGGACCACGCCCATACCATTCCACCCGATCTAAACATTTATCTAATATCATAGTCAAACCTATACGAGGTAACCATAATGGCATACAACCTTGAGGCAATGCAGAATGCTTTAATGTTAGCTCACCATCTGGAGATATCATAAAAACATAATGATTCTCAAAGCCATTAATTACACTACCACTTATATACAAATCACGCTGGCTGACAGATATATCTCCCATAATAGTCATATCCCGAACATGAACATAAACATTTCCAGCTTGCTTAAAAGCTTGTACAGACATAGGATGTGATACTAACTTATCAATACCCAAAGAATAAAATTCTGTAGCGACCTGGTAACCATAACCTTCTTGCCAGTTCATTGTTCGAGCATTCCTCGCATTCCATCCATCCACCTCATTAGCCAAGGGGGCACGCCAAAGATTGAATTTCAGAGGAGATTTTAATAAATCCTTTCCCTTTAGAATGATAGAAGACAACGCTCCACTCTTCTTACAAAAAGTATAAGAGAAATCCTTTCCTTTAACAATTATAAGCTGATCTGTTTCGTAATTAACAAGTGAATCTTTTTTCTTTTTTTCCTCGCATAGTTGTTTAAACCATGGTAATTCCAACTGATCCCAAGCTACTTCATGACCAGCAGAAGCCCATATTTCATCATTCTTTAAAACTGAACTGATCGTAATCCTATATTCTTTTCCAGGAATAATCATAGGCTTGTGATAAGGTATTCTTACCTGTTTCTTTGTCAATGGAGCTACTTGCAAGTCTATTATTCCTTCTTCTATCACATCTCCATCGGCTTCAAGGAACCAACGAGTTTGGTAATGTGAGGCATCCAAAAAATGATTCCGGTTCCATACCTCTACCCAACCTTGTTCTGCATCAATTAAAGATATGGACAAGGGTTGTACACTTTTTTTCATTTGCCACATTTCCGGTTGAACTTTTCGATTTGGCCAAATACAACCATAAGTACGAGCACCTATACCATAACTAAAGAAAGAACCACAATCAATTAAATTTTCAAAATCAAGCCAAAGTACAGCTTTCGTCTTATCATAACAGTCTGGGGAAACTGCTTTAGTAAAAATTCCCACATTATCTATCTGCGCATCACAAATATACACATTTGTTTCCTGACCATGTATTTCTCCATTACGACCTATATTTACCGGGAATGGAAAATTTTTAATTTTACCCGTTGCAAATAAAGCCCCAACTTTCTTTCCATCAATATATACAGCCATTTCTCGACCGTCATAAACACCACACAACTTATGCCAATTATATTCCCAATCAGTTGGTAAAGGGATCCTCAACACATAATGTTTATCGGTATAGATATAGAAATCAAGCGAATCTTTACCCCTTTGCTGTAACCCAAATTGATAACTACCTTTTGTAAGAAAAGAGCCACAACTGCTAATTAATTTTCGAGGATAGACATCCATTGTTAAAGTCAATTCATTACTTTCAATCTCAACATTCGACTGTCGATATACTTCAACCCACTGATCATGCCCGTTAAGATCAAGAGCATTACCGTCAACTGCTTTTACCAATCGAGTATTACCCATCAAATGAACAGGAGTTGAAAAAAGGGATTTATCTTCTATTTTCCGAATACGTTCCGTCAATCCAGGACTGACAAAATCCCATATCGCTCCCCCCATCAGACGAGGATGCGCATAAACCACTCGCCAATAATCATCCAGGCCACCACCACCATTACCTGCTACCGAAAGATATTCATCCATAAACGAAGGTCGTCTGTCACTTTTATCTGGTATAATCCCAGTCTGCATTTCCAATTCAATAGGAAGCGGATAGCGCGGGCCAATAATTTCTTCAGCAGGATGAGCATACGCATTTCCTCCATACATCCAATAGCGACTATGATCATATTTACGTCCTTCTTTAATGGCTTCTGTAATATTAAACCCCTCACCGCTCTCATTCCCTGCACTCCAGAAAAGAACACAAGGATAGTTTCGATCACGCAACACCATTTGTCTCACACGTTCACGGTACATTTCTGTATATTCTTTCTGTTTAGAAACAAACTCTGTAGCATGTGATTCTGTCCCGGCTTCATCTATTATAAACAAGCCATATTCATTTGCAAGTTCCAAATAACGGCTTACCGGAGGATAGTGTGATGTACGTACTGCATTAAAATTAAACTGCTTCAATATTTCGAAATCTTTACGAATTGTTTCTTCATTCATCACATGTCCTAATTCAGGATGCTGCATATGTGAATTTTGCGCATTTACTTTAAGCGGCACACCATTCAAATAAAATGTTTCTCCTCGGATTTCGGTTTCCTTAAACCCTATTTTTGTCCGAATAATATCAGTAGTTTTCCCTCCTGCAGTCTGTAATTTCATTTCCAACGTATAAAGGTTCGGTGTTTCGGAGGTCCATTTCTTAGGTTTGATTATCTGTTCTGAAAATATCACCTGTTTTTTCCCCTCTTTATCCATCAAAAAAGGATCACTTATCATTTCTTTTACCAATTTACGATTGACATCTAACAAATTAGCTTTAACACGATAATTTTCAGATAAAGCAGTTGTATATTTTTTCACATCAACAGCAAGATTCAATACGGCATCAGTATAGTTATCATCCAAATCAGTTGTAACATACCAATCGAACAAACGTACAGAAGGAGTGGCATAAATCCATACATCATCGAATATTCCAGCAAAACGCCAATAATCTTGTCCTTCAAGATAGTACCCATCAGAATATTTAACTACATGAACAGCAATGGTATTCTTACCCTGACGCAAATATTTGGTAATATTATATTCCGCAGGCTCTTGTGCACCTTCGTTATAACCAACTTCTTCACCATTGATCCATACAAAAGAGGCAGAAGCCACTTTTTCCATTCGCAAAAAGACCTGATCACCTTTCCAAGAAGAAGGTAGTGTAAATGTACGGCGATATGCCCCAGTAGGGTTATACTCACGAGGGACGAAAGGGGGATTCGTTTTAAAAGGTGCCTGAACATTACGAAATAATCGATCTCCATAACCTTCCATTTCCCAATTAGACGGAACTTTTATTTTCTCCCAATCCCAATCATTATAGTTTACTTCATAAAAATCAGAAGGTATATTTTCAGGTACATCACTGTATAAGAACTTCCATTCTCCATTAAGAGACAGGTGCTTTTGGGGAATATGATAAGATCTTCCTTCTTCCTGATTCAATTCAAAAACAGACGTATTCTCTATAAAGTTATACAAATTATCCAAATAATTCACTCCTTGAGAATAAATAGGAGCAGAACACATCAATCCCAAAAACACATTTATTACAAAAAACACATTTGGCAACTTCATTTCCATTAGAATTAAGAATTTCAGACAACAAATCAAACATCAAAATACAATTTATTTAAACGCAAAGCCTTAACGGCAATATTCAAATTCAAATTTTAAATCATTATATATTTCCTGCCCTTCGGGCGTCTGCATGAATTCAGGAAAATCATCGAACCCATCCAACATTTGCTGTGCCCGTTCAGCCGACTGTCTTCCATAAAATTTCATGGCTTTCACCGCAGCCTGCTTTTCTTTGAAGGACGCCTCGAAATCAGTCTGGGCAAGCGTCCGCATACATTCCGCGACAAATGCGGTCCTCACCGGTGCTATCAAATCCTTTCCTTCCTTAAACAGTTCGGCCCAGACTAGATAAGCCACCGTACGTGCATATTCGTCTTCCACATTAAAAATCAACCCGAGCAGCAAATCCTCCACATCCGGCAACTTATAAAACAAATTGTGGCTGCACTGCTCTGCAATTTCCAAATAAGGGATTTCTTTCACCCATTGCTTCGCCTCTTGGGACGAGAACTCGTCTACCGGCTGCAAGAAAGAAGCCAATATCTTGAATTCACGGATGTCTTCTTTCCACAAAGTAGCGGCCAGCTCAGAGTCCGGTTTATGTGTAGTGGCAATCTGCTTGATTTCAGGCAAAGGAACACCGAAATTCAGCTTATAGACAATACCCTTCTCGCGCATGCTGGTAGAGATCACCCCATTCATCGCCAGGCGAAGCTGGGTCCGTATTTCTTTTAATTCATTCTGTAACATACGCTTTATTATTCATTATAGGAAGGTAAAAACGAATACTCCTTGCTGTAGCGAAGCATCTGATCGGTATACCCTTCGGTATAATCCAGCACAATATCCGTTACATCTCCCTTATCGTTCTTGACTTCCTTCATCACCGGGTTCACGAATCCCTTATACGGAGCCAGGTTCAATTTGGCATAGCGTTCGAGCACTTCGGCATGAAGAGCCGGATCGACCTTTACGGCATACTCCTCCACCAGTTTCTTTCCGGCAGAAAAATCACCTTCACTCTTGATACGCTGCACTTCCGCCAACAAAGTTCCGAACAGTTCACGCAACTTAGCATAGTCATTAACCACCACGTATGTCTTGCCATCCCGCTGTTTCAGCTCAATCACGTTATCGGCCTTTCCTTTTTCATAAACCCATTTGGCAATCAGCTGGCGGTTGCGCATATGGGCTTCTTCGACATTCTTGCCCTGCTCGATCCGAACCAGCTGTGTCATCAGGCCATTCATTATATATTTATAGTATTCGGCCTTATAAGCCTCTGCATCCGGCACAAGTCCGAGTTCCACCAGCTTGGCATCTCCGAGATAGTACAAACCGAAAAGATCGGCACGTGCCTCTTCCAAAGTCGAACTGTAGGCCTTCAAAGCATCCGGATCGGTATCGGGAAGCAATTTACCGGAACCATGTCCCAAGCATTCATGCAAATCGGTATGCAAATTGTCGGTGATGAATCCGTATTTCTTCAATCCTTCGCGCTCCTTATCGCTCCAGACAAATTCCTCATTGAAACCATTTCCCTGAGAAGCTTTGTCGTATGCCTCAGTGATATTCTCGATCGTAACGGATTTCGAACCATGATCGCGGCGAATCCAGTCGGCATTCGGCAAGTTGATGCCAATCGGAGTTGCCGGATAGCAATCACCTCCCAACATGGAAACCGTAATTACTTTGGCACTGACTCCTTTTACTTTTTCTTTCTTAAACCGTTTATCTACAGGAGAATGATCTTCAAACCACTGCGCATTATCGCTGATCACTTTTGTTCGCTTCGTTGCCTCCTTATTGATAAAGTTCACGGTCGACTCCCAGCTGGCTTTCATTCCTAACGGATCTCCGTATGTTTCGATAAAGCCGTTCACAAAGTCGACATCCGATGCCGTATCTTCCACCCATAGGATCGAATAGGCATCGAAGATTTTCAAGTCGCCGGTCTGATAATATTCGATCAGTTTCCCGATGATTGACTTTTGCGCATCATTCTCGGCAAAAGCCGTGGCTTTCTGCAATTCCGACACGATCTTTTCGATTGCCGACGAATAGAGGCCGCCTACCTTCCACACTTTTTCGACCAGCTTGCCGTTCTCTTTTACCAAACGGCTGTTCAAGCCGTAAGAGATAGGAGAAATCGTGTCTTTCCCTGCTTTCATCCGGGCATAGAAATCCTCGACTTCTACTTGGGTAACCCCTTCGCCATAATAATTATTGGCCGAAGCCCGGATCAGGTCGACATCGCCACTCTGCACCGTACGCTTCGCCATCACGGCCGGATCAAAGATCACGGGACTGATCTCGGCGACAAACTGTTCCACCGTCTGCCCTTCACGTAACGGAAGTGCGGAAGCACCGACCTGAGAGATGCAAGTCTGGAAGAATTCGGGCGTAAAACCGGGAACAAATTTGTCTTCCGCATAATGATGATGAATGCCGTTGGCAAACCAAACCCGTTTCAGATAAGTCTCCAAAGCAACAAACTGCGGATCCGTACGATCTCCTTTATAGCCGGAATACACAGCCTCCAGCGCACGGCGGATCGGCAGGTTATAACGGCAGTTCTGGTCGAACAAAATATCCCGGCCCATCAGGGCGGCTTCCGACAAATGATATAATAATTGTTTCTGCTTCAAAGAAAGGGATTCAAATCCCGGAACTCGATAACGCAGTATCTGAAGATCAGCAAACTGATCCACGACATAATTGAAATTATCCTGAGTAGCTTCCGCCTTCTCAGCCTTCTGCCCCGTACAGGCAGTCATAGCCATTGCAGTCATAAGCGATAACATTATATTTCTCATATACTAACTTTTAGCTTTTCCTATATTATTATTTAAAAGGTTTTCTCGCAAAGGTACAGATATTTCAGAAATAATACTAGTCATCTTCCTTTATTGCAATCTGAATACAGATAACTTATAAGGCAGAAATATGAGTAGATTTGATTTTTTTCTTCCAAGGACATAGAAAGAGAAGAAATTTAATAACTTTGCCTATAGTAACATTGACATAAAACAAAACGCAATGAAAACAAACATTCCTGAACGTATTGCCGCCCTAAGGGAAGCAATGAAACAGCATAAAATCGATGCTTATATTATTCCGACTTCCGACCCTCACATGAGTGAATATCCTGCCGATTGCTGGAAATACCGCGAATGGATTTCCGGATTCACAGGTTCGGCCGGAACAGTTATAATCACAGCCGATAAAGCCGGGCTTTGGACCGACTCCCGATATTTCCTGCAAGCCTCTACCCAACTGGAAGGGACAGGTATCGAACTTTTCAAAATGATGTTGCCTGAAACCCCGACAATCCCAGCGTTCCTGACACACGAACTAAAAGAAGGACAGACAGTCGGCCTGAACGGCGAGACATACAGCTTGGCAGATGCCCGCTCACTGGAAAAAGCGCTGGCGGAAAAAGAGATCAAACTGAATACAAACGCTTCGCTGATCGATCCGATCTGGAAAGAACGTCCCGCCATCCCGGAAGCTCCGATGTTTGAAATGCCGGTCGAACTCAGCGGAAAATCAACAGAAGACAAACTGATAGATATCAACAAGATGCTACACAAGGCAGGAGCCGACTGCACCATTCTCTCCGCATTGGACGAAGTGGCTTGGACCTTCAATATCAGGGGTACGGACGTTGCCTATAACCCGGTCGTCATCAGTTACGCATTCGTTTCCGAGAAGGAAAGCGTACTGTTCGTGAATCCGAAGAAGATACCCGCTGAAATAGCAGAACATCTAAAAAAAGAAGGAGTGACACTGGCCGACTACGGCATGTTGGCGACCTTCCTGTCACGGCTGCCGGAACGGACACGGGTGTTCATCGACAGTAAACGGACCAACGTAGCCATCTACAATGCACTGCCCAAAAGCAGTATCCTGATAGAAGGAATCTCGCCCACCAATCACTTGAAAAGCATCAAGAACGAGGCAGAGATAAAAGGATTCCGCAATGCTGTCCTGAAAGACGGCATCGCCATGACCAAATTCTATTTTTGGCTGGAAAAGAGGCTTAAAGCCGGAGAAAAGGTGACGGAGCTGAGTGCCGCTGCCAAGTTGACGGCTCTGCGCTCCGAACAGCCCCAATATGTCATGGACAGCTTTGCCAGCATATCCAGCTACGGTCCTCACGGAGCGGTCGTACACTATTCTCCTACACCCGAAACGGACACGGAGTTGAAAACGGACAGTTTGTATCTGCTCGACTCCGGAGCCCAGTATTTGGACGGAACGACCGACATCACCCGTACGATCGCCCTTTGTGACGAGCCGAGCGAGCAGATGAAGAAGGACTTTACCCGCGCCCTGAAAGGCACTATCGGAATTGCCAAATGTAAATTTCCCGCAGGCATACGGGGCTGCCTGATCGACGCTTTCGCCCGTAAAGCCTTGTGGGATGCCGGCATCAACTATCTGCACGGAACCTGCCACGGCATCGGCCATTGCTTGAACGTACATGAAGGACCGCAAAGCATCCGCATGGAAGAAAACCCGGTAATCCTGGAACCGGGCATGGTGATGAGCGACGAACCGGCCATGTACCGCCCCGGCGAATATGGCATCCGTACCGAGAATATGATCCTGATCCGTGAAGACAGTGAAACGGAATTCGGAAAGTTCCTCGGTTTCGAAACTTTGACGTTATGTTACATCGATACGAAGCTGGTTATCCCATCCATGCTCTCCGTACGCGAACATGCCTGGCTGAACAAATACCACCAGATGGTGTACGACTTGGTAAGCCCACATCTGAACGAGGAAGAGAAGGCTTGGTTAAAAGAGAAAACGGCAGAAATTTAATCAACGGACAATTGACAATGGACAATTGGTTTGCCGTTGTCCTCCTTAAATTGTCAATTGTCAATTATTAATTGTCAATTAAAAAGTTATGGCTTTAATAAAATCAGTAAGAGGCTTTACTCCTCAAATAGGTAAAGACACGTTTTTAGCAGACAACGCCACTATTATCGGCGATGTAGAGATAGGCGAAGGTTGCAGTATCTGGTTCGGGACTGTGTTGCGAGGCGATGTAAACTCCATCCGGATCGGCAACGGGGTGAATATACAGGATGGTTCCGTCCTGCACACCTTATATGAAAAATCGACGATTGAGATCGGCGACGATGTATCGGTCGGTCATAACGTCACGATCCACGGGGCAAAGATATGCAACGGCGCCCTGATCGGGATGGGCTCGGTCGTACTAGACCATGCCGTGATCGGTGAAGGAGCGATCGTCGCTGCCGGCTCGGTCGTACTGAGCAAGACCATCGTTGAGCCGGGAAGCATCTACGCCGGCGTACCGGCCAAGTTCGTAAAGAAAGTAGACCCGGAACAGGCAAAAGAGATCAACCAGAAGATAGCCAAGAACTATCACATGTACTCATCCTGGTATAAAGAAGAGCACTGACCCGCTATCACGGAACAGGGTAAACAACACAATTAATTGCAAATGAAAGAGTACAAATACATCCTGCTGGACCTGGACGGGACGATTACAGATCCGATGATCGGCATCACCCGATGCGTCGAATACGCATTGAATCATTTCGGCATACAAGTGAATGACCTTCGCGAGTTATGTCCTTTTATCGGTCCTCCTCTTCTGGACTCGTTCCGGGATTTCTATCATTTCACAGACGAACAGGCTAAAGAGGCTACAGAAAAATACCGGGAACGTTTTGCCGACACCGGCATTTATGAAAACAAACTGTATGACGGCATGAAAGACTTTCTTGAAGAGGCAACCCGGCAAGGGCGCATCCTGATGCTGGCGACATCCAAACCGACAGTCTTCGCCAAACGCATCCTGGACTATTTCGATATCGCCCGTTACTTCACCTTCGTCGCGGGCAGCGGCCTGGACGGTTCCTTCTATACAAAAGGAGATGTGATCCGTCATGTATTGGAAAGCAATAACCTGACGGACCATCCATCAGCCGTCATGATCGGCGACCGAAAACATGATATCATCGGGGCCAAAGAGAACAGGCTCGATTCGATCGGTGTGCTTTACGGTTACGGTGACCGGGAAGAGTTATCGCAAGCCGGGGCGGACTATATCGTAGAGGATATCGCCGGACTACGCAACCTGCTGTTCCATCAATAGCACGCCCATTTTATCAGATAGCGGCAAAGCACATCTCCGACGAAGATCCCCACGCAGTAGAGGATTCCCAATCTGTAACCTTTCAGGTTACAGGACACTTTCAATGCCTGGAACATCCAGACCAGCGCCCAGATCAAAAAGACAAAAGAGACCAGCGACAGCCATATTCCGACAAGGAATCCGGGCTGTTGCATGATCTCCGCCGGAGGCATGTTCACATCTATCTGTGCGAGTTTCTGCATAGGCGGCAAGAAGTTGAAAAGGTTCATGACGATCAACGGCAATTGTGCGAAAACGACCGTTCCCAACACATCGACCATCCGTATGCGTGAACGGGAAAGCAGCAATCCTCCCAAATAAAACATAACAGCCGGAATCAGCCAGACGGCAAGGTGTTCCACCGCATAGCACCACCACGCCGGATTCGGAGCCGGACCAAAATGCAGCAACCCGTGATAATGCCAGCCGGAATAATAAGAAAGAGCTGTCGATACCACCATTCCAGCCAGTCCCCAAAGCAATGCTTTCAGGCCGGCAATCCGTTCAAAAGGATTTATCAATCCATAAAGATGTTGTTTGTTCATAACCTATTCGATTTTATTTAGTTTATCAATCAGATCGTCTAATACATTCCGGACAGTAGGGTAACTGACTCCCATATTCTTCGCCATATCCTTCAGGCTTCCGCTGGATTTGATGAAGTCGATTACAAACTGCTGTTCCTTATCCGTCAGTTTTGCCAGTACAGGCAGTTCAAATGTACCACACACCTCCGTATCGCATCGCCCACAAAACATCCGACCCACTTTCAAAGGCGCGTCACAAGCCGGGCACTGCAAGGGGAGTCTTCTTTTGATCTCGTTATTCATAGGTTTCTTTCTTATTCTTGTTTACACTTGACTAAAAGATTACTTTACAACAAAAGTATTCAATAATTTATAAAGATGCAAGAAACAATAAATATTATTCATTACAATATAAATATTATTCAAATATATATACAATTATATCATTCATCCTCGTTCCAACATGAATCAGGCAAGGAAGCTAAATGAGCCACCGAATAACCTCCATATAAAGAAATTAAACTACTTTTGTGACAGAACACTTAAAAACTAAACGAGTTACATCATGAGAAAGAACAATCTGTGGATAACAGCCCTTGCATTCGGGCTATCGTTATCGGCTTACGGGCAGCAGGCAGAGGGCGGCATCTCGTCCGGAATGTTGCAGGAAATCAAGCAAGCCTACAAAGGAACGCCGGCCGACAAAGCCATTCACAATGCGATCGCGGGCAACGACATCAACAAACTGGCAGTCAACAACGACAGTAAAAACAACTTCGACACCTACTTTTCCCATAAAGTGAACAGCAAAGGCATCACGAACCAGAAATCCTCCGGCCGTTGCTGGTTGTTTACAGGATTGAATGTTATTCGTGCGCAGGTCATCGCCAAGTATAACCTCCCGGAATTCGAACTCTCGCAGAACTACAACTTCTTCTGGGACCAGCTTGAAAAAGCAAACCTTTTCCTGCAAGGAATCATTGATACACGGGAAAAGCCGATCGACGACAAAATGGTGGAATGGCTGTTCAAGAATCCGATCGGAGACGGCGGACAGTTTACCGGTATCTCCGACAACCTGATGAAATACGGCATCGTTCCTTCCGATGTCATGGTCGAAACCTATAGCAGCGACAATACCAGCCGTATGTCCAACCTGATCGGCCTGAAACTGAAAGAATACGGATTGGAACTACGCGACGCAAAAGGCTCGAAACCGGAAGCGCTGGCAAAACGCAAAACCGAGATGCTGGGCGAAATCTACCGTATGCTGGTCCTCAACCTCGGAGAACCTCCTACGAAATTCACCTGGACACGCAAAGACGCAAGCGGCAAACCGATCGAGACAAAAGAATACACCCCGCAATCATTCTATCAGGAATTCGTGGGCGAAGATTTGAAGAACAACTATGTCATGCTGATGAACGATCCGAGCCGCGACTTCTATAAACTATATGAAATCGACTTTGACCGCCATGCCTATGACGGCAAGAACTGGACATATGTTAACCTTCCGATAGAAGATATCAAAGAGATGGCGATCACCTCCATCAAGGACAGCACCATGATGTATTTCTCCTGCGACGTGGGCAAATTCTTCGACCGCAACCGCGGAGTGCTCGATGTCAACTATTATGACTACGGCTCGTTGATGGGCACGACTTTCGGTATGGACAAGAAACAACGCATCCAGACATTCGCCAGCGGCTCTTCCCATGCCATGACACTGATGGCGGTAGATTTGGGTGCCAACGGCCAACCTAAAAAGTGGATGGTGGAAAACAGTTGGGGACCGGGTGCCAACAATGGCCACCTGATCATGACGGACGAATGGTTCAACGAATACATGTTCCGCCTGGTCGTCAACAAAAAATACATCACCGACAAAGTCCGGGAAGTATTGAAACAGACACCGACACGGTTACCGGCCTGGGACCCGATGTTTGCAGAAGAAGAGTAATGGAAATTGAAAGTTGAAAATTGAAAATTATAAAAACGGTCATTGTTCTTGGAACGGAATTTAATTTTCAATTTTCAACTTTCGATTTTCAACTATCAATAGTATCCTTCATTCTGCGCCTCTTCGGCAGATGGCTTCGGAGACAGGCGGTCGATATGGTTTTGCGGAATCGGACGTAGTTTGTGATATTCCTTTATGTTCGGAGCGGCATCCGGATTAAACTCCTTCACACGCTCGTACAACGTTTCCGTACGCACCAAGTCTTCCCAGCGGTTCATCTCGCCGTATGTTTCACGGGCACGTTCATCCAGCATAAAACCGATAAAATCGTCACTGATCTCTGCCGGCGTCACCAGCATCGACTTTTCAGTCGAACCGGCCAGGTTAGCCATATCGCCACCATCAATCTGCCACCATTCCTGCGGCTTGGCTTCTCCTTCCTTATAGGCGGCACGTTTACGGACGACGTTGATCAGCGAAGCCGCTTTCTCGAAATCACCCTTTCTGCCATAAGCTTCGGCAGCTATCAGATACGTCTCACCCAGGCGCATACGGACAAAATTACGTCCTCCCGGTTCGTAGTTCATATCCGGACGTTGCGTATCGAGCCATTTCTTCAGGCAAGGGAAAAAGTGGTTCGTGTTTTCATCAATCGGAATCAATGTATAAGGCGCCTTTGCGATGTCCAATTGCATCTGGCGGTCTTTCGCTTTGTCGATCACAGCTCCTTTATAATCCTTCGCTCCATAGTATTTCGGGATAAAGTAAGCCGCCGTATCTCCTAAAGCGAACTTTGGTTTGCCAACCAGTTCGGCAGGCGTTTCATAAAGCAAATCACCCGTCTCCTCTCCATTTTCATTTACGTAATAATATTTGTCTTTCCAGACAGGGATGGAAGATTCTTTATTCGCATAGAACACCCAACTGAACATCTTATACATACGGGAGTCATTCAGGTGGTCGAACAACTCGGTTTGCAAATAAGGAGTCGGCCGCATACGTTTCCAAGCACGCCCTTGCTGAAGGTCGCGTTGCAAGCCCGGCAATTTTTCGTAAGTCGGAACCCAATACAGGTGCATCTTGTTTCCTTCCGAACCGTTAAACAACACATCGTTTGTAAACTCGACACCCCAGATTGTTTCAGAAGACACCTTCTGTCTGTCCTGATCGAATGTCATTGAATAATCCGAATCCAAGGCGAACTTTCCGGAGTAGATAACCGCTTCGGCAAAATAAGCCGTACTATCCATATCGGTCGGTTGCTGTCCGCGTTGATCCTTCACGGCACTCCCCCTTGTCAGATAAACTTTCGACAACAAATTAGCCGCCGACCATTTGGTTGCACGACCACGATCCGCCTGCATGGCCACATCGGGCAACACTTCATAAGCCTGACGCAAATCGCTAATAATAAACGCATACACATCCGCCACCGAAGCACGTTTGAAGTCGGTCTTGATTTCAGAAACGTTTCCTTCCGTCAATAAAGGAATACGTCCAAATTGCTGAACCAGATCAAAATAGAAATAGGCACGCATGAAACGAAGTTCACCTTCACGCGCCGCTTTCTCGGTATCGGCCATATCTCCCACTTTCGGCAGATACATCAAAGCCGTATTGGCCCGTGTAATACCTTTATAAGCATTTTCCCAAAATTCATACAACATACCGAAAGAAGAGTTCAACTGATTGCTGTATTTATTGAAAGCATCCTTATTACCGCCATCGGCCCCTTCCCAGACATAATCCACGCCATACTCGCTCAGGCAATAATAACGCTCGCCACCGACATACCAGCGCATGGTCGAATAAACGCCGTTCACAGCAGTTTCTATACCAGTCTTTGTTTCCAAATAATCGTACGACACCCCGCTGACCACCTTTTCATTCAGGAAAGATTCACACGACACGCTGGCCGCTGCCACTAAAGACAGCAAACCATATTTTATTATATTTTTCATACTATCGTCTATTTATCATGTTAGTTATTATCAAAAGCTCAGGTTCACACCAAACAGATACGTCCTCGGCATCGGCTCATTGAAGTCGCCTCCACTTTCAGGGTCCGTACCTGAATAGCCTGTAAAGACATACGCATTCTGTACGGTTGCATACACGCGCAACTTCTGAATGCCGACAGTCTGCAACAATGTCTTCGGCAAGGTATAGCCCAACGTCACCTGCCCGATTCTCAAGAACGAAGCGTCTTCCTTATAAAGGGAAGAAATGTAGTTCGGATTCTCGAAGTCGATATTCGGGCGCGGAGCCTCATTACTGTGGTTACTGATCGGATTGCCGTTTTCATCCTCGCCGATAATACGCCAGTAATTCACTTTCGCACCGTTATAACGCCCGTTCAAGCTCCATCCCCTATCGAAAGATTTTGTCTGCCCGAAAGCACCATTCAGGAAGAAACTGAAATCAAAATCCTTATAATTAAAATAATTACTCATGCTCAACGTCACGGTAGGATTCTCATGACCGAGAATAAAGCGGTCTTCGGAAGTGATCTTATAGTCGCCATTGCGATCGACAATCTTGATATCGCCAGGTTTAAAGACGCCTCCCCACTTTTCGAGTTCGGCTGCATCTTCCAGTTGCCAGATACCATCGGCCTTATAATCATAGAATACTTTCACGGGTTGGCCGATAAACCATTTATTTCCTTCGTCGTCGACTTTCCCGTTATAGAGTTCCACGATCTCCTCCTTGTTGACGGAGAACATGAAGTCGGTCGTCCATTTGAAATCTTTCGTATCGATATTGACCGTATTCAAGGTTACTTCCAGACCTTTGTTGCGGATCTGCCCGATATTGGTCGTCACATTGCCAAAACCGGAAACAATCGGCAACTGGCGGTCCATCAAGAGGTCGTTCGTATTCTGAAGATACAAATCCACGCTCCCCCCTATCCGGCCGTTCAAGAAACCGAAATCGATACCGGTGTTCCATTGTTCGGTCTTTTCCCATGACAGGTTCGGGTTCGGCATCTCTTTCTGGTAGAAGGCCAGCACACCGTTCGAACCATAGCTGTAACGACCGTATTCGAGGCTACCCTGTGTCTTATAAGGATCGATGGCCGTATTGCCGGTGATACCCCAACCCAGGCGGAGCTTCAAATTACTCAGACAGTCGACATCTTTTAGAAACGATTCTTCCTTGACACGCCATGCAAGGGCAGCGGAGGGGAACAACACCCATTTATGCCCCGGCGCCAAACGGGAAGAACCGTCGTAACGGGCAGACACCGTCAGCAGATAGCGGTCTTTGTAGTTATAATTCACACGTCCCATGAAAGAAGCCAGATTCCAACGCTGATAATCGCTCGATACGGACTCGATCGTCTGAGCCGAACCGACATTGTTCCAAGTCTGGTTCTCGTAAGGCAGGTCTTTCACCTTGATTTCCGACTTCTCGTATGTTTCCTGCTGGATAGACTGCAAGAAAGTCAAACCCAAAGTATGATCTTTTTTGAAGGTCTTGTTATAGAACAACAGATTTTCCCACGTGTACATACGACGGTTATCACGAGCATTGACAGCACGCGCCGGACTACCGGAACGATCCGAACTCAACGCCCCGTAGAACTCGTTGCCGTACCACGGACCGATGTCAATACCAACATTCGAACGGTATTTAATATCGAACGGAAGCGTAACATCCAGATAATAACTTCCCAGGAAACGGTCTTTCTTTATCTCCTTCTTCATATTGTCCAAATTCAAGAACTGGTTCCAAAGCTGGGGGTCATTTCCCGGACGGGATGTAATCAAACGGCCGTCCGTATCATAGATATCAGCCAAAGGATACACGTTTTTCACATCACTATACAAGTTACTCCCGTTATTTCTGTCGACATGGGAAAAAGAGGTCGAACCACCGACTTTGACAAATCTGTTCAACGTCCAGTCAAAATTGACACGGACCGAATAGCGGCGATAATCCTGCCCTTTCACAATTCCGTCCTGTCCGAAATAAGTCGCGGAAGCCAGCATCTTCAATTTTTCCGTTCCGCCTCGCACACTGACTTCGTGGTTATGGATCGGAGCCGCCCGCAACACCTCATCTGTCCAGCTATTGTAAGGCAAACGTTCAGGACACCAATTTCCAGCTTCGTCATAGGCTTGTTCTATCTTCCCGATCACGTTTGGGTCCGCATTGAAGTAACCGATCTTCCGGTCCCAGTCCAATGTAGGGACGAGCGGGTAGGGAGTCGTCTTCGATGTCGCCCGGTTTGCTTCACGTACCAGATCTACCCATTCAGCCCCATCAAACATTTCTATTTTACGGGCGGCCTGTTGTACACCCATATAGCCGTTATAATCAATCTGGACTCTTCCCTCCTTTCCTTTTTTAGTTGTCACCAGGATCACGCCATTGGCTCCACGCGAACCGTAGATGGCCGTTGCGGAAGCATCTTTCAAGACCTCGACCGATTCGATATCCGAAGGGCTCAATTCGTTTAATCCGACAACAATCGGAATACCGTCGACTACATATAACGGTTCGTTCGTCGCCTTCAACGAGCGGTTCCCACGAACACGTATGCTCGCCTCTTCACCAGGCTTCGCGCTTGTTTGTATAATCGTTACACCCGCAGCTCTCCCCTGCATCGCCTGCACGGCACTCAACGAAGCTGTTTCCTTCAGCTTCTCCCCCTTCACGGAGGCTACCGAACCGGTCAAGTCCCGCTTCTTGGCCACACCGTAGCCGACAACCACGACTTCGTCCAAGTTCTGCAAGTCCTCTTTCAATGTGATAATCACACTCCCTTGTCCTTTGTAAGCATAGTCTTGCGGCTGATACCCGATGTAGGAAACAGACAACGTAACAACCGGTTTAGAGATGGAAAAAGAGAATTTACCGGCGATGTCGGTAATGGAACCATTCGTAGTCCCTTTCTCGACTACGTTCGCCCCGATGATAGGCTCACAGGTCACATCCTTGACAACGCCGGAAACCATATGCTGGGCATAGGAAAGCGTGGTCGTGCACACAAAAAACAAAAAGACTAACATGGGCAGATGCAGCCTTTTAAACGTTTTCGTTTTGTTCATAATAATAAAGAATTAAATTATCCGGCAATTCCCGAACCGGATGATTTTTTCATAAAAAGAGGCGTGGGAACTGTTGATATATCTACATTGAGGCCTTCGACTGCCCGAATAACTGATATAAACAACAGCCCACGCCCTTCTATTCTTGAAGACATATCCATGCCGGACATGAATATATATAACAAGGAAGGTACGTGAGCGTCCAATTGTCTACTATCCAGTTATTCTGAAAGTGTCGAAGTTTCAATGTAGGATAATATCTTTAAACGCTTCTCGTAATCAATAAAAGCAGGGACTTGCAACGCCATGCAAGTGTGCGGACACAAATATAGAGAGAAGAAACTATACAGGCAAACAAAAGTAAATATTTCTCGTTTTTCTTACGAACAGGCTATATTTAGAGGATAGCAATCATATTACTATTGCAAAACCATGCAACCTATAAACATTTGACCTTTGTCGAATACGTTTTTGCCCTTAGTCAAAAGGGCTTTCGGCCTTAGTCAAAAACCTTTTCGACCAAGGCCGAAAGCTAAAGAAGTTAGCACAAACGACATAAATATCCATATCATTGCATATTATACAATATCAAATACCACTTCAGGACGGGACAGTTTGTCTGTTGTTTACATTTATGAATAACCTATAACAGGATTTTTTAATACACAGTCAACCTATTTCAGGACGAGACAGGGTGAAGCCAGAAAACGCCTCTCCACCGAAAGGTATCATCCGATCAATCTTTTCCCCAATCCGAAGGTTTGACACCCATTTGGAGGACAAGCGTTCCACCGGCCGCCAGATCATCGTGCGTCAGGTAACATTTATCATACTTCTTCCCGTTGAGTGTCGCACTTTGGATATAGATATTCTCCGGACTGTTGTCACGGGCTTCGATCACAAAAGAGCCACCGGCAGCATAAGCCGGGTCCAGACGGAACTCCACCCGGTCGAATACCGGACTGGTAATCTCATAGCGGCCATCGCCCGGACATATCGGATGTATGCCGGCAGCCGCCAACACATACCAAGCCGACATCTGCCCGACATCTTCGTTTCCTACCAAGCCGGTCACTTTGTCGTGATAAGCGTTCCGGCAAATGTCGCGTGTCCATTTCTGGGTAAGCGAAGGCATCCCTAACCTGTTGAACAGGAAAGGCACATGATGGACCGGTTCATTGGCATGGTTATAATAGTCATTCCAGAGATAGTCGCCCGGTGTTTTCTCAAACATATCCGTCAGGTCGGCCAAAACCTTTTCACGGCCTCCCATCAGGCGGATCATCCCCTCGACATCGTGTGGCACGAACCATCCTTGCTGGTAAGGATTGGATTCCACGCAGCCATAGCCCTCTTGCAAACGTCCTTTTTCAGGCAAAGAAGAAAAAACGCCTTTCTCATTACGCGGACGGAACCATCCCGATTCAGGATCGAAGATAGTTGCATACGACAGGGCACGCTTGTCAAAATGAGCCCGGTCGCCCTCTTTCCCCAACCACTCGGCCAAACGGGCCATGCACCAATCCGTATAATCGTATTCCAGCGTGCAGGATATATTGCCGGGCGTATAGCCGTCGTCATTATTGCTAAAGCGCCGGGAGGTGTTCAGAGCATAGCGGTATGCTTTCTCCACGTCATAATCCCGAATGCCTTTCCGGTAAGCATCACACAAAACCGAAATGGCGGGATTGCCCACCATGCAGCCGGAGTAAGCATTCAAGAGCTCCCACCGTTCAAGATATTCGTTACCACTCTGGTCGGCTATCTCCACAAGCGAGTTGACAAGATCGTTCACCATCTCCGGGTTGATGATGGTCTGAAGAGGCATCTGGCTACGGAAGACATCCCATCCGCTGAAGATCGTCCGTTTACGGAACTTGCCAGTCTGATGGATCTTTTTATCCGCCCCGGTGTACTCGCCGTTGATATCGCTGCAAAGGCGCGGATCAATCAACGTATGATAAAGAGCCGTGTAGAAAACCCTCTTTTCCTCGTCGGTTCCTCCCTCGACGGAGACTTTCGCCAACTCGTCATTCCAAAGACGGACACACTCGGCATGCGTCCGGTCAAAATCGAAGTCTTTCATCTCCGCCGCCAAATTCTCCTCCGCATTCTTCAAACTGGTATAAGAGATACCACTCTTTAGCAAGATCACTTCATCTGGTTTGGTTTCAAAATTGGCATAAAAGCCTAAGTGCTTGCCTTCAAATGCCGAAACGGAAGGATGGATGGCTGCTTGGCGGATTGCTTCGCGATAGCGCTCGCTACAAACATCTTCACGTTTACGTCCCCAATCGTCCGGAATATCGGCAGACCAAACGCCATGTCCGGAAAAAGGTTTGGAAAATTGGGCATAGAAATAGACCGTATAGTCGGCCTTGCCATCTCCGTTTCCCCAACCGCCTCCATCAGGCGTACATTGCATCCAGCCCTTGATGGTATGGTCATCCACCACCTCTACGCTCTGAAGTGTCGATGTTCCTCCTACCCGCCGGGCCAGATCGACTTGTATGCGGGCCTCCTTGCTTTCCGGGAAAGTGAAACGAAGCATTCCGCTATGAGGCAAAGCGGTCGCTTCCGCCTGAATCTTATAATCGGAAAGAAAAACAGAGTAATAGCCTGCCGAGGCTTTTTCGGTCGACTTGTCATACCGGGAACGATATCCTTCTTCCGGCTTGTCTTCCGTGCCGGCGAATGTATGCAAATCCCCGATTGTAGGCATCACCAGAAAGTTCCCCAAATCGCCGTACCAGCCAATACCGGACATTTGCGTAAATGCGAATCCTTCGATTGTCGTATGCTCATAACTATAGCCGGAACCGTTGTCGCCTCCGGTAATCGTGTTGGGACTGACCTGCACCATACCGAAAGGAGCAGTCGCTCCGGGGAACGTTTTTCCAAGCCCATGACTCGCACCCGCCAGTTCCGTATTCGTCGAAGCTCCTACAAACGGGTTAACATAAGAGGACAGAGGGTACCCGTCCGCTTCCTTCTCCACCGTATGGCAGGACAGCAAAGAAAGGGACAAGAATAGCCCTAACAAAGAATGTCTAATATTCATTATTACCAGATTAAAAAAGGCGGCATCAAAAGTCGTCATCCGTCATCCCTGGATCAAGTCCGCCATGACAAGGACACTTTTGATGCCGCCTCGTTCTACAAAGCTTATAAAGCCAATTCCTTCAATATCCCATCCGTCGCACCCGCATTGCCTTTCACAAACTGGCCGGCACTCTCGCCGGCAGCCTCCAAGACCTCTGCACAGGTCAACAGCTCATCCATCTTGGCCGCGAACTCATCTTTCGATGCGACTGAAAATCCCCCGCCTACCTTGATCAGGTCACGGGCCTCCTTGAACTTCTGGAACCGGGGACCGAACAACACCGGAATACCGTAAACCGCCGCCTCCAACGTATTATGGATGCCGGCTCCGAAACCGCCACCGATATAGGCGATCGTCCCATACCGATAGATGGAAGACAGCAGCCCGAAACTATCCACGATCAAACAATCTTTCCCTTCGAGCAGGCTCTTGTCCTGCATCACATCGGACAAGCGGACAGACGGGCGTTTCAACAACGACTCGATATACATCAGATGTTCCCGGTGAATCTCGTGCGGAGCGATGATCAGCTTTATCTCCGGATGCTCGTTGAAATAAGGGATCAATATCTCCTCGTCCTGTGGCCAGGAACTCCCGGCGATCAGCGTCTGACATCTTTCCCCTACAAACCGTTTGAATTCTGGCAACTCACGCGCCTGATTACGCACGTCCAACACACGGTCGAAACGGGTATCGCCGTAGACCGTCACGTTACGGATTCCATATTGCCCCAGCAGTTCCTTCGAACGTTCGTCCTGCACGAACAAATGCGTAAAGCAGTACAGCATCTTTCGGTAAGGGACTCCGAACCATTGAAAGAACAACTGGTCGGGACGGAAGATCGCTGAAATGATATAAACCGGGATTCCCCGCTTCTTCAACTCACGCAAATAGTTTCCCCAAAACTCATACTTGATGAAAACAGCCACAGCAGGATTCGCCAGATTCAGGAACTTCTTTACCCGGTAAGGCGTATCGAAAGGCAGATAGCAAACGATATCCGCCCCGTTATAGTTTTTCCGCACTTCATAGCCTGAGGGAGAAAAGAATGTAAGTAATATCTTATATTCCGGATATTGCGCCTTGACCTTTTCGATCATAGGACGCCCTTGCTCAAACTCTCCCAACGAAGAAGCATGAAACCAGATGTACTTCGCATTCCGGTCTATCTTCTCACGCAAAATGCTATTCGTCTTCCACTGGCCGAAACGCATCAGGCGTGCCTTCCGGTGGAAAGGAGAAATCATAGCGACAATAAAGGCATAGAAATGTATGAGTAAGCTGTACATGATAAAAGAATTGTCAATTATCAATTGTCAATTGACAATTTATCTATCGCTCTCTGGATGCGGCGGATAGACTCTTCCTTACCCAAGGCTTCCGTTATGTCGAAGATATGCGGACCTTTGCCTTCACCGACAAGGGCCAGACGAGTCGCATTCATTATATTTCCCAAATGGTAGCCTTTGCTTTCGATCCAGGCTTTTACCTCTTCTTCCGTACCTTCGATATCGAACGGTTCACGTGCGCGAAGCACTTCGATCAGTTCGGCAAGCTGGGCGGCACTGTCTTCCTTCCAGCGTTTTTTGCGTGTCTTTTCATCATATTCCGTCGGAGCGATGAAGAAGAACGAGCAAAGATCCCACAAGTCCTTGATAAAGGTGGCACGGTCTTTCATCATGGCTACGACCTTCTCCACATAGGCTGGGTCTGCTTTCACGCCGTGGCTTTCGAGGATCGGCATAAAGAGGGCGGCAGCTTCCTTATTGTCCATAGCCTGAATATAATGATGGTTAAACCATTTTCCCTTTTCATAATCAAATTTGGCTCCGCTCTTGCTGCAACGGCTCAGATCGAAGCTATGGATCAGTTCGTCCATGCTCATTACTTCCTGATCATTACCAGGATTCCATCCCAACAAGGCCAGGAAGTTGACAACCGCTTCGGGCAGGTAACCGCTCTCGCGATAACCAGAAGAAACCTCACCGCTCTTCGGGTCATGCCATTCCAACGGGAACACCGGGAAGCCCAGGCGGTCACCGTCACGCTTGCTCAACTTGCCGTTGCCTTCCGGTTTCAAAAGCAAAGCCAGGTGTGCGAACCGGGGCATCGTGTCTTCCCATCCGAAATAACGGTACAACAGTACGTGAAGCGGGGCACTCGGCAACCATTCTTCACCACGGATCACATGCGTCACTTCCATCAAATGATCGTCCACGATATTGGCCAGATGGTAAGTAGGCAACTGGTCGGCTGATTTATATAAGACTTTATCGTCCAGGATAGAAGAGTTGATAATCACTTCGCCACGGATCAGGTCGTTTACATGGATATCTTCATCCGGTTCGATCTTGACGCGGACCACATACTGGTTGCCGGCATCGATCAAGGACTTCACTTCTTCTTCGGAAAGAGTCAGCGAGTTGCGCATCTGCATACGGGTAGACGCATCATACTGGAAATTGGGAATTTCCTTCCGTTTGGCATCCAACTCTTCGGGGGTATCGAATGCGATATAAGCACAACCGGCGTCCAACAACTGATCGACATACTTCTTGTAAATATCCCTGCGTTCGCTCTGACGGTAAGGCCCGTATTCGCCTCCGAAGCCGACACCTTCGTCAAACTTGATCCCCAACCAGGTAAGCGCTTCTATAATATAGGCTTCCGCTCCGGGAACAAAACGCTGCGAGTCGGTATCTTCAATACGGAGAATCAGATCTCCACCATTCTGTTTGGCAAATAGATAATTGTATAAAGCTGTACGAACACCTCCGATATGCAAGGCCCCAGTGGGACTCGGTGCAAACCGGACTCTAACTTTCCTTTGAGTCATAATCTTTCTATGTGATTTATGATTTGTGATTTATGAATTGTGATTTATAACGACGCATAAATCACAATTCATAAATCATAATTCCGTTTACTGCGGCAAAAGTAGCCCTTTTTTTTCTCTTAGTAAACTTTTTTATGTACATTTCGCCTTTCAATACATAAAACAGAACATTATGAAAGCAAATAACTATAGCATACATCCGAGTGTCTATTTTATTGTGGCGGCCTTGTTGATCGCTTACTTCTTTCCGAGGGAAGGAAAATTCCGTTACCAGTTCTATGAAGGAAAACCCTGGCGGTACGGGTTGCTTACCGCTCCGAGCGACTTCCCGATCTACAAGACTGATGCGGAAGTACAGGCCGAACGCGACAGCGCTCTCAAAAAATTCGAGCCTTATTACCGACTGGATACCACAATCGAATCTGAAGAGATAGACAAACTACGCGCCGACTATCAGGGCACGCTGAGGAACCGGGCGACTCCGGCCTATATGCAGTATATCGAAAACAGCTTGCAAAAGCTATACCGGGATGGTATCATTTCTACTCAGGACATGGATGAACTCAAGAAGGAGGAATATCCCCGCATCAACCTGCTCGCGGGCAGCGTAGCGCACCCCCATTACAGTAGCGATTTTTTTACAGTCAAGACGGCGTATGAGTTTATCATCAACAATTGCCCCTCTTATCTGGACAAGTCGGTATTGCAATCTTGCGATATCAACAATTATTTGGTGGAAAATATCACATACGACAAGACGATGTCGGAAAAAGTCAGGGAAGATATCCTGAACAGCATCCCGCTGGCCAACGGCATGATACAGGCAGGAGAACGTATCGTCGACCGGGGCGAAATCATCGACAACCATACTTACAATGTGCTCCGTTCCCTTAAGATCGTACACGAGACCAAGTCCGGAGGAGCCCAACGGCAAGGTATCATCATGGGAGGCCAGTTCGTGCTGGTATTCGGTATTCTCTTCTGCTTCTGGCTGTACCTGTGGTCTTTCCGGTTGAAAATCCTGCATAACAGGAGGAATGCGCTTTTCCTCGTACTATGCGTATTCGTGAGCTGCATACTAACAGAGCTTTGCGTGACGTACGGGTTGTTCAATGTCTATATCCTTCCGTTCGCTATCGTGCCGATTGTCGTGCGCACGTTCTTCGACTCGCGCACGGCGCTGTTCACACACCTGATCATCGTGCTGATCTGCTCACTGATGGTGCCTTTCCCGCACGAATTCCTGTTGCTACAGGTGATTGTCGGCATGGTCGTGACATTCAGCTTGAGGGATTTATACGAACGTTCCCAACTGATCCGCTGCGCTTTCTTCATCTTCATGTCCTATGCGCTCTGCTACATCAGCCTGTCCATCTACCAGGAAGCAGACTTCAAGAAGATCAACTGGATGATGATGCTCTATTTCGGCATCAATTTTATCCTGCTGATGTTTACTTACATATTAGTCTATATGCTGGAAAAGACATTCGGCTATGTGTCCAGCATTACGTTGGTCGAACTCTCCAACATCAATACGCCGATCCTAAAAAAGCTGTCCGAAATATCTCCGGGAACCTTCCAACATTCTTTGCAGATGTCGATCTTAGCGTCGGAAGCGGCTGCCGCTATCGGAGCAAACGCGCAGCTCGTACGTACAGGAGCCATGTATCATGATATCGGTAAGATGGCGAATCCGGCATTCTTTACCGAAAACCAAAGCAGTATCAATCCGCACAGCCAGCTATCGTTCGACCAAAGCGCGAAAATCATTATCAATCATGTGAACGACGGTGTCAAGATCGCAGAAAAAGCAATGTTGCCAAAAGCCATCATCGATTTTATCCGTACCCATCACGGACGCGGAAAAGCCAAATACTTCTATAACTCTTTCAAAAACCAGTATCCCGACCGCGAAATAGACGAAGAGGCTTTCACCTATCCGGGGCCGAACCCGTTCTCGAAAGAAACTGCCGTCCTGATGATGGCTGATTCCGTAGAAGCGGCCTCCCGTAGCCTGAAAGAACACACGGAAGAAAACATTCGTGCCTTAGTCGACAAGATCATAGACGGACAGATTGCCGACGGACTGATGCGTAATGCCCCGCTGACGTTCAAGGATGTGGAAACGGTCAAGAATGTCTTTGTGGAAAAACTGAAGATCATGTACCATACACGAATCAGTTATCCGGATTTGAAGAAATAAACTGTACAAGCTCATCCAGTAGCCCAGCGCAAGCATCCTCCAGCAGATCGAGGACCAGCTCGAAACCTTCCGCTCCACTATAGTACGGATCGGGGACATGGTCATACAGCTTGTTCCGGGAATATTCCGTCATCTGATGTATCTTTTCCACGGATTCCAAATCCGGGGCTTTCCGTTTCAGATCGTCTATGTTACGGTTGTCCATTCCGATAATCAGGTCGAAGTCGAAAAAGTCTTCCGTACATACCGGACGGGAGACCGAATCTAACTTATATCCCCTACGGACCGCATGCGAGCGCATACGCGGATCGGCTTTTTCTCCTGCGTGATACCCGATGATACCGGCAGAATCGATCTTGATCCGGCCATCCAGTCCCGCATCCTGGACCAACTTCTTCATCACGGCCTCAGCCGACGGTGATCGGCAAATATTCCCCAGACATACAAACAATATCTTATATTCTCCTTTCTTCTCTTCCATCATTCTTAATTTACAATTTACACCGGGGGATTAATCCCCCAGCTATTGACTCAGGATTAATTTCTCCTGACAACCGACTCTCAAGCCGGATCTACATCATAGTGCACGATCAACTGCTTAAACGGCAAGTAGCGTTGCATTTCAGTGTGTACCAATTCCAGTATCTCACGTACTGGAGCAATCGCGGCGGCAATCTCTATCTTTAAAACGATTTTCCGGATATGGAGAGTTTGCACACGGGTTATCGGCGGAGTGACCGGACCCAGCACGCGTTCGCCCAAACGACGGCGCAGGTTCTCGGCATACAAAACAGATAGTTCCTGCAGGATCGAATCATTCCGGCTACGCAAGACTATCACTATCAAACGATAGTAAGGCGGATAACGGAACATGCTCCGCTCACCCAATTGAAGACGTACCATTTCCTTATAGGCGAAACGTTCTACCATCCGGATTAGCGGATGGTCAGGCTGAGAAGTTTGTAGGACAACCGTTCCCCGCTTATCCCGTCTTCCGGCACGGCCGCTCACCTGTACCATCAACTGGAAGGCGCGCTCATGGGCACGGAAATCCGGGAAGTTCATCAGGCTATCGGCATTCAGGATACCGACCACACTGACGTTCCCGAAATCCAGACCTTTCGAGAGCATCTGGGTTCCGATCAATATCTGTGTCTTACCTTTCTCAAAGTCCGCGATGATCCGCTCATAGGCCGCACGGGTACGGGCGGTATCGAAATCCAGACGCTCGACCTTAGCGGAAGGGAAGAGAGTAGCAATCTCTTCCTCCACCATCTCAGTTCCGAACCCCATCGTACGAAGTTCCGGGCTCTGGCATTCCGGGCATTGATGAGGCAACTGGATTTTATATCCGCAATAGTGGCATACCAACTCATTACGAAACTTATGATATGTCAGGCTGACATCGCAATTGATGCAATGGGGAACCCAACCGCACTCCTTGCACTCGATCACCGGAGCGAATCCCCGGCGGTTCTGGAACAGGATCACTTGTTCTTCCTTTCCTAACGCCTCGCTCAACTTTTCTACCAAAACCGGCGAAAAAAGCGTGTCTTTCATTATCTTCTTACGCCTCAACTCCTTGATATCGACCGTCAGTATTTCCGGCATCAGCCGGTCGCCATAACGGGTAGTCAGTTCCACCAGACCATATTTGCCGATAGTGGCATTAAAATAAGAATCAATGGAAGGGGTAGCGGAGCCCAACAATGTTTTCGCCCCATGCATACCGGCTAACACCAAGGCTGCATTGCGGGCATGATAACGCGGAGCCGGGTCCTGCTGCTTATAGGTATTCTCATGCTCCTCGTCTATAATAATCAGGCCTAGATCCTTGAATGGCAAAAACAAAGAGGAACGAACGCCTAACACTAGCATCGGCTCGCCCGTATGCAGCAAACGGTTCCAGACTTCCACCCGTTCGTTATCAGAAAATTTGGAATGATAAACCAGCAACTTGTCGCCGAACAACTTGGCCAGCCGTTCCGTGATCTGGGTGGTAATGGCAATCTCAGGCAGCATATACAAAACCTGGCGTCCCATCTTCAGCACTTCATCGATCAGCCGCACATAGACTTCCGTCTTTCCACTGGAAGTAACACCGTGCAAGAGACAGACTTCTTTCTCCCGAAAAATATCATGTATTTCCCCGTAAGCCTTCCTCTGCGCCTCACTTAAAGGGTTCAAGGGCTGTAAACGGCAAACCGGAACCTGCAACCTTCCTACCTCTTTTTCATAACTTTCCAGCACACCTCGCTTCAGCACACCGTCCAATATGGCTGGAGAACAACCGCAACTCTCCAACAATTCCTTCTTCGACAATTCGCGTACCAGTGCCGGATTAAGCGCATGACTGAGTTCTAGAAAACAGATCAGCAAGTGTTCCTGCTTCTTCGCCCGCTTGAAGTCCGCAAACACGGCCTGTAACTTTTCTTCATCCTTATACACCTCGGCAAGACGAATAAAGGTCTGCATTTTCGGCATAAAGCCCCGTTTCAATTCCTCGCTCACCTCAACCGCACCTTTAGCCATCAGGGAGGCGACAACAGGTACGACATTCCGTAGCCCGGTTTTCTTTTCCAATTCGGAAACCGTCAGTTTCAAAACACCGGTAAAGGCATCCAACACAGCCTGCTCATTTGGACGCAAAGACCCGTCGGCTTCGAAATCTTCATTATAAGTAACAGCCGTTTCACTCTCCAGTTTTAGCCCGGAAGGCAAAGCGGCCTTGTAAACATCTCCTAATTTACACAGATAATAGGATGCGATCCATTTCCAAAAACGAAGTTGCGGACGACGGAGCACAGGCGTGGCATCCAGCAAAGCATAAATCTCCTTTGTCTCGTACTGGCTATCGACCCCACGCTCATGCACATCCATGACGATAGCCGTATAATAACGCTTCTTTCCGAAATGGACGATCACTCGGCAACCGGGTATTACCGCTTGTTCCAGATCGGATGGTATGCTATAGGTATAGCTATTCTCCAACGGGAGCGGGAGTATAACATCTGCGTACTTCATTCTTATTCTTATTTATACGAACCAATGTTCATAGCGATGCCAAAAGTAACAAAAAAGGCCGGACTGCTAAAGCCCGGCCTCTGTTTATCTGATCGCAGATATTCTTTATTCTTTTTAGAACAGGATGGCAGCCGTAATCGACCACCCCCGGTTCTTACCGTTTAATTCCAATTTTGATGCACTATAATCATCCGTCAAACCAAGAGCATAATTGAAACCTACCTGCAAATGTTTGATCAGTTCCACACCGGCACCCAGATTCAAACCAGCATTAAAACTTTTTGCCTTCAACTGGTCTCCGACCGATCCCGGAATATCCCATAACTTATCGCCACCCACACGGAAACCGACATACGGACCGGCCGCCAGATATCCTTTGATAATAGGCAAGCCGAATTTCCATTTCAAGTTAACCGGAACATCTATATAATCGTTCTTTATGTCTTTCTCACTCTTCACACCTATCCCTTTTTGCGAATATAAGATAGCTGCATCAAAACCGACTCCCATTATCGGAGCCATTACCTCCACCATCGGACCAATATTAAATCCAGTCACATTATCCTTTCCGACGAGATCTTTGTTAAAATGGACAGAGGAAATATTCAAACCGCCTTTTATACCGAACTTAATCTGGGATTTCGCAGGTACGGCAATCAACGCCATCACCGCCAACAATATAAGCCCAACAATCTTCTTCATACTTTTTTCCTTAATTAGTTAATACGAATTACAAATAAACGCACTTTTCCTATAATAAACAAATATCACCACCTAAGTGTTGCTGCTGTGTAGAATTTTGTGTAGTACCAAAGTAGCATCAATTATCCAAATCCGAAACAAAGCAAAAAAATGCCAATCGCCTTATTATCAGCAATTAGCATTTTTACCAAGTGGTGCCACCAGGAATCGAACCGGGGACACAAGGATTTTCAGTCCTTTGCTCTACCAACTGAGCTATGGCACCGTTGTTTTGTTTAACGGGTGCAAAGATATGAATCTTTTTTGAGTCTTGCAATAGGTAGAGCTACTTTTTACTGATTTTTTATTCTTCCAAAGAATTCCAGCCTTGTGCTTTTAGTTCGACTTCGCCTCCATCACGACCTACCAAGTAATTACCGAGATCGGGTTTTGTAATATGACCGATTACTTTAACACCTTTCATTTCAGATACTTTATCATGATCAGTGAGAGGAACAGTGAAAAGTAATTCATAGTCTTCACCGCCATTTAAAGCTGCAGTTACCAAATTCATATTAAATTGTTCAGCCATTGCAGCCGTTTGATAATCGATAGGAATTCTATCTTCATATACGCGACATCCGACATTACTTTCTTTTGAAATATGCAAAAGTTCGGAAGACAGACCGTCTGATATGTCCATCATTGCTGTAGGGATAATCCCCGCATGACGAAGCATCTCTATAATATCTTTACGAGCTTCCGGCTTCAATTGACGTTCCAACAGATATTCTTTGCCTGTAAAATCCGGTGTGAAATCTTTTTCACCTTTAAATATCCTTTTTTCGCGTTCTAATAATTGCAATCCCATATAAGCAGCTCCTAAATCCCCGGAAACACATATCAAATCCGTTTCTTGGGCTCCACTGCGAAGGACAACTTTATCTCTTTCTCCTTCCCCAATACAAGTGATACTGATGCAAAGCCCTGTTAAAGAAGCAGAAGTGTCTCCTCCGACAATATCGACTCCATACACATCACAGGCCAACTTTAGCCCAGCATAAAAATCTTCTACATCCTCAACAGAAAAACGTTTGGAGATGCCAAGTGATACAGTGATCTGCTTAGGCTGGCCGTTCATAGCATAAATATCGGAGAAATTTACAACAGCCGATTTATATCCGAGATGTTTTAAAGGTACATAAGTCAAGTCGAAATGAATACCTTCCAATAATAGATCGGTGGTGACAAGCACTTGTTTATCCTCATAGGAGAGAATTGCCGCATCATCGCCTACGCCCTTTATCGTACTATTATTCTTTATTTCAATCCTGTTAGTTAGGTGGCGAATCAAACCGAATTCGCCTAATGTTGATATTTCTGTCCTGTTACTCATATTTGTTTTGTAAAATATTATTTTTGGGAAATGTGATAATATGTTTTTCTATTGTCTCATTAAAACTCTGCTCATTGTAAAACCTGATTACAATCGGTAGATAATATAAATATTTCTTCCAACTTTCCGGAACAAGAGGACTGTTTTTTAAACGTGCTGCATCTTTTTCTGTTACTAAGATCAATTTTCCCGGTGAAGTCATCTTTTCGAATATCACATCCAATTTCTTGAAATCTGACTTGCTAAACGTATGATGATCAGGAAAAACGACCGGCAACACTTTATTTGAATACTTTTCTGCCTCACGAATAAATGGAGTGGGAACTGCAATACCTGATATCAACAATATATCATCTTCTTTTCCAATATTTTTATGGTTTAAGAAACGAGCTTCCGAGGGGAATACAGGTTTGACTTCTCCATAAACGATGCTGGTAAAAAAAAGTAACTGGTGAGCCCGCAACTTCATATTTTCTTCAATAACACGAAAATCAATCGGCTTCATATCTTCGTCGCATTTAGTAACAACTACGATATCTGTTCGGTTTATATTACTTATCGGTTCTCTCAGGTGTCCGGTAGGCATTAGTTTATCATTATAAAATAAACGATGGTAGTCACTCAACACGATCGAAAGGGAAGGGTGCACATATCTATGTTGATATGCATCATCTAACAAAATTACTTCAGGTCTGTCTTTTTCAGGGAGGGATAAAAGATTTTGAATCCCCCGGCGGCGATTAGCGTCGACAGCGACAAGTATATCCGGAAATTTATTTTTCATTTGAAAAGGTTCATCTCCGATCTCCAAACTGGAACTTTCAGAATCAGCAAGAATAAACCCCGATGTTTTTCTTTTGTACCCTCGGCTTAATACTGCAATGCGATATTTATCTTTCAGTAAACGTATGATATATTCTGTATGGGGAGTTTTACCCGTTCCTCCTACAGATAAGTTTCCTATGCAGATCACAGGAATAGAATATTGTTCGGAATGTAAAATACCCCAATCAAAAAGTCGATTTCGCAACCATATCCCAATTCCATATAAAAAGGAAAGGGGAGCCAGGTAGGAATTAAGTTTTATTTTGTCATTTTTTTGCATGTAACTTCTTATCTGCTGACAAATATAGTTAACTTATCGGTGGCTGTCTGTTTTTTATTTGTTTATTTCAAAAAGAAGATACAATTTGAATCTCTTTGAAAGATAAGTTTGCGTTTATTCTGAAATATTTTCAGGGAGTTTGTGACTATACACATTTATTGTAGAATTAAGTCAATATCCGGATAAGATATCCGTCGTATCTTTGTTGTCTTCTTGATAATCTCTTGTAAATTATATACTTTTGCATTGTCCCAATTAACATGCTATGCCATGAATGTCAAAATAGAAGAAAGCTGGCGAAAACGCCTTCAGGAAGAATTTGATAAACCATACTTTGAGCAGTTGGTCACATTTGTCAAGAACGAATACAGAAGCGCCCATGTGCTTCCTCCCGGACACCAGATCTTCCATATTTTTAATGCCTGTCCATTCGAGAAAGTGAAGGTTGTTATACTTGGACAAGACCCTTATCCCAATCCGGGGCAATACTACGGAGTCTGCTTCTCCGTCCCGCAAGGAGTTCCCATTCCTGGATCACTGGCCAACATATTCAAAGAAATACACCAAGACTTAGGCAAACCGATCCCCACATCCGGCAATCTGGACCGTTGGGTAGAGCAAGGCGTGTTTCCTATGAACTCGGTCCTGACTGTACGGGCTCACGAAACCGGCTCACATCGGAATATGGGATGGGAAACTTTTACAGATGCAGTGATAAAGAAATTGAGCGATGGACGTGAGAATCTGGTATTCATGCTGTGGGGAAGTTATGCAAAAGAGAAGATCGCCCTTATCGACACCCATAAACACTTGGTGCTGACAACCGTGCATCCGTCTCCACGCTCTGCTGACCATGGTTTCTTCGGCTGCAAACACTTCAGCAAGGCGAATACTTTCCTCCAAAGCAAAGGTATTCAAAAGATTGATTGGTAAGAAGTACGAGTTCCGGACATCCGGGTGTAGCCATTCCGGACATCCGGGTGTGGAGAGCGGTAACATCCGGGTGTAGAAAGGCAGAAGATGGGCATGTTTCCAAACTTTTCTGCTTGCTTTTCGTTCTTTTCCTACTTGTTTTAGTAAAAAAGTACCTTTATGTTGATGAAACTATCTCCACACAGATGTATATCGGCACGGTTCCCTGCGTTTTTATAAACAATACCGGCTACCCGTTTCAACGGCAGGTAGTGATACAAGTGTGATACAGGAATCCGGTATGTATCACTCCTTGCACACCATGTTTGTCAATGCTTACAAAACAAAGTGTGATAGAGTGATAGAGAAACTGGATTATTGTGCAAGAGAGAACCGCAAACTGATACCGTAGTTTGAGTTTGAAGTCGGATAAGATGCACTCGATATCAACGGTTCATTGATCTGAATATCATAGAATGCACGGACCGTCAACGCACGGCTCAAACCGTAATCAGCCGAGAAGGAGATTGTCTTTGCGATGTTACCGCTAGTAGCCTGCGTCAGTTGCGTGTCGATTTTACGAATCAACGACTGCATCTTGTTGAACGAGAAATCAAGGCGAACGGTGAGGTCATTGCTGAAATCACGCGTTTTCTTCATCTTCAAAACCTTGTTGAACTCGGCATATTTGTAACCCAAACCGATCGTCACTTTCTTGGAAAGTGCTTCGACCAATTGGTAGGATGTCGTGTTCAGGCTTAAATTGCGGGTAGTCGAATAGTCCGCCCGAACCGTCACGTTATTCAACAGCGTCGCATCTGCACCCAACAAAGGACTAAACGCTTCGGTAAGGCTGACAGACGAAATCGAATAAGGAGACGATGGTGTCGGGTTATCGTTCAGAATCGACTGGATATATCCCAGTCCGTCCTGCCCGGCATCCACCCAATTCAAGAAGGATGTGAAAGCACCTACCGAATAAGAACAACGGTACTGGTGACTCAACGTCAAGCTCTTGAAATATTTCTTGACAGCCGGAATCTTGATCAAGCCGTCGTAAGTAACGCGCCAGTTAGGCAACATGCTCTTCAACGAAGGGAAAGCCGTCAAGCCTACCTTCTTCGGGTCCTTACCGGTATAAGCGGCCAGAAATGCAGGAATCAGGACATCCGCCGAATTCCGGTTGACGCCGTTCACATTATCTGTTCCCGGATTATAAGGCATTCCTCCCAAGCCTTTATCATGGATAAAGCCCACATCCGGATATTTCAAGCCGGAATACTTGCTTTCGATACGTTGGGCAATGATCTCGCGGTTTGCCAACAACTTGTCAAAGGCTTTCGAAGAATAGTTATTCATAGCATTGCCACTGCCTCCGAATGCGCTTCCCAGCGCGATTGTCGTCATGGTAAAGTTTCCCCCCATAATCTCCGGCATACCTTCATACATAAATTGTATTTCCGTATTACGCGTATCGTTGCGAAGAGCCGTCAAGTCGATCTTCAATCCAGTGATCGGTTCGAGGTTCGCCCGTATATTCAGATTTTTCGTACTGGTCATGACTGCGGCATTCACGTCTCTCTCGGTATCCGTAATCAGCCAGCCTTTTTCATATGCCTCGTCTATATAGCTACGACGCACGTCACCGAACGCAAAACCGATCCCCGGGGAAAGTCCGAATGAAGAACGTCCCTGGCCAAAGATATCACCGATCTCCGGACGGAAACCGGGCAGCATCATACCGGCAGAGTTCGTAAACTGAATATTGAAACGGCGCACCATCATCAAAAAGCGGGCACTGTGTTCAACCGCCTTGTAAAGAAAATCCTCAGTAGGGGCCGGTCCCGGTATGATCGTCAACTTCAAGCGCACCGTGTCTTGGTTCAAAATCTTAACTTGTGCGAAGTTGATCGGCTTGAACTTGACTTTGTAGACACGCCCGTCCGTTCTTCTGGCCGTGATTTGCACCTTTTTCGTAAACATACCATGCTCGACAACCGTAGCGCTGTCCGGACTCAAGACAATTTCTTTTTCCAATTTCGGCTTTTTCTTCTTCTCCGTTTTTTTAGCCGTAGTCCGGGTATTGTTAAACTTCTGGTTGATCTTCTTCAAATATTTGTTTTTGTTGTAGAGAGATAACAGGTTCAAGTTCGCCTGCAAATCGAACTGACGCTGGTTCTTGATCGTATTACCCATCTCGATATCTTCGCTTACCGTCGCTCCACGATCCCAGTTGTAAGTAGCATTGTAGCTCAAAGAAGCATTGGTCCAATCCAGAACCGGGATTAGCTGCAACGGCAACTGCCAGGTCGCCATAAACTGCTGGTCATACTTCATCGGGGTTCCCAGGTCAGCGATGCTCTTCTTCACGGAATCTTTCCATAACTGGTAACCGTCCGGGTTCAGTTCCTTATTCACCTGCACATACGGTTCTTCGATACGGGCATTCGTACCGGAACTGAACGTTATGTTCAGGTTATTCGTAAAAGCCCAGTTCAAACTGAAAGCACGGTCCCAATAGAAGTTCTGGCTGAATGTCACTGGTATATCGTTGGGGACACCTGTTGCCGCTCCTGTCAGGTCGCGTAATTTTATTTCGTAATAATTCCGCATCATGGCCGTCTGGAAGTTGATAGACGGGGCCACATTAAACGCCAGTTGTTTGGCATAGCGCGTATAGCCGTTGTTTTTCTTCAATAACTTATCAAATGGCTTGATCGGCTTGACATAAGGCACATAGCTATAGGCGAAATTGGCACGGTAATCCTTTGTCGTTTCATATTCAGTCTCCGGGTTTTTCTTATCATTAATGCTGTACGAATACCCGAGCGTGAAGTTTGCCGGATCGTAAGGCATCGGGTTCTTACTCTTGATATTCACACGCACATTATTAAACGAAACACTCTTGATAACCGTCCTATCTTGAGAATAATTACGAATCGAGTCCTTCTCGGCTTTCGTTTCCGCCTTGTCGATAGCATCCTTCAACTTGACATCCTGATCCAGCGGATTGTATTTTGGATCATATGTTTCCTTCGAATAAGCATAATAGAACGGGATACTGACTTGCGCCTTTTCCGGGAACAGCTTACCCAATTCGATAGAGGTCGCCACGTTATACTGTTTGAAGTCTTCCATCCGGCGTTCGTTCAACGACTGGTCGAGAGCACCGAAACCAGCCGTTTCGATACGTCCGCCCACATTCACCGTTCCCAAGTCGGAAAGCGCAACATTCAAATTCGCATTGGCCGCCCATCCACCTTCTTCATTGAAGTCGGTCAGGCGCAATTCGTTCACCCAAACTTCCCCGCTCTTCAACTTATTACGCACGTTACGCACACCGATCATGACTGTCTTCACTTCGGAAAGACTCGGATTACCTTTGACACGGATCGTATTGCCATCGTTGTCCGGATCCCTACCAGAATAGACAGTCTGGAAAGACACTCCATTCGTACCGGATCGTTTTTCCCGGTTACGCTCCAGTTTCAGATCCGTCAGAATCTCCAAACGGAAATTCAACATGTTTTCTGCCGGCCAAACGATTTTCTGGTGTTCCGAATTGTTATAGTTATACTCCCCGTGCGGAGTCAACTTCAACGGTACTTCATATTCGTAATAGTTATTCTTATAGTCCGATCCCAGGCGGATAAAAACAGCGAGATCGCCATCTGCAAGATCGTTTACATCCAATTTCGGAGCCTCGGCATGTGTAAACAGTTGCAAGCGCTTATACTGCCGCAAATCATAATTCGTATTCTTATACACGGCACGTGCATCTTGAGCGGCAAGGTCCGTTATCTTTAAAGAAAGCGCCTGTTCGTTCTCCTGACGAATCTGAGGCTGGCTTGGATCCAGTACACGGCTGACGCCCGGGGGCAATGTATAGCTGACCGGATCCCTGTCACTGTTTTCCTCGATATTGACAGTCGAGACTTCCAATTTACCCTTCACTGCGGGCGGCATCTTCGGATCGGACAAATCCTGCTCGTAGGATCGCCATTCTCCGCGTACCAATTGCAGAGTACCGAAGCGCAACACGACCGATTCCTTAAATCCTGTCATATACATACGCATGAAACGAATCGTCTTGAAATCATTGATTGCCCCCACACGACGCTGATATTGTTTTACCGGAATCTTAAATTGATACCAGGTAACGGATTCTGTCGTACCATCCGCCAATCTTACTGATGAAGTACGTTTATCCGCAATGAAGTTTTCACCGACAACCGTATCCTGCGGAGTTATCCTGACTTTGTATTCGAAATATTTTTCATTTTTATTCAGAGTATTGTCCTGATTGATGTCTTCTACATCAGGCACGGTCTTGGAAGAAGTGCTGTAGCGCTCGCCCGAATCGTTGATATCTTTCGAGTTTCCTTCCGTTCCATTATAGCGTTTGTAACGTGTTAAGATATCCACCTCCTGAGAATCATAGTCCGAACCACGAAAATAGTGGAACTTGTCACCGGCCGGATCAAAGAAAGGGGACAGCTGTAACGGATCGTTCTCCATCTCGGTTAGGGTTACCGCATTCAATTTCTGGCGTAATTTATTCAGATAATCCTGGTAAGCCGGATATTCCTTTTCTTCATCCGAGGATAAACCGTTCAGGCCGACATCCTGTAACAGACGTGCACCTGCCGTATTGTCGAAGGCATAAACTGTACTCTGCTGTTTTGGAACCTTACCCCAAACAGTATAATCGACCTTAGAGGTATCGCCATCGATTGGCAATCCGTTTTCGAAGAACTTCTTTTCATCCTTCAATATGTCTTCCGATATCTCACCCAAATTAAAATACAGATCCCCCCCTGTTGTCTGACGATCATAAATGAACGGATCGAGCATCCAAAATTCGATATATTCGACATTCGCCGTCTCAAAGTCACTCTGGTCTATCTTTCGCATCATTCCACCGAAACGCTTTTCCGGGTTTTGCAATGTTCCGTCAGGATTAATATTATCGGCATCCAAGTTATACGGTCCGCGTTCCTGCGGATAGTAAGCCATGTTCAGAACTGTCAACGTATTACTTTCACTCATGCTTTGCTGCCGTTGCGGGAACAACTCTCTCGTCTCGATAGCACGGACATAATGGTTGGACAAATCTTTTGTCGTAATATATTTCGGACGCAAAGAAGAATTTTTACGCGTGAACAATCCGTCGATCGTGTACCAAGCAAGCAAAGCACGACTTTTCCCGTAATCGATATTATTGGTCAGCCCGGCTTCCGGGAACAATTGGGGCGTACCATCGTCATAAGGCACACTGGACAACTGCCAGGGATAAGGGTCGGAGAGGTCGAAATTGCTCTGTGTCGACTCGAAGTCATCCAGATACGAATATCCCCCCGTGTTCTTGTTTTCGTAATGCCCGGCAATCAAATGAGCGAACTCCGCATTAAAAGATATCTGGCTGGGTTTGCTTAGGTTCAGCAACGGCAGCTTGTCGAACATATTGGTAAGCCACTGACTCTCGCCCTTATAAGCCATATTGACACCCCAGAGCGTATTCTTTATCGCTTCGTCGCCCATCGTCGTCTTGGTGGTCAACGGCATTTCGGACATGTGCATGATGGTAGCGCCTACCATCAGATTCGGGTTGAACTGATAGTTCAAGTCCAATCCCATCATGGTCTTACGCTGCATGTTATAGGCTGTCTGGTTTTCCAGCGAGACGCTGACCGGCGTGCCTGCAGAAATAATACTTTCGTTCAGGATCGTCACCACGCCGGAAGTATAGTCAACAGTATAATCTACATTCTCGGTTAATATCGCTCCGCCAGCCGTTACTTTCACTGAACCTCGCGCTACGTTGGAAGCTCCCAACTGTATCTCGGCACCCGAAGAGGCTTTGTATTCCCCCTCCAGTTTGAACTTATTCTTTTCAGCAATCTGTCTGGCGACAGTCAATGTCGAGTCGTAGAGTTCCTGGAATACATATTTGTCAGCAATCGCATCATTGTTAATCTTTTTACGCAGATAGGAGCCGAATGGTTCCACACTTGGAAAAATAATTTTCCCATTATCGGCAAGGACGGTCACACCTTCAATAAAGTCGTATATACCATCCGGATGCGGCTGATTGTTGGAATCATAGCTATCTAGGTTCAGCACTCGTAACAAGATTTGGTTGGCAATCGCCCCTTCCGGCAAATAGTTGACATACGTACCGGTTGTATCGCTTTGATACATAATATTCAACTTGAACTTCTCTTTTTGGACAGAGTAAGCTCCTAATGAATAGATATTTTTCATCATCAGGTCCCAAAAAGGCATATCAGGCGACATGGTAATTCCTTTCAACAACTTCACATACAGGCAAGAGGCAGCCGATGAAGGGTTGTCAGTCGAGAACTCGCCAACCTGATAAGTCTTTCCATCCGAATAAGTATAATTGTAAGCGACAGCCAATACCTCATCTGCCTGCAACTGTGTTTTCAGCGAGATATATCCCAACTTCGTATTGACCGTATATTCGGACGCATCCAGCAAACGAGCGCTTTCCACTTCTTCATACTCCGTACCGTTAACAAAAGTTCCTCCCAACGCCTGATTTACCGTGCTGATATCACGAGCACCGGTAAATTGTTGGTTAAGGGTATTATATAATGTATTCGTATTATTATAGGGGATAGACAGCGCCCCCGAAGGAGAAACGACCGCCGTATTCGAAATATTATCATGCTCGGCCAGATCGGCAAAAGCGACCACGTTACGCGCCTGGTCATAAGTAGCCCGTTTGTTTGTCACCCAAACTTCCACCTTGCTGATCGTGACGGGAGAGGAAATCGTATTCAGGTTCTTCACCGCCTCATCATAGCGGTCGCGAAAATAGTGTGACAGGAAAAAGTGACGATTCTCGTCATACTGGTCAATCGTCAATTCGAAAGGTTTTGTCTGCACGCCCCCTTTAGAACTGACCGTTTTCGATTCCGACTCCTGCTGTGCAAACAACGCATTGACTCGCAACTTCCCGAACTGGAGATCCGCTTTCATACCGAACAGGGCTGCTCCTCCGTTGATTAGGGAGTTACTGGTTGTCATACTTACATTTCCGGCTTCCAGCGACTTGATAATTTCATCTTCCTCCCCGGTATAAGCTAATTTCAGTTTTTTGGAGTCGAAATCAAAAGAGGTTTCGGTATTATAGTTCATATCGAAATTCACTTTGCTGCCAACCGATGCCTGTACATTCAATTGAACATTCTCATCGAAATTAAAGAAGGTACGGTTACGAGCACGTTCCGGCAAAGAGGGATTTTTGGTTTTATTCTGCTTCAAGCCTAGCTCCACTTCAGCCGAACCTTGCGTTTTCACCCGGACACCGCCCGGCCCAAAGATACGTTCCGCCGCACCGATATTGAACTGCATATCAGCTAAATTGAACTGCTTATTAGCCGCCTTTTGAAATTCTTCCTCGTTTTTCTGGCGATAGTAGGATTGAACGGATTTTTGGAAACTATAATCCTGGTATTCCTCAGGGGTCAACGAAATAGGAGTAGTCAGATCGGCATCACCTAACTTGGTACGGACCACATATGTCCCGGTTCTGATATCATATTCGACCACTGATTTCACGTTATCCGGCGTCTTCAAGTCAGCAGGTGACTGCTTGGTAAGATCCTGATATTCTTCAGGGACCGTCTTGGCTACCGGAAAGCGGGTGCGCACCTTCGGCACCGTATCATCCGGAACGACCGGCTGTTCAGTATCCGGCAACGACATCTCATAGGCCAGAAAATCCGTATTCATAGAATACAGACCTGCACCAAACAGTAGAATTGTTATCCAGAGTATAAATTTCAGTGTCCTTCTCATGTTAATTGACAATTGACAACAGACAATGACAACCGACAATTCCAAATTCTCCTAAATTGCCAATTGCCAATTATCCATTGCTTAAAGCATTCTTAGGGCTGTTTTAATGACCTGCTCGACAGCCAGTGCAGGCGAACCTTTCAATATCGAGTTAACCGCCTTTTGCGAAGCGGCCTTCTGGAATCCAAGCATAACCAATGCCGCCACTGCTTCTTCTGTGACAGCACCACTGGCAGCGACAGAAGAGGAGCCACCTGTCACTGTCATTCCCTCTATCGGCTTTACCTTGTTTTTGAGATCAACTAGAATACGTTGAGCTGTTTTCAATCCGATTCCTTTGACTGACGTCAGAGCTGTTTCGTTCTTATCGGCAATCACCCGGATCAATTCAGATGGTGACAGGGAAGAAAGGATCATCCGGGCAGTATTGGGACCGACTCCCGACACGGAAGTCAACATCAGAAACAGTTCGCGCTCATCTTTTCCTGCAAAGCCAAAAAGCAAATGGGCATCTTCACGTATTACTTCGTACACGTAAATCTTCCCGGTCGGTTTCCCATTATAAAAAGTATATGTATTCAAGGAGATATTCAGTTCATAACCGATTCCGGCACATTCCAAGATCATCCTGGCCGGTGTCAGTTCTACTATCTCTCCCTTGATATATTCTATCATGTATCTTACGTCTTTATGATTCGCACCTATTATAACGCAAAATTAGGCAAAAGCGTATATCCGAACTATCTTTTTTGGTATTATTGTTTCCAAAACCCCGGCAACAAGATTGTCAACACCGTAAAGATCTCCAAACGTCCGACCATCATCAGAAAAGACAAGAACCACTTCGATACCGCCGGGACATCAGCATAGTTTCCGACCGGTCCCAGACTACCAAGTCCCGGTCCAACGTTACTGATCGAAGAGATAGTAGCCCCGATAGTCTCCTCAAATCCTACCCCATCGATCATCAGCACCATACAACTGACAAATATTAAAGCAATATAGGCAAAAGCGAACGCCAATACCCGGTGGACGATATCACCAGAAACAGCATGCCCGTTCATTCGCACCGGAATAATGGCATGTGGATGCGTCTGCTTCTTAAATTCATTAAAGAGGTTCTTGGTCAAAATCACAAAACGGCCCATTTTCAAACCTCCACAAGTAGAGCCAGCACAACCACATACCACCATCAGAACTAGCGCTAACAGCCAGAAAAACGGTCCCCACGGAATATAATCGACCGTTGCAAACCCACATGTAGACACTAATGTCACGACCTGGAATACCGTTTGCCTAAAAGCTGTACCAAAATCGTCCACAATTCCTTTATACATGATCCAGACTGTCGATATTGCCGTAATAATCAGTACGAACCAGAAAAACCAGCGTGTTTCTTCATCCGCAAATAACTTCTTGGGCCTACCGTTAAAAAAGAAATATATCAAAGTAATATTGGTCGCACCGATAAACATAAAAATCGTAATTATATATTCGATATAGGCAGAGTCCCAGTAAGCGATACTGGCATTTTTCGTAGAATAGCCACCTGTAGAAATACAAGTGAGCGCATGATTGACAGCGTCATACAAGTCCATTGGACCCGCCCATAAAAGACCAATAAGGATAATGGTCAGGAACAAATAAACTCCCCACAGGCGCTTGGCCACCTGGGTAACACGCGGACGGAAACGTTCGTGCGTGATACCCGGAGTCTCGGCATTGAACATCTGGGTAGCCCCACCTCCGATAATAGGCATCAGCGCTACAGTAAACACGATCATTCCAATACCGCCCTGCCATTGCGTAAGGCTCCGCCAAAACAATATCCCGTGCGGAAGTGCTTCGATATCGGTCAATATGGTAGAGCCTGTCGTCGTAAAACCGGACATCGTTTCGAAATAAGCATCCGTCACATTATCTATATAGCCACCTAAATAGAATGGTAACATCCCCAAAAGGGAGAAAAGAGCCCAAGTCAATGTAACAGTCAGCATCCCTTCCCTGCGCCCGGCCGTATGTTCATTGGCTCGTAGTCCGATCAGCATAAAAAGGACTCCCGTTCCGAACATGATACCACTCGACTGAAGAAGCGGATAGAAGTCATTTCCTTCATATAAGAAAGCGACTGCCGTTGCAGCCAGCATAAACAACGTCTCAAGGATGAACATCATCCCTAACATCTTAATTATAAAACGAATGTTCAGCATAATATGCTATTAACAATTGACACATTGAACAGAGAAAAGAGACAACCCTGAGTTGTCCATTGACAATTAATTAAAGTAGTCCTCCAATTTACGCATAGCCGTATCCAAACAGAACACCACAACGTGGTCATAAGCTTGGATATGTGTATCACCCTTGATCATCATAGGCTCACCGTCACGAATCAATCCGCCCAACGTCAAATCTTTCGGAAGATTCAGATCTTTTACCTGCTTACGGGTAATTTTCGAATCGGGACGGGCAACAAGTTCCGCCACATCTGCATTGGCAAAAGTTAAACACTTCACGTTCGACACGTCTGCATCCAACAGGAATTGGTAGATATGGCTGGCAGCAATCAGTTTCTTATTGATAACCGAGCCGATGTCCATGCTCTCCGCTAAAGGTATGTAGTCGATATTTTCGATCTTGGCGATAGTCTTGAATACTCCGGCGCGTTTAGCAGCCAGACAAGCCAAGATGTTCGTACTCGAATTATCCGTCAGTGCGATAAATGCCTGTGCATCTTTGATCCCTTCCTGCATCAACAGATCGGTATCGCGTCCGTCTCCATTGATGATCAAGACATTTCCAGGGACAACCTCAGCTATACGGTGACTCTTTTCTTTGTTAGTCTCGATTACTTTTACACGGATATTGTTCGGAAGGTACTGGCAGGTACGGATCGCAATACGGCTTCCTCCCATAATAATGACTTTCTTTACTTCGGGGTCTCGCTTGCCCGCATGCAACCGGACGTCTTCGATATGGCTTTTAGTCGTTGTAAAAAAAACGATATCTCCCGATTCTATACGATCCGTACCACGGGGAATAATGGTCTCGTTCTGCCGTTTGATGGCAACGATATGATAGAGTTTCTGTTCGTTCAGTAATTCGGACAGATGTTTGTTCACAAGTCGGGAATTATCGCGCACCTTTACACCGATCAGAATCAGAGCGCCTCCGAACAACTCCCAGTATTGCCGAGTCCACGGGCGTCTGACAGCCGTGACAATTTCTTTGGCTGCCAGCATTTCCGGGTAAATCATGGAATCGATCCCCATTTTTTCAAACAGTTCCTTGTTTTTAGGGAGCAAATATTCGTAATTGTTGATACGCGCCAACGTCTTATGTGCTCCTAATTTAGAAGCCAGAATGCTGGCTGCCACATTGGTCGTTTCTTCCGGCGTGACACTGACAAACAGGTCGGCCTTTCTGATACCGGCTTCTTCCAGGTCCCGAATGGATGTCGGATTACCCACCATAGGAAGGATCTCCATGCTTGAATTCGTGAAATTCAAACGTTCCTCATTCGGATCCATCAGGATAATATCCTGCTTCTCCTGTGATAACATTTTTGCCAGGTGGGTTCCTACTTCACCGGCTCCGGCTATAATAATTTTCATTTTATATAATAGATTAATTATAAGGATATATTATCCTCTGATAACCATCTTTTTTATTTCTCCTGCAATACTTTTGGCATCCATACCACACAGCTTATACAGTTCGGGAATCGATCCATGTTCGACAAACTCATCCGGCACACCAATCCGTTTTACCTGAGGAGCATATCCGTTATCAGCCATAAATTCCAAAACAGCACTGCCCAGTCCACCTTTGATTACGCCGTTTTCAACAGTGATGACACGGCTGAACCTCTTACCGACTTCATGCAGCAGTTCTTCATCCATCGGTTTTAAAAAAATCATATCATAATGGGCAATCGATATACCATCACTTTCAACCTCCTTTATGGCCTTTATCACTTCGTTGCCAATAGGTCCAAGTGACAAGATCGCAATATCATCCCCATCACGAAGTTTCTTGCCTTTCCCGATCGGAAGGATATGCATCTCATTCCTCCAATCTGCCATCTCTCCCTTACCGCGTGGATAACGGATCACAAAAGGGCCGTTACATTCCTTATACCCGGTGTACATCAAATTCCTCAAATCCAGTTCGTTCAAAGGAGATGAAATAACCAAGTTCGGGACTGGACGCAGATAAGCGAGGTCGAACACCCCGTGATGGGTCGCCCCGTCTTCGCCTACTAGACCGGCACGGTCCAGACAGATTACCATATGAAGATTCTGAAGTGCAACATCGTGTATCACCATATCGTATGCCCGCTGCATGAAAGAAGAGTAGACATTGCAGAATGGGATCATTCCCTCTTTGGCAAGTCCGGCAGAGAAAGTTACCGAATGCCCTTCGGCAATCCCGACATCAAACGCCCGTTTCGGAAACGCTTTCATCATATAAGTCATAGAACAACCTGTCGGCATAGCAGGAGTGACTCCCACGATCCGTTCGTCCTGTTCGGCCAGCTCGACAAGGGTATGTCCGAAAACATCCTGATAAAGTTGGGGTTCGTTCAACTTATGGACAATGATCCGTTCTCCTGTTTCTTTATTGAACAGCCCTGGTGCATGCCATTCCGTTGCCGACTTTTCAGCAGGCTTGAATCCTTTGCCTTTTTTAGTTTTGATATGTAATAGTTTCGGACCTTCCATATCCTTTATATCATTCAGAACCTTGATCATATAACCGACATCATGCCCGTCGATCGGACCAAAGTAACGGATGCTGAATCCCTCAAACAGATTATGTTGTTGAGTAAGCAATGCTTTCAGACTATTGTTAAAACGAAGGATATTTCCCCGACGGTCATTATTGATCAGTTTCATCTTCCGCAATCCGCGGTACACATCATAACGCATTTTATTATATGCCTGGCTGGTTGTGATATCCACTAGATACTGGCTCAATCCACCGACTGCGTGATCTATAGCCATGTCATTATCATTAAGAATGATAAGCAGGTTGTTTGGATTAGCCGACGCATTATTCAGACCTTCAAATGCCAAACCACCCGTCATGGCTCCATCACCGATCACAGCTATTACATGCCTGTCTTTTTCCCCTTTCAGCGCAGAAGCGACCGACATACCCATAGCCGCCGAAATGGAATTTGAAGCATGTCCGGCAACAAATGCGTCATAAGGGCTTTCCAGAGGATTAGGAAATCCACTGATTCCTTTAAATTTTCGGAGCGTATGAAAAGCCTCTCGACGTCCAGTCAGTATTTTATGACCATACGCCTGATGCCCCACATCCCATACAATACGATCATAGGGAGTATTAAAAACATAGTGTAGTGCAACCGTCAGCTCTACCGTACCGAGACTTGCCCCTAAATGTCCCGGATTCTCCGATAGTACATCTATTATATATTGACGCAACTCTGCACATACCTCTCCCAATTTATCGGGGGACAACTTGCGCAAATCCTCCGGGTAATCAATGGAATTTAATATGTGTTCATCCTTGCATTCTGTCATAATCGCTATAATTTTGTGGCAAATGTAAAGAATTAACGGGAGATAAAATAGTTTTAGTATGTCATTCTTTAGCAGTATGACACAATTAAACCGCTTCTTCTCCTTTCCCTATAATCAAATTTAATCCCATATCATCTACCTTGTAATCCCGTTTAACCAGTTCCATGAGGTATTTAAGGCAATTGTCGTAACGTCTTACGGTGATGTCGGCATAGTCTGTCCCGATTAGCTTCCGGCAGTTGTCATTATGCTCCTTGAATACATTATATAATGTCTTGAAAGTTTCGTCCTTTCCCTGATAGCGGTTCACTATGGCACGTGCGGAGATAATCTTTCCCACCAGTTCCAAATCTTGGTAAATCTGATAGAATTTCACACGCAGGGCGTCAATGTAATGGTTAAGTTCTACGGAGTTTCGGTCTTTGCCTGTCGATTTCTCTTTTTCCTGCGACCAAAGTGGGACTTTTACGCTCCGCTTTAGTTGAAGTTCCACGTATAGGCGGTCATAAGTGACACGCACACGCACGGGTGCTTCCCCGTTTTTTAACAGTTTGCTACGCTTGATGAAGAACAACACGCTGAATCTTTTTCTTTCCATACGGCTCAATTTTTAATGATACAAAGTTAGGAAATCGAACCGAGAACCCTGTTATGTAAAATAGTGCAACGTGCTGTAAAAGAATGAAGTAAATACCTCGAAGTGGAACATTCCGGGCTTTTAAAAACAGTCCCTTGAATAAGGACGTATAGTTTGCTTCAATCCCACTAATTTTGCTTACTCTTGGAAAAGAAAAATCCCCGAACTTCTTTGAAATTCAGGGATTTACATCGTTTTGCCTTCTTAAAAAGTGGTGCCACCAGCAAGAGAACTTTTATCTTCTCTCTGTTGATTATCACTGTTTTATAGTTTCTTTCATTTGGAAATCCACATGATTTAGCACACGATTATGTTTTATCGTTTTGCTTGCTATAAAAACGATTTTTTATTCAAATATCTCATTGTTTATATATCGTCTGGGATTCTCTTCAAAGAGTTACCACACTGATATTTAAAACTTTATATATTTCGCTTCAAACATATCCCATGAATTATCCCACTAATTTGCTACTTGCTTTTGTGGTAGTTTGCTCATGGAGAATATTGAGTACAAAGATAAGTATTTTTTTGAAGCCCCCAAAATGTTGAAATATTGTGGAGAAAAATTAAAGACGATAAATATAAACATACTTATCTATGAAGTCTCTGTAAAATCGAACATTAAATGTTTAATAAAATAAAAATCCTTGTGGGAAGAGATATAATATGAATCTAAATTTAAAAAATCTACGTTCTGTAATTGTAATATCTCAGTTTTTCTATTCAAGTTATACAAGTATGTATTTAGCATTGATACTATATTATCAATTTTCCCTTGAAGTATATATCCTATCAGACATCCATTTTGTGGATATTTTTTTGATAAATAATTATCTATACCTGTTTCTATATATCGCTTATGAAGTTTGGTTGCTGGAATTTTTGTTTTTCTTCCACTTTTGAAAGAATCCACTTCAATCAAATTCTTTGCTTCAGCGTAATACTCCCATTGATTTGTAGTCCAGCCAGAGAAACGAAAATCAATTCTAGCTGCACTTTTTGCAGCTCTACCATCGTGTTTGTAAATTCTATATTCAGGAATAATGTCTATTTGCCATTCCAGTCTTTTTCTGTTTGTATTTAGGGACAATAACAATTCTTTTGATATATCTTCTTCTTCCCAATCAATAGAAATAATTCCATTAGCTTTAATTACATAATATCCATCGCTTAATAAAATCAAACAGCGTCTTTCCAATACTTGCAATGTGCTGTTTATATACTCAGAGTTAAAACTTCCACTCATTTTGATCCCATATTTGCAATTTCAACAATAAAAGAAAGCGCATCATCAATAGCTTGTGAACGTGTCCAGAAACGTTTTTGATTTGGTTTAATTAAATATATTTTATCGCTATCATAATATCTAAACTGTTTTTGTACATACAAATTCTTTCCTTTTTCTTGAATGGAATACTTATCTAATTCTTTTAGCAAAGAAGATAGTTCGTTTGCTGGTTTTACATCAATAGTTTTTTCCACATTACAGAAATGTAATACCACTAAGTTTAGAGGGTCATGGCGCTGCACATCATATATAGTTATATTGATTTTATGATTGGTTTCAGAGTAAAAATTATTCAATTCTAGAGAAAGCATCTTTGCGTAAGCCATATTATCGTCAGATTGAGTTCGATGAAATGCTTTTGACTTCCCTCCTTCTATTAACATAGAAAATGAATATTCAAATGCATCTGAAATTAAAAACCTATTTTTTTCTGAAATGTGACATAATGAGAAAATCAAATCATCAATTTCACTCTCGAAAATTTCGATTTTGCTCTTTTGCTCTAAAAAACTGAAATCTAAATATTTGTCTAAAATATCTGAAAGACAATACATATCATCATCCTTAAATGAAAAAGGTAATTGATAATATTCATTAGGTTTTAATTCTTCTCTTTCAATCCCAATAGAAGCAGAAATCATAAATAGAAAGTATGCTGCTAATTTTGAATTGAGATAGCAGGTGAGCCCTTTCAACATTTTTTCATCATTATGATGAAGTCCCAGTACTTTACTATTAAATGAACATGTCTCTTGTACAAAAGAAGCACAAACTTTCCAATCTTTTAAACCCTCTTTTATTAAAATATGTGGTGCTTTATATGCCTCTATCGCTCCCAGTCGTCTAAAATCATCTATCCTATTCAGTTGCTCTGTATTAATTCCATGATATTTTGCATATATCTTTTTTGATTTCTCAGATAGACCATCTTTAAGTTCGGAAAAATAATCTGTATAATATCTATCAATATGCTTAGGTAAAATATATTTCTGTGGAATAGCTTTATTATTTATTATTTTTCTTGTAGAATTGTCCAAAAATTGTAATCCTAATCCCTTTTTTATATGTTTTTGTTGCAAAAATTGCTTAAGAACAGGAGCGTTTGATAATGATTTCAAAAAATAGAAGTCCGCAATACTTCCCCACATGGCTATTTTCCATATTTTAGTATCAGGTATTTGGCATTCTGTTCGTGGGAGAAATTTGATGTCTGTATTATCAATTAATACCCCATCTACTAGGTTGGACTTAATATAGGTCTTAGGTGCCCAGTATTCAATTGTATCAGAAGGTTTTGGTGGTAATTTTTTCTGAAAATAGGCAATGCAGATTGGTCCTACAGCAGAAGTGAATAATTGACCTCCAAAATTTTTAGGGATTTTTCGGAATATGGATAAATTATAAACTTTTTCTACATAATTTTCACCAAATAACCATTGTCTAAAGTTTTGGAAAGGTTTTTCTGTATTAGTAAGTACTTTCGCATTGAATATTAAGGCAATATTCCCATCTGGACAAAAATCAACGGATTTATGAAGAAAAGGTAAAACCATTTCTTTGCCAAAATTATATTTGACACAATATTCCATTATTGATTTAGATATTTTTTTTGTTCCAAAAGGTGGGTTTCCAACAATTAAATTAACCTTTTCAAAATCATCAGGATTTACTTCTCCAATGGTATCCCGACACCACAAATTTTTTCCTTCTTTCCCTTTTATAGAAACATCTTTAGGATTATCTATCAAATAAGGAAATTTATTGGTTTTATCTATCCAAAGTTTTTTGGGATTAAGATGCTCAACTAATGCCAAATAAAGACTGAAAGCCGTTACTTTGATAGCCAATGAATCTATTTCTATTCCAAAGATGTTTTTTACAAGTATGTCATTAAGTTCATTGAATGTTATAACTTTCTCTGGATTTTTATTTTTCCATCTTCTAATTAATCTTTTATAACTTTCAACCAAGAAAATTCCTGATCCACAGGCGGGATCTAAAATTTTTACATTATAATTTGTCTCATTCTTAATTGGTAGCTTATCGTTTAGAATTAATTCTACTAGAGTATATGGAGTATAGAATTGTCCTTTTTCTCTTTTGGTATCAAGCTCACCAAGAAAATTTTCATATACTTCACTCAATAATTCAATTTGGATAAAATCAAATTTGAATATTCTCCAACTTTCAAATAATTTCGGTTGTCCTGAAATATCGCCATCAATGAAACAGTTTTTTATTTTCTCTAGATGTTCTTTCTTTACTATTAATTGTTCGTTTTCAATTATCGGGAAAACATTACCATTAAAATGATCTTGTAACTTTGCAAACAACTTATATGTAGCATCAACATCATCTAAAATATCGAAATAGCTTTCCGCATCTTTCTTAATTTCTTTGTATAATCCAGCTTCTTTCGCAGCTCCCTTGTCTTCAAGATACAAAATAAAAAGGGATCGCATGAGTAAACCATGAATGATATTAGTGTCTTTTATCTCCTTTTTTAAGGCATCAGCCGTTTTCAATAGACTTTCCACTAAATATCTATCTATCCTTCTTTGAACATTAATTTCATCACGAAGATTGTAGTTGCTTGTCCACAACAAACCACTATCAACACCTATGCGAGAAAAAATCTCGACTAAGATACCTAAATTTGTTTCATCATCTTTTGTGCTACTAAGAATCTGATATGGGCTCAACTCTTTTTCATAGTCAGAATCAGGCTTTATATATTTGGGTTTTTCATGACAATTGTAAATTCTAATTTCGGTATCTGATACAACAAAAAGGAACATGATCTTTCTATAGTTCCATGCTTTATGTTGAATCTCAGCAATTTGTTTTAAAGTGCTTCTGTCGAATATATTTATTTCTTTAAATAAAATGGCGGGAAAATCTCCTGAAAAATAAACTTTGTCAGCACCCATCTCTCCCAATTCCTGATACTCAGGATTAGAAATTGGTATTTCAGAGCATTTGACTAAATGCTCATAACCTAACTTCTTATAGAAAAAATTTGTACTCATCTTTTTTATATTATATAAGTAGGCATATAACTCCTAATTTGCAAAGATAGGAAAAAGAGGAAGATATTTAATATTATATCCCCTTTAAATTTTCCTCTTGTACTTTTTCTTGTTTGTGAGTTGCTTTATAGATTGTTTGTTGTTACTATCCTTAAGTTCAGGAGTAAACAAGTTCAAAGCAGAGGATAAACCTACATCAGATATATTGAAAGAATGGTTCTTTTCTTTCTTATAATTTTGATTTACCGATTGTACATTCGACATATCGTTGTCTTGTTGATTTTGTGTTGATTTGTCCTGTCTATTTGCATGTAATCCTGTCTGCGAATAGCTGTTATTAATTTTTCCTTTTTCACTAAAAATCTGACGTTCAATCGTTTTTAATTGTTTAGTTATACTTCTGTTATTCATGATGTTGTAATATTCAAAGGATTCGGATAGTTTTCTTTTGTAGCCAAATAGTTTATCAAAGCCTTGTTCTACTTGTTGGAACAGATTCACACGATCGAAGCCACCTTTGATTACTCCGTTCTTCGTGTTTTTGTGATTGGTAAGTGGTGAAAGTTTCTTTTTATTGGCTTGGTCTTTCCGGCTCACTATTAAATGACAGTGCATATTCAGTTCATTGTCGGAACGATTGCGGTCAAAATGAATCTTACCATAGAACTTTATATTCGAAGCAGATAGTTCTTTGTTGAAGTTGTTGGCATATTCGGGAATGAATACTTCCCGTATGTATCGTTTCATCGCTTCGGCTTGTTCTTGTTCTGTATTACCCATTACTCGGAGTTCCTTTTCCGATGGGCTCACATGAATAGCATAAAACTTAGCATCTGTTTTTAGGAGCTGCCCGATATTGCTATCTATATCCTTTATCACTTTTGATTTGTAGATGTTATCATCTGTCAGATTGAAAAAGTCTTCGGTATAGATACCCTTTTCCATGCGTTCTAAATTTTCGTGTTCCATGTAATTAGCTAGCTGTCGGCAACTTCCAGCATTATTATATGTTCCGTTGGATGGTGGAGCAAAGTCTATGTGCATAGCTCTATGGGTTTATCAGATTACTGATTTCGGTTTTCAGATTCTCTTTCCTTTTACTATCCATCACACCGCAAGCAGATAGTTCCGAATAAAGTTGTATTAGGTGAAACAGCTTTTTATAATCTCGTTGATGTATCTGGTAAAGTGCATTAATCTGTTTGGAGTGGTTGTTTATTACATCGGCATGTTTGCCGAATTGTTCACTTATCTTTTTAAGTACGGCTGTTTGTTTCTCTTGACTAGTTTCCAGTTGCGAGAGAATAAGAGCTTCTAAAGTTTTGCTGGTAGTATCGAAACGTAAAGCGATAGAATTTGTTGCCCGTATCATGGGATTCAGTTCTTCTTCCTCGTAGTGACGGATGAAACGGATAATATCATCCTGTCTTTTATTTATTTTCGCCAGTTCCGATTTTACGGATTCAGGTGCTTCGGATGGGTTGATATGCGCCTTATCTATATATCCGAACGCTAGTTTTACAACTTCACTCTTTTTCAATGAATAGCGTTTGCATATCTTTTCTACTAAAGCTGCCGTTTCCTTGTCTATGGAAATGGTGGTAAATACAGTTTTCCTAATGTTGTTTGGCATGGTAATTACTTTTTTATAGAAATATGAATAGATAAATATCTGATAATAAGTATTGCAAAGAAAATGCTTATTACAGGTGTCATTACAGCGTGTTCTTGTAACACGCTAAAGCCGAAGGCTTTGCCCCGCAGGGCAAGAGGGAAGAACAGGACTTGTCCAGTTCCCTCTTGCTCAATTTAGAGAAACGAGCGAAGCCGAAAGGCGTAACTGTTTCAGCTAAATTAGGGTGATAGCACAAGAAAGTAACAGGAATGCTTCATTCCTAAATTTGCTACCTTTTGCTTTCAAAGCTGATTCTCTAATTGATTGGCTTTTTCAAACTGTTTGTAGGTTTGGAAATCGGCACGTTCACGAATGAAAGACCTAATATCACTAGCACGATAATAAGTTTTCTTTCCGATAGTAAAGAAAGATAGTTGCCCGCTTACTCTATAACGTTGAAGAGTTCGGAAAGATACTTTCAGAAGAAAGGCTAAATCCTGATTATCGAGTATCTTTTCATTATCATCTAATACTTTATCGGTATTGATTAGGGATTTTAAGTCTTTACCTATTTCAGTGAGCTTCTTGGATAGCTTTTCCATCCACTTGTCAAAGTTTTCATTGTCTATATACATTTTGCTTTATTTTTTAGTTCAACATTATTGTTTTCAATCGATTGATGAAGCAAAGTTCGGCAAATGGTGAAAAACAAATTAGGGGAGTAGATCATCTATTCCCCTATAAATTATTAGTAAGTGACTGATTTACAAATATCCTCTATTTTTACTTTCTATTTTAATGGCGACTATCAATTCATTTAGAAACTCTGTTAGTTTTGTTGCCTTGCGTTTAAAAACATCATCCCTTTTCTTGTATATATCCGCAAACTTAAAATTCATTCCTTTCTCAAACACCCGTGTCAGTTCAGAAAAGTTCACAGGGTTGCCAACCTTGTTCCTTACAGCATGAGAATAGAACAAGCCGCAAATTAATTCCATTATATCAATCATATCCACATCATTGGCTAAATAAACATCAGATTCAAAACTATCCTCTGTGTTTAGTGGGAAAGAATCAGGATTATCTAAGCGAAATTGTACCACTCTAAAAGTAGAATCCAATATATTCAATAGTTTAGCCAATAACAACCGGATTTCAAGCAAAGAATTATCATTCTCAATTTCTAGCCGCATGCTTAATTCTTTTATCTCTGCTGCCGTGTAATTTATGGTAAAACATAATAGTATAATATTCTGCTCCTCCTGACAAAACAAGAAGAGTTGTCGTACAAAATCATCATAAGCCATTGATAACTCTGTACAGTCAATCTCTTTGCCATTAGCAGAACAAGAGAGCAGGTTGAATAACTTAGTTTCTAAAAAACGTTTCACTTACACTTTAAATAGTTACGTTACATACATAATCATATCTTTCCTTTTTTTGCAACTATAAAAATTTCACTGCTGGACGTGAAATTGTTCTTGCCAAGTAATTTTCTATAAATAGAAATTTCACAGAATCCGACCTTTTTTAATACATCTATTATTTCTTTTTCTGAATAATATCTCTCCCAAATAATGAAATGTTTAATTGTTCCTTCGAGTATCAAATTATATTGGTATGCGAATACTTTATTCTTTGGATAATGGAATGTTTGACTTAAAAGCAGATATTCGCTTTCATTCCAAAAACCACCATGAGGCGCATATTCCCAACTTTGATTTTCCTGCCTATCATTAATAATACCTTCTGAAAAAACATCAAAAATAAAAATTCCATCATCAGTCAAAGAACAATATATACTATTCAGTAACCGGTCACGATCACTATCAGAATGTGTTCCCATATCGCAATAGATCATGATTATAGTATTATAGTTACCTGTGGGATAATTATTAATGTAGTTATTCAGAATGTATTCGACTCCATCCCGTTTTCTCCTTGCATACTCTATCGAAGCCTTATTAAAGTCAATACCTGTTACAATATAATTTTCATTTGCGAAAAGCGAAGTATATAATCCCGGACCACATCCCAAATCAAGTAAATGACTTTCAGGTTTTGAATGTTTAAGAACAAAATTCACTATCTTTAAAATAGACTCTTGCTTTCGACTAGCTCCATCAGACTGTAAATCAAGATGCTTTTTTAGTATTTGTTGCTGGATATAAGGATCAGTCCAAATATTATAATTGGATTTTTCGAATAAAGCGGGCTTTTTGTTGATGATTCTCATTTGTATTCTGAATATTTGTTATTAGAAAATCCCATAGTAGGATATGAAATACAACTATCCGTTACAAACATAAAAATTCACGCACCTTTTTCGGGCTAAAGACAATATTACTAAAACGTTGGAAATGATACGCAAACAAGTAACAGAAAGGTTTTCTGCTACATCTAAAAGTTTGTATGGATAGAATATCCGCGTATCTACATATAGAAAGTATTGATTCAGTGTGCTAAAATAGTGATTTCTCTTTAAATAGAGATATATTTTAATGTTTTTCTGAAAACAAATTTGATGGGCAACTCTTTTTTGTATTTCGATAAAACATTCTATAGATAAACTGAATACATGTCTGAATGTTTCTTTCGCTAGAAATGGAACTTCTCAGATGGTTTAATTCTATATCCTCTAAATCTTCAACGTCTATGTAACGATTATATAGTTCACTCATAGGGCATTGTATAAAAGGGTTTAAGCCTAAAGGATGAAATTAGACATTAGTAGCTTTACTATGCCACTTTCAGACAGTTTTGAAAACGGCTCTTGATTCTTCTTTCATTTGCCGATGAAAACAGAATCAACACGTTTTATAAACCATTAAAAATTAGAAGTATGGAAGTAGTAACCATTGAAAAGAGAACCTTTTCGTATGTATGCGAACGGTTCACCGAGTTTGCCAAACGGATAGAATGTCTGTGCAGCACTCATACCCAGAAAGTAGAAAACTGGCTGGATAGTCAGGAAGTGTGCCTGTTGTTAGGCTTTAGCAAACGAATGCTGCAATATTACCGAAGCAGTGGACGGTTGGCTTATTCTCAAATCGGGAGCAAGATTTATTATAAGTCTTCCGACATTGAAAGAATTATTGCGGATAGTGAAACACAAAATCAATCACCCAAACAAATCATGCCCTATGAAAAGAACTAAAGAAGATTACCCGTCCTTCAACCTGTTTTCTATTGTCGGCACATGGGAAAGCGTTAATCTGAATCCTACGGTTATCATCTACCGAAATGATAAAGACTATCTTCTTTCTATTATATATGTATCGGAAACCACCAAACAGGCTTCACCTGCTACTTATGAGATACAGCAAGATGGTAGCCAGTACTTTATTACTGTTGCATCCAAACGGCTCTATATAGATTATGATTCGGCAAAAGATGTACTTAGCATTTCATCGCTGGGTGACTATCTGCATAACTAGCTATCTAGCCATCTTGAAATCAATCTTTCAATAAAACAATCTTTCAATCATGGAACTAATAAATAAAGATACTCCACAAATCAAAGAATTTATTTCTTCGCTCGATTCGATGCTGAATGGCATTGAATCTATAGTCAAGCATTACAAGCCCCACCTGAACGGGGAACGCTTTCTTTCTAACAATGAAGTTTCCAAGAAACTGAATGTCAGTCTGCGAACCCTGCAAGAGTGGCGAGATACAGGGCTAATCCCCTTTATCCAGATAAAAGGTAAAATCATCTATCGACAAAACGATATTGATAAACTGTTTCAAAAGCATTATTTTGAAAGCAAGAAAGAGTAACTCACCAGCCCCGAAAACATTGTTTTTCGGAATTTAATTTGAATCATTGACTTTTCCAGTGAAGTCTTTAGTCTGTGCAAGTCTTTAGATAAAAATACGCTCGAATGTAATGAGAGGAAGATTTTTATCTGAACCGAAGGCTTGGACTTGAACAGGCTAAATACGGAACTTACCTTTGTCAATGCTTCATATTGAGTTCTGGAAAACTTACTTTAAAAGAAAAGGATTGAGAAAATGAATTTTGAAAAGTAATTTATATATGGATATAGTAGCAATAGAAAGAGTTTCCTTCGATTCTTTTAGAAAGAAGTTGGAACAGATTATATCATTGGTAGATAATATTTCTTTGTCTCCCTTTGATATGTGTATTGAGAAAGAATGGATAGAGGGTAGGACATTGGCAGCTTCCTTAAATATTCCTTTGCGAACATTACAGTCTTTACGTGAGAGTGGCAAACTTTCTTTTTCAAGCGTTGGCCAGAAGATATATTATAAGATTGCCGAAGTACAAAAATTATTGGATTCAGGTAGAATAAAAGTAACCACTAAAAAATAATTGCTTATGGATTTATACACGAATAAGGATAGCCAATATTTATTGCAATCGTTGGATAGGGCTTTACCTTATATAGAATGTGCATTGAAGAATAATAAGCCCATGTTTGAGGGTGAACGGTATCTGACAAGTGAAGAACTTTGTTCTATTCTCAAAATTAGCCGTAGAACTTTACAGTATTATCGGGATGATGGCATTTTCCCTTTTATTCAACTTCCGGGCAAAGTACTGTTTCGTGAATCGGATATTAGAAAGGTTTTGGAAGATAGATTTCGTTCAGCCTATAATATAGGGGATTATCACCTATAGTTTCTAATAGCGAATACAGAGAAACGGCTACCGTCCGATTGGGTTAGGTAGCCGTTTTCATCTTTAGGTAGTTTTAGTAGAAAAATTCTCTCGTACATTTTGCATATCCCGAAGAATACTTTGATCCAAGACTTTGGCGTATCGCTGTGTCATTTTTGTATTGGTATGACCGAGCATTTTAGCTACATTTTCTAGTGATACATTATTCGCTAAGGCAATAACGGTCGAAAATGTGTGCCGCCCGGTGTGTGTGCTCAAGCTCTTTTTTATTCCGCAGAAATCAGCAATTTCTTTCAGATAACTATTCATTTTTTGATTGCATGGCACGGGTAATAGTGTATCTTTCTTTTTCGCCAGTGGGTGTCCTTTGTATTTATCCAATATAGCTAAAGGAATATCCAAAAGAGGAATATTACACATGATTTTCGTTTTCTGTCTGGCTTTCCTTATCCACAAATTCCCCTGATTGTCAGGTACAAGATGTTCAGGTTTTAATTCCGATACATCTATGAACGCTAGACCAGTCCAGCATTGGAACAGGAAAATATCACGCACTAAATCCAGTCGGGGAATATCAAATACTTTGTTTTGCATAGCTTCTAATTCTTCTTTCGTTAGAAACTCCTTGTGTACTTCTTGTTCATGGAAACGAATATTGATAAATGGGTCTTTCTCCATCCAATCATTTACTAGTGCCATATTGGTGATTTTCTTCACCACTTTCATGTAGCGGATTACCGTATTTTCCTGTAAATCCTTCTTTGCTTTCAGGAAATGAATGTAGTCCTGAATGATGGCGTGACTTATTTCTTTCATGGGAATATCTTTTAAATGATACTCTTTCAAAGCCATCTCTTTGAAATATCTTAAACAAGTATCAAACCGGGAGATAGTTACTTTAGCGTAGTCTTTGCCAATCAACTCACGACATTTGTCGTTATGTTCTTGAAATACTTCAAAAAACATCTTATGCTTTTCATCCAGTCCAAGAAAGCGTCTTTTAATCTCCATCGGATTAATAAGTTTGTTTTCATCTTCCAAAGTTCGATGAATATCGTACAGGCGTAGTTTTACTGATTCAAGATAGCGGTTTACCTCTACTGATTTAGCGTCTTTGCCTGTACACTTTTCTTTAGCTTGCGACCAAAGTGTAGGCTTTACGGTTCTTTTTAGCTGCATTTCAGCTAGTTGACCTTGAATTGTTATCCGCAACATGATAGGTGTTTCACCTGATTTTACTGTTCTTGTCTTGCGGATGAAGAACAGCACGTTAAAAGTATGTCGTTTCATACTCTAAAAATTAATGTTTAAAGTTACTGAATCGTGCAGAATAGCAAGAATTAAACGATAAGACAATCAACGACTTACGGTACAATTCGTGGACATTTTTTTCGAGACTAAAATTGTCCACGATTTAGCACTACGGAAGTGCGTTATTTTGCCAAAAATATGCGGATTAGAGGAAAAAGAAAATCCCTGAAATGTTTAATTTTCAGGGATTTACCAAATCTGAAGTCTTTTAAAAGTGGTGCCACCAGGAATCGAACCTTTTATTTCGGTTTATTCTAAATCCCTGATTGACTGCACATTTACTACTTTATCTTTTATGAAAGCCATTGAATTAGCACTACACTAAATTCATCGCTTTTCGTAATTGTCTTTACAATCATCATCTCTTTGACAACGTAAAGGTAGATAAAAAGTTCGATTTCCGCAAATGTCAATAGGGATTTTTATGAAATATTTTTTGCTCAAACCTGATAATGTTCCTAAAAGATGGCTAAGAGTCTGTCTTAATCTTACTCAATTCTATTTTGAGAGTTTTATCCAATATCTTTCAGCCATAGGCTGTAGCCTGTCTCTTATTGCCTTCATCACAGTATCGAAATCAAGTGCCTCTTTCCATTGAATTTTTCTAAGAAAAGCCTTCCAACGGCTTATGCGTGCCCCGTCTGTAGCAAAACTATCCGTAAACAGTTGCAAATCGGGGTTGTATGCAAGTCTTCGATTGTCGAACGTCGCTTCGATAGCGTCATACAAAGCGTCGTCATTCAAATTTCTCTTCGTCAGGAGCTGATAACAGTCAAAGAAATCTTTCATGCGACTGTTGAGGACATCACGATCTATCATCGTATGGAACTTCTCGGCAATAACGGTTTCTAAAGAATATGCCTGTATATTCACAGAAGGGATATCCGGTAAAAGCAGAGGAAAGTCTATAGTTGTTGGATGTGGAATGACGACATCGCCAAAGCCAATATCTACAGACATATTATAAGCTATGGTATCCATATGGACAGTAAAATAGAATCTTGTACCAAAATATTTCTTTTCGACTGTAATCGGTTCTATTTTGATACTTCCTGCGTCAAAAGATACCCCATCTTCATGGCATACGATACCCAGGATTTCTTGGAATACACGAGCCAGGAAATCCCTGCCACGACTGATCCTGTCCGCCATAAACCCACATCAACCGTAGGACGAGCCTCAAGTCCATTCATGGCATAAAGCAAAGAACCGCCTTTCAACAAGAATTTGTCCTTGTACCGGCTTACAGAAGCCCTGTAAAGCAGTCTCTCGTTGAAGTATCTTGCCAGAAGATACCATGTATTTATAGCCTGTCTCATTCATGAGGTTGAGCAAGCGTGTCTTTACAGACTTTCCATAGTTTTTCCTTCCCATTATCTTATTCTATTGCGATTTCGAGGTAGTTTTTCAACGTGTTAAACACTCTTAGGCGCTTGGCGTAATCCTGCAAACGGGCGAGATTACGGTTCGGCTTTTTCAGATAAGTACGTATTACTTCCGCGCAAACGTCCAGACCAATCTTGTTCCGATACTTCACCGCATCACAAACACTTCGTTCCATATCAGTAATATGAACTTTATATCCCGATATATCCGCATCCATAATCCCAAACTCCAAGTTCTCTTTTTTCCAATAATAAAGTTCTATAGGCAGGGCGTGTGGAAGCACTACTTTCCTTTTATTGGCAATGGCTATGCAAAAAGCAGGCGGGACTGTCGTAGACAGTTGATGATATGTCCAGGCATTGTATAGGCATACAACACCATTCGGTATTATCCTCTCCACATCTATCATCGTGTTTAGCAATGCCTCGGGAGCAGCATATACCCCATGACGCAATCTTATCAAATCGCCACGTTCTTTAGCTCGCAACACCTGTTTATATTCCGACAGGTGAGATATATCCGTTGTGGATATAGTCCCTCCGAGAGACGCAACTTTATTAACTATATCATTCATATAATCCACCTTAGAAGTTCTTTTCACACTACAAAAATACGATTATTTTCCGAATAACAGGTAATATTCTACGGTTAATTCGCAAAAACACCGTATAATACTACCAGTATCCGTTTTTCATATCTATAGAAGAAGCCCTGTGCCATCTGATGATTTCTGATGACATCTGATGCCATTGCTTTTCATGTTTCAAAGAAAAAGCGGTTCTTTGCCCAAATCCATGAAAATGAGATGTTATGAACATACAGGAAGCAAAGAACATCAGACTTGTTGATTTTTTAGCCGGATTCGGATATGAACCGGTAATACAGCGTAGAAACAGCGTGTGGTACAAATCACCTTTTAGGGCGGAAAAGAAGGCCTCTTTCAAGGTAGACCTTCATAAGGAACTGTGGTATGACTTCGGACTGGCCATGAGGGTTCTGATAATCTCATTCCAATGCATTACATGTATTGCCTATTAATGGTGCTATAATTCTGATATATGATGTCTTGCGCATGGATTTGCCTCAACGAATACGAATCTGTCCTCCGATTACTTTCCAATATTCCACTGCTTGAATAATATTATCCCCAATTATAGATGTCCATAATTACTTCTTTTATATTAGCTGTTGCGCCACCTGTAAATTCTCTTTTAATATTTTACCGAGACTTTTTGCAAAGTGTTTGTATGAATTCTTTTCTTTCTCTTTATCATTATCCGATAAATTACTACTATCAATTTCAGAGTGTACAAAACTGACAATACTATCAATTGCATTATCTACGGTTTTGCTGCTAATTTTTGATTTATATCCCAATGCATTTATAACACATATATTTACCAGCTCCAATATCTCTGGCGATTTAATAGCTGCTTTTATTCGCTCTGCCATTAGTTTTGCACCTTTATCTTGTGATTCTGACAAGATGTCAAGAAAGATATCAGCTAATGTTATTTCCCTATTCTCCATAATCTTCAAATTACAAACTTTCCAGCAGTTCTATCATTTTATAGATGGTAGTTGATGGATTATTATATGTATCCAGCATCTTGGCTCTTGCCGTTGCTTCTGATGTTTTTTCAGACAGTTGCTGTTTCTCATTTAATGCCAAAGTTCCCTTTGTGTAGTGTTCAAGATGTCTTTTCAGTTTCTTGATGCAGACGTTTTGCGTTAGTTCGGCATGACACTTCTCAAAGTGCAGCAAATACCACAACTCAATACATGGATTCGACACCATCAATATCGCATCTGGAATACTTAGCAGGTGTTCCAGCATTCCGTCCACATCTAGGTCAAACATTAGGAATGTTTTATCATTTTTGGTTACAACATATTCCCGTTTACAATTCTCTATATACCGAACGGATATGTTCGAATCGCTCTTTCTTGGGATAATTTGAATAGGCGCACGGTATTGTGAACGGAGGTGGCTGATATAAGCAACCTCAGACTCCCCTTCACAGAAAACAAAGAAGTTCGGCTTCATTGTTTTGCCTTTGGATTTTCTTATTTGTCGTCCCATATCAGTTTCTATTTTAGAAAATTATCCGTCTGTTCGTCAATATACGGGATGGCATCAAAACGACCTTGCAGATATGCCTTTTCAGCATCCAGCCCGTCACGGAAATCTTTGTAATCAAACAGCGAATACAAATCCGAGGACCCGTCATCCCGTTTGTTGACAAAATATATCTGATCCTTACGCAACTTGTTGGTATTAAGCAGGTATGTATTGTGTGTAGTATATATCAACTGCGCCGATTCGCTTTTATTGAACAAACCGATAATATATTCTACCAGTTTTATATGCAGCTGCGTTTCGATTTCATCTATCAACAAGATTTTATTATTCTTGACGATATCCAGGATTGTCAGCATCATATTGAATAAACGCTGTGTTCCATCAGACTCTTCTGCAAAAAAGTTGAAAGGAACATCCGGGTTATTTCTGTGATAGGTCGTAATGACCAACTGTGGTTTCTGAATATCTTCTACCGACAATATTTGATTGTCTGCAGGGTCAATCACTGCTGTCGAAAATACTTTATTCTCGTGCCTGCTGTCGATTTTGACAATGTCGCTATCAGCAATTCGCAGCACATTAAGGAACTGTTCTTTGTTCTCATTCAACAAGCGCTCGACAGAGAACGAATTATATCCGAAATAATTCAGAATAAAACGCTCATTGAAATATCGAAAAACATCTTTTGCTGTATCTCGATCCATCTGACTGGCGCGTGACACGAAAAGCGTTTTTTTGGATGTATTGGCAGCAACATCCATAGGGCGGCGAATCACCGAGCGGAATTCATAGATATTCTTTTTGTCGGGTCCCTTTGTTTCATCACGGGAAAATACCAGTGAACGACGGCCATTCGGATAATAGTAAAGTGCCTCTTTCAGTATCTCAACTTTATTGAGTTCAAAAGAATATTCATATTCGATACCTTCAAGGAGGAAGCGAATGAAGAATGTACTTGGCTTGCCAATGCCTCCGAATTTGAACGGAGTAAAGGCAAATATCGTATTCTCATTGTAATTATGAGATGAGAATATCATTCCCACACAAGCGCGAATAGCCTTGATAAGGCTGCTCTTTCCTGACGCATTTGCACCATAAATGGCAACAGTTTTAAGCAACCGCTCATCACCGCATACAAATGTATTTTCTTCAAGCTCCTTTGCCTTTTTTGTCTGTATGCTTGCTGCCTGCATATCCAGTACCACCTCATCTTTAATTGAGAAGAAGTTGCTCAAACGAATTTCAAGTATCATTTCATCCCTTAAATTTGTAATTGTTTTGCAAATATAGCAAATTAAATGACAAAATCATAATTCGGACAATTTTTAATAGATTAGAGGTAGCCTGCATAAAGTATTGTTATATAGGGGGCGTTCGACAAGCCAAAGAATGATGTTTCTATATCTGTGTGTTCATTCACTGCTTGCAACTCATAAACCTTTTTGGCTAACGCAATATGACACACTTACAGTGGTTTAACTTTATCTGCCAGTTGCATGGTTGATACGTATTTATCCGCTATACAGCCCGATTGCCAATACCCCGACTGACATTTGTCATAGGGAGCACTGTTCATACAAGCAGCAAGTTGAAACATGAAAGATTGTCCGAAACGATACAAAAATAGTATGTTCAACGTCTTGAGAACTGCCGTCAGACTATCGCAGAAATTACTAGTTATTCGACTCTTTTCATTTGGAACTATTTCGTTTGGATAATTCTCTTCAATTTCTCGTTCTATTCTTGATAAGACTACCTGTTTGTGAATTTGTCACAATTGGCACCATGTTTTTTAATGAATTCGCAAAGATTCTTGTTTTTACAACAAGCATAGGTTATATATTTATAGTTTATTTTTTATCTGGAAGATTGTATCCTCTAAAAAATGTGATATTATTCTCAAGTTATCATCGAAAAAGTGTTGTATATATCGGTTTTCATCCTCGAAAAAATGTATCTTTGCAAGAGACAAGTGAATAATTCTTATTTTAAAGGAATCGATGAAACGGAAGATTATACAACAGTTGAAACTTTGGAAAGATAATCCTGCGAGAAAACCTTTGATACTGTTGGGTGCTCGTCAGGTTGGTAAAACTTGGGTGATGAAACATTTTGGTCAGACAGAGTTTGAGAATGTAGCCTACATAAACTGTGATGTCGAGCCACTGGCCAAGGAGTTATTTGCAGCCGACTATAGCATCCCCCGTATTTTGCTGACACTTCAGGCTATCACAGGAACAAAGATTGAAGCAGGAAAAACGTTGATTGTATTCGATGAGTTGCAGGAAGTGGAACGGGGATTGCATAGCTTGAAATATTTTCAGGAAAATGCGCCTGAATATCATGTGATGGCGGCTGGCTCCTTGTTGGGAATTACTTTGGGGAAAGGTCAGTCCTTTCCGGTGGGTAAGGTAAATGTAATGCATCTATATCCGATGGATTTTGAAGAATTTCTGATGGCTGCCGGTGAAACTGATTTGTGCGATTTGTTGCATCAGCCCGATTGGGAAATTTTAAAGATTCTCAGTTTAAAATATGTTGATTTGCTTCGCCAATACTATTATGTAGGTGGCATGCCTGAAGTGGTGGATTGTTTCTTTCAGCATCAAAACTTGCAGGAAGTACGTGACAAACAGACTGAAATCCTGGATGCTTATCGGCGGGACATCTCCAAGCATACGACACCTACTGAAAGTATACGTATCGGACAAGTGCTGCAATCCTTGCCTTCGCAGTTGGCCAAGGAGAACAAGAAATTCATCTATAATGTGTTGAAGAAAGGAGCCAGAGCTACGGAATATGAACTCGCCATTCAGTGGCTGATGGATGCAGGTCTGGTACATAAAGTCAGCCGGATAAAAGAGCTGCAGATGCCTGTCAAATTTTACGAAGATCTGGGTGCCTTCAAATTATTCCTGCTTGATTGCGGTCTTTTAGGCTGTATGACCGAGACGCCCGCCAGCCAAATGCTGGTAGGAGATAATGTATTCAAGGAGTTCAAGGGCGCTTTTACCGAACAGTTTGTCTTGCAGCAATTAGTGGCCCAAGGCTTTTCGCCCTATTATTGGAGCAGTGACAAAACACCTGCGGAGATTGACTTTGTGGTACAGACGGAGCATCGCGTGATACCGGTGGAAGTGAAAGCCGAAGAGAATGTACGTGCGCGTTCCATGTCGGAATATATTAAAAATCATCCCGATTATCAGTTGAAAGGACTGCGCATTTCCATGATGGGGTATCAAGATCAGGAATGGATGGAGAATATTCCGTTATTTGCCATTACGAAGTTCTTTGGATAAATGGCACTTTCATGGATATGAGATACACATATGAAGAACTTTGGAAGTCATGGGTGTATAAAAACAAAAAGTTCGCCAAATCCCTATTCTCGGATTTGGCGAACTCATTTTTTAGGACTCAATCGAAAGGGCACTGAAAAAGTTCTTATTTTTCAGTGCCCTCTCGAAGTGAGGATTATTTTTTCTGTCAACCGGTCCAAAGGACCGCCTTGCGCAGCCGGGGGCAAAAGGTGCCCTTTGCGGGTAAGAAATAGGAATACGACACTAGTGGCCACAGACAGGATCATCTATAATCAAAAGCCTCCATCCTGTTTCTTTCCAACAGCACGAGGATGTCCTTTTCCTTGTACAATAATTTGCCTCCCACTTTGTAATAAGGCAGTTTACCTGTTATCCTGTACTCGGCCAGTGTTCTCCGTGTCAGTTTCAGGTGTTCGGCCAGCTCGCTGTCGGTCATATAACGTTCGCCGTTCAGAACCGGCCGCATCTTTTCCGCCTGTGTGTCCAGTATTTCGGACAGGCTCTCAATATTCCGGAAAAAGCGTATGATTTCCGGGCTTTCCTTGGTCAGCATGGATTGGATCATATCATTCGATTTAGAGGTGTCACACGATGAATTTCCGCCTCCATAAAGCGGATGATATCCTGCCGTTTGTAATATACTTTACGGTCTATGTAACTGTAGGGGATGGACCCGCTTCTCCGGAGTTGTAACATTTTTCTTGGCGAGACATCCATAAGCGTACATGCCTCCTGGTTGTCGATCCACTCATCCATGCCCCGCGTGCTTCCTCCGCATGTCTCATGTACTCTTCTGGCGATGGCTTCCAGGGCCTCGTTCATTTCCATGAATGTCTTGGCCTCGATACACACAAATTCCATAAGTCTTTCCTTTTTTCGATTTGATACGAAAGTATGGAGAGGGAGACTCATATCCAAAAAGGTGTCCGCAAATGTCATCAGATGTCATCAGATGTCAGATATACATTGGTTTATGATATTTTTAGCCTGTTCCCCGGAAAGATAAGGCATGGCGGTAGCGGATAGCCGGTAATATGTAAAGTTTACAATCCGTATTTTACAGTTTTACACTTTACCTGTTTACACCTGTTACATTCGAAAAGGAAGAAAAATACAATTTATATCTAATTATCAATGTGTTATAATTCTGCTTAAAAGACATAGAGGAGGTATGGCATACATTTTTCATAATAAAATGGTATATACTCTTACAGTGCGCACCGGGGGTATTTCAGTAGTAACCTTTAAAAAATACAGGAGATACATGCCATGATGTATATAGATAATGAAGTGCTCGAGAAAATGATAATGACCATAGTGGAAGGATTTGACCGCATAGAGAAGAAACTGGATAGGATGGGCCGTGTGAAGGAGTTCTTGAACGGTGACGAGCTTCTGGACAACTATGACATAGCCAGGCTGCTCAACGTGTCGCTTCGGACCGTGGCCCGCTACCGGGAAAAAGGACTGATCCGTTATTACCAGACGGATGAGAACGGCAAGAATTTCTACAGGAGTTCGGATATACAGGATTTTTTGCAGAAACGGGGAAAGAAAAACTGAACGGGGCAATGTGGATATGCGGAAGTTATGCTAACTTTGTCTTATAAACGGTTGTTATGAAGACAAATACCAATTCAAAATATCTCATTGCGGTTCTGATTGACGGTGACAACGTGTCCTTTGAGAGGATGGAGGATATCATGGGCTTTGTTTCCCGTTATGGGGATGCCGTTATCAGACGGATATACGGTGACTGGACGAGGAAAGCTCTTTCCGGATGGAAGGAGACCGCCCGGGAATATGGGTTCAGGTTGGTGCAGGCCTCCTCCTATGCTTCAGGAAAGAACACTACGGATATCGCGTTGGTCATAGACGCCATGGACATTCTCCGTGACGGCCGGGTGGACTGTTTCTGTCTGGTCGCCAGTGACGGTGACTACAACCCGTTGGCGCAACGGATACGGGAGGCGGGATTGAAGGTACTGGGATATGGGGAGGGCAAGACTCCCGTATCGCTGATACGTTCCTGTTCCGTATTCCTGTATGCCGACCGTAAGGAAAACAAGACCTTGGAGAACACTCCGGATTTTTTTATCCGAAGGGATATGGAGTTTTTTGACAAGGCTTTCCAGCAGGCGGCTGACGGCAAGGAGGAGGTCTCCCTTTCCCTGATAGGCGGCTCGTTGAAGAAAATGATGCCCAAATTCAAGGTCAAGAGATACGGATGCAAGACATTGGGCAAGCTCTATGAAAGGTTGGAACGGTACGAGCTGGTCATGACGGAAAAGGGAGTGGCGAGTGCCGTACGGATGAAAGGTCGGGCCGTACGGCAGGAATGACCGGGAATAAATCCACGTCCGTTTATACCGGAATGGGATTTACCCGTAGCGTGTCAAGGTTGAGATAGGCCCCCCGGTAGAATGTCCTCCCTTCTCTGAACATGCGCCAGAGGATGTCGCAACCGATTTGTGCCAGCATGGAGTTGATGAACAGATCCTGCTTGCGCAACGCCTCCGTGAGTGAGCAACTCGGGCCTGAGTCCTCCTCCCGGATGGTGGAGTAGCTGACCTCCTCGGTGATGACATTCATCCTGGGCATGGGAAGGTATTCGCTGGATGCGGGCTGGCTTATTTTGCTCCGGATATTGCCTACCAGGACTTGCCCGGTGGTTTGGGCGTTCCCGAAATCCATCCAGTATATCGGCGCTTTCTCATCGTTATTTTTATATTCCCTGTATTTCTTCAGGAACCGCCACAGATCGAGCCGGGAACGGGTGTTGTCCGTACAGGTGATGATGATGTTCGCCAGCGGGACGCTTTTATCCCCTTCTTTGGTTATGATCGGATAGCGGCATTCCCTGGCCTCCCACGCGTAACCGAAAAAACGGTTGACGCGGGTGACAAGCGCCGTCGCCTTGTTCAACCCCAGTTCCGTCTCGCTGAACAGCTGGCGGCCGATGTTTGCTTCCGTGACAGTGTCGGGGTCGAAAGCCGTCAGGTGCAGCCCCGGATGTCCCAGAGCCTGTAATGCCACGCTCATGCGTGCCAGGTTGGTTATTACCTGCGAGCCGGTTCCACCCGCCCCGGCTACCAGGACGGTTACGGGGTGATAGGGACTGAGCAGGTACTTGTCTGTGAAATGGATCTTTCTCATGGCAGGATGTCTTTCAATCGTTTGTTGATCGGTTGGAGTTCGTCGTTGTCGAACGGCTGTTCACGCATCCGCTCAGTAACCAGGACCAGATTGTTTCTTGTCGGGTTCTTCCCTCCTCCAAGATGGGAAAATTCACTGAGCCAGAAACGTTTCTCCCAATATTCCAACAGGGTGTGAAAATCCAGGCTCTCCGGTTTCTCCAGTGTGGAGTTTCCCAGGCATACGTTTCCACCGGTCACGTTGAAAAAAGGGGCCAGATAGAGCGGTGTCCTCCCGTCCGGTTTTTTCCCCTTGTAGGCGAAGATGTCCATCCTTTCATTTTTAATGATATAAATGACTCCCGGCACGTGGAACATTCCATCCCCGATGTTCAGGTCGTTCTTGAAAAACATCCGCCGTTTTCCCGGCGGATTATACCACACATAGCTTTCATGCCCCCTGCGGGTATCGCACCACAGCATGTTGGGTGGCAGCCACCCGTGCGGGATACGCCGGTTCCCGTCCGAATAGGATTCCACCAGGGAGTCCATGAATTCATATGTAACCGGAATGCCGGCTTCCATTCTTCCCTTTTTGTTGATAGGGCGTAGTTCCAGGTAGTGACTTCCGCTTGCGTAGTGACCTTCCTGGTACTCATAGGCGATCAGCGCCGCTTTGGGCACCATTATCTCTTGCAGTTGCTTGGTAAGTTCGTTCATATCCTGTATTTTTTTTGTTTTCGTTTCTTTATTTATTGGGAAACGGGCACTTTAAAATGCCAGTTTATGCATTGCGTGAATCGTTCCATCCATCCGGACAGTCTCTCCGGATAGTCGTCCATCCGGAACAGTCTGTCCGTCTCAGGTGTCAGGTACATGCTTGTGACCGGGGTGATGGCATACGTCTCCCGGTAGTCCGAGTTGAAATAGCATTCCATGTTCTCCGTAAGGGTGTCATTGTTGGAATATGCCAGCATGATCTGACAGTCCAGGTCGATCGGGGGGAAATCCGGTGATCTTTCATACGCCCAATCGTAACCGTATTGCATGATGCACGGATTTCCTGGGGTAATCAGTCCCATCCCTTCCCGTATCAGTTCCAAAAGCTCCCGTTCCTCCTTCACTGCCGCCCGGTATTTCCGGACCTTTTCTTCCAGATCGGTACAGAACGGTTTCCCTTCCATTCGTTTAAGTGTTTTTGCGATTTTCCCGGATTGGTAGGATTCCGCCAGGCGTTTGTATTTACGGATTGTCTGAGGGGAAGCCTCGGGATCGCGGTTCTTCCAGTCATCCAGTTCCTCCACCGCCAGCTCATAATACCATGTTTCCGTGACGGCGTTCAACCCGTGGTAACGTACGAACTGCCGTATGAATTCCCGGACGATACGCCGTAACGGTACAGGAAGGTTCTCCGTGAAATCGACGGGTAGCCAGAACAGGGTATGGTCCGGCCAGTCATGGAACCTGTACAGGCAGAAATGGAGCCTCCCGGCCCTTTCCTCCAGATTGACATGTTCCGGCAAGGTCTCGTCCAGGGCCTTGTATAAGGCGGTGATGTTGATGCGGGGACCGCTCCCTTTCCTCGCGCGGAAAGGGAGCCTGACATTCATGAGATCGGCATATCGCAGGGCGGACCGGTATAGATAGTCAAAGTTTTCGGACGTGGTCAGGTTGACGCATGCCCCTCCCGTTTCGTCCTCCACCAGATAGTCCGCCGCGATGGGGAGGAATCTGCCTGTCAAAAAAGCGTTACGCTCCCCGGTGGCGGCAGTCTTCTTTTTTCCCGGCCCATCGTACCCCGTCCGATGTACGAGAGGTCGGCGGCCCTGATGATCAATACGGCCAGTCCCGCCATTTGTGATTCTGATAGCGTTTTGCATGTATCCTCCTTTTTTTTGATGGAAATTCTCTTTGCCATATATCTACCCTTTTGTTCCGATGGTCGTCTTGAACCGGTAGACCACGCTGTCATCCTCGCATTCCGGACCGTGTACGCTCGCCGTGGTCAGTTCCGGATAGGTCATGGAATAGAAATCCATCACCTCGTTCGGGGACAGGCTGTTGTCCGGATCGGCCAGCTCTATTTCCGACGAGCCTTTCCTGATTTTGAAAACTCTCTGCAATCCTTTAATTTCTAGTGCCATAATTGTATTTTTATAGGGTTTAACAACATATCATTTCCATTTGTGCCTCGTCTTTCATGCGGTATTCCTCCGGGAAGTCGAGATATTCCGCGTAAGGGTCCTCACGCAGGAGCTCCCTGTCATGCTCGTCGTCCTTGTCGAAGCCGTACTGTCCCATGTCCTGCGCTCGTGCCCCGTATTCGCTTTCCCCTTTGTTATCGGGAACGGTTTGCGTGGAAGCCGTTTGCGGTTGCGAAGAGACGGGTTGCAGCCATTGACCGTCGTATACCTGTGATTGCGGCATCTGTACCGGCTGGTGGAATTGTATGGTCTGCGGTCGGTTCACGGGCTGCTGACAGCCGGCCGGTGTACCATCCGCTCCTGGTCGTGAAGCCGCCTGTCCGTGTGGAACCTGTTGTGGTCGCGTGCCTTGTACCGACCGCGGAATCTGGTGGGGAGATTGGCGGGACGGTTGTTCGGGTGCGAACATCCGTATCTGTTCCCCTCCCTGATATCGGGGGGCATGACCGGGTACCGGTTGCGGCGCCACCGGTTGGATAACCTGCGCGGGCTGTGGTTCCGGCATTACCGGTTCCGCTCCGAAGAGACTGCCCTCGGACGCTTTTTTCTGTACCTCCGCTATCTTCACGTCAATCTCCTTCTGCTTGTCCGGCATGGCCAGCCGTTTTGCCTGTCTGAGCCAGGTCAACGCCTCGGAATAGCGTTTGCCGCCTGTGGCGTCCTCCGCCTTTTTAAGCAGCTTTTCCATCTTCTCCCGTTTCTCGCGTACCTCTTTTGATTCCTTCTCAGCTACGGACTTGGCCGCCTTGCTTTGTGATACGGCCTGTTCCGCTTGTTTCTCGAATGTTTCCAGGTTGGTAAGGATGCCCTGCGCCTTCTGTACGGGCGCGGTGATCGCTCCCAGGAATTCCATGTCCAGCTCTTCCGGGGTACCGTTCAATACCAGCGGGACGATTTGTTCCCCGGCCTCGTCTTTCAGTCCCGCACGCCGGGGCATGACGGCCACGGTCAGTTTGTCATTCACTTGTCTGATGTTGATACTCAGGTCTGTGCCTGCCGTAATCATTCGGTTGATCGTTTGAAAAAACATAATGGTAAAATATTTGTAAGTTATACATAAGTTTCTTGGAAAAACTCTTTCAGGAGTCTCTGCCTGTCGGGATTGGACGCGATGTCCTTTAATGGCTCCAGGTAGTGGCCTATTGTTTTCGGTTCGTCCAATATGCAGGGGAACCGTTTTTTGACAGGTTTTATGCGCTTTGTGACGGGCCATGCGACCGGCATGACCGGGGCTGAGGGGGTGGATGTCGCGGTTCTCATGTTTTTTGTATTTTAGGAGTTATGCAAGCATGCCCATGACGGACAGGATAAGGATGACTTTTATCACAAGGAGGAATGCCCTGAAGAGGAATCCTATGATTGTTCCCGATAAAAGGAACAGGACGATCAGGTACACGGGAATGATTCCCTTGCTGTAGAGCAGGCATATTCCCGTAAGCAGGACCA
>OLWP01000055.1_pt1 | contig 111379 bp, 111 predicted proteins | sample 1673741 | NCBI WGS metagenome assembly OLWP01 (sample SAMEA103958125, study PRJEB25191) | human gut metagenome
CGAAAAAAGGGTCATTTCCAAATCATGAAGCCGTATTCAAGCTGCTCTATTTACGGGTGAAAGAACTACAGAAAAAATGGGAGAAAGGACATCTGAATAATTGGTCGATGGTATTGAATCAATTGTTGGTCAACGATCAGTTTAAGGATCGTATCGAAAAGTACATTCAATACTGAATCTTGAAATGATATTTATTCCAATTTCCTTGTTTACAATGAGCCTCCGCCCCTAAGAACCTGAAAAAACGGCCAGTCAAAAAAATCAATTTTCAGCTGGCCGTTTTAAGCGTACATTAGGGTCGCTCATTATAAACAAGTTTTCTCGGCATAAAACATCATTTCAAAACAAGATTTAGAACTTATTAAAATCGATCATAAAATATTAAATACACACTTTTCTTGACAAACCCTACACTTTAAAAAGTAAAGAAATCGTTCGTCCGTTCTTACGTTTTTGATAAATTTCTACTTTCTGTTTTTCTGTCAATTTCATAGAAAAAGTGAACTCTCCTGTTAAACTTCATTTGTCCAACTTTCTGGGTTCACACTACCGACAGTGGCTGATGCTGTGCTTTCGAAAATCCTCACCCTACGGAAATTTATTCCATTGATGCTCCAAGTTCTTTCAGTTCTTCGATGGCTGCAGAATTTCCGGCCAGTTCATCCCTTCCGGTTGCACAATAGTCTTTATAGAACCGGATGTCCCAGTTCAGATATGCGGCGATGCACTCAAACTGTTTTTTGATCAGTGTATACTCCACGTTGTCCGTAGCAGCGCCACCAACGACCAGCACACCGATTTTTTTACCCTTGAGGAGTACGCCCCGGCAGTAGCATTTATCAATCACCAACTTGAGCTGTGCTGTCATACCCCATCAGTATACAGGCGTGGCAAAGATGACCATATCCGCTGCGACAATTTTATCGATCGTGGTGTTGGTATCATCCTTCGCAACACAACCATTAGTACACTGGCAAACGCCGCACCCTTGCAGCCGCTGATGTTCAGCCTGTCCGCGTTGATGACTTCAATCTCCTGCGCTTTTCCGGCACCTTCAACGTACGCATTGATTGCTGTCAAGGTGTTTCCTTTTCTTGGACTTCCGTTTACAATAACTGTCTTCAATATAATCAACCTCACTTTCCATTATGTACTTTTTATATTATTGTATAACTGTATTTATGCCAAATAGTTCATAACTGGTCCACCCAGTATCCTCATAATACATCTGTAGCATATCCATATACTGAAAGCCCATCTTCATATAGAGTTTTTCTACAGGACATTGCCTTCAAACACATGTATTCTTCTACTACCGGTGTCTGCACTGAAATTTTTTATATCCGTCATTACACTGATGATTCAATACCATAGCTGCCACAATTTCATCATTATCCATTATCAATGGATTCTTGCAGAAATTCAGGAGCAGGATAGACACTTTTTCCATCCAAAGTCGTATGGGAATTTCGGCATCCAGTCAATCAGGGAATGATAGATACTCCTGATTGCTCATATTAATTCTCATTTGCTTTAATAGTGTTCATGTTTACCAAACACAATTCCGATTTCATTCTTTATCTAGAGATTCCTGCGTGTGGCTGTTTAAGTGTTGTATTAATAATATATATAATCCCATTTTCGACAGTTGAATAAAATATAATGAGCGTATAGCCCAATTTTAAAGTCTATACGCTCATTTTTTTGCTTTATAAAATTGTTGTTAGTGAAAAAATAAGAATACCCAGAATCGGTGAATCTTATATTGAAATCAACATCAGGATTTCTGCATTCAAAAAAAAACTTTTCAAATAGACCAAACAACAGAAAAAATAAATTCAAATTTTATTCGAACTCGCTCCATGTAGATAAATTTTGACCCCGAGACGTCAAAAAAACGTGCCTTTTTTCCAGAAAAAAGGGCCGGAAATGCCCAAAATCGTTTCAAAATCATCCATGTTTTCAACCTGTTTTCAATTTTCCCCTTTTCTCTCCCTTTTGAGGCCCCTTACATAGCCGATATCCATTCTTGGCTATGGGAAAGGAGCAGAAATGAAGAAAGAATGTATAGTGATCGCCATCGCCAATCAGAAAGGCGGTGTCGGCAAGACCACGACAACGGTCAACCTCGGAGTCGGTCTGGCCAATGAAGGCTATAAAGTCCTTCTGGTCGACTTTGACCCCCAGGGCGATATGACCACATGCCTTGGCATACGAAATGCCGATTATCTTGGCAATACCATTTCAACACTGATGGTCGATATTTTCAAAACTAGGAATACCGATTTTTCGGAGGCTTTGCTTCATCATGAAGAAGGCGTGGACTTTTTGCCAAGCAATATCGACTTAGCCGATCTTGAAATGCAGATGGTCAGCGCGCTCAACCGCGAGAACATCTTAAAGAATACGCTGTCGGGCATCAAAAAGTATTATGACTTTATCCTGATCGACTGTCCGCCTTCTTTGGGGATGCTGTCGATCAATGCCCTGTCGGCAGCCGATGAAGTTCTGATCCCGGTGCAGTCGCAATATCTGCCGGCCAAAGGCATGACCAAACTAATCGAAACGATCCGTAAGGTCAAAAACCAGATCAACAAGGATCTCCATATTGCCGGCATCGTGATGACGATGGCCCAGAAGAACACCAACATCACAAGATCGACCATCGACTTTGTGAAGGAAAACTTTGGGGACAATATCCATGTGTTCGATACCGTTATCCCCTACGGCGTAAAATCTTCGGAAGCGCAGATCTTAGGAAAAAGCATCTATTCAAACTTCAAGGGAAGCAAGACGGCCGTTGCCTATAAAGAACTCTCTGATGAGATCATCAAAAGGCACAGGGAACTGGCAAAAGCTTCTCATGAAAGGTAAGGGGGCGATGACATGAGCAAACTCGATCTGGGACTTCCTGGCTATCAGTCCATGTTTGAATCGACTGAAAAAGCTGACAGCGAACAAACAGAAACCATCCAGGATATCGAAATCGATACCATCAGCGACTTCAAGGATCATCCCTTCCATATCAATCTGGATGAAGACATGGTCAAGCTGATCGAAAGCATCGAAGTCAACGGACAGCTGATGCCGGTGCTGGTAAGGCCGTCAAAAAACGGATACGAAATGATATCCGGGCACAGGCGCAAATACGCCATGCAAAAGCTCGGTTATCAGAAAGTAAAGGCGATCGTTAAAAATCTCAATAATGATGAAGCAACCATTCTGATGGTCGATTCCAACATCCAAAGAGAACATATCAGCCTGACCGAAAAAGGCTATGCCTATAAGATGCGTCTTAATGCGATGAATCATCAAGGAAAAGCCCTGCTTGAAGCATCAACTTCCAGCTCGTCCCAAGTTGGGACGAAATACAACAAGCAGCGATCTGATGCCCTACTAGCCGAAATTGTCGGAGAAAGCCGAAACCAGATCCAGCGCTATATCCGACTGACGCATCTCATCGAACCGCTGCAGCAGATGGTGGACGGAGTGCATCCGGACGGCTACAAAATGGCTTTCAATCCGGCGGTCGAGATATCCTTCTTAACAAAAGAAGAACAGTATGATCTTCTTGCCTGCATCGAAGAACTGGTTGCTACACCCTCTTTAGTACAGGCGCAGCGATTCAAAGCTGCCAGCAAGGAAGGAACTTTGAGTATCGACTATATCCGCGGTGCATTGTCTGTGGAAAAGCCAAATCAAAGCGAAAGAAGCTATGTGAAATGGTCAAAATATGACAAGTATTTCCCCAAAAGCTATACCAATGAACAGAAAGACCGGGTGGTGGAAGAACTTTTGACAAGCCGGGCAAGAAAACGGCAAAAAGAAAATGTCAGATAGAACTCGAAATACGATGTTTTCAGTTTCTTTCTGTCCCCTTGTGTTTCCCCTTTGAATCCCCTTTTACCAACCGAAAGGAATCAAACCAGTTAAGCTTACACACTGTGAGTCCTGAATTTGCAGATTCGCTATCTGAAACTTAAAAACTTATGCTTAAGAAAAGAATGGAGATAAAACGTATGTTTAAGAAAGTATGTGTAATTCTGACAAGTCTTTGTTTGCTGACAGCATGCAGCGTAAATGAAGATCTCGTCAAAGACAAAGAAGCGAAAAGAAAAGACGAGAAGACAAGTGAAGTGAGTAAAAATACCACTTCCAAAGTTTTTGAAGAAAAGAAAGAAAAAGAAAGCTTCAAGTCTTCTGATGAATCTTCTTCAAAGAAAGAAACTTCATCTGCTTCAAACAAAGAAACATCAAACAAGACAGCAGTGGCAAAAAGCGAATCAGCACCGGTTAAAGAAGAAACATCCAGTGATTCTTCCATTTCTGCTCCGCCAGAAAATGAAGTTACGCAAACAGAGCCGCAACCAGCGCCGTCTGTACCAAGCACTCCGCCGGCTGCCTGTCCGGGAGGCTTTGATCCAAGTCTTCCCTGTGACTTCATTTCGGATGGCAATTATTACTTCGCTACATTTCAAAGCGAAAGCGAAGCCTTTGCACAAGGCCAATATTATCTGGATCAGGTCATGTATATTGGCCAGCAGGAAATCACCAATTACTCCGTTCAGCCCGTTTATCGAAACGATCAGGCCATTGCCTACTATGGGCTGAACCTTTGGAGCAACGGTGTAATGATTTATTAATTCTTACCTTGGAACTCAAATCGAGTTCCTTTTATTTTGCGAAAATAGAAAGGACAAGAACATGAAAGACAAACTAAAGAAGCTCTTCAACACGTTTCTGACGATGCTGTTGTTATGCACTTCTCTAGGTTCCAATGTGACGTCGGTCTACGCCATGGAAAACGATATCGATCACAGTGAATCGACCGATGAGATCGTTGAACTTGGCTATGCCAAAGATATCTTTGGAACTTCCAACCAAAATGCCAGAAGCACACCGGCCATCGGTGAATGGTATGCCTATGTCGATATGCCAGGCTCTCCCTATGGTTATGACATCATCGCTCATCTGACGATTAACGGTCAAACGGTATTCTGCCTGGAACCGATGCGCCTATTCAATACATCCGGTGAATACCCGATCGATACCGTCTTCTGGCAAAACCTGTCGGAAGCACAAAGACAGGCAATTTGGGAAATCAACTATTACGGTTACAGCTATCCCGGTCATCAAAACGGCCGATACTATGCAGCGACCCAGCTTCTGATCTGGGAAGTTGTCGACAAGATGTACAGTCCAATGACGCCGGACGGCAGTACACCTCTTGATCTCTCGGCTGAAATCAACGAAATCAACCGTTTAAGAAGCCAGCCGCAGGGACGCCCGTCATTTGCTAACAGCACCATCAAGACAGGACTCAATACTCCGGTCACTTTGACCGATACCAAGGGAACCTTGGGAAACTATACGATCACTTCCGGAAACGGCGTTAAAGTCAGTGCATCTGGAAACAACCTGACCGCAACAATCACTTCAGAAAACTATGACAATACAATTACATTTGACCGCACTTTGGGAGCCCGTGATGTCTTTGTCATCTACGGATCCAATTCCGATCAAAGGGTCATCTATATGGCAAAACGAAGCGATCCGACCCCGAATTTCAAACTCAATTTCGAACTGCTTTATGCCGATATCGAGGTTGAAAAGCAAGATGTGGAAACCGGTACAAATCCGCAAGGCGATGCTACCTTTAACGGGGCAGCTTTTACGATCTCCAATATGGATGGAAATGTGCTTGAAACCATCAAAACAAACGGTTCAAAAGCTGTCTCTAAGAAATATCCGGTTGGAACAAGTTACAAAGTATGCGAAGTCAGTCCGCCTGAAGGATATCTCGAAAATGATGCCTGTCAGACCGTAAAACTGGAATACTCTGGCGAAACAACACCGGTTCGCTTCTCTACTATTTATACCGATAAAGTCATCAAAGGAAAGATCAGTCTGATGAAATCCGTTGATCATGAAGAAGATGAAGATTACGGATCCATCATTCAGCATCCCGGCAAAAACTTTGTATTTGATATCTATCTCAAATCAAGCGGTGAAAAGATTGCGACCTTGACCACCGATGAAGACGGACGTGCGACATCCGATTACCTTCCTTATGGAACCTACATTGTAAAAGAGCAGGCAAAGGAAGGTTTTGATACGCTGGAGCCATTTGAAGTAAAGATCGATGAAAATGACAAGACCTACTACTACAACATTTTCAACGATACTTTAAAAGCTGAACTTACGATCTACAAGATTGATGCCGAAACCGGAAACAAGATCCCGACTGCTGATGTCGAATTTAAGATCAAAGACAGCGAAGGAAACTTCATTACACAAACCGTTAATTATCCGACTAAATATGAGACCGATGTCTTTAAAACAGATGAAACCGGATCTGTTCATCTTCCGGAACCTTTGGTATATGGCAATTACTCCATTGTAGAGATCAAAGCTCCTTACGGCTATGTACTGGAAGATGAAGAAATTCCATTAAACATCGATGGTACTAGCACCGAGATCTTTATTAACTTTGAAAACAGTCCGCAAAAAGGTCAGATCTCCATTGAAAAATACGGCGAGCAGTTCACAAGAGCCGATTTTAGAGCAACAGAATACGGCATGATGTATTCCCCGATCTATGAAAACACCTTCCTTGAAGGCGTTGCCTATGAGATCAAAGCCAAAGAAGATATCATCGGTGAAGAAGGAACGGTATGGTATGAAAAAGGCGAAATCGTTGATACGATCACGACCGATAAAAACGGTGAAACAAAATCCAAGCTTCTGCCTTTAGGATCTTATACGCTTGAAGAAGTTGAAACCATTGAAGGATATGTTTTGGATCCGACTGTATATGATGTAGAGATCGAATACGAAGGACAGACCGTTGAAGTTGTATCCAAGCATTATACGATGAACAACGAACGTCAAAAGCTGGATCTTGAGGTCACTAAAACTTTTGAAGATGAAGATCCGGATGCTTACAAAGATGTTATCTTTGGAATCTATTCTGAAGATGACATTCAGGTTGGCGATACGGTAGAAATTCCTGAAGACGGGCTTGTCGGCATCTTAACGCTTGATGAAAACGGCAAGAATAAAGAACAGTACGATCTTCCAGTCGGTGATTACTACATCAAGGAACTTAAAACCAATGTCGGTTATGTTCTGGATGAAGAAGAACATCCATTTACTTTCGAATATACAGATGACACTTCTGAATCGCATGCCCATGTAGAAATGGAAGAAATCGAAAACATGAAGCGTCGCATCGATCTTGAAGTCAAGAAGGTTGATAAAGACAATCATGACATTCTGTTAAACGGAGCCGTATTTGAAGTCATCGACAAGACTGCAAATACAAATCTTGGAATTGCAGTTTCCGGCAAACTGGCCATCAAAGGCAACGAAGTCAATGAAGAATATGAAATTGCCAAAGATGAAGAATTCAAAGACATTGTGACAACTGCCAAAACCAACGATTCCAAAGAAATCATCCTGGATCTTGAAGACGGAACCTATTATTCCCGGAAAGTAGGATCTGAAGAAGTAAAGAAACACATCGTCAAAGCCGGATATGCCGTTTTAGCGGACGCCGTTTACGGTCATGAATATGAATTCAAGGAAATCGAAGCGCCTTCTTCTTATGAACTGAACGAAGAACCGCTTTTGATGGATATCATTGTCGACAAAGGCAAAGATACGATCACCTATGTTTTCTATAATGACCGCATCGAAGTGCCGAATACAGGAGTTTGATCATGAAATACAAAAAACGAATCGCATTATTATCCCTTGTTGCCCTTTTGGGCATTGGGTCAGGAGCTTATCTTTTCTTCCATCAGGAAAAGAAAGCTTATGATTATTCCGATTTTTATGTGGCTGCCGATAAAGAAGAAACCATTACAGAGAAGGAACCTGGTCTTGAAGATCAGGTTCTTTCTTTAGATCTTTTAAAAAAGCGAAACAAAGATATCGTCGGAATCATTGAATTTGATGACCGGATGATATATGAACCGATTGTTCAGGCTCCGGATAACAACTATTATGTTCGAAGAAATATCGACTTGAACTATGCAAGTGCCGGAATTCCTTTTGTATCTGGCGATGGAAATATCAATTCCACAAATGTTGTTGTTTATGGTCATTCCAGCACCGAAGACAATATTATCTTTACCCCTCTCATGAAGTATCTGGACAAGAGTTTCTACAATGTGCATCCAGCCTTTTATTTCATCACAGATACAGAAACTAGAGAATATCAGATCTTCTCGGTTTTAAATATCGACTTGAATGACAGGAATGATTCTTTGGAATTTTCCAAAACAGAATGGCGCAATAAGGATTCCTATTCATCTTTTCTTGAGAGAATCAAAAAAGATTCGCTGTACGATACCGGAACTGCCGTATCCTCTGATGACAAGCTGATGACCTTGGTGACCTGTGATACAAGAGATGGCAACAAACGGGTTGTGATCATCGCAAAGGAAGTGACAAACCATGAAATGCAATGAAGATTTCTTGAAGTGCATCAGAGCTTTAAAATCCTCTGAATACAAGAATTATGTCATTTCCTATGCCCTTAAAAAGGATGACACTCTCAAGTTTCTGGCTTATGACCGGATCAATCAGGAATCCATTATTGAGGTTGTTATCGGAAATAAGACTGAATTCAACATTGTGCAGGACTGGGACTTTAACATTGATGATTATCTCTTTTATGATCTTGAGAATGGATATTCTCTGGTTTATATGCCACCGATGGAGCATTACAATGTATGGCAGGTCATCTATCAGGAAAACGAAGAATTCAATCAATATGAAGGTATGCAGCAATATTTAAAATACTGCAAGGAAAACGGCATCGATAAAGATCTGATTAAGTCACTGGGCTTGTTTGAATTTGATGTTATGTCGCTTTATGTTGAAAAGAACATCAATTATGTAATTATTGATGAATTCACAGTCAATGATCAATCCATCGTATTAGGCCACAACAAAGACAGCATGAATCCTTATGTTACCTGGAAAACAGATAAAATCAGAAGTCGAGGCTATGATCTAGGACATTACTTTATTGAGTATGAAGATGCCGTCAAAGACTTCATTTCAAGATCCAATCTTCTTTATGAGAATCAGCGATCCATGAAAAGAGAAAATCTGAAAGTCAGAAGAATTGAGGAGGTATGTCGATGAGAACACCAGAACAGGAAAATGTATTAAATGCGTCATACGAAGTGATTAAGCTTTTTGGAAAGAAAGTATTGTTTACCAGCGAACGCATTCGAGATTCAGATCTGCCTAAAGGCATCTATAAATACGAAGTCCGCCACGACGATGAGTGTCAGGGAATCATGTGCGAAATCGCCAAACGGATATTCGTAAATCACTGGGGAACGATCTTGTCCAAAGAAGAAATCGATTTAGGCCCTAATGGTTATCGCCTTATCGATGAAGACAAAGATGTTAAATGGTCAACAAGTAAACCATTCTCTTTAAAGCAATTCATTCAAGCAGAAAAAAGCAAAGTTTGTAATATAAGATGATATTCTAGCTGACTTAACTATCTGATATAATTTTTATATAGATAAATTGGAATTTTTGTAGGAGATGTTGCAATGAAAATAGAGATTGGGAAAGATTTTCCGCAGTATTTCAAACCCGCATATCCAGAAGAATTTGAATTGTTTTCGCATTTTGAAGTAACCGCAGGAATACCAACGGTTTTGTTCGCAATTACCACATGGAAAGAGAACGGGAAACCAAATGTTTGTTTCCATTCGTGGAGCTGCTTTCATGGGGATAAAACTGCTTTCTTCGCCGTGATGGGCAACCTATATCAGCACACGCATACCTACGCCAATATTCAAAGAGAAAAGTGCTTTTGTATTAACTTTCTCCCAATAAGTTATTATGATAAACTGGTAGATACGATTAACCACAATGACATAGAAACTGATGAATTTGCAGTAGGAAGTTTTACTCTTTCCAATGCGAAAACAATCCATGCGCCAGCTATTCAAGAGGCTTTTATCAATATGGAATGCACTTTGAAAGAAGCACAGGATTTAAGCGGCGCAGGGATTACAGCCATGATTGTCGGACAAGTGCAGCATATTTCTGTTGAAAAGGAATATGCACAGGGCTATGAGCAGAGATACGGAAAAAAGGGTTTTATGATGTTGATACCAGCACCGCAAGACCTTGTTACTGGTGAACCAAATCAATCTGCGATTGCTACTATAAATATCGAAAAATATGATTGATAAATTAGGATTTGAGGAGGTAAAGTAATGGGATTGTTTGATAAGTTAAAAGGGAAAAAGGAGAGCGTCGATTGGAGTGATGCCTATAATGCTACACCAAAGTTTTATGGAAAACCTGATGGTAGTACGTTTGGTGCAATAGCTTTAACCGAGGGCACTAAAACTGTACTTCCTAAAAATCCGCAGTTAGAGTATAAAGTTGATGGAAAGTCGGTAGCAGAGTGGAAGTTGGTGCTTGTTAGTACATCTAAAGATGCAATCATAGGTGATTCCGATTACTTTGTTGCTTTGAAAAAAGTTGAACAGTATTCCTTGGATACAAATAAAAACGCAATACTGATTAAAGAACTTTCTTTAGCAGAATTGGAAAGTTTAATAGGATAAAGTCTACAAATCCTAATTTGTAGAGACAAAGTGTGAAACTATCTATGCTTGGAACAGCAATGATTGATAAGAAAGAGTCATTCTAAATATCTAAATTATGCTTATTTAATGAGAATTCAGTTATCTGGATTCCTTTTTATTTGGAAAGGAAGTGAATAAATGAATCAAGAGGAACGATTAAAAGAACTATTTTCTGCCATTGAAGAAGGAGTCAAGAACGTGTATTCTTCTGAGAATTACAAACAATACTTGTCATTCTTATCGAAATTTCACAGTTACTCCTTCAACAATACGATTTTGATTTTGAATCAAAAACCGGATGCTTCTTTGATTGCCGGATATAATTCATGGCGCAAGAATTTTAACCGGCATGTCGATAAAGGTGCAAAGGCCATCAAAATACTGGCTCCCTATCAAGAAGAAATCACAAGAATCGTTGAAAAGAAAGATCCGGAAGGAAAAACCTTAACTGATGCCGACGGTAATATCCTGACGGAAGAAAAACAGTTTTCTATCACCCGTTTTAGAGCTGTCAATGTCTTTGATATATCACAGACATCCGGTGAACCCTTGCCTACTTTAGCTAAAAGACTTGAAGGAATAAGCTATGTTGCCGAAGCTTTGATTCAAACTATCGAAAGCTTATCTGAAACACCTATCAAATACGTATCTGTTGAAAATGATGCATCGCTGCAAAAAGGAGCCTATGGTTATTTCAGCCCGAAAGAAAATATCATTGTCATCAGAGACGATATTTCAACCAATCAAAAAGCTAAAACACTGGCCCATGAGTATGCCCACAGCATCATGCACAAGCAGAATGACAAGGAGCAGCAGATGATTGAAATTGAAGCCGAGTCCATGGCTTATGTGTTATGTGATCATTTTGGAATCGACACCAGTGAATACAGTTTCGGTTATATCGCCAATTATGCCAATCAGGATTACGATGTGCTGAAATCATCTTTATTGAATATCAAAGACTATGCGCACGAATATATCTCGTTGCTGGAACCGGAATTTCTAAAAAATCGAGAAAGGATCATGTTAGAAAATAAATATCTATCCCCTGTCGAACTGGAAGCTTACGCCAGTTCTTTTATTTTGGATCTTGAAAAAATGCATACCGATTCTCCCATCCATAATCTTCTTTCTGATTATCCGGATGCAAAAGATCAGATGCGGACAATTCAAAATGTCAATGCCGATTATGCCAAAAGCATACAAGACAAACATCCCGGGACTTTTGAGCTTTACACAAGCGACAAGGTCTTTCAATCAAACATTGATCAAACCATTCTGAATCATGTTTATTTAAACAAGCCAGACAGTCATCCTTTTATCGAAAATTCGATTGAAAGAAAGAATTATGAACTTCTAAAAAATATAGCCGAGCCGATCTTTGGTGAAGATGTTTATTATCTCAAATACACATCAAAAGGGATGCTTGATCTCAATATTGAAAAAATCTATGACGATCGCATTGCCATGTCTCATTACTATGAACAAAACGGTGACCTTATGGCAGATCCGGATATTGAAATCAGTGTAGACAAAGAAAACAAGCTGCTGATTCCAAAAACATACCAGTTAGATACCTTAGGAATCTATCAGGATGAAGTATCCAATCCGAAACTTGGAAATGAATTGAATGGATTTCTCACGACCTGGATCAGCAACATCAAAGATCAGCACTATCATCTAAACGAAGTTCGATCCGATAAATTCTGTTATGACGAAAAATCAAACTTCAAAGATCTTCAACGCTTCTGCAAAGAAAACAATATGAATCACATGGCACCGAAAAGAAAGGAACTTGAACGATGACACAAATTCGAAAATCCGACATCGCCAAAATCAAAGAACTTGATCTTCTGACCTACTTCAAAAACTATGGACCGGATGAATTGATCCGTAACGGGCGGAATGAATCCTATTATCTAAGACATCATGATTCACTGAAATTATCGAATGGAATGTGGTACTGGTGGTCAAAAGGAATCGGCGGGAAAACAGCTCTTGATTATCTGATCAAAGTGGAAGGTTTTACCTTTAAAGATGCAGCCATTTATCTAAAAGATTTAATCCAAGATCATCCGCCGGCTAAATACTATCCTTCAAGAAAACCAAATCTTCCCTTCCGTCTTCCAGAAAGAAACGATGCTCAAGATAGAGTGTTTGATTATCTGGTAAATGAACGGTGCATTGATCCAAAGCTGGTCAAAGAACTGATCAAAAACGGGATGCTGTATGAAGGAAAATTCACTCACGATGCGATCTTTGTCGGCTTTGATGAAGATCACATCCCCCGCTTTGCCTGTCAAAGATCGACCATAACCAATCACAAGCAAGACTGTCTTGGAAGCAGCAAGGAATACAGCTTCAACATTTCTGAAAACGATAATGAAGTGCTTCATGTTTTTGAGTCAGCCATCGATCTTTTATCGTTTATATCCATTGCCATGATGTACGACATAGATTATTCATCTGCCAGCTATCTTTCCTTATCCGGAATCAATGGTAATGATCATCGTATTCCTATAGCTTTGATGAGTTATTTGGATCGGCATCCTTGCATCAACCAAATCGTGTTGCATCTCGATAATGATCCGGCCGGAAGCTTGGCTTCCACTTCCATCATTCAAGCTTTGCAAAATCGTTATGACATCAAAGACAAACCGCCTCAAGAAGGAAAAGATGTCAACGATTACTTAAAAATCTTAAAGAAATTTTAGGATTTTTCTATTTTCAAACGTATAAGTATATAAAGGAGATTTTTAGAATATGAACAAATACACAATTGAAGATGAATTAAGACAAGTAAAAAGATTAAGAGAACAGTATCCTCCAGGAACAAAGATCCAGTGCATCCAAATGGATGATCCTTATCATGCCGTTGCCCCAGGTTCTATCGGCACAGTTGATCATGTCGATGATGCCGGCACGATCCACATGTCTTGGGAGAATGGATCAAGCCTTGGATTGATCCCCGGCGAAGATCGTTTCAAGATTATCGGAAGATCGGAACACAATAAATCGAAAGGTCAGGAACGCTGATGTATAAAGAAGTTCTTCATAACATTTCGATCTTTGAAAAGAAGAAATCCAGAAATCAGGATCGTATCAAAACGCTGGAAAAAGAAAACAGCAGGTTATCCGATGAACTTAAGAAACTCTATAATCTCAAAAACCAATTTGAGAAATTGAATACAGAAGCATCCAATCTGATCATCACTAAAAAGGAGTCTTCAGCAAAAGAAAATTAAAAAAATATCATTCGGTCATTTTTCGGTAATGTATTTTCTCTATGATCAAGATTGTAAAGGAGGACTTCTAAATGAAAAAGAACTTTTATAGTACAGAAGAAATACTGGAAATGCTGGAAAACATGAACGATGATTCAGAAAACGAGGAACAGACAAAAGAAGAATTTGACATCCTGATGGAGGAAGTATTTGCCTTTGTAATGGACATGGCTAAAGAAAAACTGGCCTCGCCAGGTGATGAAATTCATCTATCCTATCGGGTACAGGTCATCAAAAACAAAGAGCAATTTTCTATGTCTAAAATTGTAGCAAGCACTGAATAATGGCCCCACCATCATTCAAATTTCTTAGGGGATACCCCTAAAACCCTAGACCATGAAATATTGAAATTTAAGCTGGAAAAATATATATAATCTATTTTTTATCTTAGAATATTTCGATAAAATAAATTAGGGTGATCTTATGAAATTTGAAGAATTTGGGTTTCGTGGTGCTTATCATAATTTATGGGCATTCGATCTGGAAGAAAAAGACAGAAAGCTTTTTGAAGATTTTCCGGGACAAAATGAGGCAGATACAATCTTGGGCTATGGCTATATCGATCATCAAGCCGGTTTATCATTTGAAGTATTATGTTTAGGCATCAAGTGTGAAGATAATTTCCGCTTTTTTGAAGAGAAGAATGAAATATCGGTCAAAATTCGTATCGGAAATATTCTGAATAGAGAATTCTATTTCTTCGACAAAGAAGACGAATATTTTAAAGAAAAGTTTACGGAAAAAATCGAAATGATTGATAACAACTATTACACTTCAGATGCCCAACAGGAAACTAGACTTTTTGAGCAAATCGATTCTTTTCGCAATACCGAATATCCAGATGATATTTTTGTGATACTTGTGAAAGAAGGAATTAACCCAGAAGCATGCTGGTGTCGCCTGGAAGCTTTTGATGAGGATCAAAAAGCATTTATGTGCACTTTATTGAATGAACCGCATCAAGATCTTGGAGTCCATTGCTTAGACATGATTCCGGTTTTTTATCATCATGGAGATAAAGACATTCTTTTTGCACCGCTGAAATAATGAAATTCAACTAACAAAAAAATCTAGCTCATTCAACAAACCAACAGTCACAAACGATTGTTGGTTTTTCTTATGGAGGAAAACATGAATCGAACAAAAGAAATAAAAATTCGTCTTGATGAGACGGAACTGATCAAATTAAACGCCTTGAACAAAGAGAGCGGAAGATCAAGAGAATCTTATCTTCGTTCTTTGATCAATGGTATCGTTCCATGCAACAAACCGAGCAAGGAATATCTGGAAGTCTTAAGCGAGCTGAGACACATTGGTACCAATATGAATCAGATTGCCCGTGTTGCCAATAAGTCGGCTTATATCGACTACAAAAAGTATTCCGATAATGTCGACTTGCTTTTTAAGGATATTGCAAAGATACGCGTTATTGCCTCGCAAGGGAAGCCGATTTACAAGAAAGAATAGTTATGGCAATTACCGCAATCTGGGATATCAAAGACAGTTTGAAGCGTGTCATCAATTATGCTGCAAATAAAGAAAAGACAGAGATAGAAAATGATGATCTGATGAACAGCATCCAATATATCTCACATGATGTTAAAACGGAAAACAAACAATATGTCACCGGCATCAACTGTTCTTTGAAGACGGCGTATGATGAAATGACAGCTACAAAAAGAAACTTCGGCAAGGAATCAGGGATCCTTGCCTTTCATGCTGTTCAGGCTTTTATGCCAGGCGAAATCACTCCGGAAAAAGCCCATGAGATCGGGATCGAACTGGCCAACAAACTGTGGGGCAATCGCTTTGAAGTAATCGTTGCGACGCATACCGACAAGAAGCATATCCACTCGCACTTTGTCATCAACTCGGTCTCTTTTGTTGACGGCAAAAGATATTACGACAACAAAAAGACCTATTATGAATTCCAGAAAACATCTGATCAGTTATGCCTTGGACATGGTCTTTCTGTTATCACACCGAAAGGCAAAAAAGAGCCTTATGCTTTGTGGTATGCCAAGGAAAATGACAAACCTACCAATCGTTCTGTAATTGCTCAAGATGTTGAAATCGCTTTGGAATCGTCTTTGACAATGAATGATTTTATTAAGAACCTGTCAGATCTTGGATATCAGGTCAAGCAAGGAAAGCATATGGCGATAAAGCCTTCCTGGACGAAGACTTACTATCGCCTATATAAACTTGATCAGGATAAATACAGTGACGAAAACTTAAAAGAAAGAATCCTAAACAACAATTTCATTTCTCTTAAAAGCTTTGCTCCGGCAAGATGCGATTATCATCCGGAAATCAAAAGAAGGAAACTCAAAGGATTCAAGGCACTCTATTTTAAATATCTGTATTTATTTGGTGTCATTCCCAAAGACAAGCCAAGAAGAAGGCCACATGCAAGTCTTAAAAATGAATGGCAGTATCTTGATGAGATATCACGCGAGGCAACATTTATCGGAAGATACAGCATCGAAACAATAGATGATCTAAATCGCAAGATCGATGAATTAAAAAGTCAAATCCATCAAAAATCAAAACAAAGATCTGCTTTGTATTACAAAAAGAAGCACTGTCTTGAAGCCGATCAGGCATTAAAAATCGATCAGAATCGAAGAATCCTAAGTGAACAAATCAAAGAACTTAGAAAGGAGCTGAAAACCTGTGTAAACATCAAGGAACGCTCTGCCCCGATGCAGAAAAAAGTAGATTCGATAGAAAAAGAAGAAGCGAAGAAAGGAGAAAGAAAAAATGTACGCTAGTGGTGATACAGCCGACCAGATGGTCAAAATGACTTTAGAAGGAATTGAAGTGGCTGCCAATATTACACTCAAGGCCGGCGGTTCTGCCGCCAAGTCACTTGCCGCTACTCTCTATGCCATTCTTACCGATAAAAAGAAAGTAAAAGGCAAGACTCATTTAAACTCATTGCTTAAATCCGGCAAAGAATTAAAAGTTTTTGCGATACGGCATGAAGATCTCAAAATCTTCTGTGAGGAAGCCAAGCGCTATGGCGTTCTCTATTCCGTCTTAAAAGAAAAGAATAATAAAGACGGTATTTGCGATGTGATGGTCCGTGCAGAAGATGCATCCAAGATTTCCAGAATCGTGGACAAGTTTGAGCTTGCCAAAATCGATACCAAAGCGATCAAGGAAGCTATTCTGGCACAAAAGGATAATCCAATCAAAGACATTCCGGTTATGTCCAATGAGGAACATGACAAACTGGTCAATGAGCTGATGAATGAAGTCAAAAACCCCGAAAAGGCTCGGAAGACGAAAAGCGACAGTCGGTCCGGGCCTTTTTCAAAGAGTGCAGTCGCTAAGGATGAACGTCCATCTGTTAAAAAACAGCTAGCAGATATCAAAAATGAAAAAGCTAAAACAACAAAGCCTAAATCTAAAACCAAGGTTAAGACACCTAGAAAGAAGGTACGTTAATGGAAAAACAATATCCCCTGTCTAAAAAAGAATTTGCCGAAAAGATGAAGGAAAAACGAAAGAAACTGTTCGATATTGCGGATCGTCAGCTTAAGATCACATGCACGATGCCCGATAAATATCTAGAATTCCTTCACTTACTGGCAATTCATGGTTATGACATCACCAATACCCTTTTAATACAAGATCAACATCCTGACTCTGTATTGTTAAAAGATGTGGCGCGTTTTAGAGAAGATGGCCTTTATATCAAAAAAGGCGAAAAAGGAATTGCCATTTTCCAGCCGGGAACCAGCTATCAAAGAAGAGATGGAAGCATCGGCATCAACTATAATGTCAAACACATTTTTGATATTACCCAAACATCTGCTGATGAAATCCCGTCTCCTGTTGTATTTGTCAACTGAAAACTGACCAACTTCGCAATTGAAAACTGATCAACTACTCACTCTCGAATCGAAGATATTTCATCATATTTCAGGATGAATATCTTCGATTTTTTCTGAATACTTTAATAGCTATTGATTGGTGGTTGAACCATTTTTTGTATTCCAATTCTTTGTTGCCAGAGTTCTATAACTATCTCCAGACATGTCAATCAGGTAAGACATGTATGCCAGTCTGTCAATGATTGCTCCCGTTAATACCTGGTCTTTAAAAACTTCATTCCACCGATCAAATGTCAGATTGGATGTGATGATCATGGCTCCTTTTTCATTTCGGCTGGATAACAGATTGAACAATATCTCTCCTCGTTCTTGGTCGAATGTGCAGTACCCCAGCTCGTCCAGTATGACCAGGTCATAGCTTTCAAATTTTCTTTTGTACATCGTTATTTGATTTTGATTCATCGCTTCTTTCAGTTCTATCAATAGGGTCGGTATGCTTACAAACAATACTTTCTTGCCCTGCTGACATGCTTCTGTTCCCAATGCGATGCTCAGTGCTGTTTTGCCTGTTCCCGGATTTCCAATCAATATGATATTCTGCTTATTGTCGATGAATTCAAGCGTCTCCAGTTCGTGAATTTTTTGTCGGATCTCTATGCTGAGATGTTCTCTTTGATAATCCTGCAAGATCATCTGATAGGGAAACTTTGCCCGTCTTATCCTCGTTTTTATGCTGTTTCTGGTTCGGAGCTCCACTTCATTTTTTAACAGTTCTTCCAAAAAATCTTCAAAGCTCATGTCTTTTAATCGTGCCTCTTTGGCACATTCTTCATAATTGTTACGAATGAATGGAAGACGTAGTATATATGCTGATTCTTTAATGGACATATTGATTTCCTCCAATGAACATTTCACATAATTCGTTGATCTGTTCCATCGTCTTATCATCGACAGCCTGCTGTATCTTTGCCTCCTGTTGTCTGGGTTCAAGTGCTTCGAGCAATGTTTTCAGATCACTGTCGGAATATCTTCTAAGTATTTCTATAAATACTTTGGGTTTTTCTTTATAATATTTATTGAACATATTTTTTAGTTCAGGTTCGCTCTTCAATGCCAGAGAATTCGAGAGCGAACCAGGTTTTCGGGAAAACGTGTGTAGATAGTGCCGAATGTCTATGCGCGTTTTTCCTTTCCCGGCAATACGGGCATGCCGTGCAACGATCTCCTGCTTATACATGATGATCAGATCATTTGGATACAGCTTTGCGATCACCCATTTTTGACACAGATCCTCCGGAACGGAATAACAGTTATTGTCGATATGAACAAATGAATATTTATCCACTCTGTTTTTTGTGATACGGGCCGTCTCATATCTTGGCCGGTATGGTTTAAGATGTTTCTTTTCTTCTTCGATATTCGAATTCTTATTGATCTCAACCAGTTTTTCCTGCAGATAGTCACATGCATTCTCAAATGTATCAAACGCATATTTATAAGCGAATACTTGATTTCGTATCCATTTGACAGCACTTTCAACGGTCCCTTTTTCATTGCCGCTGAAACAGTTGGTCACATTGATGGTGAAATCATAATAGAGTGCCAGCTTTATAAGCTGTTCATTCAGTTGCTTTTCATTTTTTCCAATAAAACGGGCGACCACATTCTTCATATTGTCATAGACACCTTCCTTGAATGATCCACCAAGCATCTCGAAGAAACGTACATGTGAATCCAGGAAGACATCCATCTTCGAATTGCGATACAGATAGGCCCAGCGAAATCCGGATGCAGGACAGACCAGGACGGCCAGGTATCCTTTTATATTCCTGCCATCGATAATCAGTCTTACTTCGCCAAAATCGTATTCAAATCGGTCACAGTAATCATATTTCTGTTTAATAAAAGCTTCTTTTTTTTCATCTCTAATGACTCGCAGCCGATTTCGTATCGTTGTTTCACCAATATCAAATCCCTGATTGATCAACAGCTGGTAGATCTGTCTGTCATTCAAGGCCTGTTTATGACCCGGTCCCAGGAGTCTGGTCTTGTTTTCTTCATCGGCAAGAATCTTGCGCAATTGAATATCCATTTCTTCAGAATACTTTCTAGCAGTCCGTTTTGATGAATCATAGGAAGGATCATCAATTAAAGTTTCAATAACTTTCCGTGTATCCACATTTGGATCCAGTTTCAGCAATTCATCCAAATTACTGCAATAGGATTTCCAGTACTTTCGAATCGTATTTCTGGAAACACCAAATGTTTTGGATATCCGGTTATCGCTCCACCCCTCTTTCTTTAACCGAATAATTTCATACTTTTGCATAATGGTTTTCATCTCCTTTTTTTGCCTCCTTTTGATTATAAAAACCATAAAGAAGCATAATAAAAAAACTGGTCAATTTTGAATTGCGATTTGTCCAAAAATTGATCAGTTTTAAATTACAATATACACCTGTTGAATATGACAGATCTCAGCTTGCCTATGCCTTTTCTCATAAAGAAAAAGATGCCAACAAGCATACAGAAACCGGATTGACTCCGGATGAACAGCTCCTGAAACTGTTGGATCATTCTTGTCATAAAGAAGGCAGAAATTTAAAGGAACCTTTTATTCTTTCGACTGAATATGCCATATGTCAGAAATACCATTTAAAATACAATACCGGCTTTTCAAACGATTGTGTTGTCTCACTTAGTCAAATGGATAAACTTAGCCGCAAGAAAACATTAAAATCGGTTAAACGTCTGTTTGATACAATCAACACCCGGATCGAGCATGGTCTTTATGTCTATGATCAAGAGGTAAACGGCAATGCTTAACGGGAAAGAAAGATACTCGATCGTAGTGGATGATCTTGAAAGAAGAATTATCGTTCAGGCGTTGTCGGATCTAAAAGACAAACAGAAAAGCGAAGGCAAAGAATATGAGTTTCTGGATAATCTGATCATTAAAGCCTGCGATGCCAAAATGATCAAGGGGCGTTATAGAACAGACAATGAAGAACGATAAAAACGAACAGAAAATTCTTATCGTCCTAGGATTGATTTTTGTTGTCTGGTTCGGGCTTTTGATCGCCCCTTATCTGGAACACGGATTATTGAATGTGCTTAAAAACCTCAATAAGATCACTCAAAATCCCTTCTCTTTCAGCTTTGGAAGTTATTCACTGCGCGGAGTCTTTATTTGCCTTGTTTTTTATATGATAGGAGTTGGAATTTATATGTCTACACGCAAAAACAAAAGACCACAGGAAGAATACGGTTCAGCCAAATGGGCAGATCCTAAAGCGGTCAACAAGATCTTTGTCAATAAGGATCCTTATTACAACAAACTGTTTACGCAAAACGTAAGGATGGGACTTGATGTAAGAAGGTATCAGAAGAATCTGAACACTATCGTCATCGGAGGATCCGGAGCCGGAAAGACCAGATATTACGCCAAGCCCAATTTGATGCAATGTAATTCAAGTTTTGTGGTCTTGGATCCAAAAGGCGAGATTTTAAGAGATACCGGTCATCTTTTAGAAAAAGAAGGTTATGTGATTCGAATCATCGATCTGATCGACATGACAAGAAGTCATTGCTACAACCCGTTTCACTATCTTCAAGGAGATAACGATATTTTAAAGCTCATCACCAATCTGATTCGAAACACAACCCCAAAAGGATCCCAAACCAATGATCCGTTCTGGGAGAAATCAGAGACAGCTTTGCTTCAGGCATTGATGCTGTATCTCTTTCATGAAGCGCCGGAAGAAGAACAAAACTTCTCGATGGTTATGGAGATGATTGCAGCAGCCGAGGTCAAGGAAGATGATGAAGATTATGAAAGTCCTCTCGACATTCTCTTTGAACGCCTGGAAATGGCAAAGCCCGGCACACTGGCTTATAAACAATATCGAATCTTTAAACAGGCAGCAGGCAAAACCGCCAAATCCATACTGGTTTCGGTAGGCGTACGGCTTGCTGTCTTTAATTTGGATTCTTTGGCATCTTTGACTTCTTATGATGAACTGGAGCTTGAAAAGATCGGCAATCGCAAGACTGCTCTTTTTGCCATCATACCGGATGATGATTCTACCTTTAACTTTTTGATCGGGATGTTATATACGCAGTTATTTCAAATGCTTTATTATCAGGCAAACGTGATCCATAACGGCTCTCTTCCTGTACCGGTCCACTTTATGATGGATGAATTTGCCAATGTCGCACTGCCAGATGAATTCGATAAGCTCTTATCCACCATGCGATCCAAGGGAATATCGGTATCTATAATTCTGCAAAACCTGTCACAGTTAAAAGCCCTGTATAAAGATTCCTGGGAATCGATCACAGGCAACTGCGATGAGCTTTATTATCTAGGCGGCAATGAACAATCGACCCATAAATATATCAGTGAAGCTTTAGGAAAAGCGACTCTTGATACCAATACGTATGGCAAATCAACCGGACATTCCGGCAATTATTCAACCAATTATCAGCAGACCGGAAGAGATCTCATGACACCGGATGAAGTCCGGCTTTTAGACAACAAATACGGCATCCTCATTATCAAAGGAGTAAGACCCATCCTGGATCTGAAATATGATTTGTTAAAACATCCTCGCATCAAAGAAACAACCGACGGCAAAGCTAAGCCTTATCGTCACGGTGAGATCAAATACAACATCGATAACTGGTATGATATCGAACTTTCCGATAATGAGTACGAGTTATTGTCTAATGAAGAAATGGAAGAATATTTTAAACAAGAAGGAGAACAAACAAATGAAAAAACTCAATAAAAAAACAAAAACAGCTCTATGCATCTACTCAACAGCCATCTTAAGCATGGCATTATTCGCAACTCCGGTATTCGCCGATGGCGATCCGGTTACTGTTGTAAACAATCTCAGCGATTTTATCTTCGGCTTGATCAGAGCTGTCGGCATGATCCTTTTAGGATTTGGTGTTGTTCAAATCGGTTTGTCTTTAAAAAGTCATGATCCTTCGCAAAGAGCCAATGGATTTATGACTTTAGCCGGCGGTGTCATCATTACCTTTGCCAAAGAGATACTGAACATCATCGTTGGATAGAGGTGATTCTCAATGGATGGAATCATCGACAATCTAACCAACGCCATACAGACCTGGAATGAGAAGATGGCCGAAATATGGCTTCTTCTCACTCAATCCCCACAGGAATTTAAAGGTGGGGTCATATGGGAAGTCATTCAGAATATACACGGAGCTTTACAATCAATCGGGATCGCTTTATTAGTTCTGTTTTTTGTCTTTGGTATCGTTAAAACCCTGACCAATATGAATGAGATCAAAAGACCGGAACAGGCATTTAAACTCTTTGTCCGCTTTGCGATCGCCAGAGGAATTGTTGTTTACGGCATGGATCTAATGCTCGCGATATTTGATATCATTCAGGGGATCATATCAAACATTATGACAACGGCAGGACTCGGGGCCACATCAGAAACCGTCATCCCGCAGGAAATCATTAATGCCGTAGAAAATGTCGGATTCTTGGAATCTATCCCATTATGGGCCGTTACACTATTAGGCGGCATTTTTATTACGATTCTGTCTTTTATTATGATCCTTACTGTCTATGGGCGATTCTTTAAGCTTTACATTTATACAGCTATCTCTCCTATCCCGCTTTCGGCATCAGCTGGCGAGGCAACCCAAAACATTGCCTATACTTTTATGAAATCATATGCCGGGGTTTGCCTTGAAGGGGCAATGATCGTACTAGCATGTGTGATCTTCTCGGCCTTTGCTTCAGCACCTCCGGTCATTGATACCGATGCCAGTGCAGTCAGCATGCTATGGAGCTATATCGGCGAGATCGTATTTAATATGTTGATACTAGTTGGAACCGTTAAGATGAGCGATCGTTTGGTCAAAGATATGATGGGATTATAAAATAATCCGTACGTATTAAAATCGAATCAAATCGCATCACGAAATCGAATCAGTTTGATTCGATTGACCCGATTTTATGTAAAAAGGAGACGAAAAATGAATAAGAAACAAAATCTAATCAAATTACATCTGATCACAGGTGAAACTGTAGAAACTGTAGAAGAAGTCATTTCTCATGAAAGAAGTGATATTATTTCTCAATATGAGAACCCTAGATCTAAGACTATGAAAATAGCTGTTAAAGACGGCAATAATCTAGGAATCGCAACCATACCAATTGAACATATCCTTTATATTGATGTCATCTTCTTAAAAGAAGATGAGCTTCGTGATTATATGGAGGCTTCTTTCTAGTATGGAAATCAAGATCAATAAAGAAATACGAAGCTACACTGAAAGCATCTTCTTCGGACTGTCCGTAAGACAGTTTATTTATTCAATTCTGGCTTGCGCTGTTGCAGTTCTTATTTACTTTAGTTCCATCAACACCTTTGGCATGGAAATCACCAGTTGGTTATGCATCTTAGGCGCTGCCCCTTTTGCAGCCATCGGTTTTATCAGCTATCAATCAATGACGATGGAACAGATCATCTATGAAGCTTTCAAGTCATTGCTTCTTAAGAAAACTGAACTGATCGATAAACCATTCAACTTATATTATGAATTGGCCAAACCAATCATCAAAAAGCAGATAAAGGAGAATACGAAAAGAAATGTTAAAAAGTCTAAGCAAATTCAAACGTCAAAATAAGGAAAAATTCAAGATTCCTCGATGTGTTCAAGATACCATCCCTATCGACAAGGTCTATAAGGATGGTATTTTTTCTGTCGGAAAGCGTTATTCCAAAACCTATATGTTCAGTGACATCAACTACTCTGATGCATCAGGAGAAGATAAAAAAGGCATCTTATTAGGATATGGCGAAATGCTCAATTCCCTTGATGCCTCTTGCACAGCCAAAATCACAATTCTTAACCGGAAAGTGGATCCGGAAGAAATATCCAATAAGATACTGATCCATAAAGCCGATGATGAGCTCAATGATCTAAGACAAGCCTACAATGATCTGATCCTGGAAAATCTGGCTAAAAGCGACAATCTGATCCAGGAGAAATACATTACCATTACCACTTTCAAGAACAGTATTTCAGAAGCAAGAACCTTCTTTTCCAGGATCTCACTTGAGCTTTCATCTTACTTCGGCAAAATCGGATCCGACTGCAAAGAATTGACAACCAATGAAAGGCTCAAGATCCTTCATGATTTTTACCGTAATCCATATGAACCTTTTGAATTCGATATCAATGATTCGACATATAAAGGACATTCATTTAAGGAAAAGATCTGTCCGGACATGCCGAAATATGAAAAGAACTATTTTAAATTCAATGAAAGATATGGACGTGTATTGTATCTTGAAAACTATCCGCAATATCTGAAAGACAAATTCGTTGCCGAGATTTGCGGTCTGAATAAAAATCTTGTCTATTCCATGGATATCTTAACGATTCCAACCGATGAAGCAGTCAAAGAAGCTGAAAACAAGCTCTTGGGCGTTAATACCAATATCACCAACTGGCAGCAAAGACAAAATGCCAACAACAACTTCTCTGCTGTTATTCCTTATGATATGGAAAGTCAGCGCAAAGAATGTAAAGAATTCTTAGATGATCTGACACTGCGCGATCAAAAGATGCTTTTGTGCAATGTAACAGTTGTTCATATGGCGGATTCAAAAGAAGAACTGGATATGGATACCGAAACCATTCAATCCATTGCCAGAGCTAATTCTTGTGAGCTTTCTGCTTTATTCTTTGCATCAAGACAATTAGACGGTTTAGTGACTGCCCTTCCTATCGGCATTAATCGTTTGGATATCTTTAGAACTCTATTGACTGAAAGTGCCAGTGCCTTTGTCCCGTTCAGAGCCCAGGAAGTCATGGATCCGGGAGGAATCTGGTACGGGCAGAACAAACTGACCAACAACTTGATCATCTGTGATAAAGCGGAACTTCAAAACCCTAATGCCTTCATCCTTGGTGTTCCAGGAGCCGGTAAATCCTTCCTGGCAAAAGAAGAAATTGAGTTTTATGCCTGTGCAACCAATGATGATATCCTCGTATGTGATCCGGAAAATGAATATTCCAATATCATCAAGAAACTTGGCGGAGCTGTTATTGAGATTGCAGCCGGAAGTCCTGATCATATTAATGCCATGGATATGAGTGAAGGCTATGGTGATTCAGGCAATCCAGTCGGTGATAAAAGCCAGTTTGTCATGTCCTTGTTTGAACAGTTAGACAACAACAAAAAAGGCATCACGCCGATCGATCGAAGCATTATTGACCGCTGCGTTTCGCTTGTCTATGAAGAAGCCAGAGAAACTAAAACAATCCCGACTTTAAAGACATTACGTTCCATGCTTTTAAGACAGCCGGAAGTTGAAGCCCGATCGTTAGCTTTAAAACTCGAATTGTTTACAGACGGAAACCTCGATGCCTTTGCCCATGAAACCAATGTCGATGTTACGAACCGCATTATCTCTTATAATATCTTCAATCTTGGCAAACAGCTTAAAACAATGGGACTTTTGGTCATTACCGATGCCATGATCAACCGCGTCAATGAAAACTGGCGCAAAGGCAGGCGAACACACGTATTCATCGATGAGATCCATGTCATCTTTGAAAATGAAGAAAGTGCCTCCTTCTTTGCATCGGCCTGGCGGCAATTCCGTAAAAGAGATGCCTACCCTACCGGGATCACTCAAAACGTCAAATATCTATTAGGATCCAAACAAGGGACTTCGATGCTTTCAAACAGTGAATTCATCGTGATGCTCAACCAGTCACCAAATGATCGTGAAGATCTTGCTGAACTTCTAAAGATCAGCAAGGAACAGCAGGTCTATATCACCAATGCCCAATCCGGGTGCGGGCTAAGACTTGGTGAACTATTGGCCTTAACACCAGCCGACTTTGATTTTAAAAAGAAAACCGTCCGCATATCCAAATCGTATCAAAGGATCCATTGTGAAGATGTGATTACAGATCCTAAGACCGAAAAAGGAAAGCGAACCGTTCAGATGCCGGATTTCTTATGTGAAGAGATGAAAGACTATATCTCAAGGCTATATGCTATGAGGCCAAACGACAGAATCTTTACCGTGACTAAATCCGGACTGCATCATGAAATGGATCGCGGATGCAAAGAAGCGGGTGTTAAACGAATACGGATCCATGATCTTCGTCACTCGCATGTCTCGATGTTAATCGACATGGGATTCAGCGCTGTAGATATCGCTGAACGTGTCGGCCATGAAAGCGTCAAGATCACTTACCGCTATGCCCACATGTTCCCTAACCGCGATACCGATATTGCCAATAAACTGAACTCTCTTAGAGGAGGAGCCTTCAAATGAGCGCAAAGAACTTAGATCAAAAAGGGAGACTTCGAAGTAAGATTATTTCCTTTCGAATGTCACCGGAAGAAAACAAACTGCTGGACCGAAAAGTCCTCCTGTCTGGTTATACCAAACAGGATTACATAATCAGCTGCATCCTGAACAAGGAGATTGCTGTTTATGGAAACCCCTATGTCTTCAGAAGTCTTCATGACGAGCTTGTTAGGATCATTGAGATCCATGGAGTTAACATCGCTGATGAAGATGATGAAGAAATGGTTGAATGGGCACTTAAAATGGTTTTAGCTATGCGAAAAAAGGCAAAAACCGACTTATTTTCTCGATAAATCAGCAAGCCACATCTAAACAACGGCTTGGACGTGTGGTGGCTAAAAGCGCAATTTAGCTAAAATTCGACCGATTTTCCCTAAAAAATGTCAAAAACAAGTCAAAAATGGGGACAAAAATCGATCCAAAACGAGCTAAAATCAAGATGCCTGTTTTCAAAATGTTTTCACGGGCCCAAAAGGGAACGAAAAAAGCCCTTAAATAAAGGGCTTCAAGGTGATTTTGTACTATTCAAACTCAATCGTTCCAGGAGGCTTAGAAGTGATGTCATACACTACGCGATTGACATGATCTACTTCATTGACGATACGATTGGAAATACGATCTAATACCTCAAATGGGATCTTAGCCCAATCGGCTGTCATACCATCGATTGAAGTAACAGCTCGGATCGCTACGGCATAATCATAGGTTCTTTGATCCCCCATGACACCAACACTACGCATATTCGTCAGAGCTGTAAAATATTGCCAGATTTCCTTGTTTAAACCAGCCTTGGCAATTTCTTCACGCAAGATATAATCACTATCTTGTACAATCTTGATCTTTTCATCGGTCACATCGCCTAAGATACGAATACCCAAACCAGGACCTGGGAACGGCTGACGCCATACCATCTCTTCTGGAAGACCTAGTTCTTCACCTAAAGCACGTACTTCATCTTTAAATAATGTATTTAATGGCTCGATCAATTGAAACTGCATATCTTTTGGCAAACCACCTACATTGTGATGCGATTTGATCGTTTGTGCCGTCTTGGTACCCGATTCAATGACATCGGTATACAACGTCCCTTGTGCCAACCACTTGATTTCTTCACCAGCTGTTAACTTCTTGACCTCATCATCAAATGTATATACAAATTCATTACCAATGATCTTACGTTTCTTTTCTGGATCCGTAACACCTTTCAACTTGGACATAAAACGATCTTTCGCATCGATCTTGACCAAATTGACATTCATGTTCTTACCAAATGTCTCTACAACACTTTCGGCTTCACCCTTACGCAATAGACCATGATCAATAAACATACAAATCAATTGATCACCAATGGCCTGATGTAGTAAAGCAGCCACTACGCTAGAATCCACACCACCAGATAAACCTAATAAGACTTTATCCGAACCGACTTGTTCTTGGATTTTCTTCGTCTGTGTCGCAATAAAATCTTTCATCGACCAATTGTTTTTGGCCTGACAAATCTTGAATACAAAGTTTCGTAAAATATCATTTCCATATTCCGAATTTCGTACTTCCGGATGAAATTGTAATGTATAAATCTTCTTTTCAATATTGGCTGTCGCTGCATTTGGACACGTATCACTCGTTGCCAATACTTCAAATCCCGGTGCCAATTGGGATACTTTATCCCCATGTGACATCCAAACGGTTTGTTTCTTTGGCGTTCCCGCAAATAATTCATTTTCATGATCAATCGTTATTTCCGTACGACCATATTGTCTTTCTTCACTGGATTCGACTTTTCCACCCATTTCATAGTGAATCATCTGCATACCGTAACAAATACCTAAAATTGGTAAGCCACTGGTAAAGATAGCTGGATCACATTTTGGTGCATCCGCTTCATAGACACTATTCGGACCACCACTAAATACGATTCCCTTAACATCACCTAAGGCAAGAATATCTTCCAATTTCATTTCATTCGAATGCAACTCGGAATACACTCCAAATTCACGAATACGACGAGCAATCAATTGATTATATTGACTTCCAAAATCCAAAACAATAATTTTATCTGGCATGAATTATTCTCCTTCTTATGTTTATTATTCTAGCATATTCTTTTCTAAATAATCTATAACGTCATGGAGCGTATGCATACGCAATTGAATATACGGATACATTTGCCGATCCTGCTCGATCCGATCCGGAATAAAAATCGTTTGACAACCAGCTCGACGACCCGCCATGATGCCAAATTTCGAATCTTCTAAGACAAGACATTGTTCGGGTGCCTTGCCCAATCGCTTTGCCGCTTCTTTAAAGATCATCGGATCCGGTTTGGAAGGGATGCCTGTTTCTTTACTGGAAACAATTTCTCGTGGATGAATATCACAATGCGCATACGCAATCAAACGCTCAATGTCTTTTCGCATGGAACTCGAAGCAATCGCATACGGAATCTTCTTTTGATTCAAATAACGAATCAACGCTTTCAATCCCGGTTTACAACCATCTTTCGGATTGGGAAACATCCGCATAAAAATATCTAAACGTACTTTTTGGAAATGGTCCATACACGCAATGATACCTGGATACGCATCTTCAAACTTCTGCACCGTTCGCGAATCACACCCAATCAATTGACTCACTTCTTTATCCGTGATCATAACGCCTCGTTCATGACAGACTTGTTTGAATCCTTTAAAAAAAGTCGCTTCGGTATCAAACATCAATCCATCCATATCAAAAATTACCGCTTCAATCATTCTCTTTCTTCGCTTCCTCTATATATTGCTTCGCATTGTTGATGATCATTTCTACTTGTTCCTTTGTGGTTTGTTTAATGATTTTTCCTGGACAACCAACCACTACACTATTAGCTGGAATTTGGGTATTTTCAGGAATTAAGGCACCCGCACCAATGATGGAATGCGTCCCAATGGAAGCCCCATTCATAACGATAGCTCCCATACCAATCAACACTTCATCTTCAATCGTACAACCATGAAGAATGGCGCCATGTCCAATCGTTACGCGTTGTCCAATATGAACGGGAAAACCCTTGTCCACATGGATCACACAACCATCTTGAACATTGGTTCCATCCGCAATTTCGATTGCATCACTATCGCCACGAATGACCGCATTGTACCAAACACTGACATCCTTACCTAAAATGACATTGCCTTTCACAATTCCTTTTTGCACTATTGGATCTCCCAGTTGGCATCGGCTGTCAACGAAGCATCGGCTCGACGACCATGTTCATACGCAATCGTTCCGGCAACCGCAATCATGGTCGCATTATCTGTGCACGCAAACATTGGTGGTACCGTAAATGTCACATTTGGATATTCACCTTTTAATTCTTCCACTTTTTCACGCAAACGACTATTGGCCGAAACGCCACCACCAACAACAAAATGTTTGATGTCTGGATAATCATTCAACACCAAGCGAATCTTATCAAAGATCTCATTCAACGCACATTCTTGGAAGGAACAAGCCAAATCCGCATCACTATATGTTTTTCCTTGGCGTTCCATTCGCTTCGTAAATTGCAGAACGCCACTCTTTAATCCCGAAAAACTAAAATCATATTTACCTTGTGTTTTTGGTTTTGGCAAAGCATAGACGTTCTTTCCTTGTTTTGCTAACTTATCAATCTTTGGTCCACCTGGATAACCCAAATTCATGACACGTGCGACTTTATCAAACGCTTCCCCAATCGCATCATCTTGGGTCGTTCCTAAGATTTCAAAGGAACCTTCTTCTTTCATATAGATCAATTGACTATGGCCACCCGATACAACCAATGCCAATACCGGATAGTGTACATCTGTAACCAATTCATTGGCATAGATATGGGCCGCAATATGATGCACTGGCACCAACGGTTTATGAAACGCAAACGCCAATGTTTTGGCTGCTTGTACACCGACATGTAAACAACCAATCAAACCAGGTCCTTTGGTTACCGCTACCACATCGACATCATCCATCGTCAAATTGGCTTTCTTTAAAGCATCTTCAATCAAATACGAAATATTTTCGACATGAATTCGACTCGCTACTTCGGGTACGACTCCACCAAATTCTTTATGTACATCGATTTGTGAAGCTACAACACTCGATAAAATGTCTTTGCGATCTTTTACGATCGCTACCGCTGTTTCATCACAACTCGATTCAATTCCTAAAACGATCATCGTCATCCTCCTATAATTCACAGATCATGATCCAAGCATCTTCCCCATCTTGGTAATGATGCTTCGAACAATGACTCTTGATAAAACCACACATTTCATATAAACGAATCGCTGGTATATTGGATACCCGCACCTCCAATGTCATCGTTTCACAACCAGCTTGTTTGGCATGGACCATACATTCGATCAATAAACGATGGGCATAGCCTTGTTTACGATACGTTGGCAAAATGCCAATTCGTACCAATTCTGCTTGTTCGTAAGCTTCCCACACAAAGGCATACCCTTCCTTTGTCATCCACGCATGAAAAAAAGGATTGTTTTGAAATTCGGATTCAATTTGTTCCTTGGTCCATGCATCTAGAAAACATTGCGATTCAAAATTTGCCAAAACATTGGCTTTCTTATCATCCACCAACATCATTTATTTTTATATGCATTGGAAGACTTTAAATATTGCGGAACCAACGCATGAATATTCTCGATCTTTCGAGCCGGTACCTGCATAAAATTCGCTAAGAAATCACTTGGTTTGCCTTCTTGATCCAATAAGTACGCATCACCCATTAAGGTACCTGGATGTTGATCAATAAATGTCTTCACTTCATCCAATGGCAAAACTTGTGTTTCCGGATGAATGATGCCATTTTCCACATGTGCAATATAGGCACGATGACTACGTGCATCCAAGATTACGTTAGCACTTGGTTCCATACCGGCATACAACTGCATCGTTGAAATACAATATAGTTCTTTATGCATTTGGGTACACAACACTTTCGCAATGGTCATCGCAATCCGAATGCCCGTATACGAACCTGGCCCATCGGTAATGATCACCCGATCAATATCGGCATAATCCAAATGGGTTTGTGCCAATAATTGATTCAATTCCACAAAAATGGTTTCACTTTGTTGCTTAAACGCTTCCTTGGCAATTCCTGCCAATAAACGATCATCTTCATATAGGCCTAAGACTAAATTTTTATAGGCACTATCCATACATAAACTAATCATTGTATGCCTCCACTATCGTTTGACTTACACTTCCTGTATAGGTCATTTCAATTGTTCGTTCTTCATCAATGCCTTCTTCAATCGAGATCGAGATATGATCGTCAGGAATTTGATTGGCGATAAAATTTCCCCATTCGATCACACAAATGCCTTCATCAAAACAATCTTCAAACCCTAGATCTTGATCAATGCCTTCTAATCGATAGGCATCAATATGATAAAAAGGTTGTCCATTGCCTTGGGTATACGATTTCATGATCGTAAACGTTGGTGAATTTATGACTTGTTGAATACCTAAAGCCTTGCCAAACGATTGTGTCCAAGTCGTTTTTCCTGCACCTAAATCTCCATCCAAACAAAGGATGACATGTTTATCTCGACAAAGATCTGCCATTTTTTGTGCAAATCGTTGCGTTTCTGCTAATGAATGAATTTGGATTTTCATACTATTTCTTCCTTTTCTGTTCATGAATCATATGCTTGATATTCTTGATATCTTGCATACGCTTCTTTACTTTTAATTCCGATCCTTGATCTTTCGGTACATAATATACACGATCTTTTAATGCCTCTGGCAAACAAACCATATCCGTCATGTGATATTTGTAGTCATGGGAATATTCATAATCTTTACCATAGCCAAGATCTTTCATCAATCGTGTCGGTGCATTGCGAATTTGCAACGGTACCGGTTGATCCAATGTTGCTTTAGCATCTTGCGACGCATGAATATATGCCGTTTCTAAGGCATTGGATTTTGGTGCCAAGGCACAATACACGACCGCATGCGTTAAATGCACATTGCATTCGGGCATGCCTAAATAATGACACGCTTGATAGGCGGCAATACAAATTTCCAAAGCCCGTGAATCGGCCATACCAATATCTTCCGAAGCAAATCGAACAATGCGACGAGCCACATATAAGGGATCTTCACCAGCTTCCAACATGCGTGCTAACCAATAGATGGATGCTTGTACATCACTATTTCGCATACTTTTATGCAAAGCTGAAATGATATTATAATGCTCCTCACCTTGACGATCATATAATAGTGATCGTCGTTGCAGACATTGTTTGATGATATCTTGGGAAACATGGATGCCTTCCACATCACTTGGACTATTATATACCACCATTTCTAGAGTATTTAAAGCAAATCGAGCATCTCCACCCGAAAAATTCGCAATGGCTTCGATTTGCGCATCACTCATATCAATATGTAGTTCCCCAAATCCTTTGGGACTGGAAATAGCCCGATGGAGAAGTTCCACAATATCTTCTTGACTTAAGGACTGCAACACAAAAACACGACAACGCGATAAAAGGGCGTTATTTAGCTCAAAACTCGGATTTTCCGTCGTTGCCCCAATCAAGGTGATGCTGCCATTTTCTACATACGGTAAAAATGCATCTTGTTGGGCTTTATTGAAACGATGAATTTCATCCACAAACACAATGGTTTTTTGTCCCAATACTTTGTGTTGTGCCGCTTCTTTCATAACTGCCTTGATATCTTTGATTCCCGACGAAACCGCGGAAAATGTCACAAAATGGGCTTTGGTCTTATGCGCGATCATTCGCGCTAATGTCGTCTTGCCAACACCGGGCGGGCCCCAAAAAATCATGGATGGTACACTATCATGTTCAATCATTTGCCATAATATCCGTCCAGGAGCTACCAATTGTTTTTGACCCACATATTCTTCCAAGGTTTCGGGTCGCATGCGATCCGCTAAAGGACGTGAATCCGTCGTATCAAATAAAGAAGCTTGTTCCATATCGTTCCTCCGTCCTCCATTATAGCATGGTTCCTTATAGGCGCTGTCGTAAATAGTCACGAAGACAAGCATTCGTACAATAGATGTAACAACCCTTCATGCCTCGCGTCATCAAGGTTCGATAGGTATTCTTGATAATTTCATCCGCTCGTGCTAAGGCTTGTTGCGGATCTTGTTTATATAATTTCTTTAAACCACGAATGGATTGATCACTTTTGGCCCGTTTAGTGAAATCAGTCACGATATGACCATTTTCATAACGCATATCATCGCCAATGATCACACCCACATAATCAAATTCCAAGCCTTGGGTCGTATGAATACAACCAGCCTCATGGACGGATGTTTCACTAATCGCAAAGGCTTGGCCATCATCCAAATTCCAACTGATGCCAAAATCACCAATCTGAATATCATGATAGGAACTATCCTGTCGCTTGGCTTTAGGCCATTCCCAACAATAACCCGCCAACATTCGGGCTCGATTGGCGACCTTATTTTTTTCTAAGATCAAATCTTGTACATCTTGGGGATCATCAAAAACACGAATATCATAGTCCAAGCCTTCCAGATTAAAATTGGCTGTTTGTCGAATTTCTAAGACATCATCCACCCAAGCCAAATAGCCATTGGATCCATTACACCGAAATTGCGAAAGCAATTCGAGTTCTGTTACTTGAGAACCTTCCGCTTTGGCCCATTTGCGAATTTCTTCTACCGACCCTATATCTGACATAGTGACTCGTTGACTTTCATCAATAAAGAAGACGGAACAACCAGCCGCATGGATGATTTCTTTGATTTGATTTTCGCCTTTGTTATGAAACAAACCCGATTTTTCATTCAATCGATGCGCTTCATCCACCAATAATGTATGGATTTGATTACGTCCTACATCCACATAGGAACCAGAATTTTTAAACATATTATCTACACTGCTTTTTGTGATTTGCCCTTTTAATTTTGATGCATACACCTGCCGTGGTGCCCTATTTTTGGAAACATATTGGACAAACTGGCCTTTTTGGGTCAAAGTAGCCAAACACTGAATCGCAATCACGCTTTTACCTGTTCCAGGTCCGCCGGTACAAATGATCGTTCGTTTTTGATGATCTTTTTGACACTGACAAGATAAGCGAAGAATTTCTTCATACACAACACGTTGTTCATCGATCATGATAAATTCAGGATTTCCCGCAATCATCGAAGCAATCGCATCCTGCAAGCTTTTTGAAGGCCGAATCGTGCCATGATCGATCTTGTATAATATGTCTTCATTATCGCCTTTTCGCACAAATCGTTTGATCAATGCGCGTAATTGACTCACTTGACCTTTGGTGAAAGCGGGTGCTTCGGAAGTGTATGCTTCATATTGCTCATCATCCAATAGATCTTGATCCGAACGAATATAATTGTGTAAATAGGCACAAGGAATCAATTGCACATGTGCATCTTGAACCGCCGTATTATAATCTTGGATCAATTGCGCATACGACCAAGCTTGATAGGAAGGATGGACCACTTTACGTTGGGCATGGCCAGTATAGGTTTCCACCAAAGTATGCGAATTGCCAACTTTTTGAAGTTCTTCCCATTGTTTTAATTCAATGATGATCAGGCCTGGATGATTTTCTTCGTCATAGCCCGAAATCATAAAATCGACACGTTTGGCCGTTTGGGGAATATTGTATTCAATCGCAATGCCTACGTTATCTGGTATATCGGGATCATTCATCACTTTATACATATACTGCATAGAATTGTCCCATGCTCGAAATTCATTTTTTGGTGTATGGCGTCCCATCTTTTTTAATATATTTTGTTCAATATCGATCGCAATGGTATCATTTTCAACACTTTCAAGAAAATCCCGTCGCGAACCATCATAGACAATCATTTCTGATCTCCTTGGTAGGCCGTATATTTCAATGACTTCCCATAGGCTTGATCCACCGGATATTTTTTCTCATTCACTGCTAATTTATCTTGAATGATCTGCAACACGTCTAAATCAAGATCATGTGCCATCATCAGTGAATAAATCAATACATCTGCTAACTCTTCTTTGATCTTATCCATTTTCTCTTTTGTATCAGCTTGCGTATCTGCACCGGTCCATTGAAATACTTCCAATAGTTCGGCTGCTTCCAAAGAAATGGAAATGGCCAGATCTTTGGGATTATGAAATTGTTGCCAATTGCGTTGATCACGAAACGCAATGATTTTTTGTGTTATGGTTTGGATGGTATCTTCCATATAAATCACCTCTGTTACCTATTATACAAAAAAAGTGCAACTCGAATCGAGTTACTCATTTTCATGGTCAGCATAAATACCTATACAATGGGGATCTTCACTCAATTGCTTGACCCAACGTAAGGTTTTTTTCATGGATTGTATATCATATATTGGTCCAGGCAATTTTTGTTCTTCCCACGAATGATGATTATAGGAATCATCGCCAATAAAGGCGGCATATTGCTTGTGCTCGTATACCAAGATTGCCATTGATCCTTCACTATGTCCCGGTGTTAAAATCAAGATAAAACTACCATCGCCAAATAAATCACAACTCTTTCCAAATGGGGGCCGATGTATCTTTTTTCATAGATACTGTTTCTATGTGAACACCTTCCCAAAAAGCTTTGCGATAGCGTACATCTCTGGTTTGGGCATGTTGCCATTCTTCTTTGGAACAATAGATGTGTTTGGCTTCTTTTAAAGGTGATAAACCCGACACATGATCACAATCCAGATGCGTCAATACAATCGCATCGATGTCTGATGGTTTCAGTGACAATTTCTGTAGTTGATACGGTATTGCTTCTTCTCTTTTCAAAACCGGTTCACTCGCAAACCATAAACCAAATCCAAGATGAGAAAGGGGATGATCGACACATGCTTCCGACCAACCTGTATCAATCAATACCCGATGGCCTTGGTTTTCCACCAAAAAGGCTTTAACAGGTACACAAATTCGCTTCTTTCTTCGTTGAAACAAGCCCGTATAGGCATAGGTCCATCGATGCGAGCTTCGATCCGGAACCGCACTGGAAACCAAGGTACTATCGGTTTGTAAGGTATAAATTTTCATTCATTCCCACTCCGATTGGGTAATTCTTTGGTGATTTCTATGGCTAAATGCAACACATCAATCAACGCATTCATGGATTTCATATCGGGATCAAAATAATAGAAGATCTTGGTACCTTCTTTTCGTGTCTTTAATAATCCCGCATCTTTCATGATTTGGAGATGATGTGCTGGCGACTTTCATCACCCAACGCAATCAACAATTTTTGACTCGCACCAAATGCACGGGCAAGTTTTTCAATCTTCTTATTCATCGAAAGTATGCCCACTTGCCAATTCAAAATCGCACTTCACAATGCCTAGATCCACTTTGGAAAAAAAACCTCGACCATTCACTTTAGCACTCAGTTTCTTTCCATCATAAGAAATCAAAAACTTTTGTTGGTTAACAGCGGTTGGCGAAAGCATGGCTGCTTCCATGCCCGTATGAAACCAAGTGGGTACATCTCCGGTAACAGAACATAGTTTATCCATGGGTTTACTTTTATGGGCAACGCCTTGGTTTTCTCCATATCCCAGGGATACAACGATGACTTGTTTCTCGTCTTTGTTTATGATCGCATCACTTTTACCATGGGTCATGCCGACCCAACAACTGTTGATACCTAAACTTTGCGCCAACAACACCACTTTTTCACCATAGTATCCAGTTTTTTCTTCTAGTTTTGGTTCTTTCTTACCGACAATGGAAAGATAATTTTTCACATTGGTAAATTTTCCATAATGTGCCATGCGAGAATCAAAACAAACGGGTTCATCAAAGAATAGTTGCATATGGAGGCCGCTTTCGGTATTTAAGCGTTCCACTTCTGCTTTCAATTTTTCTTGTATTTCCATGGGAATCTTTTGATCCGTATATTGACGGACACTATGTCGTTGTTTCATGACTTCGATCCATTCCATATTTGTTTCCTCCGTTCATTTGCTTGAACATTATACCAAATCAAAATAGAAATAGATCATCTGTAAAGAAAATCGAGATGGATCATTCTTTTTGATCATTTGGATCTAACATCTTGATTACTTTAGCAGGTACACCGGCAACCACGGCATAGTCAGGGACATCTTTTGTGACCACAGCGCCTGCTCCAACGACGGCATATTTACCAATGGTCACACCGGGACAAATGGTTACATTCATGCCAATCCAAGGATTTTGTTTCACAGTGACTTTGCCATAGGTATAAATCGTATGTCTTTCATTCATATCATGGTTGATCGTGGCAATGCGTAAACCGGGAGCTGCCATACAACCATCTTCAAATTCGATACCACCCGAAGCTGATAGAATCGCGGAATGATTGATAAATACATCTTTTCCAAATGTAACCCGATTGCCAAAATCACAAATAAAGGGAGTTAAGATTCGTACATCATCCAATTTACGACCAAATAATTCTTCCAAATACTGCACATACGATGGATCATCAGGTAAAGTCGCATTGGCTTTTTGACAAAGGGTACGAGCTCGCATCATTTCTTCCACGGCTTCTTTAAAATACGATTCGCGCACATCAGTAGGACCGCCTCGGTCCATCAATTCATAAACATATCCTTTTTTATATTCCATAATCTTTTCCCCCTATAAACTTTTTGCCCATGTTTTTACTTGATTGGCACTCTTTGGGGCATCGGCACCATGAATAGCTAAGCCAGGACCAAACGTGGCACCTTTCAATCCTTTTTTCAAATCGCGTTCACAATTTCCCATGCCACTACCTTCATGCGTTACGACAACATATACATTTTTATTCGTAAAATCCAATCGTTCCAATTGAGAATAGATTGGCATGGGGAACAACCCCCACCAGCAGGGTCCACAAATAAAGATGTTGTCGTAATCGGAAATATCATCGATATAGTGAACCAAAGCAGGTCGTGCATGGGCATTCATTTCTTTTTTCGCTTGATCAATGCAGGCCATATAATCATTTGGATACGCATCAACCGTTTCAATGGGAAACAAATCCCCACCAATTGCTTCTTGAATATATGTAGCCACATAGGCCGTGTTGCCTTTGGAAAGTTTTTGAATACTTCCATTGACATAATTTTCACCTGTTCGTGAGTAATATAGAATTAAGTTTTTTGACATCTGTATACCTCGTTTCTGTATTCATCTTAAAATCGATATATTAATTTTTCAAATTGAAATAATCGATATATAATAGAATTATTAAATTATAAGGAGATAAAATGAACACCAAACAAATTGACTATATATTAGAACTCGCACAAACCTTAAACTTTAATCGTGCCGCTGAAAATCTTTATATTTCCCAACCAACCTTGACCTATCAGATTCATGCAGCCGAAGAAGAAATTGGCTTTATTATTTTTGATCGGAGTGGCAAGGGAACGAATATCACGCCGGCCGGCCAACAATTTGTGGCGAGTCTTCGTAGTATTCGGGCTGAATTAAGAAAAGCCATTGAACAAGGGCAAAACTTTTCAACCAAGTATCGTGAAAATATTCAAATTGCCTTACCCGTTCGTTCGGCACTCTATTTCTTGCCCCAAGTGATCCAAGAAATTTCAAAGGGAGATTCGGGTATTTTGGTTACGCCTTTTTTTGATTCAAATCATATATTGGATTCTTTTTTACAAGGCGAACAAGATGTACTCTTTGCGATCCAAGATGAGATTCGTCATATTCCTAATATTCAAGTTCATCCACTGTATGACTCTAAAATCTATTTAGTAGCTCGTCATGATGATCCGTTAGCGCAAAAATCACGTATTGAACCCGAAAATCTAGCGGGTCGAACCTTGATGGTAGGCGGTCCTTCCCCTATTCCTTTGCGTCAAGTCCAACAACGCATGATCGAAACCCAACCGATTGATTATTTCAATAGTGATGATCATGATACTTCTTTGACCAATGTCGCAGCCAATCGAGCCCTTGTGCTTTCTCCTGGTTTTTTAAATGATCATACCAATGAATTTGCGTGGATTCCCTTTGATTGTGAAGAAACCATACCTTGTGTATTATGTACCCATGCTTCAGATCATCGAGACATTATTCATAATTTTGTCCAAATGATCCAGAAAATGTATGAAGATCATCCGGATTTTGCGGTATAAAAAAACAGAAGAACTAGTCTTCTGTTGCACCATATTCTTGATAGTATGCATCAATGCGTGCTTTTAGATCATCATCCAAACGATCACCTAAATATTCAATAACTTCTGGCATCGAGACAATGGCTGCTGTTGGGAAACCATACAACTCACTAATTTCTTTTAATGCGGTCTTGTTGCCTTTTCCCTTCTCATTTCGATTCAAAGAAACCATCAAACCAACAATATCGACATTAGCAGCCCCTCTTACTTTTGGCACCGTTTCTTCCATCGATTTACCCGAAGTTGTGACATCTTCGATCATTACGACACGATCGCCATCTTTCAATTTTGTACCCAAGAATTTGCCTTTATCCGCACCATGATCTTTTGCTTCTTTACGATCCGAACAATAGCGAACTTCTTTGCCATATAAGGTATGTAACGCAATCGCTGTCACAACGGCCAATGGAATCCCTTTGTATGCGGGTCCAAATAATACATCAAAATCGAGACCATATGTATCCACGATAGCTTTGGCATAAAATTCGCCTAATTTCTTTAATTGTTCTCCTGTGACATAAGCCCCTGCATTCATAAAGAAAGGACTTTTTCGACCGGATTTTAAGGTGAAATCCCCAAATTTTAAGACATCGGATGCCAACATAAATTCAATAAATTCTTGTTTATATTCGTTCATATTTGTACTCCTTTTTCGCTATTATATCATGCATCCGAACGACTGAATGCATTCTTCATTTGATTACTTAGGATATAAAGGACTTGATTCAATACTTCGGTTGTTTGATCTTGTAGCCATTGTGCCATGTCTTCATTGGCTTGATGACGCAATTGTAACTTTTTGCCCTCATCGGTTTCATGTTCCAATAGACCATTATAGGTATGAATCATTTGATGCGCTTTAGCAGCGACTTTGTTTTGATAGCGTTCAATTTCAAAAATTGATTGGCGATAGGAAGCATCGGCCATAGCGGCTAATAAACGACTGGACCAGTAAAAATTATCACTCGAAACATCTTTTGTGGTATTGGCCATGTATTCTGGTGTCGTTTCAATATTCGCATAGAATGGCACCAATGCATTGAAGACATTGGAAGCAAAAGCAACCCATTCAATCGTTTCACAGTTTGGTTTCATCTGGGTAATCGTTAAAAAATCATTGCGATTGATACCAATCGAACGATACTTACCTGCTTGGGCTTCTTTTCCATACGGATCATATGGTGTGCCTTGATAATGCAAACTTAAAACATATTTGACATCCTCTACCGTTATTTTCTTTTCTGGAACCATACACCATGGTAAATCATCGGCTTCGGGTTCAAACTTTGTATGCGGATTCAAGGTTCGTAAAATATCCCAAGCTCTTGGCGTATTGTAGATGTGATCACTATCCTCATGGGAACCAAACGCCGCCCGAGGATCAAAAGCACCATACGAAGATAGATTCAAATGATTCGTTTGTACAAATTTCTTTAGATCGAATGAACATATATAATTTTCTTCATCTTCAAAATCAAAACGATCAATACCTAATTGATTGGGCATGACCACATAGACATCATCGGGTACTTTTCGTGCCATCCAATGATGACCACCAATCGTTTCTAACCACCAGATCTCATTGACATCACAAAAGGCAATCCCATTCATTTCGTAAGTTCCATACGTTTCCAATAAGGAACCCAAACGTAGTACTCCTTCTTTGGCCGAATGAATATATGGCAAGACCAATGTCACCATATCCTCTTCGCCAATACCATTTTCAACCAATGGATCCGCACCTAATACACGAGGATTGGACGTAATCGTTTCGGTAGCGGTCATGGCCACATTGGCTGCATTGACCCCACTGGCTGCCCATACGCCTTCACTTTCAATCGCATTGGGCATCGATGTATAACGCATTGGCTCATCCGGCAATTCAATTTCGACATGCGATAAAACCGAACAATATTGTTTCGGTTGTTCTTCGGGATGAACAACCACAAATTTCTTTGGGGTAAATTGTCCCGATGGTGAATCATCATTTCGTGCAATCATACAAGATCCATCATAGGAAGCTTTCTTACCCACTAATACGGTTGTACAAGACATGTTTATTCCTCCTTATGTATCTTAAAAAGGGCTGTATCGATGGGGATGATACAACTCTTCTTTCCATTACTTTTGCATCGTATCTTCGATCAAATGATACGTTTTGACAGGATCCTCACTCTTGGTGATGGATCGACCAACCACAATATAGTCACATCCTTGTTCGCGAGCAAAATCTGGTGTTGCTACACGGGCTTGATCCCCTTTGGCATCGGTTGCTAAACGAATACCTGGCGTAACGGTCAAGAAATCATCGCCACATACTTCATGAATGGCTTTGGCCTCATGGACCGAACAAACTACACCATCTAAACCGGCTGCTTTCGCATTTTGGGCATAGCGTTTGACCGTATCGATGACTTCGCCTTCAATGCCTAATTGATCATTCATGATCTCTTGAGAAATAGATGTTAAGATGGTGACCGCAATACACAATGGACGCTTACCATCGATGGCACCTTCTTCCAAACCTTCGATGGCCGCTTGCATCATCGGAATACCACCCGCTGCATGCACATTAACAATATCCACGCCTAAGGCAGCTAAGTTTTTCATACCACCTTTTACGGTATTGGGAATATCATGTAACTTTAGATCCAAGAAAATATGATGTCCCATTTCTTTGATGGTCTTAATAATTTCAAGACCACACGCATAGGTCAATTCCATACCGACTTTGACATATACGGGTTCATCAAATTGTGATAAAAAATCAACAACTTCTTGTTTACTGGAAAAATCCAACGCAACAATTGTTTTACTCATCTAAACTCCTTCCAATGGCTTGTGTAATGGATTCATAGCCATATTTTTCTAATACTCTTGGTAGATCTTTTATGATTTTCGGGCAACAATACGGATCCACAAAATTTTGTGCACCAACTTCGACCGCACTAGCTCCCGCATTCAAAAATTCTAAAACATCTTCCGCACACGTAATACCACCCACACCAATGATGGGAATTTGTACGGCAGAAGCGACTTGATAGACCATACGAATCGCTACGGGCTTGATGGCAGGTCCAGAAAGACCACCCGTCTTATTCGCTAACACTGGTTTACCTGTTTTCAAATCAATGCGCATACCCATTAACGTATTGATCAAAACCAATCCATCGGCACCAGCTGCTTCGACGGCTTTGGCAATCGCAACAATATCCGTCACATTTGGTGATAATTTCACATAGACAGGTTTTTGGGCTACGGCCTTGACCATCTGCGTTACATGCGCAGCCAATTCCGGCTGGGTACCCAAACCCATACCACCATGTTTGACATTGGGACAAGAAATATTTAATTCATACGCTTTCACAACGTCTTGATCATTCAAAGCTTGTACCACTTCAACATAATCTTCTTCGGTAGCACCTGCCACATTGGCGATGATCTCGGTATCGTATGGAGCTAAAAACGGTAATTCATTATTGATAATGGATTGAACGCCTTTATTTTGGAGACCAATCGCATTCAACATGCCCATTGGCGTTTCGGCAATTCGAGGGGTGGGATTCCCAAATCGTTCTTTGGGGGTAGCTGATTTAATGGCGATACCACCTAAGATGCTCAAATCATAGAGTTCAGCAAATTCTTTCCCAAATCCAAAACAACCGGAAGCAGGAATGATGGGATTCTTTAAATGTAAGCCAGGTAATTCTATCGAAATATCCATCTTATAAAACCACCTTTCCTAACGGGAACACCGGACCATCCTTACAAACCCGTAAGGCATGGCCTTCTTGATCTTTTACGACACATCCCATACAAGCACCCATACCACAGGCCATCCGTGCTTCTAGGGATAGATAGCCTTGATCATACGTATTTTGTAGTGCCTTCAACATGGGTAAGGGACCACAAGCTTCTAAGAAATCCACAGAAATTTTCTTTTCTTGTATGGCATCGATGACCGTGCCTTTGGTTCCGAGTGAACCATCCATGGTCGCAACGGATACCGAACAACCTAACGTTTGAAATTCATAGATATAGAAAGCTTGTTCCTTGGAATTAAAGCCTAAAACCACATCGACTTTTGTTCCTTGATTCAGATATTGTTTGGCCGTTTCATACAATGGAGGAACACCAACACCTCCCCCAATCAAAACCACATGGTCTTTTTGTTCGATGGGAAACCCCGTTCCTAATGGACCAAAGATATTGATGGTTTGATCCTGCATTTCGGACATTTTCTTCGTTCCTTGACCCACTACTTTATAAATTAGAACAATGCCATCATCCGTTTTTTCACAAATCGAAATGGGACGACGTAAAAAGAATTCAGATACTTGGACTTGCACAAATTGTCCAGGTTGTACTTCACTACTATCACAAATCAACTCCATACGGAAAGTATCCGCACAGAGTGGTTGATTGGAGCGAATGCGTGCTTCTTGAATCATCTTAGTTCTCCATTTCATTCATGCTGACCAAAGAGAAAGATCGTGATTCCAATACACCTAATAAAGCATAGGCCGTATCTAAGCTTGTCATACAAGAAATATTATTTTCGGCCGAAACACGACGAATCAAGAAACCATCACTGGAACTGGAACGTTCTTTGGTTGAAATGGTATTGATCACAAAGTTGACATGGCCTTTACTGATGACATCCAAAACATTTTCTTGTTCGCCTTCTTCACTGACTTTCGCAACGACATGGACGAATAAGCCATGATCCGATAAGAACTTAGCTGTTCCTGCGGTCGCATATAAGCCATAGCCAATATTGGAGAAACGTTTCGCTACATCCAAGGCAGCATCTTTATCTTCATCCGCAATCGTCAATAATACCGAACCATGACTTGGAACTTTGACACCACTGGCAATCAACGCTTTATACAATGCTTTTTCTAAATTCACATCGCCACCCAAAGCTTCACCCGTTGATTTCATTTCTGGTCCTAAAACCGTATCAACACTACGTAATTTCGCAAAAGAGAATACCGGTGCTTTGACAAATACACGGTTCTTATCTTCTGGTTTATAGCCTGGTGTATAGCCTTGATCCACAATGGATTGACCCAAAACAGCACGTGTTGCCATATTGGCCATTGGTACACCGGTGATCTTGCTTAAGAAAGGTACCGTACGACTGGATCGTGGATTGACTTCCAATACATAGACTTTATTACTTTTATCGACGATGAATTGAATATTGTACAATCCCACAAAATGGAATCCTTTACCAATGCGTGTACCATAATCAATGATCGTATTTTTAGCGGCTTGATCCACGATCTGCGTTGGATAGACAGAAATACTATCACCACTATGGATACCGGCACGTTCAATGTGTTCCATAACACCTGGAATGTATACATTTTCACCATCGGCAATGGCATCGATTTCCAATTCTTTTCCTAAGACATATTTATCGACAAGGATTGGTGCATCATGGCTGATTTCTTTAACGGCTGTGGCCATATATACACGTAATTCATCGTCATCATGAACGATTTCCATAGCTCGTCCACCCAAGACATAACTTGGACGAACCAAAACAGGATAACCAATTTTATTGGCAATGACCAAAGCGTCCTCGACGGTTGTAGCCGTTTGTCCTTCGGGTTGTGGAATATCCAATTTTTCCAACATTTCTTCAAATTCATGACGATCTTCGGCACGATTGATATTTTCTAAGGATGTACCTAAGATCTTCACGCCATGTTGCGCTAAACTATCCGCAATATTGATAGCGGTTTGACCACCAAATTGAACGATGACACCCAATGGTTGTTCCACTTCGATAACGTGCATGACATCTTCGGTGGTCAATGGTTCAAAATACAATTTATCACTGATACTGAAATCGGTAGACACGGTTTCAGGGTTATTGTTGATGACGATGGCTTCATAGCCACATTCACGTAAGGTTTCCACACAATGGACAGTCGCATAGTCGAATTCCACACCTTGACCGATACGAATAGGTCCCGAACCTAAAACGATGATTTTTTTATTGTTGCTTGGAATGGATTCATTTTCTTGTTCGTAAGTGGAATAGAAATATGGTGTTTCACTGGTAAATTCACCAGCACAAGTATCGACCATTTTATAAACCGGCATGATGTTGTTTTCTTTACGCAAGTTATAGACTTCCATCTCCGACATATTCCAGTTACGAGCAATATAAGAATCACTAAAACCGTTTTGTTTCAAAGTACGCAATGTATTTACATCTTTGACATGTTTGGCCATTTGTTTCTCTAATTTTAGGATTCGTTGTAGATGGGCCAAATAGAATAAATCAATATTTGTCACATGCATGACGGTTTCCATGTCATAGCCTTTGCGCAACCATTCCATGACCGCAAAGATGCGTTCATCATCACGGGCTTTAATCTTATTGAACAATTCTTCTTTGTCCATTTCTTTCAATTCGGCTTTTTCCAAATGATCCACTTTCATTTCCAGAGAACGAACGGCTTTTAAGAAACTTTCTTCAAAGGTACGGCCAATGGCCATAACTTCACCGGTTGCTTTCATTTGTGTACCCAATTGACGATCGGCATTTGGGAATTTATCAAATGGCAAACGAGGGAATTTCGTTACGATATAGTCTAAGGCTGGTTCAAAACATGCATAACTTGTTTTCGTGATAGGGTTGATGATTTCATCCAAACCTAAGCCAACAGCTAATTTGGCACTGATCTTTGCGATTGGATAACCCGTTGCTTTCGAAGCTAAAGCAGAACTTCGCGATACACGAGGGTTAACTTCAATAACATAGTATTTAAAGCTATGCGGATCCAAGGCTAATTGGACGTTACATCCACCACAGATACCTAAAGCACGAATAATTCGTAAAGAGGTATTACGCAACATTTGATTTTCGCGGTCCGTTAAGGTCTGAACGGGTGCGACAACAATGGAATCACCCGTATGGATACCAACCGGATCCACATTTTCCATATTACATACAACGATGGCATTGTCTTTGACATCGCGCATAACTTCGTATTCGATTTCTTTATAGCCAGCAATGCTTTGTTCAATCAAACATTGAGTAACGGGACTCATCTTTAATCCCGCATCGGTAATATGGCGTAGTTCTTCTTCGTTATGCGCAAAACCACCACCAGTACCGCCCAATGTATAGGCTGGACGAACAACCAATGGATAGCCTTCGGTTTTCGCAAATTCAACCGCTTCTTCAACGGTGTGAACGATACGTGATTCTGGAACGGGTTCGCCCAATTCATTCATCAAAGCACGGAACAATTCACGATCTTCCGCATGGTTGATGGCTTCTAGGTGAGTACCTAAAATTTCTACACCGAATTCATCCAAGATTCCATCTTCATGCAGTTCGACAACCAGATTTAATCCGGTTTGTCCTCCTAGGGTACCTAAAATGGCATCGGGTCTTTCTTTGTAAATGACACGTTTCGCAAAATCAACGGTCAATGGTTCAATGTATACACGATCCGCAATAGTCGTATCGGTCATAATGGTGGCTGGATTGGAGTTGATCAAAATAACTTCATATCCTTCTTCACGCAATGACTGACAAGCTTGTGAACCGGAATAGTCGAATTCAGCCGCTTGACCAATGATGATAGGTCCGGAACCAATCACCAAAATTTTATGAATATCCGTACGTTTAGGCATGGGCTTCCTCCTTATCCATCATGGCCATGAATTCATCAAATAAGTAGTTACTATCTTGTGGACCGGCACTGGCTTCGGGGTGATATTGTACCGAGAAGACAGGATATTTTGTATGTCGTACGCCTTCACAGGATTTATCATTCAAAGCTTGGTGGGTCATTACTAGATCAGTATTTTTCAAACTATCGATATCGACCGCAAAACCATGGTTTTGGCTGGTGATTTCAACCGCACCGGTTGCGAGGTTGACAACCGGATGGTTGGCACCTCGATGACCGAATTTTAATTTATAAGTCTTTGCACCACAAGCTAAACAAATCAATTGATGACCTAAACAAATGCCAAAGATACATGTTTTACCAATCAATTGTTTGATGGTTTCGATCGCAATTGTTACATCTTGCGGATCGCCTGGACCATTGGACAACATGACACCATCGGGATGATAACCTAAAATGGTTTGGGCTGGGGTATCATATGGTACGACGATCAAGTCGCAGCCGCGCTTGCTTAATTCACGAACGATACCTAATTTAGCACCAAAGTCCATCAATACGACTTTCTTGCCGCGATTCGGAATGGGGAATACTTTCGTAGTCGATACGCGTTTGACTTGATCATGTAGATAATCGGCATTTTTCAAATCTTGTACCATGGCGTCCACATCTACATCGGGATCGGCAAGAATGGCTTTCATCGTTCCATATTCGCGCAATTTCAATGTGATGGCTCGGGTATCAATGCCATAGATACCGGGGATATCGGTACGTTTCAAATAATCATCTAAGGTTTCTTGGGAACGCCAGTTACTTGGGACGTCGCAATAATCGCGAATCACAAATCCAAAAGTTGCCGGAATCATGGATTCGCTATCATCGCCATTAAAGCCATAATTTCCAATCAATGGATAAGTCATCATGACAATTTGTCCACAATAGGAGTTATCCGTAATAATTTCTTGATAGCCTGTCATCGAAGTATTGAATACGAGCTCTCCCATACGGAAGTGATCGGATCCGAAAGCTATTCCGTGATATACGCTACCATCTTCTAAAATCAATAGTCTTTCCATAGATTTTATCCTTTCCATACTGTCTTACCACCAACAATGGTTTGACAGATCTTTCCTTGTACTTGCCATCCATCAAATGGCGTATTCTTGCCTTTTGAGACAAATGTCGAAGCATCGATCGTATAGGTGGCATCCAAATCGGCAAACACAAAATCGGGATACTTACCGACTTTGATTTCGCCAGCAGGAATACCAAATCGTTTGGCTGGTTTCGTGGCCATCCAGTTGATCAATTGTGTCAATGTCCAGCGTTTTTCTTTTACAACAAATTCGCTATACAACAAAGGAAAACTGGTTTCCAAAGAAACAATGCCAAATGGAGCTTTTTCCATCGATTGATTTTTTTCCGCTAAGGTATGTGGGGCATGGTCATTGGCAATGAAGTCCAATGTGCCATTTTCCAAACCTTCAATCAAGGCCATCCGATCGGCATGGCTACGAAGGGGTGGATTCATTTTCCACATGGGTCCCTGAACATCTTTATCTTCCAGCAACAAATGATGGGTCGTGACTTCAGCACTGATATTGCCACCAGCGGCTTTTGCTTCTTGTAGATATTGTACACTTTCTATACAAGAAATGTGACATGCATGATATTTATTTCCAATTGAAACCGCCAAGTCCAAATCACGTTTTAGGGGTTCGGCTTCACATGCACTGGGAATGCCGATGTATCCACGATCTCGATTGATTGGACTATCGTGAACGGAGGCTCCTGGTTTGCGATAGGCCATATCTTCGGTATGCATCGCAATGAGCACATCTTCTTTTTTAGCAGTTTCCATAGCTTCTTTCATTACATCATCATTATCAATGCCTACGCCATCATCACTAAACCAATGGGTATAGGCTTTTAGATCATGCATAGGAACCACTTCTTTGCCGGCTTCTTCGGTCGTAATCGTCGCATACGGGAAGGTACGAACCACGGATTCCTTTTGAATCAGGGCTTTGTATTCTTGCATGGTTTTAACATCATCCGGAAAAGGAATGACGTTGGGCATCGCAAAAATCGAGGTAAATCCACCATGGGCTGCTGCCAAGGTTCCAGTATGGATGGTTTCTTTTTGTTCGCGTCCAGGTTGTCGTAAATGGACATGGACATCGACCAACCCAGGTAAGACGGTTAAGCCATGGGCATCCACGATTTCATCTCCATCTAAGTTTTCACCAATCGCGATGATCCGGTTTTCATCAAATTGGATATCGACCTTTTGTAGGCCATTTTCCGTCAGGACTTTGCCACTTTTTATTACTTTCATAGATTCTCCTTAAAGGGTGCATAGCCAAATGCACGTTTCATGATGGCTTTGCGGACCAACATACCATTATGCATCTGTAAGAAGATGCGACTTTTTGGGGCTTCCACTAAATCGGTATCGATTTCAATGCCGCGATTCACAGGAGCTGGATGACAGACAATGGCATGTTTTTGCATGCGACTATATCGTTCTTTAGTCAGGCCATATTGTTTTAAATATTCTTCATTGGTCATACTGGCCAAGGAGGCACCGCGTTCTTTTTGGATGCGTAGCATCATGACAACATCAGCCCATTCAATGGCTTGATCAAAATCCATTGTTGGATAGCCGGGTCGTTCCCATTCTTTGGGTCCAGCAAAGACAACGGTGGATCCCAATCGTTCCAAGGCTTCTTTGTCAGAGGAAGCAACGCGAGAGTGACTGATATCGCCACAAATCACAATTTTTAGACCACGCAATGTGCCAAATTCATTATAGAAGGTCAATAGATCCAATAAACATTGACTAGGATGATTGCCTTTGCCATCACCAGCATTGACAATAGGAATGTTTATTCCCTCTAATTCTTTAAAGTATTCATCTTTGGGATGGCGAATGACGACACATTTATAGCCAATCATTTCAAAGGTTTTGACCGTATCATAGAGGCTTTCACCTTTTTGTACGCTGGATGCTTTGGCATCAAAATCAGCCACTTTGCAGCCGAGTTGTAGTTGGGCGCTTTCAAATGAGAAATGGGTCCGTGTTGAATTTTCAAAAAAAAGATTAGCAACCAATGCGTTATGCATTGGCAATTGCCAATCTTTCATAGAATTATCAAAAAGTTTAGCATCATGAAGAATACTAAAAATATCATCATCGGATAAGTCACTCATCGATAGCAACGAATATTGATTCATAGAATCAAACCTCCTATCTTTTTAAAAAAAAGGATTTTCAAAATCCCGCATCAACTATATCTCTATATCGGATATATTCTACCATAATGTATATGAATTTCAAGTTCCTTTTTCGTTAATGAATGGCTTTCCTTGCGTGCAGTTCTTCTTCGCAAATTTTCTGCCAATCCTCATCGGGAAACGCTTTGTATAATTGATGAGATACATAATAAGGGATAAAGATGCCTTTGTCTTTCATTAAGTTATCGGATATATAGATTTCCGATAGTCTGGATTTTGCTGACAGTTGACGATATCCCCAATTGTTTTGATTCATTTTTGATTGAAGAATTTCTGATAATCTTGTCAATTCAATCACCCCTTTTTAGATAATGACTATTACTATATAATAAATTTGTTGATAAATCAAATAATTCGTATTCCAAAGATTTCCCATAATTTATTGACTTTCTTGGCATAAAAATTTGTTAGGATGGAACACGAGGTAAGAAGTATGTTAGATAATGTATTTTTCTTTTTGAGACATAAAGAAGATGTCCAATATTTATATAATGAGATGAGTATTTCCGAAGCACTTGAAATATTTAAACAATATCGCTTTACAGCCCTTCCCGTTATTAATAAGGAAGGGGCTTATGTGGGCACATTGAGTGAAGGTGATTTTCTTTATTATTGTTTAAGTCATGAGAATCAAAGTGTTCCAATCAAAAAATTGATTCGGAAGAATTTTAATCCGGCCTGTACGATTACGACACCGGTAGCGGAGTTGTTTGAGCGATCATTGGATCAAAATTTTGTCCCCATCGTCGATGATCGGAATATTTTTATTGGGATCGTTACGAGAAAGCGGATCTTAACTTTCTTGATGAAACAACTACAAGATCATAAAACGAAGTCGGTTTGAATTCCTATGTAAAATTCGCTATCATAGCTAAAAAGGAGTGAGAACCGTTTTATGGACGATTTCCCGAGTCGACCCTATTGTATAGGAATTCTTATTTTATGTGCTATTGTTGCGATTTTCGCATCCATTGCTCAAACAGCCATTGATGAAGATGATATCCCAAAGACCAATCGAACGTATGCCACTACGCGTTGGTTACATATTTTTTGTGGTTTTTGTTTTGTGCAATGTGGTGTGCAGTTTTTTGATCAATATCGATGGTTATTTGCGATCGTATTGATTTATGTGTTTACATTACTTTGTATTCAATTGCCAAAGCGCTGGATCCATCAGCATCCAGCGAAATGGCCACTCAATATATATCGTGCATTTGAAGGGCTTTTTTATCTTTTCAGCTTGCCGGTTCAAATCACCACTTTCTTTGAAGATGAAGATATATCGGAAGAAGAAATTCGTGAAATGATCAAAGATGGTTCGGAATCGGGTCATATTGATCAAGCCCAAACAGCTATGATTGAAAATGTTTTTGAGATGGATGATGTCGCCGTAGAAGAAATTTGTACCCATCGAAGTGAAGTCATCACTCTAAATTTGAATCAAGATGTAGATGTATGGCATCAAATCATTCATGATCATCGGCATACCTTTTATCCGGTCTATAAAGATGATGAAGATGATGTTGTTGGTTTATTGGATACGCGTGATTATTTTCGCATGAATCAAAATGCATCCAAAGAAGAAATCATGAAGGTCGCAGTGGATGATCCTTTCTTTGTGGCAGAGAGTACAAAGATTGATCATTTATTTAAAGAAATGACAGCTCGAAAGAATTATTTTGCGATCGTTTTAGATGAATATGGCGGACTAACTGGTATTTGTACGCTTCATGATATTATGGAAAGCTTAGTTGGTGAAATCTATGAAGAAGATGAAGTCGACACCAAAGATATTCAACGATTGGATCAATATCAGTGGCGTATTCATGGGCGTGCCGAACTCGAAGATGTAGAAGAAGCGTTGCACATTGATTTGCATGATGAAGATGATGAAACGTTTAATGGCTATATCTTATCGCAATATGGTCATATTCCGGAAGATGGATCCCATTTTGAAGTGGATACGGATCAGATGCGCATCATTGTACGTGAAGTAAAGAATCATCGAATTGGCCAAACCATCGTAGAATTGAGGGAAACGGCATCTTAGATGTCGTCCTTTTTTGATAAACAAATTAAGGAGAAGCAATATGAAAAAAATACTATCCATTCTGTGTGCAGCAACTTTGTGTGCGACTTCCGTTGTGCCGGTCTATGCCAAAACCGCAAGCACACCCAATGCGGATTTTGATACTTTCTTACGAGAAGATTTTAAGGAAACCATGGAAGATGACTATACGACCATGCATAGTTATCTTTCCAATCCAGAAGCCTATGGCATCAAAGCTTCGGATGTGAAGGTAACTTTGGGTACGATTAGTTACACCAAAGAAGATAAAAAAGAACTGAGCGATACGATCCAAAAACTAAAAAAATTTAAGCGTAGTTCTTTGGATCAAACGCAACAAGAAATCTATGATGAATATGTTTCATCCAATACCTTGGCAAAAAAGCAGATGCAGGCAAAGTATCGTTATCTACCAAATATTTGGTCAAGTTCCAATGGAATTCAAAGTGTTCTATCCAATTACTTCGCTAATTTTGATATGTATAGTGAAGATGATGTTAAAGCTTTCGTTAAATTATTGAAAGATACCGATCGTTATACGGATGATGCGATTGCGTTTTCCAAAAAACAGGCGCAAAAAGGAACGTTGTGTTTTGACTATGACGATGTGATGGATACGATCAATACGACCATCAAGAATAAAGATCAAAATGAAATTTATAATAATGCATCCCAAGAAATCGATGCGTTACAATTAAGTGAAACAAAAACCAACAAATATAAGGAACAAGTACAAAAAGCTTTGGATACGGATTATTTTCCAGCGTATCAAACGATGAAAACGGAGCTCAAGAAATTGAAATCCAAAAATAGTAAGGCTACACCAATCACAAAACAAAAAAATGGTTTAGCTTACTATAAATTATTGGTGGAACAAAATGCGGGAACGACGCGGAGTGCCAATAAGATTATGGTCGATCTTGCGAATGGTTGTGATGATATGATTTCGCAGCTACAATCTTCCAATTCGACAAGTGAAGAAGCGAAGACCAATTTTACATCGGCCAACGAGATCATGGAGTTTTTAAAAGCAAACTATACGCAAAATAATCCTGAAATTCAGATGCCAAATTATGAAATTCAAGACTTGCCTGAAGAACAAACCAGTGATAATGTGGTTGCTTATTATGTAGAACCTCCATTTGATAGTAATGATACCAATCGAATTCGTTTCAATGCGATAGATTATGGTGGAGATGTCACTTCATTGAGTACGTATATGACCTTTGCACATGAAGGTATTCCGGGCCATATGTATCAAGCCAACTACAATCATCAAAACTTGACGTATCCAATCCAACATTGTTTCTCAGAAATTGCTTTTACAGAAGGATTTGCGATGTTGGCGGAAGAAGATGCTTTGAGCTATTTAGATACAAATTTGGTCAGCAATGATGCCAAAGAAATGCAACTTGCGAATGATAAGTTTTCTTATTATTTACCAGCCACATTTGATTTGATGATCCATCTTCGTAAATTATCAAAATCTGAATTTGTGGATCAAATGAAGGATATGTACGATGAAGATACTTTAAAAGATATGTATGATAGCTTCTGCTATGAGCCTTGTATGTATTTACCTTATGCTTATGGATGGTATCAATTGGATAGTCTAAGAGACAAAGTCAAAAAAGCATTAGGTGATTCCTATGATAATAAAGAATTTATTGATACGTTATTAAAATATGGCGTAGTTAATTTTGATATCATTCGTAAGAATGTCAATACTTATATTGCCCAAAAAACAGGCACCGAATCTTAAGATTCGATGCCCTTTTTATTGCATCTATAATGTGATGATTCCAGCAACAACTTCTTTTTAATTTAGCTTTCTTAATTTTATGATATAAATTAATTAGGAGGAGAAAGAGATGAAAGTACGAATTAAACATTTATTTGCGATTGTCGTTTGTTTGACTATGGCATTGACATTCAGCATGCAAAACAAGGTATTTGCGCTTGATGCAGGTTGGCAAGATGGCGATCCTTTATCGGTACGTTTCGTGTATGATGACAATGCTGGTCCTTATGCCGGACAAGAAACCATGCACTACACCATTGTTAGAAGCCAACAGAAAAAATTTATGGAAAGTCAAATTACCGGCTATTCTTCTTTTCAGGATACTGATGGTGCAAAATACACTATGTCAGGCATTGTTTGGCAAAGCAATAATACCAGTGTAGATTATTCCAAATATTATAGTTACAATGATTTAAAAGCATTATCTGATGGCCACGGTACTGTTACGGGATTGATACAATATACCAAGCAACCAGCACAGGCCCCTATTCAAGTCGTAGGTATTTATGATGCAGCTGCCCTACAAGGCCAAGAAGTTTCATTGTATCAATCCCAACCGGGATCGAGCAAAGCACGTAAAGGCATTGAAAATCTTGCCGAAGTTGATGATGGTCGTCAAAAATATACAAAATTCAATGTTGACAATGATTTTTATACCTATAAAACAATGGTCTGGGCAGATACACAAACCGAAGTAGAAAGTAATGTAGATTATCAAACCGTAGCACAACATGCAAACAATGGTGTAGCAAAAATATTGATTCAATTTCATGTGGTACATTATTATGATTATACGTTGAATGGCATTGATAACATATCTACGGGTAGTTTTCATTGGAGCGATAAAGAAAATGCCGCTACTGTAACAAATTACACACAGACTTTTTCGGATCCTTCAAAAGGAACACCTAAAGATGATTATCAATTCTTATATTGGGAATTAAATGGTAAAAAATACAAGGAAGGCGACACGTATACAAAAGACTTAACAACTCTTACTGAAGATACGACAGAGGAAGCCCATGCTTGGTGGCAACCAGCTATCAAACTATATGTCTATGATGTTGATCGTAAGGCAGAATTGGGTCATGCAAAATCGTTTGATCAGTTGACACTTGCTGATGCACTGAAAGAAGAGCCTTCGATGAAAGGTCGAAAATTCACCGGGTTTGTAGATGAAAATGGAAACAAAGTAGATATCGATACTGTATTCAAGGCACCAGAAGCCGGCTATGAAAATATCCAGCCAAAGACGGTCAATCTGTATGCGACATATTCTTATACGATCACATACAAGACAAATGGTGGTGTATGGAAAGATGGCAGTGATAAAAATAAAACCGAAACACATGATGTTACAGAAGGCACAAAAATCTTAGAAGCACCAAAGAAGGAAGGATATACTTTCAAAGAGTGGAAAGGTAGCTCTTCTTATCAACCAGGTGATGCATATAGTGAAAAAGCAAAAGATGGATACTATACCAGCGATACATTAGAAGCTGTTTGGGAAAAGAATCCAGCCACTGCCAATGATTCGTCTTCAAAAACGAAAAACTCTGCCAATACAACATCTAAAAAAGATTCATCTTCTTCAAAAGAAACAAAGTCTGTTCGTACAGTAGCAAATATAAACATTCTAAGCTATACGATTACAGTCCTTGCTTCGCTCATTCTATTTGTATTGATTTTAAAATTTAGAACTCTTCAAGACTAATTCTTGATAGGTCATAGATTCAATAAAAAGTGGGCCTCATGATAATGAGGCCCTTTTCATTTACATCAACAATGATCATTCATAAAATCAATGATACCTGCAACAACTTCGTCTTGAATATCCTTATAGTTATGAATTTCATGACGATAGCCAGGATATAGTTTGGTCGTAACATCATGACCTGTATCAATCAACCAATTGGCTACTTGATAAACGCCACTACCATATTGACCAACGGGATCTTGATCACCGGCAATATTATAAATTGGTAAACTTGTTGGTACTTTCTTGGCCCAATCCACACTGGAAATATATTCCATCATTTGGGCAAAATATAAGAAGGCACGATTGGTGGTTGGTTTTGTGAAGGCATCAAATGGATCATTGGCATGATCATATTGTACATTTGGATCGGAACAAATCCATTCATTGCCTAATTTCACACCTTCCGGACAACGTGCAAACATCCAACCCATTAAGGCATTGGCTGCTTCTGGATCGGATTCATTGCCTTTATGTTCGGCCACATCTTGTTCCAATATCTGAATTCCTTTTTCCAGATCTGGCCAAACACCGGTCGTTCCACAAATGGTAGCACCAGCCAATTCATCGCCATATTTTGACATGTAGTCACGTACGATGAACGAACCCATGCTGTGGCCATATAGGAAATATGGTAGATCTGGATATTTCTCTACCACAAGATCATGTAAACTGTGCTCATCTTCCATCATCGTATGGAAGCCTTTATCGCCCCAATCGCCCCAGCTATTATTATTGACGATAGCGGTTTTTCCATGGCCGACATGATCATCGGCTGCAACGATATAATCAGCATCTAAGTATTGTACGATCATCTTCAAATAACGACGGGAATGTTCCCCAAAGCCATGCACCAATTGCACGATGCCTTTGGGTTTGGCAGCTGGTACATAGATCCAGCCTTGGACTTGATCGCGCTGATTATACGATAGAAATTGTACTTCATATAACATACAAATACACCTCCTGGTATGATATGAATACACCTAACAAAGTTATTATAACGCTTACATTTTATAATAAAATATGCATTTCATGAATTTAATCACAATGAAAGAGTTTCATACATACGAAAAAAGCACATCTTTGATGATGTGCTTGTTACTACTTTTTCTCAATTTCAATAAGATATGGGGCATCATGATTCATCATTTGTACTTTACAGACATCGCATGAAGTTAAACAAGATAAATAGGATTCAATGGCTTGTTGTTCTTGCTGGGCTTGAGAATGATGATAGAAAACCAAAGCCATTCTGCCTTTTTTCCGCAACAAATCCATTCCTTTTTGTACGGCTTCCAAACTCGTTTCTGGTAATGTCGTGATTTCTTTTTTGCCATGGGGACAATAACCAAAATTAAATATAATGGCATCCACCACTTCATGGATACGATCCATGTGTTCATGTCCTATATGATAAATGAACACACGATCATCATCGATTTCTTTTTCTGTCTTTGCGATCACATCTTCTTGGATCTCAAATGCATAGACTTTTTGTACATTTTGCGATAAGAAATATTTGGTATCTTTGCCATTGCCTAATGTTGCATCGATACAAATGGCTTGGGGATGCAAAGCCTTGCTTAAAAAGTCATGTGATCTTTCAACCATGGATTTCATCGTACATGCATCGCTTTCTTATAGATCATATAATTTTCTTCATCGTAACAGACAAAAGTCACATCAATATGTCGTGTATCTTTGTATTGGGCATACATCCGTTGTACGGTGCGAATAGCGATCTTACATGCTGCTTCTTTGGGATAGCCATAAATACCGGTAGAAATACATGGAAAAGCCAAGGTCAAATGATCCATATGATTTTTTGTCATGAAATCATAGGCCAGCACCATGCTGTTCCAATATGCTGCTTCTAGATATTCTTTATCTTTTGGTGAACCCGAATAAATCGGACCCACGGCATGAATGACCGCTTTACAAGGTAATTCATACGCATGTGTCATTTTCGCTTGTCCCGTTCGACAACCACCCAATTTCCAGCATTCAGCGGCCAATGCTTTTCCAGCCACTTGATGGATAGCGCCGCAAACACCACCTCCTGGTGCCAATTGTTCATTGGCTGCATTGACGATCACATCAAAATCCAAACGGGTAATATCTCCTTTTAGTACATGCATCATAGTTCATCATTCTTTCCATTTGCCATACGTTCCATACGTCCGGCTACTTTATGTGCGGAAATGGATACTTCATGAAATTGTTTTTGTAGCGTATCCATCGTTTTTTCCGCCTTTTCACTTCTTAAACATAATCGCTTTACGTCTTCCTGTAAAGAAAGAATCGTGGATTCAATTTCTTCCATATGACTGGCACGATAAAAATCACGTGTACTGGCTAATAATGTATAGATTACCCCAATCAATGTCGTGGGGGATGTCAATAAAACATGCCTTTGTAGGGCATAGTTTAATACATCAACTTGTTTGGCACAGATAAATTGATAGATAGCTTCACTTGGCAAAAACAAGATGGCTTGATCTACGGTTTCGTATATGATGTATTTATCAGCAATATCATCAATATGTTTTTTCATATCCCGAACAAATAAATGATCTTGTTTGGATATATAATTCTCCATGGGAAATTTGGAATCAATACATAAAACCTTTGGCGTATCGGGAAGATGCAAGATCGCATCGGCAATTTTCCCATTTTGTAGACTATACTGCATCGTATAGATTTCCGGATTGGATCCGGCATACATTTCTAATAAAGATTCGAGTTGATATTCACCCCAATTTCCGCGCGCCTTGGTGTTGGTCATGATACGGTTGATACTATCCAATCGAGCATCCATCGCATCCATGGTTTGAAATGAAACGCTCTGCTCACTTCGTAAATTCTGGATTTGTTGGAGAATATGATCAAATTGATGGGAAATGTCTTGGGTATGTGTTGCACTTTCCTGACTTTTCATCATCATTTGAAGACTGTTGGTTTGTTGGTTCTTCAATTGTAGGATCAATACGATCAAAGCGCATAAAACCAAGATCAATAAAAGTAAAATGCCTATTTCCATGGATACCTCGATTCTATATATACGAATAAATCTGTTTTGTGATTCTTTTCGGGATGGTCAAATGCATATTCCAAACAGGCTTGCAGAGCATTCGCAATGTCTTTACCAGAAAGATTGGTATTTTCGACAATATCTTTGCCATTGATGGCCAATTGGGAATACTCCATGGGACGATCACATCTTTGATAACAATCTTCCAGTGTTTCTAATTTTTTTATTGTTTGTTGGCCATAAACGGAATGAGCCATGATATCGCAATATTTCACAATAAATAATTGTTTGATCCATGCATCGCTCCAATGTTTTTCGATCCGAAATTTACGAATGAAGGCCAAGGGGTCTTTCATCTTTTCATCGTGATAACGAACCAATAAGGGAATGACTTTTTTTTGGGTATTGGTCATTTTAAATTCTTTACAGATACGAGATGCGATTTCGGCACTCTTGGCGGGATGGCCTTTAAAATGATCAATGCCATTTTTTGTTGTATGACAAGCTGGTTTTCCGAGATCATGAAACAATAGTGTCCAGGCTAGTGTTTCATCAAATGGATCCAATAGCTTAACGGCTCTTAAAATATGGTGCAGAACATTTGTATCGTGATAAGGGGTTTGTTGGAGACATGTTCTGCACGATTCTAATTCTGGCATCCAATGTGACAGTAACAATGTCATATTCTCAATTACGTAGGGATTGGATCTTAAAATTTCTAAAACTTCATGGCGAACACGTTCTACCGATACGTATTGAATATCCTCATGCAATTGTTGGATGGCTTTTTCGGTTTGGGTTTCAATTTGAAAATGAAAGCGAGCTGCAAACCGATGGGCACGTAACATGCGTAAGGCATCTTCTTGGAAGCGTTGATAGGGATCGCCTACCGCACGGATCCTTTGTGCTTTTAGATCGGCTTGCCCACCAAAGGGATCGATCAATCCGGTTTTGGGATCATAGGCCATCGCATTGATCGTAAAATCACGACGAGCAAGATCTTCAGTCAAATCATTCACAAAGGCAACGTGGTCCGGATGACGATGATCGGAATACATGGATTCTTGTCGAAAGGTTGTCACTTCCACGGGTTGATCACTTAAAATCGTAATGGTGCCATGGGCAATGCCTGTGGGAATGGTTCGTTCAAATAGGGCTTGTACTTGTTCGGGTTTGGCATTGGTCGTTACATCATAATCTTTTGGGGTTAAATTCAATAAAGCATCGCGTACACAACCACCGACGATATAGGCTTGAAAACCGGCTTGATGGAATGTATCGAGTATATTTTTCACATAATCGGGACAAAGTATTTTCATTGGCTACATTATAGCACATAGCGTATAATACCCTTTAGCGAGGTACCATCATGATTACAGAAAAATATACAACACAAAGAAAGATCCTTCTGATCATTGCGATTTTGATCGAGGTCATTTGGTTGGCACAATATGCCGTAATCTTAACACAACAGGCTTCTTATTCATGGATCGTTCATTTTAATTTTTTGACTGTTTTGGTTGTTTTGGGATTTATTATTCATTATTTATATATTCCAGAAAGTTTAAAGGTTGTGAAAGATAAGATTTCTTATAAAGAATTAGAGGAAATCATGAAAGATGAAAAATATCATAAATTGTCGTTCTCATTGACCAAAAAGGCCTATTTGCCTTCGGATATTTGTTTATCGAAACATTGGGCGTATATGGGAAAAGTATATATTCCTCGTAAGATGATCACACGATTGAGTGGTCAAGAATCACGTCATTATACGATATTCTATGTACAAACCGTCAATGGCAAAGAAATTCGAATTGGTGATGTGGAAACCGAAGAAGCCAAGCGTTTCTTAAAGGCATTGAAAAGACAGATTCCGGAAATCAAAACAACGCCTACTGAATTGTATGAAAACTTTGGCAAGGTGTTAGTTGATGATGATTATAAACAACTTTCTCGTGAACAATGGAAAGAAGAATATGCAGGCCTACATGTGTAGGTCTGTTTTATTTAGCACTTTTTATTTTTGATTGCTATAAATTATAAAAATAAACTTTTTAGCACTTTTGTGTTGACACTGCTAAAAAACGTGTTATTATACTCGTAGAAAGAAACAGGAGGTGCAGATATATGAGATATTATCCATTGAATCACTTATTCGATGACTTCTTCACCGATGAGCCATCCAGACTAATGAAGACCGATATTCATGAAAAAGATGGTATGTATGAATTGAATATGGCAATTCCCGGTGTCAAAAAAGAGGATATTCAAATCGAATTGAGCGATGGCTATTTGAAAGTAACCGCAACGCGTAAGACCAATCGTGATGATTCAAATAGTCGTTATGTTCGTAAAGAACGGTATGAAGGTACTTGTTCAAGAAACTTCTATATTGGTGATGGATATCATCAAGAAGATATCAAAGCTTCTTTCGATAATGGTGAATTAAAGATTACTTTGCCAAAGGAAGTAAAAGAGCCAGAAGCAAAAAGCAAAATGATCACAATTGATTAAGGAGGTATAAATTATGGCATATTATCCAGGATTTGGACGTGTATTTGATGATTTCTTTAATGGTGGTTTCACAAGCCAAACCGGTGTATTAAAAACCGATATTGTTGAAAAAGATGGTAACTATGTATTATCCATGGAAGTACCTGGTTACAAAAAAGAAGATATTCAAATTGAATTGACCGAGGGTTATTTGAAAGTAACTGCTACAAAACATAGCAACACGAATGAGAAAGATGATAATGGTCGGATCATTCGTAAAGAGCGTTATTCAGGAACGCAATCAAGAAGTTTCTATGTAGGTGATAACTATCATCAAGAAGATATCAAAGCTTCCTTTGATAATGGTGAATTAACGATTACTTTACCAACGGAAGCAAAGAAGATCGAAGCAACGAAACAGTATATCTCTATTGAATAATAGGAAGGTGATATTATGATGTACTATCCAACATTTGATCGTTTATTTGATGATTTCTTTGATACCCAATGGACCGGCTCAAACGATGTCATGAAGACAGATATCGTTGAAAAGGACGGCAACATCCAATTCAATATGGAAGTGCCTGGTGTAAACAAAGACGACATCCAAATTGAATTGAATGATGGAGTATTAAATATCACAGCTAGTCGTGATCAAAATCACGAAGATAAAGATGATAATGGTCAGCTCATTCGTCAGGAACGCAATTATGGACGTTATACACGTAGCTTCTATGTAGGCGACAATGTAAAACCAGAAGATGTTAAGGCCCACTTCGAAAATGGCGAACTACAAATCACAGTTCCTGATAAACAAGATGCCATTGAAAATCATGAAACCATTTCTATCGAATAGGCATTCAACCAGCTTGAAAAAGCTGGTTTTTTTATTTATGATTTCTATCTTGATATGAAAAAATGTGTGTGTTTATACAAAATATTTTAAACAATCTGGTATCAAAATCAGCTTTTCATTCCGTTTCAATACGTTATAACTTTTTACATTGCAGAAGTTGTAATCCCTTACATTTCTGATATAATTTGCACATAAGAGAGAGAAAGAGGTATTTCCGTATGAAACAAACACCAAAATCTTGGTTACCTGCGATTGCACTTGCCACAGGCGTTACGTTTATGGTTGTTCCTTCAGTTGCCAAAGCAGCTGAAACCGAAACACAACCTACTCCTATTAAAGCAGAAGCTCCAGATGCCCAAGACACAACACAAACAGAGACCGTCGATGAAAATACGGTCAATTTCTCTAATATTGGAATCGCACCATTTGAAACCGATGATACCAATCATACAGTAGAAATTGGGAATAGTGGTGGGGATCACTTTGCGATGTATAATGGTATCGATAAAGTGACCAATGATTTCTCATTGGAAGCCAATGTCGATTTTAAGCCATCCAATAACAATGGCAACAATTCGGCTGCTATTGTGTTTGGTACGGCTTCCAAATCACATCCTGGTACCTACTGGTATGCTGCCAATGTCGATACATCACGTAGCAATAATCCAGATTGTTTCCGTGTTTTTGGTGCTGGAAGAGATATCATCACCGACCAAGGTCAACGTCGTGATATTGATTTAGCGAAAACTTTATATTTTAAAGTGGACATGACAAAAGAAGGACAGCTTACATATACATTTGGAAATGCGGATGGTCCTCGTTATACCATGGCAACTTTGATCAATGGTTGGCAAGGTGGTTGGATTGGTCTTTTGTCCTTCAATTCCGATGCCGTGTTCTCAAATGTTCGATTTGTCAACCGTGCAAAAACGACAGACCTACCTCAAATTGGTACAGCTTTGCCAATCACTTCGGACTATCATACCAATTTGTCGGATGCATCCTATCAAGGAGGGAATTGGTCGATCCAAGCCGATGGATTGCATAGTGATGCAACCAACCAAGGCGATACATTCCTTTTCACAACATCCAAAGGAAAAAATTTTGTTTATTCCACTGATATTCACTTAAATTCAAATACCGGTGCGCCAGGATTGTTGTTCAAATCTAACAACAATCTAACCAGCAAAGAAGCCTATGCCGTAAATATCGATGCTTCGAGCATGCATGTTAAAATGTGGCGTTGGCATGAAGGCGAAGCCATGCAATTGATGGATGAATATGCCATTGAAAAATCAGCAAATGACACGTATACACTTAAAGTCGTAGTCATTGATAATTGGATTCAATATTATGTCAACGATCGTTTGATTACCAGTTTAGGCGACTTTACGCTTCAAAGAGACGACAAAGGCCAACCAACAGCAATTGGTGATGGCTATTATGGCTTGATCAACTGGAACGCCAATGCAACCTATCAAAATACCTATTATCAAGAAATCAGTGATAATACGGATGCACGTATCAAAGATATCGATGTGACATCTACAGGCACTGTGGAACAAAAACCAGACTTCAATCCAAATGAGCCAACCCGTATCCAATATGTAAGAAACGATGCTTCAAGTGTAACGATTCACGTTACGCCAAACAATCCAAACGCAATCATCACGGCTTTTGATCAAAATGGAAATCCATTAAGTAGTTTGGAAAATGTAGCTTTGAACGAAGGCGCCAACTATATCACGATTGTCAGTACGTTGATGTCCGAGCAAGGCCAAAAAATTTCAGCGACCTATCGTTACAATATTCATCGCCTCCAAAAAGATGATGTTTATGGAAACGAGCCTTATCGTGATCAATATCATTATTCCATTCGTGAAGGTTGGCTAAACGATCCAAATGGTTTGGTTTACTTCAATGGTGTCTATCATATGTACCATCAATTCTATGATGACCTAAGTTGGGGTCCTATGCATTGGTATCACTTGACCAGTACGGATCTGATTCATTGGAAAGAGCAACCTGTTGTCATGTTCCCGGATATGAATGGTACGATGTTCAATGGTAGTATCGTTGTAGATACAAATAATACTTCTGGGCTTTTCCAACCGGGTCAAAGCGGATTGGTTGCTTTGATTACTGCGGACGGAAATGGTCAACGACTCAAACTGGCCTACAGTACGGATGGTTTCCATTGGACCAAAATGGATAAAGTCTCTTTAGACTGGCTCAATGATCCATTAGCTGATGCCGCTTTCCGTGATCCAAAAATTTTCCGTTGGGAAAATCAATGGTTTATGGTCATTGCGGGTGGACCATTGCGTATTTATTCAAGCCATAACTTATACGATTGGAAATTTGAGAGTGGCTATCCACAAATCAATACCGAATGTCCTGATCTATATCCAATCCAAAGTAGTGAAGGTATAAAATGGGTACTCAATCGTGGTGGTCGTAGCTATCGTGTCGGTGATTTCAAACAAATCAATGGCAAATGGACCTTTGTACCAGATACTGCCTATGAAAACTATGATCAACCGATGAATTTTGGCAAAGATTCCTATGCATCCATGACCTATTATGTACAAGATTTTGGCACAAGTGAAAAGCCAACATTACCTCAATTGATTGAAGCCAACTGGATGAATACATGGGAATATTGCGGTGAGATTGCCACGAAAGTAGGTCAAAAATTCAATGGTACATTTACTTTGAATTTGAATTTAGGTTTGACCAAAGATGAAACCGGCAAATGGGTACTCACGCAAACCCCAATCAAGGCTTATGAAGACTTACGAGATGAAAAGATCGTAGATGTAAAAGATGCACCGATCACTGCTGATAATACCATCTTGCAACCAATCCATGGGGATACCTATGAAATCATTGCCACTTTCAAGCCAACCAATCCTGTAACAAGTCCGTTGAGTCGTCGTCTCCGTAATGCAAGTGTATCCAATGGACGCGTTGGATTTAAGCTTCGTACCAACAACAAGGGCCAAGAAACTTTGGTTTATTATGACTTTGCCACTGGAAATATCGTGATTGATCGCACCAAATCAGGTATCTTGATCAATGATGCATTCAAAGCCTTAAATCAACAAGCTGTCACTCTAAATGAAGATGGTTCAATCACGATGCATATCTATGTCGATCGTGCGAGTGTTGAAGTATTCACCAAAGAGAATACGGTAGCCGGTACCAATCAAATCTTCCCGGATGCCGATGCATTAAATGCTCAAATTTTTGCGGATAACGTCAATTATAGTGCAGATGTACAAGTATACACGATGAAAAAAGTGCCATTCCGCACGGAAAGTTTCAAAACATATGTAGCCGATGACACCTTGGAAGCAAAACAGATATTGGAAGGTCCAATCAGTCAAGAGGGACTTCAAACCGTTCGTGTGGGAACAAAACCATCAGTGGTACGTACACCAATCAAAGCTTCGATAAAATATGTGGCTGATGACACCTTAGAAGTGGGACAACGTGTAGAAACACCAGGTCAAGATGGTTCAACCATTGTTACAACTACGTATACGATGGATGCAAATGGCAATGTCACTGCCAATGCACCAACAACGGAAACCGTTGATCCAATCGCGACCATCGTAAGAGTAGGCACAAAGCCAACCGTGACCGTAACCGTCATTCCTTCACCAATCGTTCGTGAAAATGATGATACACTGACCAAAGGACAAGAAGTGGTATATAAAGGTAAGGATGGTTCTACAACCACCACAACAACGTATAACATCGATGAAAATGGTAATGTTATCGCAAACCAACCAACCATCGTTACGGTCGATCCTACCAATACGATCATAAAAGTAGGCACAAAAGAAGAAGTCATGACTAAGCCGGATGAATTAAGTTCACCAGTTCAAACAACAACTATGACAGCTTCTATTCAACCAGCAACCACAAGTAAGACTTCTGACCAACCTACAACAACAGAAACAACGGAAACCGTCAACACAAGTGTGAAAACGGATACAAGCTTCTTCTTAACAAGTGCTCTTATCTCCTTACTTGGTTTTATGCATATCAAGAAAAAGGAAGATTAATTGCGTCCCTTTTCCATCTTGAAGAAGTTTTATTGACCTTCCTATTGAAAAGGAGAATGATTCAAAATGAGCTGCCCCCAAATTGGTGGCAGCTTTTTTGGATAGCTCGGAATAAAATTATCTTTATTATCCTTTTTATTTGGTAATGAATGGTTCTTTATTAAAAAAAGCTAGGTGCTTTACCTAGCTCACTCATTTTTAGTCACTTCTAATACTTTTTGTTTCAATTCCGATTCAATTTGTCGTAATTCTTGTTCGGCTTCTTGTCGTTTTTGACGGCCTTCATTTTGTATCTGCATCACGTCATCTAAGGTTTGGATCAATTGTTCATTGGTATGTTTTAAAGTTTCAATATCCACGATATCCCGATTGGATTCCTTGGCCGTTTCTACCGTTGCGGTATGTAATGCATTTGCATTTCGTCGTAATAATTCATTGGTCGTATTGGTGACTTCTCGTTGTGCTTTGGCTGCTTGGGTGGCATGATTCAAGCCCAAAGCAATGACCATTTGACTTTTCCATAATGGAATCGTATTGACAAGTGTTGACTGAATCTTTTCGATCATCAAGGAATTGTTGTTTTGCAGCAAGCGCAATTGTGGTGCCGTTTGGATGGCGATCATACGACTCATTTGTAGATCATGTAATTTCTTATCGAAACGATCGCAGGCTTGGGCAAGATCTTGTGCGGCTTGCATATCTTCGGGATTTTGGGTTTGTTCCGCTTTGGCACGCAATGCCGGTAATTCCTTTTGATACGTTTCATTTAGCCGTTGTTTACCGGCAATGATGTACATATTTAATTCTTTATAATAGGTATTATTCATTTGAAACATTTGTTCCAACATGCTAGTATCTTTCATCAATCGCACTTGATGATCTTCCAACATGGTGGCTACTTTATTCACATTGCTTTCTACCGCATTATATCGAACCGTTAATTTTTCGACACGATTCTTGCCTTTATTAAAAAGTCCGGCAAATCCTTTCTTTTCTTCGTTGACATCAAAATCGCGCAGTTGCGTAACAACATCACTCAGCATATTGCCGACTTCGCCTAAATCTTTGGTGCGTACTTCAGCTAAGGCTTTATCCGAGAAATTCGCTAATTTCTTTTGGGCATTGATGCCATATTGTAAAACGACCATATTATCGGTAATATCGATTTTTTTGGCAAATCCTTGGATTTGTTCCTTTTCTTCGGGAGTAAATTGACTTTCATCAATTTGAATATCTTCTGCCAATGGAGGATTTTTCTTTGTGAGATTTTCTTCGATATTCGTATCTTCATCTGGATTTAATGTTAAATGTGGTTTTTCTTGCATAGTACTACTTCCTTTATTTCTAGTGTACCACTAGAAAAGGCATATTCCATATAAAGAATATGCCTAATTGTTAATTTGTTTTTTCTTGATAAATCGGCTCGTTTTCCTGTGCAATCTTTTCACCTTGTGGAGTAGAAGCAAACATAAATTCAATACCTTTGCCTTTGGCAACAGGGGCACATGTCGTTCCCATGCTTCGGAATATTTCTGGATTTTCTGGATCCATGTCCACCATCACGAACCAATGAGATGGTTTTCCTTTGACCAAGCGTTCTTTAAAATAAATGGCTTTGATTTCCGGATATCGTTTTCCTAGATATTGCAGTTGGCTGATCATCGCTTCCACATTCGCAACGGGTTCTCTAAGATCAAATTCATCGTCAGCGCGAATATCTCTGGCTTGGAATTCACTATCTTTTTGTTCACTGATATCAATGATATATTCACAACTTAATGGTACATTTTCACTATAGGGATCGATCACGATGCCTTGGATATCATTTTGGGCCACTTTCACAAATGGTAAATATTGATCAAAAGTCATGACCAAAGATTGCACTTCTTCATCTTTATCCCATTTGCGCAATTCTTCCATACTGGTAAACATTGGAAAATAATAGTTGCCTTCATCATCGGCAATCACCATCAATTGAAATTTTGTATCTGGTGAGAAAACCATTTGTCCATGATTATCTTTAACGGGGTCTTTATCCCATTGAGCCGGTACTAATAATTGCCCAACAACCAAGCAATCGCGCATATGTTGAATCGTTATGGGATTTTCATCTTGACGCAATGATTTGATTGCTTGTTTCATGGCTGTGTTTCGAAATTGTTGCATAAAAACCTCCTTATTGGCCGCTTATGGCACATTTTGTAAAGCGAATACTTGGACTTGCGACTTGATGATATTGCCAATCGAGATCATTTCCTACTTCAACGACTTTATTCATTAATTCTAAGAAATTATCAGCCACTGTGATCAATGCCAAAGCATGATCTTTTTTACCGTCTTTGACTGTATAGCCACTGGCCTGTAGAGAAAAATTGCCACTCACAAAATCCAAACCTGCATGGAGTCCTTGAAGATAGGTAATCACCACGCCATCTTTCATTTGTTCACACAATTCATCCAACGTATATTGTCCAGGTTCGATATAACAATTCATAGGTTGCACGCTAACGGCGCCGGCATACCCGGATTTAAAACCATTTCCAGTCGATTCCATGCCCATGCGATTGCCGCTTTTTGTATCATGCAACATATTGGCGAAAATGCCATCATTGACAAGGACTTTGGCTCGGGTTGGGCAACCTTCATCATCGAAGTTCGCAATCGTTAAACAATCGGTATTTTGAGGATCATCAATGATCGTGATCTTATTGGAAAAGATGCGCTCATTTAATTTATCTTTAATGGGTGAAATGCCTTTATAGATCAAATCCCCATTAAAAAAATTCACAAAAGATCCAAATAAGGATGTCATGGCTTCATAAGAGAAAATCACAGGATATTCGCCTGACTTTAATGATGTGGCATGAAGCTTAAATAAAGCTTTATCACATAACTTTTTCACGAAGGCTTGATGGTCAAATTGATTTAAATTTTCAATAATTTCAATTTGATAATCATCTTTAATGACATCATTTTCACGCACAACAACGCTGGCTACTAAATATTGTACTTGCGTTTGATCGGCTACGTGCATGCCATAGGAATTCGTGATTTCGCGACTGGATGTGCTTTCTTCCCATCCCAAGGATGCCACTTGGATCACACGGGGATCATAAGCCAACAATTCTTTTTCCAATGACATCAAACAATCTTTGATGTCATCCGTTGTAGGGGCTACCCAATCTTTCGGTGATTCCACATCATCAAAGGATTCTGGTTTTCGTAACACATCTTTGTCTTTGGTCGTAATCACCTTGGCTTGATCAATCAATTCGTCTAGTACATCATCCATCTGATCGTCATTGACTTCTTCCATAGCTATATTGGCCATATTTCCATCATAAATCCCACGAATGGAAGTGCCTAATACATGACTGGTCGTCATGGTATCCATATGACCATCAAACCATGTGATACTTTTTTCCGTTTGTACACTTTGATAAATTTCAAAAGCTTCTATGCCTTTTTGTAAGGCACGCTTGATCCATTGTTCTTTATTCACTGGTCGTACCTCCTACTGTAATACTGGAAACACGAATGGCTGGTTGACCGACATCTACAGGAATCGAACCACTCACTGATCCACACATGCCTTGACCGCGCTCTAAGTTATCACTGACCATATCAATATTCATTAATATTTCAGAACCCGTACCAATCAAAGAAGCGCCTTTCACTGGATCTGTGATCTTACCATCTTCAATCAAGTAGCCTTCGTTGACCGCAAAGTTAAATTCACCTGTTTGCGGATTGACCGATCCACCGCCCATTTTTTTGGCATATAAACCTTTTTTGATACCCACAAACATGGATTCGAATGAATCTGTACCAGCAGCAATGTATGTATTGGACATACGACTCGTTGGTTCAAATTTATACGATTGACGACGGGCGGAACCTGTGGATTCCATACCCATACGACGTCCATTCAAACGATCGATCATATACGACTGTAAGATGCCCTCTTTGATCAATACACGTCGAGTCTGTGGATTGCCTTCATCATCGATATTTTCTGAACCCCAACCATTGGGAATGGTACCATCATCAATAGCTGTTACTTTTGTACTGGCAATTTGTTGACCTAATTTATTCGCAAAAACACTTTGGTTTTTGGATACGGCCGTTGCTTCCAGTGCATGTCCACAAGCTTCATGGAATATGACACCACCAAAGCCATTATCGATAATGACTGGCATCTTGCCAGATGGACAATCTTTGGCCGACAACATAACAATCGCAATACGAGCCGCTTCTTTCCCAATTTCTTCCGGCGTAATGGTTTCAAAATATTCTAGGCCACTACTAGCTCCTGGTCCATAAAAACCAGACTGCATATTATTTCCTTCATTGGCATAGGCCGAACAAACCAAACGACATCGAGTTCGTGTATCTTGTACCAATTTTCCCTCACTGTTGGAAATTTGAACATGTTGACGAACGGATAATAATCCGGTTTGTGTTTTGGAAATGCGTGCATCGTATTGTTTAGCAGCGGTATCCATCCGTGTGATCAATGCGACTTTATCGGTTAATTTCGCATCGATGGGATCAATTTTCACAAGATGTTTATTTTCAATGGTTTCTGGATGTAAAGAAACGGAAATGTATGTATCCTTCCGTCCAAATCCATCCCGCAAGGAATCAACCAATTCATTTAACGATTCCATGCTGGTATCATTGGTATAACCGTATACAGATTGTACGCCTTGATATAGACGAATGCCAACACCGGCTTTTTGGGTGCGATTGACACGTTCCACTTCGTCATTGATCATGGCAATATTTTCATTTGTGCCTTCTTCTTCGAAGATTTCTGCAAAATCTGCGAAAGAATGCATAGCACGTGTTAAAAGTGCTTCCAATTGTTCTTTTTTCAGCATTTTTTCACCTCATTCTATCCCATTATTATAGCCTATCCTTTGAAGGATGCAATGTAAGATGCTATAATGGCATCACAATTTTGTTGTTTACACAACATTTTGTTAGAAAGGAGAAGAATACCTATGAAAACACGATTCAAACACTATTTTCCTTTATTGCTTTTCTGCGTTACCTTTGGTCTGCTGTTTTCTTTTATAACGGTTTCTTCTACCATCCATGCGGAAGAAGCAGAACCGGTCGCTACAGAAACAACAAACACAACAGTAGAAGCAACAACAGAAGATACATCCAATGCCAATATTCAGACAACCGATACAACGACTACTGAAGAAAATACCACAACATCGGCTAATGACCCCATAAAGATTGAATATGACGAGGCTACAGATATCCATTCAGCTGAAAATGGAACTATTATTCTTTATTGTATGAATAATGTACTCCATTGGCCTCATGATACGCCAACTTTTAAGGCACCTACTTATACGTATGTCAATATCGATACGACCAAATTAAGTCCAGCATTGATCCAGAAAATTCAAACTTTATTATATGCTGGTTATCCATACAATGGTCTAAATCTATACAAAGTCGTTTCGGAACCCGTGATCATGTCCGAAAATGAATTCAATGCTTTGTTGAGCCCACCAGATTGGCTTCGTTCCGATTTTTATACCACTCTAGGTGATACGATATTTACGTACGATGACTACAAAAATAAGACGGAAAACTATCAAAAATTGGTAAAATTTACGTCGGAAATAGCATCTTATTATGGCTCTACTCCCTCTTCGGGCCATTCTACTACCCCTTCGGGCCATAGCCATACAGATATCACCAATACATCGTTCTACAACGCGATCTACTTAATGTTAAATTCGAATAATCCTTTGGAAGACTATAGTAGAGAATACGGTACCGATTATGCCGTTACCGAAGCCCAGGCGTATAAAAGCACCGCTTATGCACTATGGAAATTAATGTATGACAATGGCATTACCAACAACAACATTTCGGATGTTTCTCGTTATCCATTAGCCGTAAAATTATTGAATGCATCCGCCACTTTATTAAGTGAAGAACCTACTTCGGACCAGATCAAAGTTGTCGGTGATACGACCTTCCGCTACAATAAAGCCGATGGCAAATGGTATACCGGTACATTGACCTTACAAGTACCCGATACATACTATGGTGATTTCACTTTAACATTACCGGCTGGTATCGAAACCACAACAGGTGTTACTTCGATCACAAACAATGGTTCATTTGTCTTAGTATCCCAAGAAGAACCTTCCAAAGATACATCGATGGAATTGGCTTCTACTTTAGCTTACATATATGGTAAGACACGTGTGTATATTCCTGCCGCTGGTGCCGTAGACTCAAACGGAAAAGGTTTCCAAAACATGGTTGGTGCCATGATCCAACAAAAGAAGATTGCAGCTACAACGGCACTATCGGTTGAACCATATACAGAAGATTCAGGAACAGACCCAAGTACAGATCCAAGTACAGATCCAGGTACGACCCCTAGTACCCAAGATCCAGCGTCAAAAACAGAACAAATCAATAACGAAAAAGAAACAAAAACGGTTCAATCCGTTGCAACAACCTCCGTACAAACAAGTACACAAACACATATTCTTGGTTCTTTCTTTGGCCTTTTGATCACCACAATGGGCCTTATATTTATTACCAAACGAAATCATTAATATGCCTCCACTTTGGTGGAGGTCTTTTTTTATAAAGAATACCGATGACAAAATGCCATCGGTAGTACTTATATCATTTGTTTGATCTCTTCTATGATTTGTGGAGTTGTCATACCCAGTTCTTCTAATAGTTTTGCTGGATCATATCGATCATAGAAAACTTTTTGGAGCCCATAGTTTTTTACTTTCATCGGTTTGGCACCATAGAAACGACTGATCTTTTCACCAAAACCGCCATCTAATACCCCATCTTCTAAGGTAATCACAATTTCATGATTTTTTTCCAAACGCTTCAACATATCTTCATCCACATTCGATGCGAAGCGTGGATCTATCAAAGTTGGTTGAAAACCAAAGTTCTCTTCTATTGCTTGCGCTAATTCTTGACCTCTTTGATAGAAATCACCCAAAGCTAAGATAGCAACTTTCTCACCTTGTTGTTCGATACGATACTTCAAATCTTCATATGTGGTATCCACATCTCGATGAACTGGCTCATTGCCTGGAATCAAGATCAATACCGGATGATCAGTTTGATCGACCGACCAATCCAGCATGGTTTTATATTCTTCTACACAAGTAGGTGCCAATACAACTAAATTGGGGATATTGATAAATGTCGATAAACCAAAAATACCCAAATGCGTCACATCCGTCAAACCATCAAACGATGAAAAGTTCATGACCATCGTTACAGGATTGTTGTTGATACAAACATCTTGCGAAATTTGATCATACGCACGTTGAATAAAGGTCATATTGGTGATGACCAATGGTTTACCACCATTTCGAGCTACACCGGAAGCCATAGAAACCGCTGCTTCTTCCGAAATACCCGTATCCACATACTGATCTTTTAGTTGTTCTCTTTGTTCTGGCATCAAGCCAATAGAACCAGGCATAGCCGGTGTTATCACCACAAACTTTGGATCGGCTTTCGCTTTTTCAAGGATATAGTTTTGTGTCATGGTCAAATAATTTTCACCTTGACCAAAATCAACCGTTGGCAAACCGGTTTTTCGATCAAATGGCAGGCACCAATGCCAAGCTTCTTTATTTTGTTCAGCCATTTCATACCCTTTTCCTTTTTGCGTATGCATATGCACAACGATAGGATGATCGATATCCTTTACTTTTTCAAATACCGCAATCATCGATTCGATATCATTGCCATTTTCTTCATAAATATAATCCAAACCAAATGTTTTAAAGATATTGTTAGGGCTAGTTCCCTTTGATATGCGAAGATCCTGCAAGCTCTTGTAGAGACCACCATGCGTTTCCGCAATGGCCATTTCATTATCATTCACAAGAATAATAAAGTTGGAATGCATTTCACCCGCTACATTCAAACCAGCCAGTGCTTGACCACCACTTAAAGAACCATCACCAATGACAGCCACAACATTTTCATACATCCCTTTTAAATCACGAGCTTTGGCCAAACCAAGCGCCAATGTGATGGAAGTGGATGTATGACCCACATTAAAGAAGTCATGTTCACTTTCATTGGGATTCGTATAGCCTGAATCTTCTAAGAAATGTTCGTCTTCCACATAGCCTTGCCAACGTCCTGTCAACATCTTGTGCGGATAGGACTGATGCGAAACATCAAACACAAACTTGTCATTGGGTGAATCAAACACATAGTGCATCGCAATTTCAGCTTCGACCATCCCGAAGTTTGGTCCAAAATGACCACCAATCTTGGTTAGACGGTTAAATAAAGCCTCACGCATTTCATTCGATAATGTATGTAATTGATCCATTGATAGTTTTTTTACTTCTTCTGGACCAGAAATCGTTTTTAAAATATCGTACATAAGATACCTCCCGGGAAGTATCCTACGACTTAAAGGATACTTTAAGTCAAGCTTTTTTCTTTAAATATGCAATATACGCATTGCCCCACTTTTCAATACTATCTAAAACAATATGAAATTCTTTGCCAATATCCGTTAATGTATATTCCACTTTTGGTGGCACTTCTGGATAAATGGTTCGTAAAATCAAACCTTCTTCTTCCATCTTTTTCAATTGTGATGACAAAGTGGCTTGGGTAATATCGATACTTTTTCGTAATTCACCAAATCGTTTGGGACCTTCATTCAATTCATGCATGATCAAGATGGCCCATTTGCCTTTTAACAATTGTTGCGCTGTCACAAATGGACACTTTCCAAATTCACCAGCTTTTTGACATGTTTCTTTTTTCATTATTTCTCCAATAGTTAAGGAAAAGATACTTACTTTAGTAAAAAATCCTACTTGTTGCTTATAGTGTATATAAGTATAATATTTTTATCAAGTATATTTTTTATACTAAGGAGGAATCACAATGAAAATGCCCATTATTTTTTCGGGACATGGCAGCCCAATGATTGCATAGGAAAATAATGAAATCACTCAAACCATGAAAGCCGTTGGTGATTCGATTGATAAGCCCAAAGCCATCTTGGCAATTTCAGCACATTGGTTTACGGATCAAACCTATATTCAAAGTGCACCTACCCCTAAACAAATTTATGATATGTACGGATTTCCAAAAGAATTATATGAAGTCAAATATCCCGTTTCAGGCTATGCCCCATTGACCGAATCCGTCCAATCCTTGCTTGAATCTTCGGTTTCCATCAATGATACGTGGGGCATTGACCATGGCACTTGGACGGTTCTTGTTCATATGTTTCCGGATGACGATATTCCAGTTGTGCAACTATCAGTAAATCGCCATTTGGATCCGCAACAAAGTTATGAATTGGGTCAAAAACTAGCCTCTCTTCGTGAACAAGGCTATTTGATTTTTGGCAGTGGTAACGTTGTTCATAACCTAGGTCGTGTGGAATGGGACAATCCCGATGGTACTGAAATGACACATCGATTTAATGATGCCATTACCCAGTCCATCGTATCTCATGATCATACATCTGTGATTCATTATGATACCCATCCCGATGCCGCTTATGCCGTACCAACACCCGATCATTTCTTACCTTTATTGTATTGTTTAGGTGCAGCCAGAAACGACAAGGTCAAGGTATTTAATAATGTATGTAACCTAGGCTCCATGGCCATGACTGGATATGTATTTGGATAAAAAAGTAGGACGTCGATTGTCCTACTTTTTCAATTGTTGATTGATTTGCTTGGCTTCTTTGCGATAATGATAGGCAAAACCAATCCAAACAACAAGGCTCATGCCAATTTCGATAAATGCACCGACTAAATTCGTAAACCATCCAACCATATATCCCGTTATCAAAAGGATTGCACAACCAATACCCAGATGGAAAAGCACCTGCATACTATACGGTATTTGTTCTTTATCGTAGATGAGGCTTGGTAACCCAAATCCCAGTCCAACAATGATGGTTCCTACTGCCATTTTTGTATATTGATAGTTTTCCAGAGGTAAAAAGCCTTGGTGCGTTTGATCAAAGATAATGCCAATGATCACAAAAATAAGCAAAGCTATACTTACACCAATCCAACTGGATTTCATGACTTGTTTCATATTGACCTCCTACAATCCAATTTGTTTCTTAAAATTTTTCAAATAATGTCGTGATACATAGGTTTTCAATCCATTTTTCACATGCAAGACCAATACGCCACCAAAATCAACTTCTACACTTTCACAAGCTTGCATACGAACGATGGATGATTTGGATATTTGTACAAAATCATGACCTAAGATTTGTTTTAATTCATACAATCGTTGTTTGGAACGATACATTTGATTCATGGTATAAACATAAGTTTTTTCCTCTTTGACTTGTACAAAGACAATCTCATTGATGAATAACACATATTGTCGATCTTCTTTTTGGCCAATCAACGTCTGGGTATTCTGTTGCATATACGATAGGATGCGTTGGACTTCTTTATTGATTTCGGGTGTATAAATGATCGCATAGGGTTCTGGGCAATTTTCAATTTTGATTTCTGCTTTCATGGGCCGTTCTCTTTCTTCACTTACACTATATAAACTTGGTTGGTTCTTGTCTTGTGTTTATCGGTAAGTGGTCCATATTTGTTGGTAAGGCGTAAAAAAAGCCATGCATCTGCATGACTTATTCACCATCAACAGCTTTCACAAAGCGTTTTGTGATCAATTGTGGACGGGTAATGATGGAACCAACCACCACACTGTAACATCCTAAATCCAATACTCTTCGTGCCTTTTCTGGTGTATCGATATTTCCTTCCGCAATCACAGGACGATCACTATGAGCAATGAACGTACGAATCAATTCAAAATCATTCGTTTCAATATGATTGCCTTTACTTTCTTCGGTGTAACCAACCAATGTCGTACCTACAAAATCAAAGCCTAATTCATCGGCGTGTTTCATTTCATCCAAAGTGGAACAATCCGCCATGATCTTTTGATCGGGATATTTGGCGCGAATTTCTTTGACCATTTCATCCAATGTTTTACCATCTGGACGAGGTCGACATGTCGCATCCAACGCAATGACGGCTGGTTTCACTTCCATCAAAGCATCGACTTCCTTCATGGTTGGCGTAATAAATACGGGATTATCACCATATGGATGTTTGATGATTCCAATGATTGGTAAATCAACCGTTTTTTGAATTTCTTTGATGTCTTCGACTGTATTCGCACGAATTCCTTTGGCGCCTCCTTGATAGGCAGCCAAAGCCATTCTTCCCATGATGAAACTTGAATGCAATGGTTCATCTGGCAAAGCTTGACAAGACACAATTAAATGTCCTTTTGCGTTACTAATTTCCATTTTTTGTTTCCTCCTCAATATGATCGAGTATCCGTCGTATTTTTCGAATGATCTTATCGGCTTCAACCGGTCCATCAATTTCTTGTTCGATGGATTCCAATTGTTCACTGACTCGTTCAAGATCTTCGATAACATAATACGATGGTAATTGACCTAAATATTCACCAGCTTTATGATACCCCTGATTGGCAGCTTGAGACAACCAATAATGTGCTTTTACCAAGTCTTTGGAAACGCCCCATCCTTTGTGGTAACAAACGCCTAAATTAAATTGAGATCGTGCATGGCCCAACACAGCCGCCTTTTCAAAATAATGAACAGCTAATTTTTTATCACTTTCAATACCCGTACCATTAAAGTACATCAATGCGATATTAAACATCGCATCCTGATCATTGTATTGACAAGCTTCTTTAAAAAAGCGGAAAGCTCGTTTATAACTTTGGCCCACACCTTTTCCTTCGTAGTAATCCCAAGCAACAGCAGTAATGGCTGGTATATAACCCAATCGCGTCAATTCGGCATAGATCAAATGAGCATGTAGTTCACTTTTATCACAACCCCAACCATGGCGATAACAGTTTCCGAGTTCATAAATGGCATCCAAATTACTGCCTTTCGCATGATATTGACAATAACGAAATAAATTATAATAGTCTTTATCTTTTTTTAATCGTTTCACACGATCGATGGTAAATTCTTCTTTCATTCGAATAATCGCTCCTGCGTAAAGATAGCTTGTGGCCGTGATTCGTACATGCGGTCTGTATCTAAACTATAGAATAGACCCGCATCGATGATATGTTCAAGCATATATCTTCGATCCACACGTATACCATACCACTGATAGAGATAGGTAATGCAACTATTGACTGTCAATCCTGGTTGTTCATGCATCAATTGTAAAAAGAAATCACGCATATTGGGTGGGGTATTTTTCACAAAGACCCAACTATCGCCAACTGTCATCATTTGAATGCTTGTTTCACTCTTCAATAACGATTTATAAAAAGAATTTGCTACTTGTTGCGATACAATACGTAATTGTTTCAAAGATTGTTGTGTAAAGTATTGTCCATCTACCACAGTATCTTTGATTTGTTCAATGTATTGTTTTAAATCTTTTTTAGAAATATCGAGTTGTTTCAATGTGACATAATGACCAGGTGTCCATTCAAATACATCCAATCGTTTTTCTAATCGTTCCAAGGCATATTGGAAAGTCAGAATATCCATATGACGCGGTTGAATCTCCGAAGCATGTTCTTGTATCCATTGTTCAAAGTATCGACCCGGCGTATGAGGTTCTTTTAGTAAATAACCAGCATATAATTTATATCCCAAACGACGAATCACATACGCATCCATCAATTGGGAATTCAAATGTTGTTCTTCAATGGCATTTTGATAATCTTCCACAAAATAGAAATCTTCCGTTAAGCTATTTTTCATGGTCTGGAAATCTTGGGAATGCAAGATGGCCTCATCCACAATATCAATGCGATTTTCTTCAATATAAACATTAAAATTGCGTCGCAAATACGAATAGAAAGATCTAATATCATAACCATATTTATTGGCCATATGACGAGCAAATACTTCCACGTCGATAGGCGCACAGGCTTTGATTTCTTGTTTCACAATTTCATTTTCATTGCCGTGTCCAAACACCAACATTGGCATACGACTAAATTCCATTTCATTCACATCGATTTGATACCGTTCTTTCCCTGTACGTAATAAGGAATGCAATTCATATTGATCGCGAATATCATACATTTCCATGACATCACGATGATCTTCAAAGACCTTTTTTGTCGAAACAATCGTATCTTTATATTGTGCTAATTGTGTGTAACGGATAATGGCTTGTACCAATTTGCGACTCACGATTCGATATCGAGATCCTTTCTTGGCAGAATGAACGAGATAACCTTGTTTCAAAATAGAATTTAAACGAAAATCATGCAGAGCCCATTCTTCTTGTTTTTCGGGATAAACAGCATGTAAGATTTTATTATAGCGTTTTTCCACATCTTTTTTTTGGAAATAGCCATCAAAAGAATGACAGATGGCTTGTAGAAAACCATTGCGATCGTCTTTGGAAACCCATTGATCATATACATGTAAATAATGTTTCGCTAAGTATTGTTTTAATTTTTTCGTATTAATGACGAATTCTTTTGCCACATCACGACTAAGAACATCCCCATTCAATTGTATTTTTGTCCCATCGAGATCTTTGTGATATCGTTCTTGAATATATCCATAGGTTGGTTCCAAGGCATCGGTCAACGCATAAAAGGTGTCTTTATCCATATCATAATGCATCAATAAATCACGATAGACATCTTCTTTCACGATGGGAAAATGATCGATTTCTTGATGAAAGATTTGACTGACCCGTGATCGAGAAATGGGTGGCGATAAACGCAGGCCAATGGATTCCATCGTTTTTCCATACAAATGTTCTACGACGATCGTACGAGCCGTCATATCGTGAATGGAATCCAGCACTTCGCTTAAACTTTTATGAGGGAAGATCTTTTTGTTCTTATATCCACGGGCATCGTGAATGATCAAGTCTTCCTCTTCCAAGGTATCCAAAATATGGATCAATAGGTCTTCATCGGATCGCCACAACATGGTTTCCATGATTTCTTCAATGGTATAGATGGTGTTGGTACCACGAAAGAAATCACAGACATCTTTCCGAAAAATTTCTTGTTTGCGATAGTCACTATCTTCTACTAACATATGCATCGCAAACCGACAGGCTTCCATGATTTTGGATGCGGTATAGACAGAAAGATCTAAGGTTTTCATGATTTGTTCACGATTCATGAAGAGAAGATCTTCCAAGTTCACTTTTCCAAAAATATAATCACGAATGATCGTACGCGATAAACCATAATTCAATAGTAGATACACACTATTGCCATCTATACCATGCACGGCTTTGATCTCTTCTTTATGATCATCAATAATATCCATTATTTTTAATACTTGTTTCCATTCAAAAAGTGGTTGCAGTTGAATCATCAAAGCATTATGTGTATCTTGGATCTGGATGCCTTGTTCAATAAGTTCTTGAACGATTTGTGGACAATATGCATAATCCATTAATTTCCAGTTTTCGATGCCTAATTGTTTTTCCATGGGTTCATTCGATCCAACCAAATTTTTGGCATGCATGATAGATGCCATCGTCCACATTGGCATCGGTCACATAACTAGCATGACTTTTTAATTCATCCGTGGCATTGCCCATCGCAATGGATGTCCATTGTGGATCGAACATGACTAAATCATTATGATCATCACCAAATACAACAACATCTTTTGGATTGGCATGAAGGGTTTCCATCATATCGAGAATGCCTTGTCGTTTGGCATCGTATTGATACATCAAATATTCCGGTTGAAAACGCAAATTGCCCAATGTATCTTTTAACTTCAATTTATATTCTTCTTCTTTGGGAATGGAAAAATACATCTTATATATTATAGGTAAAGTTTCATAGTCTAAATCGGGATCAATGATATATTCCGTTGGTTCTTTGCGAGGACCACATTGTTCTCTGAACTTATCATCTTTCGCATAAACTTTTACAGAATCATCCAACATCAAAAGCGCCCCATATCCAAGGTCGGTTTCTTCTTTTAAGATGGCTTTGGCCTTGGCTAGATCCAATGGTTCATTTTTGATCAATTGGTCATCGATGACGAGTCCCCCGCCGCCGCAACAGACCATATTATGTAAACCGACTTCTGCCATAAACGGAACAGCTTTATAGTGAGCACGACCCGTAGCAATGGCAACAAAATGTCCATTCTCTTGGAGTTCATTCAAAGCTTGTTGCGCTGAAGGAACAATCTTTCCTGTTGAACGATCTGTCAATGTACCATCAATATCGAAAAAGAAATATTTTTTATTCATTCGTCAATGACCTCTAAACTTTCTAATGCCTGTAGATATTTTTCTTCTGGTTTTGTTTCCATGATCACACCCGTAAAGTCCGGAATATGTGCAAAAGCATAATTTCCTGTCATTTCAAACTTTCTTGTTTCTAACATCATATACGTGGATTTGGTTTGTTTCAATACAGCTTGTTTGGTCAATGCATCTTCCACACTGTAATTAAAGATCTTGCCAGATTCAATGTCCACGCCCTCTATACCAATGAATGCTTTATCAAATTGATAGGGACTCAATTGCGCCATGGCTAAAGCGCCGGCAAAGGCATCGCCTTGTTGATTCAAATGGCCACCCAGCAATATAAAGTGTCGATTGGTCGTGGTGGCATATAAATTGGCAATATCCAACATATTGGTCACAATGGTGGCACCTTTATCATTTTCCATCAACAATCGAGCAAGTTCCAAGTTGGATGTGGAAAGATCCAAAAAAATCAAATCATTGGGCTCAATCAAATGATAGGCTCTTTGAGCAATAGCTTGTTTGGCAGCACGATTCTTGCTGATGCGTTTCGATGCAACTAAATCTTGAACTGCAATCTTTTTACGAATGCGAACCGCTCCACCATATGTCTTTTTTAACAATCCTTGTTTCTGTAAAATATTCAGATCTTTACGAATACTATCCTGTGTTACATTGTATTTAATGGCCAATTCTTTCACCAAAACAGATCCTTTTTCATTGACTTCTTCAACGATGGCTTCTTGTCTTTGTTGGGCTAACATCCTTTATTCCCCCTAGAGTTCATTGCCTTTATTATACAATAGAAAATTTTATTGGTCATTTTTTATGAAATGCTTAAATTTCGGCCATCTTCGCTCGTTGGTCACTTGCATATTTATTTTGGAACCATTAAACTAAAGACCATGAGACTATAAGGAGGAAAAGTATTATGGATGTTAGTGCAAACATTAAGCGCCTAGGCCTTGGCAAAGCCATCGACTATGCAATCAAAGATCCCAAAAAAAACTTTCCAAAATTACTGGATTGGGCTGATAAATTTTCTGGTGGAGGATTCGAGCGTGAACGTGTAGGAATTCGTAAAATCATCGAAGATCCATCTAACCCATATTATTCATTCATCTATGACCGTTTATTAACGTTAGATCCTGAAATGATCAAAAAAGTTGGTGTCAACTTCTTCATCAATTCTGCTTTGGAAGGATGGAAGAAACAAGATGAATATCGTGAAAAATACCAATGCAATATTCCTTGGGCTATTTTACTCGATCCAACCAGTGCTTGTAACCTACATTGTATTGGCTGCTGGGCTGCCGAATATGGAAATAAATTGAATCTTTCCTATGATGAGATCGATGACATTATTCGTCAAGGAAAAGAAATGGGTGTCTACATGTATATCTATACAGGTGGAGAACCATTGGTTCGTAAAAAAGATTTGATCAAATTATGTGAAAAACATGATGACTGCATCTTCTTAAGCTTTACCAACTCCACTTTGATCGATGAAGCATTTGCGGATGAAATGCTTCGTGTAAAGAATTTCATTCCTGCCATCTCTTTGGAAGGTAATGAAGAAACAACCGATGCGCGTCGTGGTAAAGGTGTCTATCAATCCGTTATGCGTGCTACTCAATTGTTGCGTGAACGCCGCTTGCCATTTGGATTTAGTTGCTGCTATACCAGCCAAAACTGGGATGCCATCACAAGCGATGAATATTTCCAAAAGATGATCGATTTGGGTGCTTACTTCACATGGTATTTCCATTTCATGCCAACAGGTATGGCTTCATCACCTGAATTGATGCCAAATCCAGAACAACGTACGGCAGTTATGCGTCGTATTCGTAAGGCACGTGCAACCAAGCCATTATTCTTGTTGGATTTCCAAAATGATGGTGAATATGTTGGTGGATGTATTGCCGGTGGTCGTCGTTACTTACACATCAATGCGCGTGGTGATGTCGATCCTTGTGTATTTATCCACTATAGCGATTCCAACATTCGTGAAAAATCTTTGTTGGATTGCTTACGTAGTCCAATGTTCATGGCTTATCATGATGGACAACCTTTCAATGACAATCAATTGAAACCTTGCCCAATGCTCGAAAACCCTGATGCTTTACCAGAAATGGTCAAAAAAGCAGGTGCCCATTCAACGGACCCTGAAGAACCAGAACCAGTTGATCATTTACGTTCGAAAACCGTTGAATACGCAAAGAATTGGGGTCCTGTGGCTGATCAATTGTGGGAGCAACGTAAAGCCGAATTACGTGCTAAATACAATTTACATGACTAAGACAAAAACTTGCATCGATTTGGTGCAAGTTTTTATTTTTTTTAACATTCATCTTGTATAAAAAAATTGAACACAATCTACCTTTGCCACGTATCTAAAAAAGAAAGGAGTTTTATTTATGGCAAAAATTAAACGTTCAAATTGTATTCAAGGTTTTGTATTTAAAGATGGTCGTTATGATAAGCCGTATGTCTTTTTACGTACACCAGAAAATATCGTACGTTTCTTATTGACCCATACGCAAGAACAAATTAGTCTAGCAGATGTTAATTATCATGATTTATTAAAGGTAGATGACAAAGGTCAAATCGATACACACTTTGATCAATCTTTCTATGATGAGATTCGTCCGGTATGGGAGGCCTATAAAGCGAAAGAAATGATTCATCCATTAGCTTTTAAAGAATTTGCTTCCGAACGTCTACAAAATGAAATTGCTGATCAAATTCAAATCATCTAGATAAAAGAAACCTCCAGGGCTTTGTTCCTGGAGGTTTATGCATTTCGTAAGAATGTTTTATCCACTGCTTTTTTCATGATCAATAGACAATCCGGTATGATGGCTAAATTACATGCTACATAGATACCTTGCCAGAAGGTCAATCCAACCAGATAAAGTAAGCTATGGAACAGAGTCAAACCAATCACGAGTCCCGCAAACATACAAATCAATAAGAGTTTGCGAAGTTGTGTCATTGGTGTACATACGGTATATAACACACACAAAGAGTTCCATGAGGCAACGATGGTACAAATCGTTGAAAATTGGGCACCACTCATTTGGAGCGGTTGTCTAAATAAATTCGCAAAGACAACGGATAAGATAACCATAACGGCTCCTGGTAAGGCTCGTCCAAATACATGTTGTAAGAAATGGCCAGTGACTCGTTCTTCATTGGGTTCCAGCGCCAAGATAAAACCAGGAATACCTGTTCCTAATAGGGATACCAATGATAATTGAATCGGTTTAAATGGATACGCACTAAACCAGAAAATCGTAATCAAGGATAAACCAAAGGAGAACATGGTTTTTACCAAGAACAACGAGGCCGAACGTTGAATGTTATTAATGACAATACGGCCTTCACGTAGGATCGATGGCATCGCCCGAAATTGATCTTTCAATAAGACCAAGCTGGCCACACCTTTGGTGGCTTCTGATCCGGATCCCATCGCAATTGAGCAATCCGCTTCTTTTAAGGCCATAACATCGTTGACACCATCACCCGTCATGGCTACGGTATGACCTTGACCTTGTAACGCAACGACCATTTGTTTCTTTTGTTCTGGGGTGACACGTCCAAAAATGGAATACGTTTGTACGGCTTGATCAATATCTTTGACCGTTGTCATATCAACAGCTCGACCTTTTACACCGGCTTTTTGAGCAATCGCAGCCACAGTACGCGGATCATCACCAGAAATGATCTTCACATTCACATTTTGTTTATAGAAATACTGTAAGGTACGACGAATATTTGGTCGTAATACATCTTGAATACCAATCAAACCAATCACTTCATTATTACCACGAATTTGATCACCCATGATGCGACCTTTTGCCAAAACAAGAACACGCATACCTTGTTGAGCATAGGATTCAATGCGTTCATTGATCCAATTTTCTTGTTGATTCACAATAAAGGAATAGGCACCGGTCATATAGGCGCGATTGCCTTCAAACACAACAGCACTGGCTTTTCGACTACTTGAAAAGGGAATGGTTCGAATACAATGGGTATCGCCTTTACCGGCATAGGTTCGAATGGCTTGGGCCGTGGCATTATCGTCACTTAAACAAGAATACATATTTGCTAATATATATTGCATCTCTTCATCGGATGTTTTTCCTAAACCATCGGTCAATACGACTTTCATCTTTCCTTGGGTAATGGTTCCCGTTTTATCCAGGCAGAGCGTATCGACACGTGCTAAAGTTTCAATACAATATAATTCTTGTACCAAGACTTGTTTACGTGATAATTTCACAGCGCCCATAGCTAGGGCGGTACTTGTTAATAAGACCAAGCCTTCAGGAATCATACCAATGACAGCGGCTACGGTCGATAAAATGGCACTGCGCCATTGAACAAGATTTTCCATCAATTGTTTGATCAACATGATTGATCCGGTTGGAATCAATACAATCGTGGAAAAGCGGATAATGGCATTGATACTATCACGCAATTCGGATGGATATTGTTTTTCACGTTTGGCACTTTCCAAAATGGAATGGGAATACGTATCTGCCCCCACTTTGACAACTTGGGCTTTGGCTTGTCCAGAAACCACAAAGGAACCAGACATCAAGGCATCTCCATATTTTTTGATAACCGAGTCGCTTTCACCAGTTAAAATGGATTCATTGCATTCGACTTGACCTTCAACCACGATGGCATCCACACTGATTTGATCACCGGTTCTGACCATCAAGATATCATTGCGGACAATTTGTTCCATCGGAATGGATTTGATCTTGCCGTTTCGTAACACATTGGCTTTTTGTTGGTTTAATAAAGCTAGATTATCCAAAATCTTTTTGGATCGAATTTCTTGGATAATACCAATAACGGTATTTAAAAAAACCAAACCAACAAACATCATGTTGCGGTAGGCGCCCGTTATAAAAACCATCAATCCCAAAACTAAGTTGATGGCGTTAAATAATGTACAGAAATTATCGTGAATGATCTGTTTATAAGAACGTGAATTTTTATCTTCATAGACATTTGGTTGCGAGCGTAAAACTTGCTCATCGTTCAGTCCTGTTTTGATATTTGTATGTCGTGCTATCCTTAAATTCATAAATCAATCTTAACGCAATTCCTATGAAAAAAAAAGTGAAGCATGCTTCACTCAATCGTTTTGATTTCCATGTCAATGGTTTGGAAACAATCACTTAAATCTTGATTGGATTCCAAGGCTTTTTGAAGCGAAAACATCAATAAGCGCGTATCAAATGCATAGGCTGCATCCTTATATTGAATAGCGGGCCATTGATTTAAGTATTTCAGCAAAGTATCAATATCTTGCATTTGTAGAGTTGTTTTTCCATCACTTACGATCACGTCTTCTTGGGTAACACCCTTTAATCCATTAAAAATAGATGTATATAAAGAATCTTGAAATGGCACATACAGTGTTTTCGATTGTGGTTTGGCACTGTTTGTCATTAATTCTTCTGTTGTACACAATTGAATAATTTCTTTACAACGAGAATCATTCAAAAAAGCATCTAATGAATGGGAATTGGATTGATAAATCAAAAGTGAATAATTCATGGAAAACTCCTTTCTACGCTGGAATATCTTGTGGTAATGTAATTTTTTTGTTGTTGAGATCACCCAATACGACTTTGATTGGTACATCCGTATACCATTCGACCAATTGAGCATCATCCGTTGCTTGTCGTCCTTCTAATAAGGATTTCTCATAGCACTTCTTGATCAATGATGTTTTAAAACATTGTGGGGTTTGGGCATTATATACATGTTGACGCAATGGCGTTGTTTCAACATATCCATCTTTTACAATTTTAATCGTATCCACACTTGGAATCATCAATAAACAAGCATCTTCTGTTTCTAAGGCAACTTTTAAAGAATCAATTTGTTCTTTTGTAACAAAAGGGCGAGCGGCATCATGAATCATCACATAGTCTTGATTCACAAAATGAAGGCCAATACCTGCACTTTCTTGTCGTGTCATACCGCCTTCATGCAACTCAACGCGATGGATCTTACTATATCGTTCTATCATATAGCTTTCATCTTCTTTGGCATACATAAGGACAACTTGTTTGCATTCTGAATCACGCAAAAAGATACTTAAACTCATATCCAAAACGGTTTTATTCTTCTTCAATCGATGAAAGACTTTATTGTATGGCAGCTTCATGCGTGTGCCTTTTCCAGCTGCCAGTAAACATACACTGTAGTTCATAGCACAAACATTATAACAAAATTTCGCTTTCTCTGAACTATATTTTCAGAAATCTTAAACATTGATTCTTTGTTTATTGACTTTTTATGTATGCTCCACTTAATATTTTAATATATGTAATTTTTTTATTGGAGGGAGAAAATGAAACGATTACTAGCTTGTGTGATGGCTGTCCTACTTGTATTTTCAATGTCGGGTTGTGCGCAAGATACGTCCAAACAAGATGCAGAAACGGTTGTCACCAAATACTATGATCAACTAAAAAAAGGTGAATTTGATGAAGCGACGAAACTATGTACAAGTGATGTTAGCGATGACAATGAATATGGAATCATTACCGATAGCATGGATCAAATGATCGAGGAAATGTCAACTTCCTTTGATTTCAATGATTCACAAAATCAAAAAGTCAAAGACGCTGCCAATCAGTTTGCGAAAAATACAGTCAAACAATATGTACGTAGCTATGAAATCCAAAAAGACGATACGAGTGTCAATGATGACAAAGATAAAGTAACCGTTAAGGTGACCATCAAAGGGATTGACATGAATAGCTTTACAAATGTTACCAATGATGCGTCCATTACTAATTCGATTCAAGAAAAATACGAGCCAAAAATGGAAAGTCTTCAAGCCAATAATGCAACTGATGAACAAATCAATGATTTAATGGTTGAAATTATTACCGATTTATTTAACACCTATGGATCAAAGTTGGATGGTTTGAAATCTGTAGAACACAAAGAAAAACTAACCCTTGCCAAAAAAGACAATACCTGGAAAATCAAAAAAATCAGCGTATCTGAAAAAGAAAATGCAACCAATGCATAACGAGCTGGATTTCAATCCAGCTTTTTCTATGCAAACAAAAAGCGATGCTTGCCTTCATCGCTTCGTGTTTTTCATATATGTTTAGGAGAGAGAGAAATATATGAAGTTTTTGTACTATTATTTGGAGCTTTTCCTTTGCTCAACTATAATATACGAAATAATTATCATAAGATTTTCTCTTAATCGTGTGAAAATTTGTTTTTCATCTTTCAATGCAAACAAAAAGCGATGCTTGCCTTCATCGCTCTTTGTTTTTTTCATATACGTTATTAGGGGAGAGAGAAATATATGAAGTTTTTTGTACTATTATTTTGAGCTTTCCTTTGCTCAACTGTAATGTACTAAATAATTAACGCGCAATTTTCACCTAATCATGTGAAAATTTGTGAGGTTTCGAAACATTATGTCAAATTGTGTGAAAATGCAACTTTTGCGCAACTTTTATATACAATCTTTTCTTTTTGCATATATAATATCAGTATGAATGTAAAAGAAATACTGCAAGAGTACAAACGACAGAACAATATTACGAATGATGAAATTGCACAAGTTCTAGGTGTCACCAAGTCAACGGTATCCCGTTGGTGCAATGGACAAACCAAACGAATCAATGCAGATACCTTGGAAAAATTATCTCAATTGATGCATTTGGATATGGATCAGATGAAACGAATGTCCACTTTTTCCTTTGAAAAACCACTATTAGGTACGGTCAAAGCTGGATATGGTCTATTTGCGGAAGAAAACTTAGAGGGATATATTCCCGTTTCTGAATCCGATTATCGCAAAGGAGATTATTTTTTACGTGTTACTGGCAATTCCATGATCAATGCCAAGATCCACGATGGGGATTTATTATATGTGCAAGCCTGTAATGATGTGCCTAGCGGTACTATTGCGGTGGTATTGATTGGCCAGGACGAAGTTTCGGTCAAACGCATCATCAAGTCTGATACCGTATTATTATTGGAAGCAGCCAACCCTGATGTCGAAACCAAAGTATTTACTAAACAGGAAGTTAATGAATTACCCGTACAAATTATTGGCAAAGTCATTTATGCCAAAACGGAAATAAATTAAATTTTTATCGATGAAATCGGTAGAACCATTATCACCTTCAAAAATCAAGGCTTGAATTCATATTTTTTCTAGGTATACTGAAGATACTTGATAGTTAATTAGTTGAACGTTCAACTAATTTAAAATAAAGGAGATTTTAAATATGAATGTTATTAAACGAAGTGGTGAAGAAGTATTATTCAACGTTCAAAAGATTTTTAATGCGATTTCTAAAGCAAACCAAGCAACTCTACATACGCCAATGACTGATGCTGATATTCAAGATATTGCTGACAGTGTAACGGCCAAGTGCCAGGCACTAAAACGAAGTGCTAATGTCGAAGAGATTCAAGATATGGTCGAAGCCGAATTGATGCAGAAACAATTCTTTTCGGTAGCACATAACTATATTACCTATCGATATGAGCGTGCCTTGGTTCGTAAAGCCAATTCAACCGATCAACAAATCATGAGTTTATTGGAACGTCAAAACGAAGAAGTAAAACAAGAAAACTCCAATAAGAACCCATTGGTCAATAGTGTACAACGTGACTATATGGCCGGTGAAGTATCAAAAGATATCACCAAGCGTTTCTTATTGCCACCAGAAATTTCAGAAGCACATGAAAAAGGCATCATTCATTTCCATGATGCCGACTATTTTGCACAGCATATGCACAATTGTTGCCTTGTCAACCTAGAAGATATGCTTCAAAATGGTACGGTCATTAGTGAAACCGGTATTGATAAACCACATAGTTTTGCGACAGCCTGTAACATTGCCACACAGATCATTGCGCAAGTGGCTAGTTCGCAATACGGTGGTCAATCCATCACCTTATCGCATTTAGCACCTTTTGTGGATGTATCCCGTCAAAAAGCTCGTAAGGAAGTGCGCCAAGAGTTTGAAGCAGCTGGCATTGAAATTTCCGAAGAAAAGATCAATGAAGTAGCTGAAATGCGTGTTCGTCGTGAAATTGAAAAAGGTGTTCAAACGATTCAGTACCAAGTCATTACTTTAATGACTACCAATGGACAAGCACCATTTGTGACGGTATTCATGTATTTAAACGAAGTACCAGAAGGACAAACGCGTGATGATTTGGCTTTGATCATTGAAGAAATGTTGAAACAACGTATTCAAGGTGTCAAAAACGAAAAGGGTGTATTCATTACGCCTGCTTTCCCTAAACTGATTTATTGTTTAGAAGACAACAACATTGAAGAAGATAGTAAATATTTCTATCTAACAAAATTAGCAGCCGAATGTACGGCCAAACGTATGGTTCCTGACTATATTTCCGAAAAGATCATGAAAGAATTAAAGGGTGGAGATGTTTACCCTTGCATGGGATGTCGTTCTTTCTTAACACCAGATCCAGTTCACCATAAATATTATGGTCGTTTCAATCAAGGTGTCGTAACCATCAACTTGGTTGATGTGGCATGTTCTTCGAAACGTGATATGGATGCCTTCTGGAAGATCTTAGATGAGCGTTTGGATCTTTGTTTTGAAGCTTTGATGTATCGTCATAATCGTTTAAAAGGTACGCCAAGTGATGTGGCTCCAATCTTATGGCAAAACGGTGCTTTGGCTCGTTTAAAGAAGGGTGAAACCATCGATAAGCTATTGTATGACAACTATTCAACCATTTCTTTAGGTTATGCTGGTATTGCTGAAATGGTTTATTACATGTTAGGTGTATCGCATACTTCGCCAGAAGGTGAAAAATTTGGTTTGAAAGTTATGCAGTATTTGAATGATTGGTGCAATAAAAAATGCGAAGAAACCAATATTTCTTTCAGTTTATATGGAACACCAATGGAATCAACAACATACAAGTTTGCGAAATGTCTACAAGATCGTTTTGGTATCATTCCGCATGTTACAGATAAAAACTACATCACAAACTCGTATCATGTCCATGTCACCGAACAGATCAATGCATTTGATAAGTTGACATTTGAATCGAAATTCCAGAAGTTATCTCCAGGTGGTGCCATCAGTTATGTCGAAGTACCAAACATGGAAAACAACATCGATGCTGTATTGGCTGTCATGAAACATATCTACAACAACATCATGTATGCCGAATTGAATACAAAGAGTGACTATTGTCAGGTATGTGGCTATACCGGTGAGATCCAAATTGTTGAAGATGAAAATCATAAATTGATTTGGAAGTGTCCAAATTGTGGCAATACTGATCAAGAAAAGATGAACGTAGCTCGTCGTACGTGTGGCTATATTGGTACGCAATTCTGGAATCAGGGTCGTACGCAAGAAATCAAAGAGCGTGTGCTTCATTTGTAGAATCTCAAAGCTGTATGATTTATATCATATAGCTTTTTTTAATGACCTGTTACAATATATAGGGGAGGTTCTATGACACTTCAACAATTAAAATATTTAGTAACTGTTGCCGAGTGTGGAAGCATTACGGCAGCTGCTGAAAAATTATATATTTCCCAACCTAGTTTAAGTACGTCGATTCATAGTTTGGAAAAAGAAATGGGCGTAACAGCTTTTATTCGTTCCAAGAAAGGGATTACGATCACACATGAAGGAGAACAACTGCTTTCTTATGCCCGCATGTTATTGGAACAAGCGGATAATATGAAAGATCATTTTGGCAAGGGGAAAAAGCGAACGCCGAAATTTTCGGTTTCTTGCCAACATTATTCCTTTGCGGTCAATGCGTATGTGGATTTGATTCGACATTTTGATTCGGATCAATATAGCTTTATTTTACGAGAGACCCAGACTGGTGAAATCATTGATGATGTCGCAAATGGTCGGAGTGAAATCGGTATTCTCTACTTATCACCGGATAATGAAGCTATCTTATCGAAGATGATCAAGAACAAGGATTTACAATTCATTGAACTCTTTGTGGCAGATCCTCATGTTTTTTTAAGTGCAGATCATCCTTTGGCTCATAAAGATATCATTGAGATCGATGATTTAATTCCCTACCCTTATCTTGTCTATGAGCAAGGGGAACAGAACTCGTTTTATTTTTCGGAGGAATTGATTCCGATGTTAGACTTTCCAAAGAATATTCAAGTTCGAGATCGTGCCACCTTATTTAACTTATTGATTGGACTACATGGTTTTACCGTTTGTAGTGGTGTCATTGATCAAAAATTAAATGGTGACAACATCATTGCTCGTCCTTTACATTTTTCTTCCCAAATGCGCATTGGATGCATCGTGCGTAAACATACGATCTTATCTCCATATGCAACTTTCTACCAAGAAGCTTTAAAGAAACATTTATCTATATAAAGTAAGAAAAGCACCTCACTTGAGGTGCATTTTACTTATTGTTTTGATAAAAATCGATTTCTAGCACGAACCACTTGTTTGATATGATCCACTCCTGTTTGACAACAACCGCCAACAGCACTAGCACCTGCTTTCATCCAAATTTCTGCCCAATTTTCATAGGGAATAGGTTGGGTTGTGCCATGCCATGTTTTTGTCAGTGGATCATAGGTTTCGCCACTATTTGGATATACACCAATTGGAAGATTTGTATACTTTTTCCATTCAAGAATCAATGATTCAACGTATTTTGGATCTGTACAATTGATACCGACCATCGCTAAATGAGGCAAACCAGACAATGCTTTGGCACATTCTTCGATGGTTTGGCCTTCATGAGTCTGTTTGCCATCTTTACAAGTGAAGCTAATCCAATAGGTAGCACCTAATTCTTCCGCTAATTTTGCTTCAATTAAGGCTTCTGTAAGTGAAGGTTGGGTCTCGATGATCAAAAGATCAGCACCAGCTTTCCATAAGAGTTCCATACGACGTTTATGAAATTGAATTAAAGTTTCCTCATCAACACCATATTTTCCTCGATATTCCGATCCATCTGCAAGATAAGCACCATAGGATCCCACAGCTCCTAAACACAAAGGATACACGCGTTCGCTCGCTTTTCCTTCTTCTTCCCACCATTGTTGGCGAGCTTCACAAAATAAAGTAACCGACTTTGTAATCAAAGCTTCGGCTTCGGATTCACTATATCCTTTAGCCATTAAGCCAGGTATAGAAGCTTGATAGCTATCGGTAATACCACAATCGGCTCCTGCTTTAAAGTAATCCATATGCACTTGTTTGACCCATTCTGGCTTATTAACCAAAGCACTGGCTGTCCAAAGGCTTTGATTCAAATCATATCCTTTTAGCTCCAAGCCTGTAGCCATGGATCCATCAATGATCATGATCTTTTCTTGATTCAATACATCTTGTAAAGATTGTCTATTCATATTCACTTTCTTCCTTTCCAAATACAACGGGTTCTGGATTTAATCCTACTTCTTTTTCAGGAATAAAACGGAACCAGAAATCATGGAATAGATCCATGATCACTTTTTGTTTTGAATAAATAAATATCAAAGTAATAATAATGTATATGGCCGATAAAATATCGGTCATAGCCCATAAAGAATCGGCTTGGATGTTATAAAACAAAACACAAGGTAACATATAATAAATCATATAAATTTTTGTTGCTAGTTTATTTCTTTTTGTATCACCAAATGCATAATTCACGGATTTCTCACAACTGTAATACATACCAATGATCGTTGTCCACGCAAAGACTGCAATCGCAACGGATATAAACCAACCGCCCATATGGCCATAAGCCACTTTAAAGGCGACGGTGGTCAATCGAGCACTGGAAATATTTGGATAGTCAATATATACATTGGTTAAAATCAACGAGAGTGCGGTTACCGAACAGACGACGATCGTATCCAAGAAAACTTCACCCCATCCCCAACTAGATTGTCTGACTGGATGATCCGTTTTTGCGCTGGCATGAGCAATAATGCCATATCCGGTACCAGCATCATTGGAATACAAACCACGTGCCACACCATATCGAATCGCATCTCGCACGGTAGCTCCGGCAAATCCGCCAATGCCTGCCATGGGTGTAAACGCCGATTTAAAAATCAATAAGAAAGCTTGTGGCACAATGGTAATATGCATCAATAAAATGCCTAGACCGCCAAGAATATAGATCAAAGCCATCAATGGCACTACTTTTTCCATGATGGAGGAAATTCGTTTCAATCCGCCAAAGATGGTCAAAAAGCAGGTGATACCTAAAACCGAAACAGAAAGAATCGGTGGGATTTGAAAGCCTTCTTTTAATGAGCTCGTTACCGCTTCGGTTTGGACGCAACATGTCCAAGGACCTAGGATAAAACACGCAAAGGCCAAGATAACGGCACCAGTTTTCCAGCCCAAAGCATTGCGCATCACAAATGAACGATCACACATATATTCATCCATGGATTTATTGTATTTCACACGATATCGTTGGCCTAAAATAATTTCACAGGCTTTGGTCGACATGCCGAATAGCCCTGAAATCCACATCTAAAAGATAGCGCCTGGTCCACCAGAAACCAAAGCCGAAGCTACACCGCCAATATTACCAACACCAATCGTGTTGGCCATGGCCGTACAAGCCGCTGCAAATCCGGATACACTCCCGGCTCCTTGGCCTGGTTGAAACATTTTGCCAAAGGTATTTTGAAAATGAAACTTGATTTTACGAAAGTTATAGCGGAAGCCAAAGCGAATGGATAAATAAATACCGGTTCCAATTAGAACAATGGTCATGGGTGTGCCCCATAGAATATTGGATATTTGTGTCAGAATGATAAACATGTAAATATTTTCTCATATTTCATATGGACTTACAAGGTTTTTTATATGTCTTGTGTATATTCTATCAAAGTGGATGAATCTGCTTTTTGCATGTATCATAGAGTATGAAAAGAAGGAATGATCGTATGTATTATGGAAATATAAAAAAATATGATATTGCGAATGGTGAAGGGGTTCGTATTAGTTTATTTGTATCGGGTTGTACCAATCATTGTAAGAACTGTTTTCAACCAGAAACATGGGATTTTGAATATGGAAAGCCATATACAAAAGAAACCGAAGCTGAAATCCTCAATTTTTTAAAGAATGATTTCTGTAAAGGGTTATCGCTTTTAGGTGGTGATCCCTTTGAATTTTCGAATCAAGAAGAATTGGTCCAACTCTGTAAGAAAGTAAAAGAATGCTATCCAAACAAAGATATTTGGGCTTGGACCGGCTTTATTTTAGATCAAGATCTATTGGATGGCGGTCGTCGTCATGGCCCAGTAACGGATGAATTCTTATCCTATATTGATGTGCTTGTAGATGGTCCTTTTATTGAGGAACAAAAGAACATCCAATTGGCTTTTCGTGGTTCAGAAAATCAACGCGTGATTGATTTGAAGAAAAGTTTAGTGCAAAAAGAGATTGTCTTGTATCTTGACTAAATCACAGAATTGATATAAGGTGTACTCGTAACAAATAAATAACGTCTTTGGGGCAGGGTGAAATTCCCTACCGATGGTAAAGTCCATGACCCTCATATGAGGCTGAACTGGTGAGATTCCAGTACCGACGGTTAGAGTCCGGATGGGAAAAGACAAGAATACGATTTTTTTTCATGGTGTGCCCCTTGTGGTACACCTTTTTTGTTTCAAAGGCATAGGAAAGGGAGTATAAGAATGGAAGTTAATAATCGAACAAAGAAAGTTACACGATGTGGTATGTTGATTGGAATTGCGATCATCTTGCAGTATATTGAGATTTCAATTCCTATCATGCCTAGTTTTATCAAATTAGATTTTTCGGATTTACCGGAATTGATTGGTGCTTTAGCGTATGGTCCATTAACAGGTGTATTGATTGCGTTGATCAAAAATATCATCCATATGGCTGTCAGCCAATCGGGTTTTGTAGGGGAATTATCCAATTTCCTTCTTGGTGCTACATTTGCGGCAGTAGCTGGCTATGTATTCCAAAAGAATCCAACAAAATCGGGGGTTTTCAAAGCCAGTGCCTTAGGTGCTTTAGCTATGGCTTTGATCAGTTGGCCAATTAATTATTGGATCATCTATCCTTTATACTATAGTGTATTGGGATTTCCAGAAGTAGCCATCTTAGAAATGTATCAGTTGTTGATGCCATCGATTAAAAGTATTGGACAAGCGTTACTGGTATTCAATGTTCCATTTACTTTGATCAAAGGTATTATCAATGGTGTAATCATGGTATTGATTTATAACCGTATTCAATTTATCTTTCATGAAAAATAGTGTTCTCCAATGATTCAACTTCATTGTATGCATGATGGGACTGCATCAACCCATCATGCTTTTTATTTGATTCAATGCTACATGAAGATTATCAAAAATACCATATGTCGTTTGATAAAATTCTTTTTCTGGTTTTAACATATCTGGAATCATAATGGTTTTACATCCCGCAGATAATCCTGCATGTACACCATTAATGGCATCTTCAAAAACAAAACAATGTTTTGGATCAACACATAAACGATGAGCCGCTTCTAGAAAAATATCTGGTGCTGGTTTGCCATGTTCTACTTCTTGGGCGCTTACAATTTCATCAAAATAAGAATCAATGCCCACAATTTTTAAATTACGTAAAATCAATTGTTTTGGTGAGCTAGAGGCAACCGCACGCCCTATACCTTTTGATTGGAAAAAGGATAAAATTTCTTTTACGCCTGGTTTTAACTGTAAATCGGTTAGTTCATGTTCGGATACATAATTTAATACATCTTTTAAATATCCTTTTGCATCTACATGATATTCATTCAATGTACGAACCACCGTATCTTCGCTCACACCACAAAAGGCTTCTGCTAAAAATGTAGAATCTTTAAATCCATATTTGGGTCCTAATTTGATCCATGCATCTTCATAAATACGTTCTGTATCTAATAGTAATCCATCTAAATCAAAAATAGCTCCTTGTATCATTTGTATACCTTCCTTAACAAGATTCATCTTATCAAATACATTATGAAAATGCATTTATAATTGTTCTATTTTTAGTATAATTAATATGTCTTTAACAAACATGAGGTGATCAAATGAAAAATGTAAAATTTGTGATAACAGATTTAGACAATACCTTATTAAACAATAAGAAACAAATTTCTAAATTAAATCATAAAGCTATCCAACAATTAAAAGAGAATCATATCTTTTTTGGATTGGCTTCTGGTCGTGATTATGAATCTGTAAAGACATTGACCAAAGATTGGCATATTCAAGATCTTGTGGATGTCATCATTGGTGCCAATGGTATGCAAATCTATCAAATGGATGAAAATATATTACATTATCAAAAAGGAATTTCTAAAGAAATTGCTTGGAAGATTTATGAGACATTCAAAGATTCTGACGGCATATATCTTGCTCGAAATGGGTTTACTCGTTATCAAGAATCGACTGATGCAGATTTACATGCGGATGCCGTAAAATATCAAGAACCAGAAAAAATCGTTAATTTACATGAATATTTAAAAACACACGATGTGGATAAAGTATCTATTTTCTGTCAGCCGGAACAAATGCCAAAAATGAAAAAAATAGCTCAACAATTAAAAGGATTACCTATTTCCATGATGCAGTCATCCAGTCATTTATTAGAATTTATGGATAAAGATACCAATAAAGGTTCTGGATTAAAAATTGCTTGTGATATTTTAGGTATCCCGGTCAAGAGTTCGATGGCGTTTGGGGATACTACCAATGATTATTCTTTGATCGAAACGGCCGGAATCGGTGTTTGTATGATAAATGGTACGGATGATGTCAAAGAAGTGGCTGATCATATTACTAAATATACAAATAATGAGGATGGATTCTATCATTTTATCCAAGAAAATGTATTTAAAAAAACGTTTTAAATCCTAATAGATTAACTCCGCCTTTAAATTGGCGGGGTATTTTTATTTTGTCCTCCTTTATATTTTAAATAGAGTGTTTAGAAAAATAAAAATTCTCGATTATGAATAATATTCACATTCACAACTGCAGTTATCAGACTTTTAAATTTTCTGCAAATCTCGGTAATATGTAAACTATACAAAAAGTGAAGGCGGCCAAACCTTCACTTTCCTTAGAATACAAGAAATGAATCGATGAGAATTTTTTTGAATGCGATATACTAGTGATTCTTTTTTCTTATGATTCCGTATCTAAAACAATATAATATTGTTTTATTCTATATTATTTTATAGTCCTGGATACATTCCGATACTGAAGAAGTAAGCGATAATAACTGAAACTGGTCCAGTGATCAAACGTGAATACAATACCGCAGGAACACCATATTCGATAGTTTCTGGTTCTGCTTCTCCCAAAGACAATCCAACTGGTACGAAGTCGCATCCTACTTGGGCATCAATAGCGAATAAAGCTGGCAATGCATATTGAAGTGGAATGGTCTGTGCTGCAAACTGTTGTCCTAACAATACACCAACGGTCTGAGCAATGACAGCACCTGGTCCCAAGATTGGCGATAAGAATGGAACACCACAAATAATAGAGATAACTAGCAATCCTGGCAATGTCGAGCACATTGGACTGATTGTATGGGCAATGATATTTCCTAATCCACTGGCAGAAATGATACCTAACAAAGTCGATGTGAAGGCCATGAATGGCAATACGTTACGGATGATCATGTCAATAGAATCACGACCTGCAGCGAAGAACTTGTTGACGACATGTCCTACACCAATACCGATACGAGTAATGACACCTGGTTTCTTTTCATCTTGGGCAGCAGCGATTTCGGCTTTGGCTTGGTCTTTGGTTTTTGGACCATCGGCAGCTGCTAATTCTTCTTCGGCTGTCTTTGCGGTCGAAGCATTTGTTTCATCTGTATAAGATAAATTGCTTTCTTTGACATCGGATACATAGATATCTGGTGTGATATACATAGCCAATGGACCAACGGCACCAACTGGTTCTACGTTTACTGTCATGATATGTTTCTTTGGATACACACCACAACGAGCTGTACCACCACAGTTAACAACAGCTACAGCGACTTCATCATCTGGAACGGTTGTTCTAAATCCATCAACTAATTCACAACCAGTCATTTCAGCAATTTTCTTTGCGACAGGACTGATTTGTTGTCCAGTTACACACAATACTTTATTTTTATGTTCATTTGGTTCGATAATCAATGGTCCACCAAATCCAGCACTACCTTTTGTAATCTTAATATTTTTATAAGCCATCTTAGCGTTCCTCCTACTTCTTGATTCCTGCTAGACGGAAGTAAATCTTTTCCGTCAATAGACCACGAATAGTGATAACAATTAGACCAACGATGAAATAACGAACAGCTAAATCTGAATAACTTCCGGCTACTTTCTTGACACCTTCGGCAATTCCCATGAATACGAATAATTCACCAGCATTGGCATGTGGGAACAATCCGGTAATAGCGTGCATAAACGAAACAGATGAATCATAGAATGCTGGTTTATATTTTTCATCCAAGAAACGTCCGAATGAATAAGCCATTGGATTTCCTAAGAACATATCAGCAATCAACGGGAACAACGAATAACGTAAGATAGCATTACTTGTCAATTTCTTTGCAAATTTTTCAACTTTCTCTTCACCAACCAATTTAATGATTGAGTTCATAAACGTAAGTAAGCAAACAACTTGTGGAATGATACCAGTGACCCAACCTGTAAAGGTTTCACCACCAGCAGAGAATAAGCCCATAAATCTCTGAGCAATACTCGAAATTACATTCATAAAAATTTTCTCTCCTTCTAACAAGACACATATAAATTGCTAGCTCGGAATTTTATCCATATATATGTGCATATGCTTTATCTACTTTTAGTATACACGATTTGAAAGCGATTTTAATCATAAAATGGAATATTTCTCATATTTGTGTGCTTATATTCTTATACTTAAATAATAAAAGATGATAACCATTCACACATAGTTATCATCCAGTTATCCTTATTTCTGATATTCCGGTCTTTCATAAAGCATTTTCTGTGGCTTATTACTAAATTGTATACAAACACAATCTTCATAAGCGGTGGCTCCGTGTTCGGCTATGCATCCTTCGGGATACCATAACATTGTGCCTGGCCCATAAATCATTTGATCAGAATGAAATTGGCCTTGGATAATATAGAATCCTTGAGAACATGGATGGGCATGGCGTTCGGTAGTAAATCCAGCGGGATAGCGCATCAAATTGATTTCCATGCCGGTATCTTTATCTTGGTGCAATGCTTTTTTGCCAAATAATTTACCCGAAGTACTTGCCATACGATAGAACCATTCCATTCGATTGGTATCAACAAGAATGGGCTCTATCCCTTTTTCTCTAGATTGTCTATCCGCTTCATCTTTACAATAGTTTACTTTAAATGGTTTATTGGAAAACATCAATACCTTGGCATGTTCAAAGGCGGTTGCTCCATGTTCTGCTACACACCCTTCGGGATACCAAATAAATGTACCTGGTCCATAGTATGATTGATTTACTTTCATCTGTCCTTCCAAAATAAAATGACCATGTCCGCAAGGATGGGTATGCATATAGGTCGTAAAGCCTGCAGGATACTCATACAAAGCGCTTTCCATGCCGATATCAGGATCTTGAATGAGTTGTTTTTGGCCAAATACTTTCTTATCCGTAGATGTTGGACAAACTTGCCAAGGCATACGATTGGTATCCAATACTTCTACTTTCTTATTTTCTGTCATATGCTACTCCTTATTCTATTTCCAAAAGATAGTTTGCTACTTCCTCATCAGTAATCAATACATTAATCCATTCTCCTTTTAACACAGAGAGGATAGCTTCTTTCTTTTCCAGACCACCAGCAGCACCAACACGAACGGGGATCTTTCGAAAGGCTTCCAGATTCAGCGCCATCAATTGATCGTGATACGTCATCTGGAGAATATCCCCATTTTCATTAATAATTTGGCCAACCAATTCACCAACGCCTTTTTGCGTGGATAATTCATGAATCATTTCTTGATCCAACATTGGATCTCCCATTGCATTCGAATCGGGTTCAATCGTACCGATACCTGTTATTCCTAGATCTGCATGTTCGGCCATATCGAGTATTTCTTTTATACTTTTTTCTCGAATCAATGTTTGTTTTACTTCGGGTGTGGATACCATCAATGGCGATAATAATTGATAGCCGTCACAATTCAATATAGTTGCCAAACGTTCTATCAAATAGTTCGAATAAGAAAAGCGATATTCATAATCATTGGATGGATTATAGTTAGTAGATCCCATGAGTGGCAACAATTTTACGTTGTGATATTTTTGAAACTTTAATCGCATGTCTTTTTCCAAAAAAGCTACCGATTGTTGAAGTGTTTTTCCTCGACTGAGTGCAATTGTCATATCATTATGCAGAGTGCGCAATAAAAAATCAGAAAGATAATAGGCAATTTCTTCTCGAATGGAGAGCGAATCCTTTTCTTCTTTATATACAATAATGGCTTCTTGCAGATGAAACTTTTTTTCCAATGCTTCTTCTTTGCTGATCAGAAGACCTTGTGGACGATTGATCACAACTTGTACATACCCTTCTTTTTTGGCTTTTTCCAAGGCACGGAAAACGGTTGTACGAGAAACATTCAATTTCTTGCCAATTTGTAGTTGAGACATTCCCTTTCGATAATACATCTCTACAACTTTATAAATGAATCGGTCATCACGCATATATTTCTCTCCTATTTCATTCTATTAAATATTGTTGAATAGATAGAGTTTGAATGCAACCATTTTCTACTCATCATGAAAAACAATACTGATACGATAATTACCATCGACGGCTGCTTGATAAGCCTTTTGCATATCTTTTAAAGGATATCTGGCTTCCACCAAAGCGGAGATATCGATCATACCTGTGCTCAAAGCCTTGGCTGCGTCTTCAAAATCTTCATTGGTACCACCATAGGTGCCAACTATTTCCATTTCTTTATAATGGATATCATTGGCTGATATATGTAGTTCTGGTTCGGGATGTCCTGCCGCGAATACAAGAAACCGTCCCTGTGACTTCTTAAGCATCGAAATGCCCTGTTCATATGCTTTGGAGTTTGCTACGGCACCAATCACAACATCAGCTCCATCGTCATCCGTTATTTCCATTACTCTTTGTACTGGATCCTCCATTTTAGAATCCACCACAAGAAATCCCATCTGACGAGCAGTTTCTAATTTAGCATCCAACAACTCTGATACAATGACGCGTGCTCCGTAAGCACGGGCTACTAATGCATTCAATAATCCCATGGGTCCTGCGCCAATCACGACAACGGTTTCAAATGGTTTAACATGAACTTTTTTCATACCACTGATCACAGTTGCCAACGGCTCGGTAAAAGCCGCTTGCGATGGATCTAAATCTGGATTTAATTTATATAGGCTATCCACTGATTTTACCGTGTAGTCTGCGAAACCAAACTCACCAAACTTATAGCCATCTTCGCTTTCTTGTCGAAAGCTTTCACAAGCGGAAACATTGCCATGTCGACATTCCAGACAATGTCCACAACCTTGATATCCCAGTGCAACGAGATCACCAATTTGAAAATCCTTGACTTTGGATCCTATCGCAATGATTTCACCACATCCTTCATGTCCACCAGCCATCGGATAGCCTTGGTGTTCTCTCAATCCCATAAATTGTTGATAATCCACTGTACAAATATTGCAAGCTTTCATTTTGATCAATACATCATAGTCTTTCAAGACAGGAATTGGTCGTTTTCGAATTTCACATTGTCCTTTTTTCACTAGACAAGAAAAGGTCATTGTTTTTGGTAATTTGCTCACTCTTTACCTCCTGTTGTTTATACCCATTATTATGTGCATTTGTTCTTTATTTACTTTTATTATAGAAATCCAAAATAAATTGTCAATTCAAAATTAACTTTATTTCATATATATGGAATTATGACTACTTTATATAAAAAAAAGAGACCGATTTCTCAGTCTCATAACGCTCTTCGATAGATTTCAATAATATCTTCTACAGACAAATCAACAAAGCTACCTTTACATACTGCTTTTTCAGCCATGGCCTTGAAATTCTTTTCATCGGTGATACCTACTTCACGCAAGGTTCTTGGACATCCTAATTCGTCAAATAAGAAATGTTTTGTTTTTTCAATGGCTTCTTTGGCAATGGTTCGTTTATCTTTCTTTGCATCAATATTCCATACATTAATTCCATATGTCGCAAAGGCATCGACTTTCTGATCAAGGATATATTCCATCCAAACCGGTGTCAAGATGGCAAGTCCTTCTCCATGGGTCACATCATAGACTGCACTTAATTGATGTTCCATGCCATGTACACACCATTTGACTTCGGCGCCTTTTTTCAATAGGCCATTAATGGCATTGCTGGAACACCACATCAAATTCGCGCGAGCATCATAATTGGTTGGATCTTTGATGGCAATTGGGCCATAATGAATCAATGTTTTCAATAAACCTTCCGCAAACCGTGCTTGCAGATACGCGCCTTCTACATTGGTGAAATAATTTTCAAAGGTATGGGACATGATATCAGCCGTTCCGGCCGCTGTTTGTCGTTTTGGCAATGTGTAGGTATATGTTGGATCCAAGATTGACATCGTTGGGAAAATATGATCCGAATGTACGCCTTTTTTGATTTGTAGGTCCATATCCGAAATCACACCGACATTATCCATTTCCGATCCCGTTGCAGCCATGGTCAACACCACATAAATAGGCAAAGCCGATTGAATCTTATCGTTGTCCATCACAAGATCCCAGGCATCTCCTTCATATACGGCTGCTGCAGCTATAACTTTGGCACAATCAATGGATGAACCACCACCAATCGCCAAAACCGCTTCGATTTGATTATCCTGACAAATTTGTACACCTTTGCGAACGGTTTCAATACGCGGATTGGGTTCTACACCGGGCAATTCAAAAATTTCATGACCATATAATTCCTTTAAGGCTGCATCATAAATGCCATTGCGTTTAATAGATCCCCCACCATATACAAGCAATATGTTCTTTTGCGTAATTTCACTCAAATGTGAAATCATTCCTTTCCCAAAATGGATACGCGTAGGAATGTAATAAGTAAAATTATTCATAGGTTTTACATCTCCTGTTTTCTTTGTATCCATTATACCATGAGATTTTCGACATGCAGACACGACAATGTCATAGGCATGTTTGGCTTGTTTGCCACCCAATACCACACAAAACAGATCTCCCAAAGCATTCGTAAAATAAATCGTAAAGTAGTATTTGGATGCATTGGGACAAGATCGCAAACGCACAGCCAATGTACTCAACAAAGACAAGCGTTCTTTGGGTAGTCTGTGAACAATTTGAACTTCATTCTCATAACGCAATGTCCGAATGTTTTTATAATCAATTTGTGCAGTTCTTTGAAACGTCGATAGTAATAAACGATCATTCCGAATATCCAATTCGGCCCAGCCTTCTTCCGGCATTTGTGGATGACCACCCAAATAATTGACTTTTACATTTTCAATGGTTTGACTTTCCTCTTTTTGATCTGTCAAATATTGGAATAAAGCATCCGCTTCTTGTGCCTGTCCCTTTGGAATTTTGATTTTAAATTGATTCCTACGTGTTTGTATATACAACATATTTTTTTCTTGTCGTATATCCATAATATCCATTTTCTTAAAGTCTTCACTCAGAAACATCTGTTTGATGGATATTCGATCATGATACACCTGTATCGATGTTGATTTGAAACGAAATGTTTTATCCATAGTTCATACACTTTCTATAAATAGTTGATATCTACCTTTGAATCAGACATGAACAATACATCCACATCCTCCTCTTCTGCCCCATGATACATCTGGGTACCTGCTTTGAACCAAACAAAGTCTCCAGGTCCAAAATCACCCACATTGGTGACTAATTTTCCTTTTAAAACATAAAGTCCATGATTACATGTATGGGTATGCCAAGGAATCATACAACCAGCTGGGTAAATGATTCGTTTGATCGTGGCACCCGTTTCTTCATCTTCCACAAAAAACTTTTGATACAACGTCTTTTTCGTTTTCGAATTCGTATGTGGAAAATCTTTCATGTCATAACTATTTTTTGGCAAACAGATTGCACTATTTGAATCATCCGATTCATGGCTGTATGGTTCATCATAATAGACCATATCCAATGGTTTATTGGTCATGTATAAAACATCAACGGCTTCATCCGTTGCACCATGATACATTTTGTAGCCTTCTTTAAACCAGACAAAATCGCCTGGACCAAAATCACCCACATTTGTATGCATCGTTCCTTTTAATACAAAGTCACCATGCGCACAATGATGCTCATGATTGGTGATCATGTTCCCTTCTGGATAGATCATTCGTTTGACTAACATACGATTGGGAACTTGAACAAATTCTCGTTGATACATCAATTTCTTATTGTGTGAATTGATATGCTCATACGCTTTCATATCGTATTCATTATTTCGGATAATTCGTTCGGCTTCCATATTATTCCTATTCATCCATATTGACAAAACAACGCATTGCTGATTCAACATCTTTTTCCATCGCAATACGTCCTACTTTGGCAGCATCACTAAACATCTTATATGGGCCTTGTTTCGATACGGCATCACCGCCAGCTTTATCCATATATGTATAATAGTTGATCTTGCGAACTCCATTGGCAATGACTTTCTTATAGTCTTCATGTGAAACGCCACTGCCGCCATGCATCACAATTGGCACACCGGTTTGTTCACTGAGTTCTTTGACCAATGCAAAATCTAGATTTGGTTCGGCAAAATATTCGCCGTGTACGGTTCCAAAAGAAGCAGCCAAACAATCCACTCCGGTTTTTTCAACAAAATCCTTAGCTTCGGCTGGATCGGTATACATGCTACGATCCGATTTACGATTTTCGGTGATTCCTTCATTATTTAAGGTGATTCCTGCCATTTTGCCAATTTCTGCTTCAATGGTTACTCCATATTTCTTGGCAAGCGCTACTGCTTTTTGAGTCATCTTGACATTTTCTTCATAAGGCAAAGAAGAGCCATCAAACATCATGGAGGTAAAGCCTAATTTCAAAGCTTTTTCAATATAGTCCAGATCTACACCATGATCCAAGTGGACGACAACAGGTACTTTTGCGCGTTTGGCCATCAAAACCATGACAGGGCCCATCTCTTCGAGATAGGCAATATCATTTTCTTCGTGGGTCTGGGCAAATGCTAAAATGGTTGGCATATTCAGTTTTTCAGCTGCTTCTAAAATAGCTTGAATATGTTCAAAATTAACAACATTGAATGCACCAATCGCAATCTTTTTCTCATTTGCGATTTGAAATACTTCATTTAAATCTGCTAACATGGTTCCTCCTATTTTGAAAATTCAATCAATACTTTGTATGATTCTGGACTTGCAGCAAAATCTAAGGCTTCCACAATATCTTCGGGTGCATAGGTTCTTGAAATAACAGGTTTTAAATCCACAATACCTTTACTGATACAATCAATCGCACGACGGAACGATTCTTTTGTGCCATTTTGTGTGCCGGTTACATAGATCTCCGCTTTATGTAAACGTCCAGCATCCACTTCAATTGGTTTGTTTGGATGAATGGAACTAAACATATTGCAGTAGCCACTCTTTGCCGTCATTTCGATGGCTTGAGCAGCTACACTCGGAATGGCTGTGGTATTAAAGACCACATTAGCTCCACGTCCATTTGTTAAATCTTTTATTTGTTCAACTACATCCGATTCCATTGGATTGATCGTTACATCGGCACCCAATTGACGAGCAACAGCAGCACGTTCTGGATTGACTTCACTCACGATTACTCGTGCCCCTTGTTTCTTAGCACAGATCACATGAAGCAATCCCATGACACCACCGCCTAAAACAACGACATCATCTCCCATTTTGATTGGTGTACGCTGGATACTATTGATGACACAAGCCAATGGCTCCGTTAAAGAAGCTACGTCAGAAGGCGTTTCTTTTGGATATACATACAAATCACGAGCATCGGCTACGGCATATTCTGCAAATCCATAGAATCCAGAATATCCATCCGGATTGTTGTAATTTAGACCATTCATGAATTCACTACAAATATTTTCATGACCGTGTTTACAATCGTCACAAATGCCACAATCATCAATGATATAATTAATGACATGATCACCGACATGAATTAGATTTTCATTTACATTCGGTCCTATTTTTTCAACGACTGCACAATATTCATGCCCACCAATATGTGGATATGAAAATTTATTTTCACCTTGATAATCACGCACATCATTGACACAAATCGCCGCTGTCAAAACACGTAATAATACTTGTCCATCTTTTAATTCTGGAACTTCGATATCTTTAACCTCATACGTTTTCGGGGCAACAAGAACACAAGCTTTCATATTTTTTTATCTCCTTTTTCTATAAACAAATATTGGAGTATCCGAAGATACTCCAATAAAATAGCAATGATCCTTTAAGTTGAGATATTTCTTTACATAAAGAGAAGAGTTTTTGGCCGAGTGGATCATTCCTATTTTTTGGTCATTTATTCATTAACAAATGCAACCACTTTATTCGCTAGGTCTTCTAAGACGCCTAAATCTCCCATCATAGATAACATGGTATAACGAGCACGATTTTCTTTTCCATATACCAATGCGTTGTATAACATTTCATCACTGAATCCAACTTGAGAAGGGAAATATGGAGCATCTAAGCTCTTCAAGATTTCGATCATACGATCCGATGTTGGCATATAATCATTCATCAATTTAACAATTTCATCCCAATTCTCTTCAATTTTATCGATACGTTTTAAACGTCCTTCTGGTTCATTCTTCTTCGATTCATGTTCCAATTCAATGATTGCATCGCTTGCTGTACCATAGACTTCTTTCATCTTTGCTTCCCAAGCAGCTTGATCATATTGTTTTGCTTTAGCACGAGCCGCATCAAAGTCTGGACGAGATTCACGAAGGAATTCTGTCATTTTCAAGATTACAACTTCAGCCAATCCAACTTCGATTCCATGAAGTACTGGTATTTGACCATTTTGAATTTCGATTGCTTCCCAATAATGATTTAAGTGGTGTTCACAACCAGCTGCTGGACGTGAATTACCAACAAAACTCATAGCAACACCAGTTAATACAAGGCCTTCCATGATATCACCAATGACTTTTGGATCACGGCTTGCCGCTTTATCCGCATTGGTCAATACATTTTCAATGCAATCTTTTACCAAATTTACAACTGTATCACAATAATATTCATCATTTATGATTTTTGAAATTCGCCAATCATTCAAACAAGTAAATTTTCCAAGCAAATCACCAAGTCCAGCTGAAATCATACGAGCTGGTGCACCACACAAAATATCGGTGTCACCAATGATGAATAATGGTGTTTGCGCAGGAATCGTTTGTTTAATGTTATCAACCATCAATGCAGCACCACTGGATGCAAAACCATCCATCGGAGCCGCTGTTGCTACAATGGCATATGGTACATTCATTTGATAACTGAAGAAACGACACATATCATTGATGGATCCAGTACCAACCGCAACAACCAAATCCAAATCTCTTGGTGCATCAATCATCAGTTTACCTAAAGATTCTTCATTTGGAATAAAGCGTCCGCCTGTAAATACATGTGCTTTGGCATCAATATTCGCATCATGAAGGATATTCATGACTTTTTCACCAGCAATTCCGTACGTGATTTCATCACAAGCAACATATACTTTCTTAAATCCATATTTTTCTACGTAATCAACTAAAGACGTTAATACGCCAGCGCCGACTGTACATCCTTCTAATCCTGTAGAATGGGTACGTCCGCAACTACATTTAAATGGCTTTCCTAAGTAATCAGCCAATTTAGGTGCATTTGACATAATCATTACCACCTTTCATTTTTTCTAAGATTATTACCTTTGACCTATTCGAATCATAACAATCTTTCATGGATGAAAGGTGCCATCCTTTGCGCATAGAATTACGCAATCTGGCCGGTTTTATCCAGTTGCATATTGCATAATGATTATGAAAAAGGTGCTTCTTTTCGAAGCACCTATTTTTCCATTTCAGCTAATTTTTCAATACGTCTTTTATGACGTTCTCCATTACTAAAAGGCGTTGATAAAAAGGTATGTACAATGTCTTTTGCCACTTCAATACCAATGATTCGTTGTCCCATGGATAACACATTGGCATCATTATGCTCACGTGTTAAACGCGCCATCGTGGTATTGGTACAAAGACCACAACGAATGCCTTTCACTTTGTTGGCAGCAATCGAAATGCCAATACCTGTTCCACAAATCACAATCCCTTTTTCTACTTCATGATTAGCTACTTTTTCAGCTACTGCCTTGCCAAAATCGACATAATCGCAACTTTCATAACTATCTGTTCCACAATCAATAACTTCATGTCCTTCATTGCGCAACATTTCCATGATCGTATTCTTATAGTCTACGGCTCCGTGATCATTTCCAATGGCAATTTTCATTTAATGGCCTCCACAAATTCTTTGATATGTTTTGCGTTTAATCCATAGTGATCCAACAATTCAGCTGGTGTACCACTTT